>ERZ780226.2853-NODE-2853-length-11343-cov-2.842753_pt1 | contig 11343 bp, 11 predicted proteins | sample MGYA00511165_ERZ780226 | MGnify/ENA primary metagenome ERZ780226 (study PRJEB29588, sample SAMEA2152373) | human gut metagenome | biome: human gut; feature: human-associated habitat; material: faeces | place: Denmark | collected 2008/2010 ...
ATCTTCCGCAGTGACGCCTGCCGCCGAGCGACCGACCATACCGACACCGATTGCCGAGCCTACGCCTGCAAGTCCTGCCGCGAGCGCTGCCTCAAGCATATCGCAGGATATACGCGTATCCTTTCCGATAAGAATTTTAGGTTTTCTGTGGCACTCTTCGGTGAGTACAAATGCGGCAGCCTGACCTATTTTAAATGCAATTTCACAGGTCAGTTCCTGATTTGCAACGCCTCTTGCGCCGTCTGTTCCGAATAATCTTCCCATATTTTCCTCCAAAAAGTATTTTTATTCAACCGTAACCGATTTAGCAAGATTTCTCGGTTTATCTATATCGAGACCTTTAAGTAACGCAACATAGTAAGAGAGTAGCTGAAGCGGTATAACAGCTTCCGACGGCAGAGCAAGCTCACCGCACTTAGGAAGATATATTACGTGATCGGCCACATTTTCGATTTCGGGATGTCCTTCTTCGGCGATTGCGATAACAACCGCACCTCTTGCCTTAACTTCCTTGATGTTACTCAGCATTTTGTCAAAGAGTTTTTTAACGGTACAGAGTGCGATAACAACGGTTCCGTCCTCAATAAGCGCAATGGGGCCGTGCTTTAGTTCGCCTGCGGCATACGCTTCAGAGTGGATGTAAGAAATCTCTTTCATCTTAAGAGCGCCTTCAAGGGCAACCGCATAGTCAAGCGTTCTGCCGAGGAAGAAGATGCTGCTTGCGTTATAATACTGCGATGCCATATACTGAATATCGCCTTTGTTTTCAACAATTTTCTCGATATTTTCAGGAAGGGCTTCAAGAGTGGAAATCGATTCGGCAAGCTTCTTATCGTCTATTAACGACAATTCCTGTGCTATATAAAGCGAGAGGAGATACATCGCGGTCAGCTGTGTGCTGTATGCCTTCGTTGTGGCAACCGAAATTTCCGGACCGGCCCATGTATACAAAACATCATCCGCTTCCCGGGCGATTGCACTTCCGACTACGTTCACTATGGCGAATGTCCTCGAACCGCGGCGTTTCGCTTCACGCATTGCTGCGATGGTATCAGCGGTTTCTCCCGATTGGCTGATAACAATGGTCAGAGTCTTTTCGTTTACAATCGGATTCATATATCTAAACTCAGATGCAACGGTTACCTCAACAGGTATGCGGTTCATTTCCTCAATGACATACTTGCCGACAACACCGACGTGATAGGCGCTTCCGCAGGCAACGATATAAATCTTATCTATTCCTTTGATATACTCGGCCGTAAGCGAAATATCATCAAGTACGATTTTTCCGTTACGAATTCTCGGCTGAACTGTGTCGCGGATAACATTAGGTTGTTCCATTATTTCTTTGAACATAAAATGTTCATAGCCGCCTTTTTCGGCCGCCGAAATATCCCAATCAACGTGATATTTTTCTTTCTTTATTTCTTCGCCGTCAGTATTATAGACACTGACTTTATCCGCCGAAAGTAAAACAATCTCGTTGTTTTCAAGAAAATATACCTCGCGTGTATGTGAAAGAATGGCGGGTATATCAGAGGCAATGAAGTTTTCACCCTCGCCGAGACCGACAATCATCGGGCTTTCCTTTCGGACAGCGACAAATGAATCCGGAGTGTCGGCACACAGAATTCCGAGAGCATATGAACCCTCAACACGTTCAACTACCTTAGCAACGGTTTCGATAATGTTCCCGTTGTAATAATATTCAACCATATGGGCGATAACCTCAGTATCTGTTTCGGAAATGAATTCAAAGCCCTTTTCAATCAAATTACGGCGAAGCTTTAAGTAATTTTCGATAATGCCGTTGTGTACTACCGCGAATCTCCCCGAACGGCTGAGATGCGGATGCGAGTTAGTGTCGGAAGGCTCACCGTGTGTAGCCCAGCGGGTGTGACCTATGCCCATTACACCGTTTAAAGGCTCACCCTCTTTGAGCTTTTCCTCAAGAACAGAAAGCCTGCCTTTTGATTTTTTAACTTTAATTTGGCCGTTGTCCATTACAGCAACACCGGCTGAGTCATAACCTCTGTATTCAAGCTTTTTAAGTCCGTCTATAAGTACCGGAACAGCTTGCTTTTTTCCGACATATCCAACTATACCGCACATAATTAAGTCCTCCTTTAAACAAAGCAAATGACCTCAGTCTTTGCCTTTGTGCTTTGTGTGATACCAGCCGCCGTTTCTTCTGCCGAAAATTCCAAAGAAGCTAACGGGCAGCCAACTTATAATATAAATTAAAAACCCAAAAATATTGAGTATTATTTTAAAACTGATTTTTTTGTCTTTAACTAATGCAAGAAGCATAATGAGTATATTAAACAAAATGTATATCCAAAGTGTAATTTTCCCAACTGTGCTTTGCCATATCCCGAAGTTTATAACAAATGCCGAAACAGTCAGAACCGCAAAGGAAACACTTGATAACACGTCACCCCATAGATTCATCAGGGCGTTGAGTTTTCCGTGTTTCAAAAGCCTGAATGTATACTCCGACTGTACATCAAACATACCTTGTGTCCAGCGCCTGCGTTGTCTTACAGATTCTTTCAGAGTTCTCGGCTTTTCGTCAAACACAACCGCATTTTCAGCATAGTCAACGCGGATTCCGCTCTCGGCGAGGAGACAGGTGTATTCCGCATCCTCGGCAAAGGTGGTTGTTTTCCATCCGACCTTCTCTAAGAGCTCTGTTGATAATACAAAACCCGTCCCGTCAAGAACACAGCCGATACCGAGAACGGCTCTGCCTGTCTGCATCAAACGGTTAGTAATCCAGTACCATACTGAGTGTGCATATGAAATCCATGATGAATCCGAATTTTTTGAATCAACATATCCCTGAACCGCTTCTTTTCCGGATGACAAACGCTCATTCATAACCGAAAAAAATTCGGAATCAACAAGATTGTCTGCATCAAACACAGCAACAGCGTCATAGGTGTGTTCTGTCAATATAACCGAAAAAGCCTCCGAAAGAGCGTCACCCTTACAGGTTGAAATCGGCCTTGATATTACCCTTGCCCCCAGCTTGCGCGAAAGCGCAGCGGTTGAATCGGTACATTCGTCAGCAATGACGAAGACTGATATAAGCTCTTGAGGATAGTTACACTTTCTTATACTCAAAATCAAATCAGAGATAACATTCGATTCGTTATGAGCGGGAATCACCGCCGCAAAACGAATCCGTCCCGGCTTTGATTTATCATGTTTCCTTCCGAAGAGTGAGAAGAAGCCTATCACTGTATAATATGAACCGATTAAGAATATAAACAGACAGAGCACATCTGCTATTGCGTACATTGTATTTGTATACACCTGCTCACCCCTGCTCCTTTTTAAATCAGCACATATTACGCTTCATTATATTATAACTCATTATTAGATTTATTACAAGACCTAAATATTACATTAAGGTAACAATTATTAAAATTTATTATGAAAATAACGAAATAATTCCAAAATAATGGACAAAATAAGAAGTTTGTGATATAATTTTAAATAATTATAGGATAAAAGGGGAACTGAAATTGAAACAAAAAACGGTTTTTGTATGCTCTGAATGCGGAACGGAATCACCTAAGTGGAACGGAAAGTGTCCCGGCTGTGGGGCTTGGAACACGATGAACGAAGAAAAGGTTATAACCTCGGTATCGAAATCATCACGCGGCGGAGCAACCGCCTTTGCTATGCAGTCGGAACCGCCGAAGCCGCTCCGCGATATTTCGATATCAGAGGAGGAGAGAATTCATACCGGCCTTTCTGAGCTTGACCGGGTTTTGGGCGGGGGAATAGTTCCGGGTTCGCTTGTCTTGATTGGCGGCGACCCCGGTATAGGAAAGTCAACCATCCTGCTTCAGATTTGCGAGTTTCTCGGGAAGGAAAGACGTATCCTCTACGTTTCGGGGGAGGAATCACAAAGTCAAATTAAGCTTCGTGCCGACAGACTCTCTGTTACAACCGAGAATCTCAGACTTTATACCGAGACAAATATGTCACTTATCTGTGAATGTATTATGAGAGAGAAGCCGGATATTTTAATTGTTGATTCGGTTCAGACTATGTATAATCCTGAAATCACGCCTGCGGCGGGAAGCGTTACACAAATTCGCGATACCGCGGCCACGCTTATGCGTATAGCAAAGGAACAGTCGATAGCAACATTTTTGGTGGGACACGTAACAAAAGAGGGGTCGATAGCCGGTCCTAAAATCCTTGAGCATATCGTTGATTCGGTTCTTTATTTCGAGGGCGACCAGCATCGCTCTTACAGAATAATAAGGGCGATAAAGAACCGTTTTGGTTCGACAAATGAAATCGGCGTTTTTGAGATGGGAAGCGACGGCTTGTCCGAGATAAAAGACCCGTCAAAGGCAATGCTCTCGGGAAGGCCTATTAACGAGCCCGGTTCGTGCATCATATGTACTATGGAAGGAACCCGGCCGGTGCTTGCTGAGGTTCAGGCGCTTGCGGCGCAGAGCAGCTTCGGCAATGCTCGCCGTACCAGTACGGGAATCGATTTAACGCGGGTGCTTATTATGCTTGCTGTTATGGACAAGCGTGTGGGACTTCATATATCGGCTTATGATGTGTATGTAAATGTTGTCGGAGGTCTTAAAATGGTTGAGCCGGCAATCGATATGGGTGTGTTTTTGGCGATTGCGTCAAGCTTTCGTAACAGACCGATTCCGAGTGATGTGGTTGCGATAGGCGAAATAGGACTGACAGGAGAACTTCGCGCGTGCAGTTACCTTGAAAACCGGATTGCCGAAGCGGAAAAGCTTGGCTTTGCACGGGTGCTTATTCCCGCGTATAATACAGATAAGCTTAAAAAATTTAAGAAGATTCAAATAAGTACATACTATAATATCCGTGATGTATTAAAGGATATATTATAAAGAGGAAAAGATATGAATAATATAATTAACTCGGCTGTAATTGCCGCGGGCGGAAGCGGAACGCGGATGGGCGGGAATGTGCCGAAGCAGTTTGTGCGAATCGGCGGGGTTCCGATAATCGTCCGTACACTTTTGAAGTTTGAGACCTGCTCTGATATTGACGAAATTATAGTTGTAGTCCGCGATTGTGATATTGAGACGGTGAAGATACTTTTGGATGAATACAAAATAACAAAGCTGACCCGTATTGTTAAGGGGGGCGCAACACGTCAGGCGTCTGTGTTGAACGGAATTAATGCGGCCTCGGGAAGATTCGTTTTCATTCACGATGCGGCAAGACCGTTTGTGACCCCGGAACAGATAAGCGAGGTAGTGAACGAAACGCATCGTTTTGGTGCGGCGGCTCTCGGCGTGCCGATTAAAGACACATTGAAAACCGTTAAAAAAGACGGAATGATCTCAGAAACGGTTGACAGGGAAAATAAATATTCAATTCAGACACCACAGGGATTTGAAATCGAGATGATTCGTGCTGCTCACAGAGAGGCGGAAAGAAAAGGCGTGTCGGTGACCGATGACTGTGCCTTGGCTGAGCTTTCCGGAGCTTCGGTTAAGGTTGTTGAAGGTTCGTCGCTTAATATTAAATTAACAACGCCCGAGGATATAATTTTGGCTGAGGGAATTTTAAATTCGAAGAAGGGGGAAACGGAACAGGTGAGAGTAGGGCTTGGCTATGATGTACACAGACTTGTTAAGGAAAGAGAGTTAATTCTGGGCGGTATAAAAATACCATATGAGCTTGGCCTGCTCGGACACTCAGACGCTGATGTGCTTCTCCATTCAATTATGGATGCAATGCTCGGAGCGGCGGCGCTCGGCGATATTGGTACACACTTTCCCGATACCGATGAAAAATGGCGGGGTGCCGACAGCTGTATGCTTCTTGCCGCCGTCAGAAATATTTTGAAGGAAAACGGATTCAGCGTTGTAAACATTGATGCGACTATTATTGCACAAAAGCCTAAGCTGGCCGATTTTATACCGCATATGCGTGAGAAAATCAGCGAAGTTTTAGAAATTTCGGCGGCGTGTGTCAGTGTGAAGGCGACTACAACCGAAAAATTAGGCTTTTGCGGTCGGGGTGAGGGCATCGCGGCGGAGGCAATTTGTATGATTAAAAAATTTTAATGTATATTTTCTCCGAAATGAGGAATATTAATGTATATTACACTTTCTGGAGGAGATAGTATGAGAACTTTTACCTATAAAATAAAGGATTCCGCGGGAATCCACGCAAGACCGGCGGGAATGCTTGTGAAGCAGGCCGAACAGTTCGATTCTGATATTGAAATATCGCTTAACGGAAAGTCTGCGGATGCAAAGAGGCTCTTTTCGGTTATGGGTTTGGGTGCGGCGAAAGACGATGAAATTTCGGTTAAGATTACCGGCCCTGATGAAGAAAAAGCCGAAACGGAAATTTTAAATTTTCTTAAGTCTTCGCTATAGGAACTGAAAAATATAAAATTTATACTTCGCAAAAGCGGTGGAAGAGTGTAACCTTCCACCGCTGTTTATTAAATGAAACTGACAGAATCAGCGAAGCAACACAAAAGCAGATATTATAAAATTGTTATTCATTTGTTTCATTTTGTGGCTCTTCTGCATATTCAACGGAAATATCCGGGTTGGAGGTTTTTTCGCTGCCCTTGAACATCTCAGCAACCTTATCGATTGCGGAAGGAACAAGATCTAAAAGCCTGTCATAAATTCCGTTCTGAGGTGTGACGGAAATCATTCTGATTTTACCGTTTCCTACTACTAAAAATGCCTCCGGTGTAAGCGAGATACCGCCGCCGGTACCGCCGCCGAACATATTTTTAGGTTCTCCGTTGTCATATTTCTTAGCGTTGTACTTTTCAAATTCAGTTCCGCCCACGCCAAAACCAAGCGCAACCTTTGAGATGGGTATTATGACCGAACCGTCAGGAGTTGTGATTGCGTCACCGACAATTGTGTTTACATCAATCATATCCTTTAGTCCCTGTAGGGCGGTGTACATTATACCTTCAATCGGATGTTTGTCTGCCATTATTTTTCACGTTCCTTTCGGAAATTATTTTTTAAATAGGTAAGTCCGAATTTTGCAAAAGCAAAAAATGAAGCATTTATAATATGTGCGGGTCTTACCTTAATTATACTCTTTACTTTAATACTGAACCTTTTTTTATAAAAGTCAGGGGTTATATCTATCGCAGGATAGCGAATCTTCGCATATCGCGAAATAAGCGGATATATCATACCTATAAGTGACCAAAATGAAGCATACAACATTCCGGTATCGGCCGGATTATCTGTTCCGTAATCGAGCGTTATGCTTAACTGAGGAACGCATATCCTATGACGCATCCTACTGAAAAAGCTTTTTATAATTTGTATTATTTGTGAATACGTCTGCGTAAATTCATTTTTAATCGCGTGTGCCTCATCAATATTAAAACCGGTTTCGGGATTAAATATACGCTCTTTTATTTCGATAAATTTGGCTTTTACGTTAAAGTCTTTTTCATCAGTATGTTTATTAGAATCAACTTTTTTTGTGTCAGCTTGGTCATCATCTGAGACTTTATCACTAAAATCAAATTTAAACTTTTTTTTATAAAACCAAAATATTAACTCAATAGTTAAAAGATTATCTATAAAATAAAGTTTTATCGTTGCATATGGTATAAAAGCCACAGAAATGAGTAAGGCAATAAACAAAACTATAATAATAAAATATAGCATACATTCGCCTCACTTTTATTTTTTATTAATCGACGGTATTAAACTATTCGGCTCTTACGTCAGACGAAGCTTCTTCATAAGCATCCGTCGGGCTATCTGAATCCGGAACACCGTCACTTAATTTTTTATTTGTTCCCGACTCGGTTTCGGAATTATTTATATCAATAGAGGTCTGCTTATATTCTAAGACCTCGCTCATTTCAATCTGTTCCGCATCTTCAGCAGATTCGCCGAGTGAATCAAACTCGGGAAGCTCATCAAGAGATGCAACACCGAAAGATCGGAGGAAGTGTTGAGTCGTTCCAAATAATATCGGTCTGCCCGGGGCGTCGAGTCTGCCTTTTTCCTCGATGAAATTACGTTCAATAAGGCGGTTTACTATATAGTCACAGTTTACGCCGCGTATATGCTCGATTGAGCTTCTTGTAACGGGCTGTTTATAAGCCACAATCGATAAAACCTCAAGCGCAGCGTTAGAAAGATTCTGTTTTCGCGGCGGCTCAGCAAGCCGGGATACATATTCAAAATATTCGCCGCGTGTGCACATCTGATAGCTGTCTTCCATACGAATTATGTGGATTCCCCTGCGTTCGTAGTTATAGTTATCCATCATTTTTTTGAGAATTTCTCTGAGAGAACGTCTGTCAACATCAACAATATCGGCGAGACGCTCAATTTCAACAGGGTCACCGGCGGCAAATAAAACAGCTTCTATAATAGCCTGAATTTCACGTATTTCCATATAAATCTCCATTCTGTAAGAGACATAAGCTAAATCTTTCACTTTGTCTTACAAGTTAGATATATCAATCTTCGATTATATTAAAGTCAAAGTCATTATCGTCAGTGCGAAAAACCTTTGGGTTAGAAATATCGCCGCTTTCATCATACTCAACTTTAATTTTATTAAGCTTTATAAGCTCAAGCGATGCCAGAAAGGAAGCAACAGCTTCAGGACGGTTTTTGACACCTGAAAATAAATCTTTAAACAATGTTGCGGTTTTGGTTTTAAGTTTATGCCATATTGCGGCAACACGCGAACGGATGGATACTTTTTCGTGACCCACGATTCCTCTGAAAGATTGTTTAGGCGGAGGTGTCTTGCGCTCAAGCCGCTGATATGCCCTCCGATAGGCAAGCAAGAGATTTTCCGGTGTGAGCGTGGCATAGTTAAGCTCGGCCGGAGGCCTTTCGATTGCATCCGGTGATTTATAGAACATCGATGTACCTATATTTTCGCGTTCCTTAAAAAATCCGATTGATTCCTTAACTTTTTTGTATTCGGTCAGTCGCCTTACCAGTTCTTCCCTGGGGTCAATATCGTCATCGGTTTCTTCTTCGGGTTTCGGAAGGAGCATCTTGGATTTAATTTGAAGAAGAGTGGCGGCAAGTACAAGAAATTCGCTGGATATTTCAAGATCCATTTCTTTCATCTCGTTCATAACAGCTAAGTATTGGTCCAATATCAATGAGATAGGAATATCATAAATACTTACCTTATTTTTCCGAATCAGCATAAGAAGAAGGTCAAGCGGACCTTCAAAGCTGTCCAATTTGAATTTTAACTGCTCCATTTTTACACCCTGCTTATATAAACATTGTTATTATCATATCATAAAAGTTCTGAACAGCCTGTCTGCAAAAATACAAGAAAGTATTAAATCCGGGCAGGTTAATCAGTATAATTAAAATCAGAAATCCGTATCTTTCGTATTCCATAATTTTAAAATAGAACCTCTGCGGAAGTATGGCGTTTAAAATCTTTGAGCCGTCAAGCGGAGGAATGGGAATAAGATTAAAAAGCCCCAAGCCAAGGTTTACGGTAACCATATATGTTGATATGATATAGCAAACGCTCGCAACGTTAAATGCAAATGTCGCTGATGATTTAAAGCTCATTCTTCCGAGGATTACCACAAATATTTCGGCGATAAACGCAAGAATGAAATTCGACAGCGGACCCGCAAGCGCGGTGAACGCCATTCCGCCCTTTTTGTGTCGAAAATTCCACGGATTTATCGGTACGGGCCTTGCCCATCCAAAGCCGAACAGAAAAAGGCACAGCGCACCGAACGGATCAAGATGGTGAAGCGGATTAAGCGAGAGCCTTCCGCTGTTGCTTGCCGTGCGGTCACCTATTGCGTATGCGGCAAGCCCGTGTGACATTTCGTGTACGGATAGTGAAAGCAGTACACAAAATACCATTACAAGTACATATACAAGTTTTTCCTGTATTGTGAGCGAGGTATTACCTAACAAAGAGAGCAGCATAATATTTTTATTTCCTCCGAAAATATTTTATTATAAGTCACAGCGAACCATGTCCTCATATGTTTCGCGGCGGACGGCAAGCTTAGCCTTTCCGTCGTTTACCATAATAACAGGAGGACGGGGAATGCGGTTATAGTTGCTCGCCATCGAGTAATTGTATGCGCCGGTTGATAAAACAGCGACAATCTCACCGGTTTTGAACTCAGATACCTTCATATTTTCACCTATTAAATCACCCGATTCACAGCACTTGCCTGCCAGAGTGATAACATCTTCCTGTGCGGCAAGGGGGTTTTCTACGGATACAGCCGTATATTCCGATTGGTATAAGATATAGCGGGGGTTATCGCCCATTCCGCCGTCAATCGAAACATACTTACGAATACCGGGAATGTCTTTAATTGTGCCGACTGTATAGAGAGTAAGCCCTGCTTCGGCCACAATAGACCGACCCGGCTCAACAATGATGAACGGAAGCTTAACATCGCGTTCTTCGGCGACCCTCTTAACAACAACAGATACGGCACGCATATATTCGCCGTAATCTATAGGAGTATCGCTCTCGGTATATTTGATGCCGAAACCGCCGCCCAGGTCAAGCTCATTAATTTCGATGTTGTATTTATCCTTCATATCTCCGATAAAGTTCATCATAATTTCGGCAGCGTGTTCAAAAGGAGCAAGCTCAAAAATTTGAGAACCGATATGACAGTGATACCCTTTGAGATCTATGTTTTTGAGCGAAACAGCAAGCGCAGTAATTTCATCCGCTTCGCCGTTTTCAAGCGTTGCACCGAATTTTGAGTCAATTTGCCCTGTTCTTATAAATTCGTGAGTATGGGCATCGACACCCGGAGTAATTCTTATTATAATATTGGCGCGTATACCAAGCTCACCCGCAATTTTATCGATTCTGGTGAGTTCAAGTTCATTATCGGCAACAATTCTGCCAACTCCGTTTCTGAGAGCAAATTCAAGTTCTTCAATCGATTTATTATTGCCGTGAAAGTAGAGCTTGTCTGCCGGAAAGCCCGCGGTCAAAGCCGTATATATTTCGCCGCCCGAAACAACATCGGCGCCCATTCCCTCTTCAGCAATTAATTTATACATATATTTACAGGAGAGAGCCTTGCTTGCATATATCGCAATACCGTTACCGTCATAATATTTTTTTATAGAATCAACATACGCTTTGCAATTTTTGCGTATTGTTGATTCATCAAGTACATATGCCGGTGTTCCGTTTTCGTCAGCGACTTTTTTTAAGTCGCATCCGCCAAGTTGTAGATTTCCTTTTTCGTTTACACTGAGACAGTCCATAACAAACTGCATTTTTATCTCCTCCTGTAGTTTCTTTAGTTGCAGAATATATCATAAAACTATTTTTATA
>ERZ780226.2857-NODE-2857-length-11335-cov-3.161702_pt1 | contig 11335 bp, 16 predicted proteins | sample MGYA00511165_ERZ780226 | MGnify/ENA primary metagenome ERZ780226 (study PRJEB29588, sample SAMEA2152373) | human gut metagenome | biome: human gut; feature: human-associated habitat; material: faeces | place: Denmark | collected 2008/2010 ...
GCATGCCGGAGCCGCCGGTGGTCACGGAATTTGCCCAACGGCGTGCAATTGCCTTGATATCCATGGCGGGAACCAGGCTCAGCTCCGATGCCCAGCGAGGGGTTTTGGGGGTACCGTCGGGTCCAAGACCAAGGATGTGGTTCTTGAATTCCTCAAACCGGTGCCCGTGCTGGGCGACATATTCCTTATCATAAGTACCCTCGGTGATCCACACATAGGCGATTGCCTCCAGCAGTGCGGCATCGGTGCCCATCCGGGGACCAATCCACTTGTCGGCGTGCTTAACCGAAGTATAGTTGTTAAAGGGATCAATGTAGATGAACTGAATGCCCATCTCCTTCATCCACCAGCGCCACAGTGCAGACTCCTGAGCGGAGTAACCGCCGCGGCTGGTATCGGGGTCGGTGGACCAGCAGACGATGGTCTCGGTGTTCTGCATTGCCATCTCCAGCATATCGTAGGGCTCGGGACCGCCCAGACGCCAATAGTAGCCATAGGAATGCGGGGTGCCCCAGTGGAAGCCCTCCCAGGAGTCCGGGTTATCGGCGATACGGGTGTAGCCCATCATGGAGAAGAAGCGCTTGAACAGAGAAATCTTATAGCCAACCAGCCCCCAGGAATGGTGGGAGGAGGTACATGCGGTGATGGTCTCCTTGCCATAGGTCTTCTGGAGACGCTTGATCTCACGTGCCACCAGGCTCAAAGCCTCATCCCAGGAAGCGCGGCGATAACCGGACTTACCGCGGTTTTCCGTGTTGCGGTTCTTGCCGTCGGGAGTCTCCACAAAGTCCTCGCGGATCATGGGGTATTTCAGACGGTCATAGGCGTAGGTTTTATCCCGCTCGCAGTAGCCAAGCAGGCTCATGGTGGTCTTTCTCTGGGGGGTGTATTCCTTGCCCCGCGCCTTAATCACCCAGCCTGCGGGATCATCGTCGGTAAGGACAATGGGACGAACGCGGCGAATCACGCCGTCGATGGTGTGAAGGGTCATGGGACCGCCCACACATACACTGTGAGTAATACGCTCCTTTTTGGAGTCAGAACGCATGGGTATTTTTTCCATAATGTGCAGTCCTCCTTACTTCACTTCAATCATCTGACGGGCGTAGTCACTCTTGGGGTCGATCTCCACCATGGTGCCCACGTATTTTCCGTCCTTGCGCTCAAAGCAGCGCATATCAAAATCCTCAATGACAGGAATCCAGAATACCCGTCCGTCGGGTCCCTGATAATGCTTGCCCGCATGGAACTGATGCAGCAGCATCTCCACCGGACCGCCGGGAGCATCCGCCCGCTTCTGCGCGGTGGCATAGTGGAGGTTCAGGAACGTAGGGTCAACGACGCCATACTTTTCCATGCGCATGGGACCAATGTCCTTCCAGTCGTCGGTCATGGAACGCATGGTTTCCACAATCACATCATATACGTCGGTGCCGGGCATACCGCAGCCCTCAAAGCCCTCATACCAGACCCGATAGGCGTTCATATGCTCGCTGGGATGATCCTTGAGGATCTCCTTCACCTTCGCTACCAGCTCGTCCTTCTCCATGGTAACGATACCCTGGGGAAGCCGGAGCACATATTTTTTCACAAGATCCATGGTGCTGCCTCCTCTTATCGGATCACATTATGGGCAATCAGCTGATCCATTGCTGCCTGATCGCCGGGCTTCGCCTGTTCACCCTCGCCGTAGCTCCAGTCCACAGGAAGCTCCACCGACTTTGTAATCTGAATCTCACCCAGCACAGCGCCGGTGCCGTGATACATCTCCCGGAACTCAGCGGCAGCCTTTACACGGGCGTCGTCGTCATTCTCCGCCAGTACAAAGCATTTAGCCGTGGTGCAGAATACATACTTTGGCTCCGTGGGCTTTTCCAGCTGCTTTTTCTGGGCTTCGCAATAATACTTTTTCATGCTGCCCCTCCTTAATACATCCGCACATCGGGGATGGTACGACCGTTGATCCAGGGATCGTACTTGTCCAGGAATGCCTTATCGTCGCCGGTAAGCTCCACCAGTCCCAGCTCGGAGGGATGAACCCACCGGAACGCCGCATAGGCGCCGGCGTTGGGCTCGGTCTGATAGGTGTCGACGGCTTCGTAATACCAATGCTCGTCGCACTTGGTGTGGGTGTTGTGGGTGATATTGCCGCAGGGGATATGCTCCACAGTGCCGTCCTTCCGGTATTTCTTGCCCTGGACAATGAGCTTGCCCGCCTTGACCTGAATGCCAAGGGTTTCCCAAGCCGTCCGAACCACTGCGGTTTCGGGTGTTTCATTCACCCGAATATAGCCCTTGGGCAGCTCCCAGCCGCCCCCGGGCAGCTGACATACCAGCACATCCCCGGTGGGACCGGCATGATGCTGAATCAGCAGTGTAATTTCTGTCATTTCTACGCACCTTCCTCCATGATCGATCAGAGCGTGTATTGATGCTCTGCCAGCTGATAGCCCTCTGCCTCCAGCTGTGCGCCAACCCGCTCCCGGAACTGACGAACCGTCTCCTGCCATACGTCCCGGTCAATGCGGCGCACTTCCACGCCGTCTTCCATGACGCTTGCCCACTCGGTAAAGCCGCGGCGGGTACTTCTACAGACAAATTTGTAGGTTTTCAAGATTTAGCCTCCCTCTGTATGATCGTCTCCGGTTGCCTCCTGCCAGCTCATAAAGTCCTGATCCTCAGCAGGCAGCTGCCCGGTTGCGTCCAGATAAGCAATGATCCCCCGTTCTGCCGCCACCATGGCGCCCATGGGGTTCATGTGGTCCTTGGGTGTGATTTCAAAGAGTCCGTCGGCAAGGGACGCCAGATTTTTAAACATGGCGCGGTTGCGCTCATTCACCGGGAACGCCTTCTGTCTGCCGTCTTCCGCGTCCATCTTGTGGATAAAACACTGGAAATTATGCCGAATCACCAGCACATACATGATCTCCAGCCCCGACTGCACCGCAACGATCTGGCCGCCCTCCAGAGAAGAGAGCAGCTTATCGCCGTCCTTTTCCAGGGGTCTAAGCTCCACATCGTTGTCGTGGTTCTCCCGCCGGTCACGCTCCCGACTGTGCCGAACCTTTTTTTCTTCGCTCATAAAGCCTGTTACACCTCGCCTCCGTGTAAGCCGAAGCCTTCCATCAAGCGAAAGCTCCGCCGTTTTGGAACCGTATGGACCCTGTAAATCGCGCAGTAATTGCGTCAGATTCACATCTTCCGATATTCTAAACCATGGAACTGTACCAGAGTCAAGGGGCAATTCCCGTTATTCTGCACAAAATCCGGGAGATCTTTTTCTCCATTTCAGTTCATATGCATTGTATCACGTTTTCGCCATGCTTGTAAACAGGAGGGATAAACCTTCCAAGCCAAAACGAAAAAAATTTTTCTCTGTTTATACCCTGTTCACAAACGCCTGATAATATGGTATTGTAAATTTTAAGAAGCGAAAGGCAGGTGACGGATATGAGAAGAAAAAAGCCATTTCTTACGGGACGAAACGGTCCTGATGCCCTTTCCATGACCGCCAGCCTTTTCGCCTGCGTGCTGCTGATCATCGCCATGTTTGTGGGCGGTACCGCAAGCTCGGTACTCTGGCTGCTGGCGCTGATTTGTCTGATTTTCTGCTATTTCCGGATTTTCAGTTGGAACATTGCCCGCCGCCGCGCCGAAAACCAGCGTTTTCTCACCCTGATCGCACCGCTGACCCGGCTGCGTGTCCGCTATCGGGAAAAAAAGCGGCAGAAGAATCTCTACTGCTTCTTTAAGTGCCCCCAATGCGGCACGGTGCTGCGGGTTCCCAAGGGCAAGGGTCACATTCGGATCACCTGTAAGTGCTGCAGCCACGTATTTGAAAGGAACAGCTGATGTTTGGATATATCACTGCCGACCCCAGCAGTCTTTCCCAGGATGAAATTGACCGCTATGGCGGCTGTTACTGCGGATTATGCCGGTGCCTCAGTCACCGGCATGGCTTTTGCGGCAGAATGACGCTGACCTATGATATGACGTTTCTGGTGCTGGTGCTCTCCTCCCTCTATGAGCCGGAGGAAACCGCCGAAGCCGGTCGATGTCCGGTGCATCCCGTTCGTCAGCGGAGCTACTGGCAGAACCGATTTACAGACTATGCCGCAGACCTGAATCTCATGCTTGCCTGGTGGAACTGCATGGACGACTGGGAGGACGACAAAAACGTCGCCAGCCGCGCCTTTGCGGGTCTATTGGGCAAAAAGTGCCGCAGTCTGGAGTTGCAATATCCCCGTCAGGCAAAGGCAATTCGGGACAACCTTGCCGCGCTCCATCAATACGAAGACGGTCCTCAGGTCAGCGCCGATGCCGCCGCCGACTGCTTTGGCGCACTCATGGGCGAGCTGTTTGTATGGCGGGAGGACGATTATTGGGCAAAGGATCTCCGCGCCATGGGTCAGGGGCTGGGACGCTTCATTTATATTATGGACGCCTGCATCGATTACCGCAGCGATCTAAGGCATCATCGCCCCAATCCTCTCCGTGCTCTGGACACCGGCGAACGGACCCTGAAGGGAGACTACGATCTGCTTTCCATGCTGCTGGGAGACTGCACCGCCGTCTTTGAGCAGCTGCCGTTGGAGCAGGATCTCCATTTAATGCGCAACATTTTATATACCGGTGTCTGGCAGAAGTACAACCAATTCTACCATCGGCACCACAAGGGAGAACATAACGAAGGAAACAAAGGAGAAGAACAGTCATGAGAGATCCCTATGAGGTTCTGGGCGTCTCCAGAAATGCCAGCGAGGACGAGATCAAGTCCGCCTATCGCAAGCTGGCAAAAAAATATCACCCGGACCTTCATCCGGGAGACAAGGAATGCGAACGGAAAATGAACGAGGTCAACGCCGCCTATGACCAGATTAAAAACCCCCAGACACAGCGGCAGTCCAGCAGCTCCGGTGGCTATGGAAATTCCGGCCGCTATGATCCCTTTGGCTACGGCTACGATCCCTTTGGCGGCTATCAGCAGCGGCAGCAGTACAACACCCAGTACGAAACCCGGGATTCCACCGATATTCAGGCTGCGCTTCATTATATCCAGGCAGGCGCTTTCCCGGAAGCGCTGAACGTGCTGTCCTCCATTCCCACAGCAGACCGGGACCACCGCTGGTATTATTGCAGCGCCGCCGCCAACTATGGGCATGGCAACCGCGTGGCTGCCATGGAGCATATCCGCAAAGCCATGGATCTCTGCCCAGGCAATCAGGAATACCGGCAGCTCTATCAGATGATTCAGTCCGGCAGCCGGATGTATACCAATACCGGCTCCCGCTATGGGTTCCAGACCGGCGGCACCTTCTGCAATCCCATCTGCATGTCCTGGTGCCTGCTCAATGCCTGCTGCGGCGGCAATGGGCTCTATTTCTGCTGCTGAGGTGATCGGAGATGAAACTACCGTTTGTAGCCCGTGAGGCTTTGGACGCCGCAGAGCAGAAATTTGCGGATTTGAATCAGGAATACCAGAATTTTCGCCGGCGGAATGCCAGCGTTCAGGAGGATTCCTACGCAAAAGGCAGTAGTGACGCGCTGAAAGCCATGCTGCCGGTCTATGACAACCTGAAGCTGGCGCTGGAGCAGCCCTGTGAGGACGAAGCCTTTCGTACCGGCATTGAAATGACCCTGAAGGAGCTGGAAAAGACCTTTGCCCAGCTGGATGTTCATGAAATTTCCGCGCTGGATGCACCCTTTGACCCCACCCTCCATGAAGCGGTGGAGCATATTGAGGACCCGGAGCTGGCAGAGAACACCGTGGTCCGGGTGATCCGCGCCGGTTTTACCCGCGGCAATACCGTTTTACGGCATGCGCTGGTGGCTGTGGCAAATTAAAATGAAACGGCAACACCCCGATCTCCGAATTTTCATCGGAAATCGGGGTGCGTTTTATTCCTCCGTGTCCTCCATGGGCTGGGACATGAACTCGCCGAACAGCCGAAGCAGCGGATTCTGGTTGCGCCGGTCCCATACCACGCTCAGTGTGATTTTCCCATCCAGCGGCATGGAGGTCAGCCGGGAATCCATGGCAATGTTCATATGCTCGTCAAATACCGCAAAGCCTTCGCCCCGCAGCACCGCCTGATAGATAGAATCCCGGTTGGGCAGCGTCACCGGCACCGGCTTGCAGCCCTTGTCAAGGAATTGCAGCATCACCAGCTGCAATGTCACCGGCGTTTCCTCCTCCTTGGGCAGCATTAAAAGGTTTTGCCCGTCAAAGTCCTCGATGGTCAGAGGCGTCCCCTCCGGTACCAGCAGCCCCTTTCTCACAAAGGCTCTGCCACGGATTCGATTCACCAACTGCACATCCAGATTGTCGTAGAGCTGCACGCTGGTTTCCGTACAGAGCACCACGTCCAAATCGCCGCTCTGCACCCGGCTTTGGAGCTTTCGAAATGTATCGCTTTCAAAGTACAGTTCCGCCATGGGATAGCGCCGCAGCGCTTCCTTTCGAAACTCCATGAGCCGGCGGCTAAAATCCCAGCCCACGCCGATGCCCACCCGGAACTTTAGGTGCTCGCTGCCGGACAGTGCCGCCGCGGTTTTCTTTACCTCCTCCAAGCCCCGGGCAGTGTGGAGAAAGTACTCCCGGAACACCACCCCCGCAGGGGTCAGGCTGAGGTTTCGCTTGCTGCTGCGGTCAAACAGTGAAAACCCCAGCTCCTGCTCCAGCAGCTGCACCTGACGGCTCACCGAGGGCTGAGATACATACAGCTCCTCCGCCGCCTTGGAAAAGCTCATGGATTCCGCTACCCTGAGAAAATAGTTCACCTGCAGTGATGTCATGCTCTGCCCCACCCTTCTGTGTTTTGCCACGTCTCCATTTTACCGCATTTATAGCCATTTGGCTATAAAAAATTGCGTTAACTGGATATTGGAATGCCGGAAATTTCCGTGCTATTCTGTAGTCATAAGATCATCACGGAAAGGACCTATGGTACATGAATCGCTTTACAGGAAAAACAGCCATTATCACCGGCGCCAGCTCCGGAATTGGTGCATGCACTGCAAAAACGCTGGCAGCAGAGGGCGGCAATCTGGTTTTGGCAGCCCGTCATCCGGAAAAGCTCCAGGCAATTGCCCAGGAATGCAGTGACCTTGGGGCACAGGTGCTCACCGTATGCGCCGACGTCAGCAAGGAAGCCGACTGCACCCAGCTCTCTCAGGCAGCTATGGACCGGTTTGGCGCCATTGATATTCTGGTGAACAATGCAGGCATCGCCGACAAGCACCGTCCCATTGACCGTCTGGATGTGGATTGGTACCGCCATGTGCTGGAGATCAATCAGAACTCCGTCTTTTATATGATGCAGGCAGTGCTGCCCCACATGAAGGAAGCAGGCAAGGGGTCCATTGTGAACATCTCCTCCATCGGCGCCGTCCGCTCCAACTCCGGTCTTGCCTATACCACCGCAAAAACCGCAGTCATTGGCATGAGCAAGAATGTGGCGCTGGAGTTTGCCGCGGGGAATATCCGGGTCAACGTGGTCTGCCCCGGTCCTACCCCCACGGCATTGAATACCCCTGAGCAGATTGCCACCTTTGATTCCGACTTTGCCGCTCTGTGCAACAGCCATATGGCGCTGGATGGGGTTCCCCAGTGCACCGTTCAGGATCAGGCAAACGCCATCGCATTCTTTGCTTCGGATGAATCTGCGGGGATCACCGGTCAGGTGCTGACGGTAGACCATGGCATGACAATCTAATCAATATGCCAAAGGAGCGTACCCACACCGGATACGCTCCTTTATTCTATGATCTATTATACATACCCGCAGAGTCCCCGGACCGAAACCTCGCCGGAATACACCACGCCGGTTTCTCCGGTATCATATCGCACGATCAATCCGCCGTTTTCGTCGATTCCGGTGGCAAGACCGGATCTGCGGCTGTCTCCGCGGATCACCTGCACCTGCCGTCCGATGGTAATGCAGGCCTGACGGTATCGCTCCAGCCATGCCTGCTTGCCGCTGACAATCTCCCGGCTGACCCCGTAAAGCGCCTTTGTAAGCTCTGCCGCCAACCGGCACCGATCCACCGGATGTCCCAGCTCCAACGCCAGACTGGTTGCCATGGATTGAACCTCCGGCGGAAAATCCGAACGCTTGTGGTTGCAGTTAATTCCAATGCCTGTGACCAGATATTGCAGGGTGCCGCTTTCCCATTCCACGCTCATTTCCGTAAGAATGCCCGCCAGCTTTTTGCCGTTCAATATAATATCATTGGTCCATTTGATGCCGGGACGGACGCCTGCGGTCGCCTCTATGGCATCGCACACTGCCACCGCTACCATCGCCGTCATATGGCTCACCTCTGCGGGTGCGCAGTCCGGGCGCAGCAGCAGGGAATAATACAGTCCCACGCCCTTTGGGGATGCGAAGCTCTTGCCCTGCCGTCCCCTGCCCCCGGTCTGCTCATCGGACATGGCGACGGTGCCATCCGCTGCCCCCTGATTGCCCAGCAGCTTTAAGTAGTTGTTGGTGGAATCAACAGAGTCCAGTACCGTCACGTTTTCCTTCCAGGGATGATCCCCCAAAAACGACAAAATCCGTTCCCGTTCCAGTGGTTCAGGCTGCATGGTCAGCCGATAGCCCAACCGGGTGGACGCTTCAATGCCATAGCCCTTATCCCTAAGGCGGCTGATCTGCTTCCATACCGCCGCCCGGGTAATCCCCAGCTTTTGACTCATGGCTTCTCCGGAGATGTAACGCTCCCCTGCCTGCTGCAAAAGTGACAACACGGTTTCCTGTTCCATTGTAAACCTCACCTCAGTTGACATTGTAGCACATCCGGTTCTTGTCCTCAAGTATTCCGTTTGTCAAAAAATTTTCAGGGTGTAAAGTTTTTTCCCTTGACATCCATGAGAAAATGGTGTACAATCCTCACTGTTAAGTTTAAGACCTTTACAGCTTGCAGGAGGAGAATTCATGGAGCTGAGCACACTCACCCGCACCCTTCTGTTTGATACCTATGGCGACATGCTCACGGAAAAGCAGCGGCTGTGTTTTGACCTCCGCTATAATCAGGATCTTTCCCTGGGCGAAATTGCCGAGCTGGAGGGCATCAGCCGTCAGGCCGTTCGGGACAACATCGTCCGCACCGAGGCGCTGCTTCAGGATATGGAACAGAAAATCGGCGCGGTAGACCGTCTTTCCCGGCTGGAAGCCGCCGAACAGCAGCTTCAGGATGCCGCCCAGGCCGCCCTGTCTCTGGGAGATGGGGGCAAGGCTGTCGCCCAGCAAATCTTATCCGCATTGAAGGCGCTGAAGGAGTGATCTCATGGCATTTGAAGGATTAACCGAAAAGCTCTCCGCTGCATTCAAAAAGCTCCGCAGCAAGGGTCGGCTCACCGAGGCTGATGTAAAAGACGCCATGCGAGAAATCCGGCTGGCGCTGCTGGAAGCCGATGTCAGCTACAAGGTCGTCAAGGACTTTGTCAAAAAGGTCACCGAGCGTGCCGTGGGCAGCGATGTGCTGGAAAGCCTGACTCCTGCCCAGATGATCGTCAAGATCGTCAACGAAGAGCTGGTTGCGCTGATGGGCAGCGAGAATGCCAAAATCGCCATTTCCTCCAAGCCCCCCACGGTTGTGATGCTGGTGGGTCTTCAGGGCGCCGGTAAAACCACCAACGGTGCAAAGCTTGCCGGACTCATGAAAAAGGACGGCAAAAAGCCGCTGCTGGTTGCCTGCGACGTCTATCGTCCCGCTGCCATCAAGCAGTTGGAGGTGGTCGGCAGTCAGCTTGGGATCCCGGTGTTCCAGATGGGCACTGCCAATCCCGTTGACATTGCCAAGGCTGCGGTAGAGCATGCCAAAAAGGAAGGCTTCGACATGGTGTTTCTGGACACCGCAGGTCGCCTTCATGTGGACGAAGCGTTGATGGAGGAGCTTTCCAACATCAAGGAAGCCGTCCAGCCCAATGAGATTCTTCTGGTGGTTGACGCCATGACCGGTCAGGATGCGGTCAACGCCGCCACCGCCTTTAATAACCAGCTGGATATCGACGGCGTGATGCTCACCAAGCTGGATGGCGACGCCCGCGGCGGTGCTGCCCTGTCCGTCAAAGCCGTCACCGGCAAGCCCATTAAGTTTGTGGGCACCGGCGAAAAGCTGGATCAGATTGAGCCCTTCCATCCCTCCCGTATGGCGTCCCGTATTCTGGGCATGGGCGACGTACTGACGCTGATTGAAAAAGCCGAAGCCGCCATGGATCAGAAAAAGGCACAGGAGCTGGAGCAGCGGCTCCGGAAAAACAAGTTTACCCTCCAGGATTTCTACGACCAGCTGGTGCAGCTGAAATCCATGGGTTCCATTACCGATATTCTGGGCATGATGCCCGGCATGAACGCCGGTGCGCTGAAAAATGTTCAGGTAGACGAAAAGGCACTGAGCCGTACCGAGGCAATTATCCTCTCCATGACGCCCTATGAGCGTGAGAATCCCGGCGTCATCAACCACAGCCGGAAGCAGCGAATCGCTGCCGGTGCAGGCGTTCAGGTGCAGCAGATCAATGCCCTGCTCAAGCAGTTTGACGACATGCAAAAGCTCATGCGTCAGTTCACCGGTCCCGGCGCCAGCAAAAAGATGAAGCGCCTGCAAAAGAGCGGTATGGGCGGCTTTGGCGGCATGGGCGGCAAACGGGGCTTCGGTGGTTTCGGTCGTCGATAATCCCCCTTCCCTGGTTCGTAACCAGCACATTGCTTTACGATAGATTTTTGAGAGAAAAAAGATTACGGAGGTGAAATACCCATGGTTAAGATCAGACTTCGCAGAATGGGCGCCAAGAAGGCCCCCTACTACCGCATCGTGGTGGCGGACTCCCGTTTCGCACGCGACGGCAGATGCATTGAGGAGATCGGCACGTACGATCCGCTGAGCGCGGACAAGAAGATCGTCGTCGACGCCGAGCGCGCCAACTACTGGCTCGCCAACGGTGCACAGCCGACGGATACCGTTCGTGTGCTGCTCAAGAAAGCCATCGCAGCGGAATAAGGAGAGACCCCAAAGATGAAAGAGCTTCTGACCTATATTGTGCAGAACCTCGTGGAAAAACCGGACGAGGTCTCTGTGACCGAGCGCGAGGCCAACGGCGAGACCGTGTTTGAAGTGCGCGTCGCCGACGGCGATATGGGCAAGGTCATCGGCCGTCAGGGCCGGATCGTCAAAGAGATCCGCATCCTGATGAAGGCCGTCGCCCAGAGAAAGGGCAAGAAAGTCTCCGTGGAGATCATGGATTGACGCAGGAAACGCGCTGCACCCGTGCAGTGCGTTTTTTGCACCCAACACCCAAAAAGGGGGACAACCAACTATGCAAAAACCGTATCTG
>ERZ780226.2860-NODE-2860-length-11330-cov-5.042572_pt1 | contig 11330 bp, 17 predicted proteins | sample MGYA00511165_ERZ780226 | MGnify/ENA primary metagenome ERZ780226 (study PRJEB29588, sample SAMEA2152373) | human gut metagenome | biome: human gut; feature: human-associated habitat; material: faeces | place: Denmark | collected 2008/2010 ...
AAATGAGTAGGTATATAACTGACGCAGTAATGAAACAAAGTTCTAAAGCTATCAGCATATCGGATATAGCTTCGGACACGTTTTCGGAGGTTAAGAGACCTGCGGGAATGTATGACTTTAGGTGCATAATCCAAACACCTGAGGTTGTAATAAAAAACATAGCCGAAAACGGCTTGCCGTCATATGACTTTGAATTTGAAATACCGTTTGACGACGATTTAATAGCAAACGAAGCTGAAATCAGAATTTATAATTTATCGGAATCAACGAAAAACAAGTTCGCTATAGGGAACAGCATTGATATAACAGCGGGATACGGCGATGATATGGGAATCATTCTGCATGGCTGGATAAGCAATGTTCAAACCGAATGTTCCGGTGCGGATATAACAACGGTTATATATGTTTTGGACACCATTGCATATGATGCGGAACAAACGGTTAATAAGTCGTACACAGCCGGGACTTTGGCATCGCAAATACTGAGCGATTTAATTAATATGACAGGACTTGAAATTGCAGAATATGAGCTTCAACGCGACTATACATATAAAAACGACACTAAAGTATCAGGCGCAATTATGGATTGCATTAAAAGTTATGCAGACGTATGCGGTGTTTCGGTATTTATAAGTCAACAAAAGATTTATTGTAAGCCGATATGGCTTGGTTGGAACACATACTTTACCATTTGCCCCGAAACCGGTATGATTGAAAGCCCGGAAAGGTTTACCGAAAGCAATCAAAGCGAGATATATGAGGATATATTTTACGGTTATAACGTGAGTATGCTGTTACAACACAGAATGCAGACAGGTGCAATCGTTGGGGTGAACAGTAAGGTTTGCAGCGGTGATTTCCGTGTTGTGGGCGGCAAGCATATATTTGATGGATTGTCAGCAACAACCGAGCTGAAAATTATGGATAGAATTGACGTTATTATACATCCCGAAGATGAGGATGACGAGGAGCAAAATATAAGCCCCACCGGATATACCTGTACAAAGTACGAACTGTCCGAAGAACAAAAGGTTAACCTTGCCAAATATGTCAATCGAGAAGCCGGAGACAATAATGGCGGAAAGCGTGCTATTGCGTCGCATATGTGTAATATGTATGAGTATTGGCGTTGGTCGAATGATGACAGAGCGAAGAAAACTCTGTATCAGACAATATACGGAAATCGTTGGTACGCACAGTCGACCCGAAACAATCAGACTTATACAAGCGAGGATTTAAACGCTGTTGAAGATTGCATATGCAACGGAAACCGAAACTTGCCGCCGTATGTTAATGAATTTGATATGTGGGGCGGCGTGGCTCATTTGGGTGACAGGAATTATACGGATATAGTAAGCATATATCCAAACCCGACAAGTGACGGCGACCTACAAAGGCATATATCCGTACTCAAAAACGGAATGGGAGCAAGCGGAAAGTTTTACACCGTGTATATGTATTCGGACTATGGCGGTAATATTTTTTACTATGAGTCGGACAAGTACAAAGAATATTGCGACAGTAAATATATAAGTGCCGCATCGTCGCTTGCGCAAAAGTTTGTGAGTGTTGCCGTTGCGGAAGAGGGAACAGCCGAAACGGGAAACAACAATCAGAAGTACGGCCGCGAAATGGGCGAGAACAATGCGGCATGGTGCGGTTATTTTGTGGCGTGGTGCGCAAAGCACGCAGATGTACCGACATCGGTCATTGCGTGGAATAACGAGAGTTGCGGAAGCGCGGCGTGGTATGCGTATGCAGCGGAAAAGAAGGGTATGGGAATGTATCACGCAAAAGGGAGCGGATATACCCCGAAATTGGGTGATATTTTTGTATTAAAATACAATGGCAGCGATTATGCAGGTGACGGACACGTTGGAATAGTCCGAAGTTATGAATCGGGCGATTATTTTAAGAGCATCGAGGGTAACGTTTCGGATAAAGTTACATCTCGGTCGATTTCCATACATCAATGCACATTCGTAACACCGAATTGGGACGAGGTGAAAGACAATGGCTGAAATAATAAATATATGCCCTCGTATGATGACGATAGAACAGTTAATTGATACTGTTAAGCAGGCGGACGAGAACACCGCCATAACAAGGTATTTCGTGCGGCAGTTATGTATCGAAAATAAAATTGTACATATCAAAGCGGGTCAAAAATACTTAATCAATTATGATAAATTCGTTGATTTTCTTAATAACGGGGGTGAGGACGAATGTCAAAAGGCAAATACAAAAAATGGTTAGAACCACAAAACCTAATACTGCTTTCGGGGTGGGCGAAAAGTGGCTTGACCGATGAACAGATTGCGCATAATATGGGTATAAACGTGCGGACACTCTATGAATATAAAAACAAATATCCGCAGATTTTGCAGTCCTTAAAAAAGGGTAAGGAAGTCATCGATTACGAGGTTGAAAACGCCCTTTTAAAGCGTGCTATGGGATATATGAGCACAGAGGTTATAAAAGAAAGATTGACGGACACAGGACAAAAGAAACGCCATAACGGCGAGGGCGAATTAACCGAGCGCGAATGGGATATTGCCATAAAGTATTTTGATAATAAGTGTTGCTATTGCGGTGAATATATGGACGAACCGACCAAAGACCATATATTAGCACTCAAAAAGGGCGGTCAGCTTTCGCCCGATAACATAATACCCTGTTGCCGAACGTGCAACAGCTCAAAAAATGACCGCAATCTTGAAGAATGGTACAAAGAACAGCCTTTTTTTGACCGCCGCCGATTATTGAAAATATATGACTATGTAAAGTTTATATCAGAGCTTTCAAAAATGGGCGATATTGGCGAATTGGTTGTGACAAAGGAAATTACTAAAGAAGTGCCGCCCGATACAACAGCGTTGATTTTTTGGCTTAAAAACAGACAGCCCCAAAAGTGGCGCGATAAGCAACAAATTGAACACAGCACGGACACCGATTTTGTGTTTAATATCCTACCTGCAAGCACACAGCCGAAAGGCGATGAGGGCAAAAATAATTAAAAGTTCATACCAAAACGGAGCGGGAATGTAAACCCGCTCCGAATTGCTTTATTTCGGCTTGTAACAGCCTTTTATGTACCTGTGAAGTGCTATCTGATTGCATACAAGGTTTTTGCAATCTCAAAACCGACTTTAAAGGCGTTCTCACGCTCTAAAAATCTAATGTTGTTAAAATCGCTTTGCATATCGTCCATATCCTTAAATTTGCGATTGGGTGTTTCGATGTACTTTACATTAAAATCATCAGCGGCAGCGGTAATGCTGTCGGCTTCAAACGGGTTGTCAGGTACATATAAGTCGCTTAAAAAAATGTATAATTCCTGTGCGGTGGTGCTTCCTAACATACGTATTCACCTCTTTTTGTTAATTTTTCGCGCTGTGCGGCTTTTTCGGCTTTGATACCCTGTGCATAGCCAAAACAGAAGCTGTTATACGCAAGTTCAAAAACATTGCTTGAGTTGCCTGTTATAACTTGAATATGGTGTACGGTCATATCATAGCGCGGGTTTATTTTACCCTTTATATTTTCAATTGTTTTTAATGCATTTATCATTTTTATAAAATCCTTTCTTTTTTCAAAATTATTTTAATAAATATTTATTGACATCGGAGCGGCAGAGGTATATAATATACATACCGCTCTTAAATTGAGTTTTGTGCGGCTTTGCCCTCTGTACGTGCCACCGTATCGAGGGCTTTTATTATGCCACCGTGAACCGTCTGTACTCACTCTGCCTTGTGAATTGATTGTAAAGCTCGGGCATTGCCTTTTTAAATGACGTGCTGTCAAAACGGTTGCTTGTGCATTTCGACCACCGAATTTTAAATATGTCAATCTGCATTTCTTCGGTGTTCCGTGCTGTCATTTCGGCTTTTATGATGTCCTCTATGCTCGTTATCTCTGCCGCCAGTTCGTCAGCCATTGCTTTAAGCTCCTTTAATTCCCTTACCTTGCTTGTTAATTCGTTTGTACTCATAATTATGTACTCCTTTCATATTTCAGAGCCGCTCCGCTCTTGATTATGGTTCTATTATACACAAAACATTGTGTATAGTCAATATACAATATGCACAAAATTTTGTGTTTAATGCTATTTATTTTATACACTTGACAAAGTGTATAAAATGTGCTATAATAATTTATGTAAAGGGAAACGGCGGCTATCCCGACACCTCGCGGAATGGGGGTGTTGATTATGGAATATATAATTGAATTATTAATACTTATTACAGTATTGGAAATTATACGTAACATAAAAAAATAGCCGCCTACTCTGCCAAGTAGACGGCTTTAATTAAAAATTAAACAGGCGGGATAGCTTCATCAAGCGTTTCCCTTTACTTCATTCTAACATAAATAAATTGTATTGTCAATAGAATGGAGGTAATTTAATGCCGATTAAGTATGATAAATTAATGGTTTTGTTAAAGGAAAAAGGGTATACCACGTATAAAATACGAAAAGACAAGTTAATTGGTCAGGGAACATTGACCGCTCTAAAAAATGGAACCGGTGGGCTTGACAGTAAAACAATATCGCGCCTTTGCAAGGTCTTAGAGTGTCAGCCGGGCGATATAATGGAATATGTACCCGATGAGGAATAGATTTAAGGAATGGGGACATTGTGTATTGGTCTTTATGACAAAGTAGGGTTAAAGGACGGCAGAATAGCAACAATCGTTGAAATATATAAGCAAGGAAAGGCATATGAAGCCGATATAGAAACGGCTGATGACTGTATAACGGATACCATAAAACTAGATGATATAAAACAGCGTTTGCGCCCCGAAAAAGAAAGATGAATTGATAAAGTAATATATAAAACAATGGAGGTATGATAGAATGGATAAGCACAGAGTAACATTGGATGATACAAATGAAAACGCGGTTAAAAAGTTAGATGAACTTTTAGAAGAACTGAATGCAATGGATGAGGTTAATGACGAGGATTAACCAACATTAAAACTAAATAAAATAACGTCTTGGAAACAAGGCGTTATTTTATGCCCTTTTTAGGTATTAGCCGCCGTGCGAATCGGCGGAGGGGCGATAAGTGGAACAGTCGTGTATCACTCTCGGATTGAAAAGATAATATCGCGGGCGGTTTTTATGTGTGGGTAAGTATTATATCGGCGTGGATATAAAGCCGCTTAAATACTACAAAATACTACTTTTGAGTGTACAAATATCGGAGCGGCGGCGCAGGTATGGAAAAGTACGGAATCAAAAAGAGGTGCATTATAAGCCGCAGAGGTATAAAAAATCAACCTGAAAAAACCCGAAAATTTTTATTTAGACAACTTTGTTAAATCTTTAACAGTAGGTCAATAGTAGGTTTTTAATAAACAACCCAAAACACAAAAGCTTTTAACATACAAAAAAGCCCGTGAAAACGGGCTTTTTGTGGAGCTGCCCAGCGGATTTGAACCGCCGACCTCTTCCTTACCAATTGGCAATTTATCTTGCGGTAACTTGCGGTAGTTGGCGAAAACGGCGGTATAATGCGGCTTTGCAGGTTTTGTAAAATATTTACTTTTAGTAATTTGCGGTAACTTTCGGTAGCTTTTGGTGGCTGTAGTAGGTCAATAGTAGGTCAAAAATTAAAAAGCCCTCAAAACAGTATATAAGAATTTTAACATAGCCGGAGCGGCTCAAAAATGCCGTTCCGCTTTGCTTGTGTGCTTATCCGTGTAAAATGTTGCTCAACACTTCCGAAGCCTTTTCATCAAGGGATTTTAAGGCGTGAGCATATATATTCATCGTGGTGCTTGTCTGTGCGTGTCCGAGCCTTGCCGATACCGTTTTTACGTCCATTGATTGAGAGATTAAGAGGGTTGCCGATGTATGTCTGAGGTCGTGCAAGGTTATCAGCGGCAGAGTAAGCCGCTCCTTTTCATCTTCCGACAAATCATTTCTTGCATTAATTTTGTCATTGTGCCATTTTAATATTTTTTTGAACATTGCCGTTGGGGTGGTGGGTGACATCTTACCGCCAGTTTCGGCGGTAAATATAAAATTCTCGCTGTCTTTCCACTGTGAGCCGTATTTAAGGCGGTTTATTTGCTGTTCTCGCTGTAAGTGCTTTATAAGTGCGATAACGTGTTGGGGTATGGTTATTTCACGGCGTGAGCTTTTGTTTTTGGTGTCTTTGGTGATTATTCTGTGGTCGGCGTAAACATTCGATTGAGTGATTTTAAGTATGCACTTGTCAAAATCTATGCTGTCAAATGTCAAGCCCAATATCTCACTTTTGCGCAGACCGCCGTATAATGCTATATGATAAAATACCTTATAGCGGAGCGGCACTGTTTTAACTGTTGAATACCCTTTGATTGTGTATTTGTTGCAATAGCTGTCGGTTCGGGTGCGCTCGCCGTAGTCGGTGCAATACTCATCATCAAGAGCGTTTAAAAATATAACGGCCTGTTCGGGGGTGAAATATTTTACATCATCGACATCACGCATATTTTTGGGGAATTTGGCGTTTTCGCAAGGGTTTTTATCTGTTATGCCCCACTCTATGGCGACAGAAAAGATACGGCTTAAAATATGCCCGATTTTTTGTATTGTTGCCGCTCCGAGTCCGCCGCTTTTGCCGTCACATCGCACATCATCGCCGAAAAGATGATTATAAAACTTTTGTATGTGTATCGTCTTTATCTGTTTCAGCTTATAATGTCCAAATTCGGGCATTATATAAAGATTTATAAAGTTTTTATACCCCGTAAGGGTCGTTATTGCAAGCTGAATTTCGGCGTATTCTTTGAGCCATTTGGGGATAAATTCGGCAAGGGTCATATTTTCGCCGTCCATATATTCACCGCTGATGACCGCCCTTTCAAAGTCATATGCGACCCGTTCCAACTCCTTTTTGTTCTGTAACTCGGTTCGGTACGGGTCGGGCTTGAATGTCTTTGTTTTGAATAATTTCTTGCCGCTTACCGAATAGCCGCACGACACCGTTATTTGATACCTAACGCCGTTTTTGCCGTCAATCCTCTTTATGCTTGCCATTGCCGCCGCTCCTTTCGTGTGGGTTTAAAAAGGTAAATCTTCGTCATCGTCCAACAACCTATCAAAATCAGAATATGTTTCATCTTCTTTGCTGTTCGTAACAGGAATATTGTATTTCAAATATTGCCCGTTCAACCACGAATTAAGCATATCATCGTCTATTATGCCGTCATCGTAAATTGCTTTTATCTTTTGATACCCGACAAAAAAGTCATACAGTACATCGTTACATATGTTGATATAAGACCATCTTTCATCAGTATTCATATCGTAATTGTCATCAACTGTAAATTCGATATTGGAAAGTGCAGACAACAGGCTTTTTATAACATCGGCATATGTGCAAATCGGCTTTGTTATCTTATTACCGCACAGCCAATCGACCGATGTTTCAAGAGCATTTGCGATATTACATAATACCTCGATTGAGGGTGTTTTTTGCCCTTTTTCGTATGCTGAAACAGATGTCGGAGTGGTATTTGCCATTTTTGCCAGCTGTCGCTGTGTCAAATCCTTTTTCTGTCGTAATTCTTTAATTCTCTTTGATAGTATCTCTTTGTTATACATCCAAATCACCTCACATAGCCAATTATACACTATAAAAATGCTATTGTCAACAACAACATTGAAAATACTCTTTAAACATAAAATTCATTTATAATTGACAAAATAGGTTTATAGTGATATAATTACAACAACAATAATAAAAGGGGGTTCAAAAATGAACACAGAAACAAACGCAGACATCAGACAAGCCGCAAAAGCGGCAGGGGTCAGACTATGGCAGATAGCCGACAAGATAGGTATTGCAGACAGCAGTTTTTCAAGGCGGTTGCGCTATGAATTACCCAACGACAAAAAGCAAGAAATTTTTGCTATTATAACGAAGTTACAAAAGGAGCAACAAACAAATGAGTAAAACATTTATGACTATTAGAGAAACAGCTAAAACGGGAATATTATCTGAATACACTTTAAGACTTATGCAGAAACAGAAAAAAGTCCCTTGTATAATGTGCGGCAATAAATGTATGATTAATTATCCGCTCCTTATAGAAAAACTTAATATTGACAGTGAAAAGGCGGTGTCGAATAATGAGCAATAGCACAAAAAAGGCTATGCGTGACACCGACCAAAGTACTCGCATAGCCCAAGAAAGCGTATTTGATAAACAAATACAGCTTAATAATACCACGAACGGCGGCGACTTGTCAACAGACGTACCCGCAAAAATTTTAAACTTCATCGGAGCGGGTGAAGAAAACGCGGTACATTTAGATGAGCTTATGAAGCTGACGGGAATGGGCAACCGAGAGTTAAGAAAATGTATAGAAACATTGCGCCGCAGCGGAGCGGTTATTATATCCAATCAAAACGGCTATTTTCAGCCGCTCCGCCCTCACGAGGTCGAAAGGTATGTAAGACAGGAAACAGGCAGGGCGAAAAGCATATTTCACACACTTAAAGCCGCCCGAAAGTGGTGCGAGACGGCACACGGTGACACTTCAAGCCGTGATACGATATAGACAAAAGGAGTTGAAATTTATGGCAGAACGCAGAATGTTTGCAAAAACAATAATAGATTCGGACGCGTTTATAGATATGCCGATAAGCGCAAGGCTTTTATACTATGATTTGGCAATGCGCGCCGATGATGACGGGTTCGTAAACAGCCCCAAAAAGATAATGAAATTTGTCGGGGCAAGCGCTGACGATATGAACGTGTTAATCGCACGGCAATTCATAATTCCGTTTGAAAGCGGCGTGGTTGTTATCAAGCATTGGCGAATACATAACTACATACGCAAAGATACATACAAAGAAACGCCGTACAAAGACGAAAAAGCGTTGTTATGCCTTGATGAAAACAACGGTTATAAGTTCGAAAATGAGTGTCCGTCAACGACCTGTCAACGAACCGTCGACGAACCGTCGACACAGGTTAGGTTAGGTAAGGTTAGGTTAGGTAAGGATAGGATAGAGAGTACGCGCGCATACGCACGCGAGACACTCCCTCCCGAAAATTCCGAAAATGATTCAAGCGAAAATATAAAACCCGAAAATTCCAAAAAGCCAATCAGACACAAATACGGAACTTATAAAAATGTTTTGCTCACCGATGAGGATATGAATAAATTAAAAAGCGAATTCCCCGATGATTGGCAAGGCCGAATCGAACGCTTAAGCGAATACATCGCAAGTTCGGGGAAGGCTTATAAAAATCATCTTGCGACAATCAGAGCGTGGGCTAAAAAGGATAAAGAACGCGGAAAGTTCAAAAACGGGTCTAAAAACAACAAATGGTGTACAGGCAAGGAAAGTATATCACTTGATGAGTTATACGGCTTAGAGGTGGCAAAATGAGCGTGATAGATGTATTTACAAATGCAGAGCAAGCCGCAAAAGACAACTTTATAATAAACGAGGGAGATTATATCGGTGATGACGGCTTGTATCGGTGCGGAGTGTGTCACAAAAAGAAAGAGACTATTGTCACACTCGGCGGTGAAGACAGAAAAGTGGCGTGCATATGCGATTGCCGAGAAGCCGAGTTAGCCAAAGAAAAAGCCGACAAAGAGGAAAGGGAGCGCAAAGAGCGTATAAAAGCAATGCGCAAAAACTGCTTCGGTGATGAAAAGTTATACAATTGGACTTTCGCCAACGATAAGGGCAGCAATCCCAAACAGACCGCCGCCGTAAAGAAATACGCCGATGATTTCGAGGAGTTTAAAAAAGACAGTATCGGGCTGCTGCTGTGGGGGAGCTGCGGAACGGGCAAAACATACGCCGCGTGCGCGCTTGCCAACGCTCTTATAGATAAAGGCATATCGGCAAAGGTAACGAATTTCGGGCGCATTTTGAACGAGTTACAGGGGACATTTGACAAACAGCCGTATTTGGACGAATTGAACCGTTATTCTTTGCTTGTGATTGACGATTTGGGTATCGAGAGAACGTCCGAATTTTCAGCCGAACAGATGTATGGCGTGATAGATAACCGCTATAAATCGGGGCTTCCGCTGATTATCACGACAAACCTTGACTTACACGAAATGTCACGGATTGAGGATATACGATACAAGCGCATATATGAGCGGATTTTAGAGGTCTGTCACCCGATAGAGTTTAAGGGCGTGAATTACCGCCGCAAGAACATCATCGCAAGTTATGACGATATAAACAAAAAATTGGGTCTGTGACGTACAAACGTGCCGCATAAGCAAAATATCAAAATATTGCTGTGCTGCCGCTCCGAGCCGCAAAGATACAAAATAAAACAGAGCGACATATAACTGCCGCTCCGCTTTACAAGATTATGCAAAATACAAACAAATGTGATTTTATTATACTACAGAGGTGTAAAAATGTCAAACGAGGAACTTGTATTAAAAATCAAAGGCGGAGCGGTTGAGTATAAAAATCAGCTTTGGAAGCAAATAAGACGGTTAGTATATAAATTGTGCAATAGATATATGCAGTTTGCATACGAATATTGCCGCTGTGATGAAGACGATATAATAAATACGGCGTGGTTTGGGGTTGAACGCGCCATATATGCTTATGACCCTCAAAAAGAGTTTAAATTTACGAGTTATCTTTCACATCACATATATAATACCCTTAAAGAATTGTTAGGCATACGCGGAAGAAAAGAACCGTTAAACGGCTGTGTGTCGTTAGATGAACCCGTTAAGGGCGATAACGGCGAGACAGAGGATTTGACAATGCTTGACACATTAGAGGACGAAACCGCTCCGCAGGCTTTCGCCGGCATAAATGACCGATTTGAAAATGAATGGCTGTGGTCTGAAGTCAGCCGGCTTGACATTCAGCTTTGCGAGACGATAACCAAGCATTATAAGTACGGCAAATCGTTTCGGGAAATCGGAGCGGACGGCAATGTAAGTATAGACTGTATAAGGCAAAGAGAGCGAAAAGCGTTAAGACAATTACGTCAAAATAAGGTGATTAATGATTATTGGGCTGATATGTACGGCTACCGCCATATCGGAGTAGGCACATTTAATAACACGTGGACAAGTTCGACAGAGTGGGCGGCATTGAAGATACTTGAGGAATCCATAAAGGAAAGTCAAATTATAAATTCGGGCGGATACTTTCCCGCCGCAAAAAGACAAAAGGAGGTTTAAATTACAGAACCGAAACAAACAAAAAACAAAAGATTTAAAAAGTTGATATTCTTAATCTGGATATCAAAATTTCAGATATGAGGTGATTTAAAAATGAGTAGGTATATAACTGACGCAGTAATGAAACAAAGTTCTAAAGCTATCAG
>ERZ780226.2864-NODE-2864-length-11318-cov-4.022197_pt1 | contig 11318 bp, 8 predicted proteins | sample MGYA00511165_ERZ780226 | MGnify/ENA primary metagenome ERZ780226 (study PRJEB29588, sample SAMEA2152373) | human gut metagenome | biome: human gut; feature: human-associated habitat; material: faeces | place: Denmark | collected 2008/2010 ...
AGCGTAAGCACGACCAGCTCGCGACTCTGAAGAAGTCGCTCCTCGAGAAGATGTTTGTTTAGGAGAAAACATGACGCTTGAAAACAAACTGGGCATCACAGATCAAGCGGAACTCGCGCGCGAGGAGGAACGCCTCAGCAAATTGCGTGCACTCGAACTCTTCGAGGAGGGTGTGCTTGATAAGCTTGCGGCTGGTACCGTAGCAAGCTTATTTGAGATTCACAGGTATCTGTTCCAGGATGTCTATCCATTTGCGGGGAAAATTCGGAAGGTCAATATCGCTAAAGGGGATTTCCGCTTCGCTCCGCTTATGTACCTAGAGCCGAGTTTGGAATCAATTGAGAAGATGCCCCAATCCACGTTCGATGAAATCATAGACAAGTACGTTGAGATGAATGTTGCCCATCCCTTTAGGGAGGGGAACGGCAGAAGTATGCGAATCTGGCTCGACCACATTCTCAAGGCGGAGCTGGGAGAGGTCATCGACTGGAGCAAGGTCGACAAGGAAGACTATCTGCTCGCCATGGAGAGGAGTCCGATTCGAGCCATCGAGATTAAGCATGTCCTGAAGTCTGCGCTTACCACTGCGATTGATGACCGAAAGGTGTTCATGAAGGGCATCGATGCAAGCTACCACTACGAAGGATATAACGTCTACAAAACCGAAGACTTGGGTAATGCGAATAACTAGAGTCTGCGTCTGTAAGCAAACTTGGGAACAGCGTAAGCTGGGGGATGTAGCCACTTTCGGTGGTGGTCATACGCCCTCGATGAACGATGAATCGAACTATGCCGACGGCAAAATACTATGGGTGACTTCGCAAGATGTAAAGGTGGATTACCTTTCTGATACGACAACCAAATTGTCCGAAAAAGGCGCCTCCGAGCTGAAGCTGTATCCCCCAGGAACGTTATTGATGGTAACGAGAAGTGGTATCCTTCGACACACGCTTCCCGTCTCTATGCTGCGGAAACCTTCGACGGTTAACCAAGACATACGAACGATAATCTCCAACGAAGATTGCTCGTCCTTATGGCTGATGCAACATTTCAAGGCGCATTCAAAAGAGCTTCTTGTTGAATACGGTAAAACTGGCACGACCGTCGAGAGCGTCGATTTCGCGAAGATGAAGTCAATGTCACTTATGCTCCCCACGCCAGATGAACAGAGAGCGATCGGTGGGTTCTTCGCCCGCCTCGACAACCTCATCACCCTTCATCAGCGTAAGCACGACCAGCTCGCGACTCTGAAGAAGTCGCTCCTCGAGAAGATGTTCGTTTAGGAGGATAAACCACGTATGGCTGACACATTCAAGAGCGAGGCAGAGTTCGAAACCGCCCTCGTTAATCGTCTTAAAGATTTCGGATGGACGGGTGGCGTGCTCCATCAGCCCGACGAGCAGGCTCTCCTCGATAACTGGGCTCATATCCTTTACGAGAATAATCCAGGCATCGACAGGCTCAACGGCTGCCCGCTCACCCAGGGGGAGATGCAGCAGATTCTCGAGCAGATCGCTGCACTGCGAACCCCAATGAGACTCAACGGGTTCATCAACGGGAAGACTGTATCCATCAAACGTGACAACCCTGACGATGCCGCGCACTTTGGCAAGGAGGTGAGCCTCTACATCTATGACCGACTCGACATCGCAGCAGGCAGGAGCGTGTACCAGATAGCCGAGCAGCCGCGCTTTAAAGCGGCGTCTGCCCGTCTCAACGACCGTCGCGGTGATGTAATGCTGCTTATCAACGGCATGCCGCTGATCCACATCGAGCTCAAGCGTAACGGCGTACCCGTGTCGCAGGCGTGCAACCAAATCCAGAAGTACGCGCATGAGGGCGTCTTCTCGGGACTGTTTTCGCTCGTGCAGATTTTCGTTGCCATGGAACCCGCCGAGACGGTTTACTTCGCCAACCCAGGTGCCACGGGCGACTTCTCGCTCTTCCGCTTCCACTGGGCCGACTTCAACAACGAGCCTATCAACGACTGGAACGACGTGGTGAGGTACCTGCTCTCCATCCCCATGGCTCACCAGCTCATAGGCTTTTATTCGGTGGCCGATGAAAAGGACGCGACGCTCAAGGTTATGCGCAGCTATCAGTACTATGCGGCTGCGGCTATCTCCGACAGGGTGAGAAAGTCGAGGTGGGACAAGGCGAGCGCAAGAGGTGGCTACGTGTGGCACACCACGGGTTCGGGCAAGACGATGACGAGTTTCAAGAGCGCCCAGCTCATTGCCGACTCACACGATGCGGATAAAGTGGTCTTTCTTGTAGACAGAATCGAGCTGGGCACTCAGTCGCTCGACGAGTACCGCAACTTCGCGGATGACTCGATGAGCGTGCAGGCGACCGAGGACACAGACGTGCTCAGGGCGAAGCTCAAGAGCGATGACCCTGCCGACACGCTCATAGTGACCTCCATCCAAAAGATGAGCAACATCCACGAGCACGACGGCGGGCTCACGGAACGAGACCTCGAGCATATACGCGAAAAACGTGTTGTCTTCATCGTGGACGAGTGCCACCGCTCCACCTTCGGTGACATGATGCAGACAATCAGGAGGACGTTCCCCACGGCGATGCTGTTCGGCTTTACCGGGACACCTATACAGGACGAGAACCAGAAGAAGCAGAACACCACCACCGACGTGTTCGGAGACGAGCTGCATCGCTACAGCATCGCCGACGGAATTCGCGACCATAACGTCCTGGCCTTCGACCCCTATATGGTCTGCACGTACAAGGATCGTGACGTCCGGCGCGAGGTGGCGTTGGAGAAGGCGCGCGCGGACAGCGAGTCTTCTGCCCTTGCGGACCCAAAGAAGCGCAAGACATACCTCAGGTACATGGACCCCTCACAGGTTCCTATGGCGGGACGCAGGGAGGCCGACGGCTCCTGGTCAAAGGGAATAGAGGATTACCTGCCAGAGAGCCAGTACCGTGGCACAGACAGCGACGGCTGCATCGGCGGGACTCCCTGCGACCACTTCAGGATGGTCTTCGAGGACGTCATGGACGGATGGACGGCCCTCTCGCACGGCGGGAAGTTCCATGCGATCCTTGCCGCATCTAGCATCCCCGAGGCCATCACCTACTACCGGATGTTTCGCGACGGGGCGCCCCAGCTCAAGGTGACGGCGCTCTTCGACCCCAACATCGGCAATGACAACCCGGACAACCCGACGGGGACGCTCTTCAAGGAGGACGGTCTCGTCGAGATCCTTGAGGGCTACTCGAAGCTTTACCCCGGCAAGGACTACGCCATCCCCACGCATGCTGCCTTCAAGCGGGATGTATCGGCGCGTCTCGCGCACAAGAAGCCCTATGTCGGAATTGAGCGCCACCCCGAAGAGCAGCTAGACCTCCTCATCGTCGTCAACCAGATGCTGACGGGTTTCGACTCCAAGTGGGTCAACACACTCTACCTCGACAAGGTGCTCGAGTACGAGGGCATCATTCAGGCGTTCAGCCGGACGAACAGGCTATTCGGCCCCGAGAAGCCCTTCGGCGTGATTCGCTACTACCGCAGACCGCACACGATGCGGCGAAACGTGGACGATGCCGTAAGGCTCTACTCCGGGGACCGCCCGTTTGGCTTGTTCGTGGACAAGCTCGAGAGCAACCTGGAGCACATCAACATGTGCTTTGAGGACATCAGGAACGTGTTCGAGGGCTATGGAGTGCAGAACTTCGAGAAGCTTCCTGGCTCGGATGCGGCATGTGCACGGTTTGCAAAGCTCTTCAAACAGCTATCAGACCTCATCGAGGCGGCCAAAGTACAGGGGTTCACTTGGGAGAAGACCACTTACGAGTTCCTCCACGAAAACGGGGAGGAAGCCGAGGTAGCAGTGGCGCTCGATTTACAGGCATACCTTGTCCTCGCATTGCGCTACAAGGAGCTCTTCGAGCGAAAATCTGGCGACGGGTCGGATGACGTGCCGTTCGACATCGACGGCTACCTCACGGAAATCGACACCGGGCGCATCGACACCGACTACATGAACGAGAACTTTGCCAAGTGGCTCAAGAAGATTGACGAGGGTGAAGAGGCCAAGGCAGCCCTAGAGCTGCTGCACAGCTCCTTCGCGAGCCTTACCCAAGAGCAGCAGGCTGCGGCCGAGCTTGTCATCCACGCCGCACAGCGTGGCGATCTTGAGGTCGTTTCTGGCAAGACGCTCATGGACTACATCAACGATTTTCAGAAACGAGGCAAGGACTCGCAGGTAGATGCACTGGTGACGGCTATCGGCGTTGACGAGGGGAGGCTGCGGGACCTCATGGCGCGCCATGTGACCGAGGACAACATCAACGAGTACGGGCGCTTCGATGCGTTGAAGGAAACGGTGGACCTCGGAAAGGCGCGAGACTACTTTGCTGGGAAGGAAGGTAAGCCGATACCGCCGTTCAAAGTGAACATGCGGTTGGACAAACTCCTGCGAGAGTTTGTTATTCAGGGCGGTTTTGATATTTAGGATGATAGCTTTGGGAACAAGCGTAAGTTCTCTGAGCTAGTCCCTTTGCGAAGGGGGGCTGACCTATTCGCCCGCTGATATCCGCCCACGAGGACAAGGCGTTCGCGTGCTCAGGTCATCGAATATTGACGGGGACGCGTTTGCTCTCAACGACGAAGATGTATTCGTTGACGAGGACGCTGTGAGCATAAGGCCGGTACAAGAGGGCGAGATACTTATCACGGCTGCAAACGGTTCCCCCCGACTTGTTGGAAAACGGGCTGTCATACGCGGTTTAACTGGGAAAACGGTTCATGGTGGTTTCATGCTTTGCGCTCATGCAGATGAACCGGATTTCGTGGCAGCCCTCATGGGGCCGAACTGGTATTAGCGAGAGTCGCCCTGTTGACTTACGCTGATAATCAGACGAGGCTAGTGAGGGAACGCATCACCAGGTCTACGTCTTTGTTTTCCAATTCTTGGATGATATGAAGATAGGTTTTCTCTGTGGTGTTCATACTGGCATGGCCGAGTCTCTTCGCGACACTCGCTATCGATACCCCTGCGAAGAGAAGCAGAGAGGCGTGCGTGTGCCGCAGCCCGTGTATCGTGATTACCGGCACTTCCGCTTGCTTGCATAATCTGGCGAGGACATTATTTGCCGTCGAGTTGTAAACCTTCTCATTCTCCCCGACAAACACGGGGCTTTCCTTTGGTAGATCCTTCACCAGAACTGAGAACTGCACTATCAGCTGCCAGTCAATCTGAACCTTCCTCACGGAGGACCTGTTCTTTGTTGGCACGAAACCTCCTCCGTTCTTGTAGTCCCACGTTTTGTTCACGGCCAGCGTCTGCCTAGTGAAGTCGAAGTCGGAGGGGGTTATCGCTAGCGCCTCGGAAAACCGCAAGCCGGTCTTTGCGACTAGAAGGATGAACCACTCCCAGCTGATCTCTGACCCAAGATCAAGGCTGGCGAGCAGCCGATGAAGCTCGAACTGGTTAAGGTAGCGGTTTTTCTTGGGCCGTGGTGGCTTCCCCTTAACAATTGCCTTCCTTGTTGGATCTCTCGGAACGAGTCCATCATCGACTGCATCGAGTACGGCGCCCTTTAGTAAATGGTGAAAGTCCATCGTTGTCTGACGTTCGTGATCTTTTGCGTACTCGTTAAGGATTTTCTGGTAGGAGATTCGGTCAAGATCCGACAGCTTCATATCTGGCGCGTGTCTCTCTATCCAGGCAAGCGCAAGATGGTACTTGTTTAGCGTCACTTGCCTTACTGCGTTCTCCTTGTATACGGAAATCCACTCCTTGTAGTAATTACAAAATAGGTCATTGCTGGAAAGTTCGTTAAGCATCGTTCACCTCGATAATGCTTTTTGGGCGACTCTCACCTTTTGGATGGAACCAGCAGGATCGGAATACCGCAATGAGTCATCGGAAATAAATGCAAATGAGGGGTGACGAAGTCATCGACGCACGAGAAGATGGCATTCGCTGCACACTTCGCTCGAGACTCTGTTACGCATCCGTTGCGCGTCTTGGCTCATTTCCCCTTTATTCTGTATTGCGTGACGACGCAAACGACGATGCCGTGCGTGCAAAAGACGATTCGGGGAGGAGGTCTGCGGTTGTGAAGTTTTCGACCAGGCTGCCCGTGGCCTCTCATATCCTGCTCTGCCTCGCCGTGTTGGGCGATGAGCGCAAGTTCACCTCGAACCTGCTGGCAGACAGCGTGGGCGTCAATCCCGTCGTCGTGCGCAACGTGCTCGGGATGCTCAAATCCGCCGGTCTCGTGCACGTTGAGCCGGGCGTTGGGGGAGCGACGCTTGCGAAGGCGCCAACAGACATCACGCTTCTCGACGTGTTTCGCGCGGTCGAGGACGAAGGCGAGCTGTTCCGCTTCCACGAGCACCCGAACATCCAGTGCCCGGTTGGGCGAAACGTGCATGCCGTGCTCGGCGGTAAGCTCGACGAGGCGCACCGGGCGATGGAGGCCAGGCTCGCCTCGGTGACGCTGCAGGATATTGCCGATGAGACGCGCGAGCGCATGAAGGCCCAAGACGCCGAGGATGCCCACGGACCTCGCGAGTAGCTACTCCACGGACACCTCGCCCGAAAGGACGCGCTGGTAATCGGCATAGTTGAGCTTGAGCAGCTCTGGGGTGTCCAAGTCGTAGGGGCACTTCGAGGCACACTGGCGGCAGTTGGTGCAAGTCGTGATGCGGGCCATCTCATCTTGCCAGTACGGCGTCAGCCAGTCCTTCGAGGGCATGCGGCGCAAGAGCTGCGACATGCGCGCGCACTGGAAGATCTGTATCCCCTGCGGGCAGGGCATGCAATATCCGCAGCTGCGGCAAAAGTCGCCTTTGAGCTCTTCTCGTTCCCCGTCGATGAAGGCACGCATCCCGTCGTCGAGCGTGGGCGTGCCCTGACCGGTTGGGCCATCCATGAACGACAGCCACTCGTCGAGCTCTCTTTGGCGCTGGATTCCCCAGATGGGCACGACGTTGTCGAATTGCGCATCCCAGGCCATCGCAGCGCTGGCGTTGGTGATGAGGCCACCCGACATGCCCTTCATGCCGATGAAGCCCATGTTTGCCGCTTCCGTCGCGCGCACGAGCTCGACTTCGCGCTCTATCGCCAGGTAGTTGAAGGGGTATTGGAGGGTCTCGTAGAGCCCTGTTGCAACTGCTTTCTCGGCATTCGCGATCTTGTGCGCCGTGATGCCGATATGGCGGATTTTGCCCTGCTCCCTTGCGGCGAGCATGCACTCGTGCATGCCGGTGCCGTCACCGGGCTCGAAGACGACGTCGGGATTGTGGAACTGGTAGATATCGAGGTAATCGGTCCGCAAGTTCGAAAGCGAGGTCTCGAGGTCAGCCCAGAAGGCGTCGGGTGTGGTGGCGCCGGTCTTCGACGCTATGAAGATGTCCTCGCGGCGGGGTAGCGATGGGTCATTGTGGCCCCAATCCCCGAAGGCCAGGCCGAGCTTGTGTTCGCTGTCGGAGTAGGCGCGTGCGGTGTCGAAGAACGTCATGCCGCCATGCCATGCCTGGCGCAGGAGCGAGACGGCCTCGTCATCTGAGACGCGCTGGATCGGCAGTGCCCCAAATCCGTTTTGCGGCGTGACAATGCCGGTCGTTCCCAGGGTGATCGTCTTCATGCAGTCTCCAGTCGTATGTGGTCCGAGGGGCCGTGGGTATCGGTTCATTTTGACACGAGGGGCCGTGGGTATCGTGTCAGTTTGGCGCGGAGGGACAGGACAGTCAGAGGGCGGAATCGAGGAAGGACATGTTCTTCTCGAGAAGCGAGCCAAGGCCGCGGTGCGCTTCGGGGGAAAGCCCCGCTGCGGGAAAACCGCAGATGAGCTGGACGTTCACGCGCGCATCGCACAGCGCCCCGAGCTGGTCTTGCACCGCGGTCATCTCGTGCGCGCGCTCTGCGACCGAAGGCGACATGAGCGCACCGAAGTTCTCGGCGACGTAGCGTACCCGCTTGGCGTCTTTGCGCAGCGTGTGGACTGCCTCCTCGTCGGCGTAGTCGAGCGTCGCCAGTCCCGCGGTGACGCCATCGGCGAGCTCGTCGAAACGCGCAGTGAGGCGCTCGGGCGCAAGCCCCGCACGCTCGACGCGCTCTTTCCATGTCAAGTGCTCTGCTTCCTTGCGCACGGCGGCAAGCGCCCGTGCGGTTTCCTCGCCGGAAAGCGCTTCGAGCACCGCGTCTCGTTCCTGCCCGCGCAGCTCGCAAATCGCGCTGTACAGCTCGCCGGCGTCGGTGTCGAGCGTCTCGACCTGCTCGAGCAGCACGTCGTACTCCCGCAGGTCGGAGGTCTGCAACACGATTCCGCGGAGCTCGCGCTGCATCCCCTTGGCCTGCTTCTTCTCGAGGAAGGGCTCGAGGAAGCCCACCAGGCTCCGGAGCGTTCGGATCGAGACGCGCAGCTTGTGCAGCGTCTCGACGTCGTCGGGGTCATCGAGAAAGCCCTGCAAACGCTCTGCGACTGTCTTTGCCGCTTTGGCAACCGTCTCCTCAACGGACAAGGCAACCTTGAAGGGACGGGCGGGGATGCCCTCGACCAGCCACAGCAGGCGCGCGCGGTTCTCGGGGGCGACGGCGATACTGGTGGAGGCCCTGAGCTGCCGAGACCAGCTCTGTTTGGCTGCGGGGAGCTGTACTGCGGCGATTGAGCCGACCCCCAATGCCAGCTGGCAGCCGGTCAGTTCTGCCAGGGCTCGCTCCATGAAGGGGTTGTGACCGACGGCGATGACCAACGGGGAATCGCTCGCGTCCAGGTCTGCGGCAAAGCGCTCGAGGTTCTGCTCGGTCAGGCATGGCCGCAGCTCCGGCTCGGCGTTCTTCATGAGCCTTTTGGTCACCTGCTCAGCGGTCTCGCAGGCGCGTACGGCCTCGCTCGACCATGCGGCAACGGCGGCGACGCCCTCTGGCGCGTCCGCTGTCGCATCGCGCACGAGCTCCTTCGCCAGCTTCGCGACGGGCACAAGCGTTGCCTCCAGCGCCTTGCGGCCGGCTTTGGTGAGCGGGCGTTGCAGGTCGTCGAGGCCTTCGTCTCTCGACTTGGCTTTTGCGTGGCGGACGAGCAGAACGGTGCGTGCGGTCATGGCGTCTCCTTCGCGGGCGTGTGCCTCTCCTTCGCGGGCCGCGCCTTTTTCGATGTGCTGTCGCTTCGTATTCTAGTTGCTGCGCGTCTCAGGTGTGCGCTGAGCCTCCAGATTTGGGCGCGATGCAGTCCTTGAGCCGCAGCAGTCCCTCGCGCAACCGCTCGGGAGGCACAGACGCGTAGTTCACCACGAGCTCACGGTGCATCTCCTCTGTCGGCTCGGAGGCGTAGTCCGCCACAAATGCGAAGCGAATATCGAGCTTCTCGGCGCGGCGCTTGAGCTGCGCGCGCGTTGCGCCCATGTCGCCGAGGCGCACGATCACATGCGTCCCCGCAGGCGGGACGAACACCGAGCCCAGCTCATCGAGCCCTGTCTCGTGCATCTCATGCACGACCTGCGCGCGCTCGTGCTTGAACACGGTGTTCAGATGATTCAGATGCCGTTCGAAGTAGCCTTCCTGGATGAAGCGGGCGAGCACGTACTGGTCCGAGCCCGAGACAGTGCACGAGTAGAACGTCATCGTCGCGAGGTAGCGTTCGATGAGCGCGGGCGGCAGCACCATGTACGAGATGCGCAGCGAGGGGACGAGCGTCTTTGAAAACGAGTTGAGGTAGATCGTCCGCTCCCCGGGGTCTGCCGCAAATATCGGCGTCGTCGGGTTGCCGTACGAGTTCAGCTCCGAGTCGAAATCGTCCTCGATCAAATAGCGGCTGCTGTCTTGATCGAGCCATGAGAGCAGGTCGAGCCTCCTCCTGATGGGCATGACAGAGCCAAGTGGAAACGAGTTGGCGGGGGAGACGTGCATGAGGCTGACGCCGCTTTGCGCGAGGCGGTCGAGCTGCACGCCGTCGCTGTCGATGGGGATGAACTCGCTGCGTATGCGGTTGCGCGCGGCTATGCGCGAGAACTTGTGGTTGCCGGGGTCTTCGAGTCCGAGCACGGTGCGCTCGTCGAAGAGCTGCATGAGCCGGCTGTACAGGTACTCGATGCCGCTGCCAACGATGATCTGGTCGGGGTCGACGTCCATCCCTCGGTAGCGCGCCAAATGCTCGGAGATCGCATGGCGCACGAGGGGTATCCCGTTGAAGGGGACCGTCCTCAGCAGGTTAGAGTCGTTCAGCGAGAGCATCTCGCGCGTGAGCTTTGCCATCGACGACGAGGGGTAGAGGGCGGTCTGCACCTTGTTCGAGGAGAAGTCCGCAAAGTAGACGTGCTCGTCGGCTCCCAGTGCGATAACGCGCTGCCTGCGGTGGCGCACCTGCGCCCGTGTGCCGAGGTCCTCGGCAAAGAACCCCACGCGCTCCCTCGAGCGCACGTAGCCCTCGACGAGCAGCAGATTGTACGCGTTCTCGACCGTGATCACGCTCGTGCCCAGGTGCGTGGCGAGCGCGCGCTTCGAGGGAATCTTTTCCTCGGGGGCGATGACGCCGCTCATGATGTCGTCGCGTATGCACTGGTACAGGTAGAGATAGGTGGGCGTCTTGCCCCGTTTCGACAGGTCGTAAGTGAGCATGAGGTCCTTTCTCGGCGGCATGTCCTGGGGCGATGCCATCTGCAACTGACCATAAAAAATAATTCAAATCTGAATATATGCGCATGGTCACGTCCACTCTACCATGGTCGCGTGAGCGTAACACCCGAACAGCCCGACCGGCGACTCGTGCGCCCAAGGGCTCCAATGCGAATTGAGGAGATACACATGTTCGACTACACCGGAAAGACCGTGGCCGTCAGCGGCGCCTCTTCGGGCCTCGGCAAGCAGATGGCCGAAGGCTATGCCCAGCAGGGCGCCAACCTCGTTCTGCTCGCCCGCCGCATCGAGCGTCTCGAGGCGAGCGCCGCGGAGCTGAGCGAGAAGTACGGCATCGAGGTCCTGCCCGTCAAGTGCGATGTCACCGACGAGGCGTCCATCGACGCGGCCCTCGCGGCTGCCGACGAGCGCTTCGGCCACATCGAGGTCCTCGTCAACTCTGCCGGCGGCGAGAAGGGCACGGGCACCAAGCTCGTCGACTTCGAGCGTTCCGATTGGGACTTCACGATGAACCTCGATCTGACCTCCATCTTCACCATGTGCAAGAAGGTCGGCGGCTACATGCAAAAGAACATCGAGGCCGGCAAGCAGGCCTACGGCCGCATCATCAACATCGCCTCCATCTACGGCCTGGTGGGCAACACCGCGATCCCGACCATCGCCTACCATGCCTCCAAAGGCGCCGTCGTCAACTTCACGCGTGCGGCGGCTGCC
>ERZ780226.2868-NODE-2868-length-11311-cov-4.405473_pt1 | contig 11311 bp, 10 predicted proteins | sample MGYA00511165_ERZ780226 | MGnify/ENA primary metagenome ERZ780226 (study PRJEB29588, sample SAMEA2152373) | human gut metagenome | biome: human gut; feature: human-associated habitat; material: faeces | place: Denmark | collected 2008/2010 ...
TTCTCCTCCGGCGGCACCAGCCTGATGATGCTGCTGGGCGAAATGGGCATCGTGCTGTCGGTGTCCCGCGGAGAGATGTAGAACCGGACGTTCCGTGCCTTAAAGCGGTATGCTCCGGCCCCGGAACTGCTACAAATGACCCGACAAATAAAACACAGGCCGCAGAACAAATAGAAACAAACTGCCCTCGTTCCGCATAGCATGAGGTATCTTTTGCGGAACGGGGGTTTTTGCATGGGCGGAGATCTGATCATTACAGGCGGTGTGCCGCTGAACGGTACGGTGCGCATCCCTGCTGCCAAAAACAGTGTTCTGCCGCTGCTGGCGGCGTCCCTTCTGTGCAGCGGCACGGTGCGGCTGCTGGCGGTGCCGCAGCTTGCGGATGTGGACACCAGCCTTGTCCTTTTGCGGGGTGCGGGCTGCGCGGCCCGCTGGCAGGGCAGTGACATCACGGTGCAAAGCATGCCGTCGGTCTGCCGTCTGGAGCCAGAGGCCGCAGCACAGATGCGGGCGTCCATCCTGTTCTGCGCACCGCTGCTGGCACGGCTTGGCCGGGTGGAGACTGTTCTGCCCGGCGGGTGCCGCATTGGTGCAAGGCCCATCGACCTGCATCTTTCCGGCCTTGCGCGGATGGGGGCGCACTGCTGCGAGGAGGGGACACGGCTGATCCTGACCGCCCCGGCGGGGCTGCACGGTGCGGACATCACGCTGGGGTTCCCCAGTGTGGGGGCCACCGAAACGCTGCTGCTGGCGGCTGTCTGTGCGCAGGGCGAAACCGTGCTGCGCGGTGCGGCGCGGGAGCCGGAGATCGTCGATCTGGCGGCATTCCTGAACCGCTGCGGCGGCTGTGTACAGGGCGCGGGCACCAGCACCATCCGGGTGCAGGGCAGACGAATGCTGTATAGCTGCAGCTTTGCGCCCATGGCAGACCGCATCGTGGCCTCCACCCTTGCCTGTGCCTGTGCGGCGGCAGGCGGCAGGGTGGAGCTGACCGGCTGCGCGCCTGCAGTCTATGCGCCGCTGCTGGAAATTCTGGCACAAATGGGGTGCAGTGTGGAATGCGGGCCGGAAACTGCAGTCATTTCCCGCTTTGGGGCGCTGCACGGCGTGGGAAAAGTATTCACCGGGGTGTACCCGGCACTGGCCACCGATGCGGCCCCGCTGCTGGCAGCGGCAATGCTGACGGCAAGGAGTGAAAGCAGCATCGAAGACGTGATCTTTGAGCGGCGGTTCGGCTGCGCGGCAGGCTTTGCGGCGCTGGGCGGCCGGGTGCGGGTGGAGGGCCGCACCCTGTACGCGGAACCCGGCGGCACCCTGCAGGGAACGGTGCTGGAAGCGCCCGACCTGCGGGGCGGGGCAGCGCTGGTGATCGCGGCGCTGGCGGCACAGGGCAGCAGCCGCATCACCCATACGGAGTTCATTGACCGCGGCTATGCCGATTTTGCACAGAAACTGACGGCTCTGGGTGGGCAAATTGCACGAGAAACCCCGCGCGGGGCAGACTGCCCGAAAAAAAGAACTTCAAAAACGTAAATTTGACTTGCATTCACGGCAAAAAGATGATACGATACAGTTATATAAGTGTAGGTTGATATTTCTGTGCGTTCTGCACAGTTCTACGATAAAATCCGGATGGAGGACAAAGTTATGGCATTGATGCTCGATGAAGAAATGGACGAAAATGTTACGACGATCAAGGTGATCGGTGTTGGCGGCGGCGGCGGCAACGCCGTGAACCGCATGGTCAGCGATGGCCTGCAGGGCGTGGAGTTCATTGCGATGAACACGGACCAGCAGGCGCTGGCCAAGAACCATGCCACCGTCAAGGTCCAGCTGGGCTCCAAGCTCACCAAGGGCCGCGGCGCAGGTGCCGACCCTGAGATCGGCCAGCGTGCCGCTGAAGAAAGCAAGGACGAGATCGCAAACGCGCTCAAGGGCTCCCAGATGGTGTTCATCACCGCCGGTATGGGCGGCGGCACCGGCACCGGTGCGGCTCCTGTGGTGGCTGAGGTGGCACACGACCTGGGCATCCTGACCGTGGGCATCGTCACCAAGCCCTTCTCTTTTGAGGGCAAGCGCAAGATGGGCCTGGCTGAGCAGGGCATTGCCAACCTGCTGATGCATGTGGACAGCCTGATCGTGATCCCGAATGAGCGCCTGAAGATGATCAGCCAGGAGAAGATCACCCTGATGAACGCCTTCCAGGCTGCCGATAACGTGCTGCGTCAGGGCGTTGAGTCCATCTCTGCCCTGATCAATGTGCCTGCCTTCATCAACCTGGACTTCGCCGACGTGCGCTCCATCATGAAGGATGCGGGCTACGCACACATGGGCGTGGGCAGCGCAAAGGGTGCCGGCAAGGCGGAGAACGCCGCCAAGGCTGCCATTTCCTCTCCGCTGCTGGAGACCAGCATTGCCGGTGCACACGGCGTGATCATCAACATCACTTCCAGCCCGGACATCGGTCTGGAGGATGTGGAGACCGCAGCCGGCCTCATCACCCAGAGCGCACATCCCGATGCGAACATCATCTGGGGTACTGCGTTCGATGAGAACCTCTCGGACGAGATGCGCGTCACCGTCGTGGCCACCGGCTTCGACAACAAGAGCGCCAGCGACCTGCGCAACAGCATCAACAACGCCATGGGCGGCGCACAGTCCACCCCGTCGGCTGTCTTCAGCAGTGAGACCGCAAGCCCGGCCCCCGCTGCACAGACCGGCGCGGCTGCATCGGCTGCTGCAAAGCCCGTGGAGGAAGATAACAGCGACAACGGTTATTACGACCAGCTCATGGCGATGCTGAACAAGCGCCGCTGAGAGCACGGCAGTCACGACCTCGGCAGACGCCTGTGAAGGAGCAGTGCGGGAAAGTCCGCCTGCCCTGCGGCACATCGCATGGAACGGAGGGGCATCATGGCGCAGATATGGCAGCAGAACAGTGCTTTGCGGTCGCGCTATGCCCAGCCGACCCTGATGCCGACGGCCCAGGCGGTGAACACCCGGGTGGCCTGCGAACAGCTGGAGCAGATGGCCCGCAGGCTGGAAGCGGCCCAGGCCGAGATCCGGCGCTATCAGACCCGTCTTTTTGCCTGTGAGCGGCAGATGATCGCTCTGCGGCGGGAAAATGCGGAACTGGAAGCGGCCGGGGAGCAGGCCCGCGCGGAGGCAGAGCAGACCGCCGCCCGCGAGCAGGCGCTTTTGCAGCAGCTGCAGGCTGCCGAGCAGGAAGCGACCCAGCCCGCGCCGCCGGAGGTACTTTCCGCACCGGAGACACTGGCAGCCCAGCCGGAGCCGGTGCAGGCGGAAGACGCTGAGCCGGAACCGCAGGCTGCGGCCCAGCCGCCTGCCGAACCGGAATGGCAGCCGAAGACCGAACTGGAACATCGTGCCGCAGAGCTGATGAACTGGTTCGACCAGATGATGGGCACCTGACCGGGAACGGGCGAATACATAATAAGATCAAAAGCTGCTGCAATGGCAAGAACGCTGTTGTAGCAGCTTTTTTGCGCCCGGAAAAGCGGAAAAGAGGACAAAATGAGTCTGACTTTGCAAAAAGAGTCCACGGAGATGGGGACCGACCGTCGAAAGTGACAAAATGAGTGGGAAAGTTGGAAAAATGGTAAAACCTATTGACGAAATAGGAAAGTGGGGATATAATACAGCCATCGCCTACAAACCTACAAGATTGATGGAGAAAGGAGCGCGCACCATGATGATGGAATACGGAATGTGTTGCTGTCGAATGTCGGGTCGCCGGGCATGGAATGCATACGGGGAAAACAGGCTGTGCGCGCAGAAAGGGGCCGGAGGGCTCTATGGGTGAACAACCGCCTTTGTATCGTATCTGCCCGGAAGCTGAACATTCGGCTCCCGGGCATTTTTGTATCAGGAAAAGAGAGGTTTTGAAGATGTCCATCACACAGAAGGCTCTGGCCGAACAGGATTACATCATTTCGCTCCGGCGCGATTTCCACGCACACCCGGAAATCAGCCTGAAGGAATACCGCACCGCACAGCGCATTGAGGAAGAACTGGACAAGCTCGGCATCCCCCACCAGCGCAGCGGCGAGACCGGCGTCTACGCTGAGATCAAGGGGGAGCGGCCCGGCACCGGCATCATTGCCCTGCGGGCCGACATCGACGCGCTGGCCATCACCGAGACCCACGAAGTGCCCTATAAATCCCAGACACCCGGCGTGATGCACGCCTGCGGCCACGACTCTCACGCCGCTGCCCTGCTGGGCGCGGCAAAGCTGCTGGCCGCCGAGAAGGCAAACTTCGGCGGCACGGTCCGGCTGTTCTTCCAGCCCGCTGAGGAGATCGGCAAGGGCGCGAAGGAGTTCATCCGGGACGGTCATCTGGACGGCGTGCAGCGGGTGTTCGGCCTGCACGCAGCCTCCGACCTGCCGGTGGGTACCATCGGTGTGACGGCAGGCTCCAACAACGCCGCGGTGGACGGCTTCAAGATCATCGTCCACGGCGTCAATGCCCACGTCTCCACCCCGCAGCTGGGCGCAGATGCCCTGTATGTGGCCAGCCAGATCGTGGTGGCGGCGCAGGCCCTGACCACCCGCCGCCATGTGCCCACCGAACCTATGGTCATCGGCATCGGCACCCTGAACGCCGGTACGGCCTATAACATCGTGGCCGGTCACGCCGAGCTGGAAGGCACCACCCGCACCCTGACCCCGGAGACTCGCGCTGCGGTGCGGGAGCAGATCGACGCGCTGGCAAAACAGACTGCCGCCCTCTACGGCGCGACCGCCGACGTGGAGTGGACCGACATCACTCCCGCCCTCATCAACCCGGCCGACTTCAGCGCCGACGTGCAGGCGCAGGCCCGCAAGCTGGAAGGCGTGAACGTCATCACCAACCGCCCCGTTTCGCTGGGCGGCGACAACTTTGCCGAATATCAGCAGAAGGTGCCCGGCGTCTACGCCTACCTCGGCACCCGCGACCCGGAGAACCCCAACACCGCCCTGGCCCACCACAACGACGGCTTTGACCTTGGCGAAAAGGCCCTGCCCTACGGCACGGCCCTGTATGCACAGGTGGCCCTGTGGTGGCTGCAGGAAGGAGCAGAGCAGGCATGATCGAATTTTCGCATCTGAACAAGACCTTCGTCAGCCGTGCCGGAAAGGTGGAAGCCCTGAAGGACGTGAGCCTGACCGTGGAAAACGGCGATATCTACGGCGTCATCGGTTTTTCCGGCGCGGGCAAATCCACCCTCATCCGCATGGCAAACCTGCTGGAGCGGCCCGACAGCGGCAGCATCAAGGTGGACGGCGTGGAGCTCACCGGTCAGACCGAAGCCCAGCTCATCCCGGTGCGCCGCAAGATCGGCATGGTGTTCCAGCAGTTCAACCTGCTGGAATCCCGCACCGTGGCCCAGAACATTGAAATTCCCATGAAGCTGGCGGGCATCGCATCGGAACAGCGCGCCGCCCGGGTAAAAGAACTGCTGCAGTTTGTAGAGCTGAGCGACAAGGCCAACACCTACGTCAGCCGTCTTTCCGGCGGCCAGAAGCAGCGCGTGGGCATCGCCCGTGCACTGGCCCTCTCGCCTTCCATCCTGCTGTGCGACGAAGCCACCAGCGCTCTGGACCCTCAGACCACCGAGTCCATCCTCGCCCTGCTGAAAAAGATCAACCGGGAGCTGGGGGTCACCATCCTGCTCATCACCCACCAGATGCAGGTGGTGCAGCGCATCTGCAACAAGGTGGCCGTCATGGAAAACGGCCGCATCGTGGAGCAGGGCACCGTGCTGGACGTGTTCGGCAGCCCCAAACAGGAGATCACCCGCAGCTTTGTGCGGGCCATCATTCAGGATGAGGTGCCCCAGAGCATCCAGAAGATCGTCAAGGCCGACGGCAAGGGCGGCAAGATCGAAAAGCTCAAGTTCGTGGGCAACACGGTCAATGAGCCGGTCATCGCCGAGATCTGCCAGCAGAGCGGTGTGGAGGTGAACATCCTCTGCGCCAGCGTGCAGGAGATGCAGGACAGCGTGATGTGCGTGTTCCTGCTGCGGCTGCTGGGCGAGGAAAGCGCCATTGCCGCCGCCGAAGCCTTTATTGATAAGACCGGCGTTCTGCGGGAGGAGGTCGTGCTGAAATGAAACAGAAAATCTTTGGCGTTACCGTGGCAAAGCTGACCGCCAGCTTCGGCCAGACCATCTACATGGTGGGGCTGTCGCTGTTTTTCGGTGCCATCCTCGGCATCCTGCTGGCGCTGGTGCTGGTGCTGTGCCGCAAGGGCGGCCTGAAAGAAAACCGCATCGTCTACGGCATCGTGAGCACCTTTGTCAACATCGTGCGCAGCGTGCCCTTCGTCATCCTCATCGTCACCATCATGCCGCTGACCCGCGCCATCATGGGCACCACCATCGGCAGCACGGCGGCGCTGGTGCCGCTGATCTTCTACATCAGCCCCTACATGGCCCGTCTGGTGGAGAACAGTCTGCTCGAAGTGAGCGACGGCATCATTGAAGCCGCCCGCGCCATGGGTGCCACCACCTTCCAGACCGTGTGGAACTTCCTTCTGCCGGAAGCGCTGGGCTCCATCGTTCTGGCGCTGACCACCGGAACCATCGGCCTGCTGGGCGCATCCGCCATGGCCGGTTATGTGGGCGGCGGCGGCATCGGCGACCTGGCTTTGACCTATGGCTACCAGAAATTCAACACGCCGCTGATGATCTTCACGGTCGTCATCCTCATCATCGTGGTGCAGCTGCTGCAGGCACTGGGCAACGGACTCTCCCGCTGCCTGCGCGAACACAACTAAGCTTTGCGTCCGGCCTGTCATTGGGAACAGGCGGACTTAAAAATTGAGAAAAAATTAGAGGGGAATTTACTATGAATACTCGTAAGATCAGCCGCAACTCCTTCCTGAAGCTTACCGCTGCGGGCCTCGCAGCTGCCGCTCTGGCGGCCTGCGGTGGCAGCAGCGCTTCCACCAGCACCGCATCCTCTGCTGCGGCTTCCAGCACCGCTGCCGACAGTGCAGCCGCCGGTTCTGCGGGCACCATCCGTTACGGCAAGTCGCAGGGCCCCTACACCGAGCTGTTTGAAGCTGCCATCGTGCCCATTCTGGAAAAAGAGGGCTACACCGTGGAGGGCACCGACTTCTCCGAACTGCTGACCGCCGACATCGCCTTGAACGACGGCGAAGTGGATGTGAACGTGGAGCAGCACACCGCCTATGCTGAGAACTTCAACGCCAGCTACAACGGCGATCTGACCCCCATCAGCCCCATTCCCACCGTCCCGGCGGGCATCTTCTCGGACACTCACACCAGCCTGGACGAGATCGCCGACGGTGCCAAGGTGGCCGTGCCCAACGATGCTTCCAACACCGCCCGTGCTTACGTCCTGCTGCAGAAGGCCGGCTGGATCACGCTGGACAGCAGCGTGGACCTGGCCGTGGTCACGCAGGACGACATCGTGGAGAACCCCCACAACATCGAGTTCACCGAGATGGCCAGCCTGAACATTCCCAGCGCCCTGCAGGACTTTGACTATGCGGTCATCACCGGCAGCATCGTCTACAACGCCGGCATCGATGCTTCCACCGCGCTGCTCACCGAGGACGTGCTGCCGCAGCTGATCCTGCAGGTGGTGGTGAAGAAGGACAACGCCGACACCGACTGGGCCAAGGCCATCGTGGACGCTTACCACTCCGACGAGTTCAAGAAGTACATGGACGAAAACAACAACGGCCTGTGGTACATCCCGGATGAGCTGAAGTAAGCGCGAACCATTCCGAATGCAAAACTCCGAAGTGCACTTTCCCATAGGGAAGGGCGGCACTTCGGAGTTTTTTGCTTGTAAAAGCAGGGAACCTGTGGTACGCTGAAAATGGAGGTGGGATGCAGATGCCGGAAAACGAAAAAGGCGCATTTCTCACGGACCTGATCGGGGAATACCATCGGGAGAAAAACAAGCAGAGCCTTGCGAAGGACTTCAAAAAGAACAAGCAGAAGGACGTGAAAGCGTTCCTGTGCGCGCTGGGGCTGGGCGATGTGCTGAAAGCGTTCAAACGCGAGAAACAGGGCAAAAACATCTTCTGGTTCTACGAGGAAGAAACGCCGTGGGTCAAGGCCGTTCTTGCGTCGAAGGAAGCGTGGTGCAAATGCGTCCGGGAGCAGCGCTGCCGGGACATGACCGACCGGGACGCCATAGCGCTCTATGAAACGGTGGCGGCCATGCTGCGGCGGCGGGGCTTTGCGGGCGAAGCGCTGCAGGATGCGCTGGCCGTGCTGTGCGTGAAGCTGCGGTATCCGGTGCGGCGGCTCAACGCCCGCATCGATGCGCTCCAGCAGGCGCTGGAACGGGTGCGGCGCTTTCTGGTGGAGCCCCACTGGGAGCTGCCCGGCTCGCTGAACGACGAGCTGGAATGGCTTCGGTATGTGGAAAACGACCTGCAGGAGCGGGTCGGAGAGTACGCGCAGCTTTACCGGCAGATGCGGGAGCTGCGCGGAGACGAACTGCAGGCGCTGGGCGAGGAAGAAGCACTGTCGGGCGAAGGGCAGGAAGCGCTCTGGGCAGAGGAAGAAATTTCTAACCGCACATGGGAAATTTTCTGTGCATTGCCCGAAGCCAGAGAACTGCTGGCACAGGAAGATGCCCTTGCAACAAATGCGGGCACTGCTGCCGAAAAGAAGCTGAAAAAAGGCGATGCAAAGGACCTGCGCAAAAACCGCGAAAAACAGGTGGAACTCTACCGGCAGGCAGAGCGGAAGGCGCGGGCGCAGATGGCCGCACAGATGGGAGCGCAGCTGCCCAGCACACCGGAAAAGCGGGGGATGCCCTCGGCAGAGCTTTTGAAGCGGGCACTGGAGTGCTGCAGGGAGGAACGGCAGGGGTAAAAAAGTGGAGAAGATTTTACCCAATTCCCAGTGGCGGGAAAGGGTGCTATACTATGGGTCAGAAGGCGGCCGCCTTGAAAAAACAAAATCAGGAGGATACGTCTATGGCAAAGGTAAAGCCGATCTCGCTCCTTTATATTGATGGAATTCGCGGGGTCACCCAGAAACACAAAAGCGGGGAGCGCCGTCACCGCAAAAAGGACGGCACATTCGTGGAGCCGCTGGGCTTCGGGAACGCGAAGGAGTATACCCCTTCCGAATACTGGCTCTCATACGAGACTGGAGAGGGCCGGGGAAGGGTGCGCATTGACCGCTACTTCAAAGAGCGGCGGAAAAAGCTGACGCCCGGCAGGAGGCAGAAGCTGGAAGCCGCCATGCCGGACGAAGTGCAGCTCACAGAGTGCACCATGTATGGCCAGAAGACCGTCTCGGAGGCAGACATGGACCAGTGGTGCGCAGACGCCGGGATCAAATAAACAATACACGAGAAAAAAGACAGAGGAAGCGCAGAAAACTTCCTCTGTCTTTTTCTATATGAGACGAAACTCAGTCCACCACGGGGATATCCAGGCCGAATTCCAGCGGGCGGAACCGCGGGCAGACGTTCTCGGTGATGCAGATCACCGAAGCAGCCAGGCGGCTTCCGATCTCGCAGGCTTCGGCCAGGGTCTTGCCGTAGGTCAGGCCGATGGTCGTGCCGGCGAAGAAAGCGTCGCCCGCGCCGGTGGTGTCGATGACGTCCACCTTCTTGGCGGGCACGATGCCGCACGCACCGCCTGCACAGGCGTAAACGGCACCCTGGCCGCCCATGGTCACCACCATGCTGGGGATGTTGGCACTGTGCACGTTGGAGGCCAGCACCTTGCACATCTCGTCCGGGGAGAGATGGCCGTAATCGTCCGAGAACAGCAGCCCGGCTTCCTGCTGGTTGCACACAAAGCAGTCGATCTGCTGCAGGAAATCCCGGCGCTCCATGGCGATGCTCATGTTGGAGATGGCGGCAAAGACCTTTTTGTGGTACTTCTTCGCGTAGTACAGCACCTGCTTGACCGTCTCTTTTTCCAGGTCCAGCTCCAGGGCGATAGCGTCGCAGTCGGCAAAAATTTCGTCGCCCTTTTCCTTCAGCAGGCCGGTCAGCGGGGTGGTGTCCGGCCGCTTGGAGATGGCGGCGTGCACATCGCCGTCGTTGTCAAAAATGGCCAGCCATGTGCCCATGCCGTCCGGCACTTTCTGGATAAAGCGGGTGTTGACCTTGTGCCTTGCCAGCTTGTCGATGACGTCCTGTCCCATGCCGGTGTCGTCCACCAGACCCACAAAGGTGGGGCGCAGCTCTACGTTGGCGATATCCTCCACCACGTTGCGGCTCACGCCGCCGTGTACCTGCTCGATGCGTCCGGCGTTGCGCCCGCCGGGGATATAGGTGGAAAGGGGATAGCCCTTGATGTCCACAAAAACAGCTCCGATGACTACGATGCTCATAAACGATAAACCTTTCTGACTTCAGTTGATTTTACCTGTATTATACAGGAAGCAGACAAAAGATGCTATCCTTTTGCGGAAAAATATCTCTCGGTCACGACCTCTTTCCGTGAAAAAGGGCTTCCGAAAAGTCCGCAGACTTTTCGGAAGCCTAAATAAAAAAATTCTTCCTCTTACATCGCCGTGCGGGCGGTGCGCACCAGATACTCCATGGCCTGCACCGGGTACTGGGCGGCGGTCTCGCCGGTGAGCATCAGGCTGGATGCGCCGTCCAGTACGGCGTTGTAGATGTCGCTCACCTCGGCGCGGGTGGGTACAGCCCGGGTGTGCATACTGTCCAGCATCTGGGTCACCACCATAAAGGGCACCCCGGCTGCCCGGCAGGCGGCAGAGAGCTGTTTCTGGCAGCGGGGCAGTTCCCACAGGGGCATGGCGTTGCCAAGGTCGCCCCGGGCAATGACGATTTCATCGGCAAGATGCAGAAATTCCGGCAGGGCACGCACCCCAGCCATGTTTTCAATTTTGGCAAAAATGCGGATGTCTGCTGCGTCTGCCTGCTCTAAGGCGCTGCGCAGGGCCAGAATGTCTGCCTTGCCGCGCACAAAGGGCAGCATCACGCCGGTAACACCGCACTGCTTTGCAATTTTCAGGTTCTGCAGGTCCTCTTCGGTCAGGGCAGGAGAGTGCACTGCAAGGCCCGGCGCAGCAATGCTTTTGCGGCTCTGCAGCGTTCCGCCGCGTACTACTGTGCACAAAAGGGCACCCGGCAGGGTCTGCGTCACCTGCACCAGAAGTTTCCCGTCGTCCAGCAGAAGCTGCTGTCCGGGTGCAGCGGCCTGCACCAGAGCTGCCGGGCAGGGAATGCCGTCTGGGCCAAGGCGTACAGAACTGCCCTCAACCAGAGTGACAGGCTCTGCCAGCGTGCCGATGCGCAGTTCCGGCCCCTGCAGGTCGATCACCAGCTGGCGG
>ERZ780226.2871-NODE-2871-length-11301-cov-2.120487_pt1 | contig 11301 bp, 16 predicted proteins | sample MGYA00511165_ERZ780226 | MGnify/ENA primary metagenome ERZ780226 (study PRJEB29588, sample SAMEA2152373) | human gut metagenome | biome: human gut; feature: human-associated habitat; material: faeces | place: Denmark | collected 2008/2010 ...
ATGGAAGGCAACTACGTAGCAGGTGCGAACATCGCAGGCTTCCTGAAGGTTGCAGATGCTATGACCGCTCAGGGTGTATGCTAATTAAGAATTTCTAAGATAATATAAGATATTGAGAAGTCCTGGAAATGTTGAATTTCTGGGGCTTTTCTTTATGTATTGATAAGACATGCAAATTGTCAGAATATTCATAAATAGAAGATAATTTACGTTGTTTTGAGGTCGTTATATACACGTGATACACAAGTGATATACAGGTGGTATACACTCGTTTTTACTGATTTTGAATGCTTTTGGAAGCATTTCATCCTTTGCTTTTCAAGATGATTTAGGCTGAACATAAGTGTGACGTTAAATAAAAGAAATATCATAAGTGCATCCAGCAATCAGTCTTGATTTATTGTTTTATATCTTGTTCACTTCTGTAAGAAGTTCTTCTAAAGTCTTATGGGTGTATGTTCCTTTGGTGGTGTCGTTCTTCATACTGTGTCCCATAATCAATTTGATACATACATCATTTGCTCCGGCGCTGTCCATAAGTGAAGCAAAGGTGTGTCTGCCATCGTGGGGCAGGTATTTCTTGTTTGCGTCGTAGCGGTTCTTGACGAGAGGGATAATTTTATCGTTCAGAGGGATAATTCTGTCTTTTCCGGCTTCGGTTTTCATGCCACCTACCATGTACTTTTCGTCTAAATGGACATTTTCCGTCTGGATTTCCAACAGCTCGGTTGGTCGCAAGCCGGTGTAAATCATAATCAAGATAATATCTACATTGTTGATTTCATATAGCTTCGACCAGAGTGTTTTGATTTCTTCATCGGAATACCTATCATGTATCTGCTCCGTAGAGTTTGTCCATTCATAAACCAGACCTTCTGTTAAATCCCTGTCTATGTATTCATTCAGTTTAGGGGAGGTGTTTTCGGTGACTAAACAGGAATTTGCAACACTGGTTGTAGCCATGCAGGTAATGTATGGAGAAGATTTTATTGGGACGGAACAAGCGTTGGATGTGTGGTACGCTTTGTTACATGATCTGGACTATCAGATTTTATCCAAGGTACTCCAACAATATATGCTGACAAATAAATTCAAGCCTATCGTTGCGGAACTGCGGGAGATTTATACAGAGCTGGTAAGTCCAACGATTTCTGATTGGAGCGAAGGATGGGAGAAAGTCAGCAGGGCAATCGGGCATTACGGAATGTATCAGGAGGAAGCGGCAATGGAAAGCTTTGATGAAGTTACCAGAGAAGTTGTAAAGCGCCTGGGGTTTCAGAATATCTGCCTGTCAGAAAATATCGTTGCGGATCGGGCAAGATTTGCAGAAATTTACCAAGCGATCCAAAGGCGGAAAAGAACAGAGGTGAACGTAGGAAGTGCATTAGCAAACTTGCGGGAAATGGTGCAGAATCGCTTGGCTGAACTGGAACAGAAAGGGCAAAAGTCAATAGAACAGGAAAAGGATAAAACCTAGCTTAGCAAGCACTTCCTGTGTTCCCTCACAGGCGATAAAATGAGCAATTTCCTTTGCAGAAGAAATGCTCAAATTTATCATTTGGGGAGAATTCCCTAACCCTTAAAATCATTTGAAAGGATGGAACGATATGGCAAAGGATAGAGCAAACAGAACGAGGAAAAATGAGCTGAAGATTTATTTGAGTGATAACGAAAAAAATATCCTGGACAGGAAGGTGGAGTTGTCAAAGCGGAAGAGTGTTTCGGATTATATCAGGACACTAATACTCTTTGGATTTGTTTATGATGTGGATTATTCTTATCTAAGGCAATACAACGAAACACTTGGAAAAATCAGTGGAAATATGAACCAGATTGCGAAGAGAGTTAACAGCACCGGGAATGTTTATGAAGAGGATATGGCAGAAGTGAAGGCAATTATGGAACAGGTGTGGAAGACGCAGAAGGCGATGTTGAAGAAGCAGCCGCTGATACATAATGGGTAACCAGAGTTTCCGGTGCAGGATTGTGTGGGAAGTGTTACTCTAAGAGGAAAAAAAGGTAGAAATAATTTGTTTGAACATAATATAAACGCAGGTGCGGAAAATAGTTATATAATGAATTACAGAAAGTAGAATTAAGTGAGCTATTGTGGGTATTTGAGGATGAATGGCAAAAAATATTAAAAAGCAAATTAATAGTGAACTTTTTTCGCTTTGTAATGGTTATATAAGATGTAAGACGTTTTATGATTGGAGAAAACGCTATGAAAGACAGCGAATTGATTCAAAAAGTACATAGCGGAAATAAAGAGGCAGTCGGTATTATTATTGAACGATATTATGCAGATATTTATCGCTTTTGTCTATATATGGTTCAAACAGAGGATGATGCCTACGACATTGCTCAGGAAACTTTTTTGAAATTTATGAAATATGGAACCTCCCATAAACATCATAATCTCAAAGGTTATCTCCTGACTATTGCAAGAAATATATGTTTTAATTATTTCCGGGATAAGAAAGAAAAAGTAACAGCCGTCGAATGGGAGGAGATTGATAAAATTCCAAACCATAAAGATATGCTGACCGAAGCGGAGGATGCCGTTTATCTGAGAAATTTATTAAAGGAACTTTCGCAGGATACGAGGGAAGTTATTATTCTGCGTATTTATGAAGAAATGAAATTTAAAGATATTGCAAAGATTATGGGGTGCAGTGTTTCTACTACAAAGTCAAGATTTCGATTAGGTGTAAATCAGTTAAAAAAGTTAATGGAGAATGATTATGAGAGATAGCGAAATAAAGACTCTTTTTGCAAAGGCAGATGAGCAAGTTCATGTTGATGAAATAAGAAAACAAAAGACTTATTATGCAATGATTGAGGAAATGGAAAAGCAGAGAACGCCGATGATGTCTACAAAAAATATTTTGTTTCATCAATTTTGGTACATGGATAAATTGTTTTTTGCTGTTTATGGTGTCCTTATTTGTTTAGGAATTATTTTTATTACAGCATTGCAATATACCGGATTGAATCAAAATGGGATGATTACTGTATGTATGGTTGGAGCAGGTATTCTTAGCATAACGTCTATTAGTGTGATTGATAAATTGTTTTTTGGAAAAATGGCAGAGTTAGGAGAAAGCTGCTATTTCAATACAAAACAGTGTGTTGCTGCATGGCTGGTATTGTCGGGTATGATAAATGTTATGATATTGTTTTTGATAGCTGGCTATTTGAACTATCATTGGAGCGTTGGATTATTACAGGTGGGGCTGTACATTTTAACTCCATATCTAGTATCAAGTATAACTGCATTAGGAATTTTATCAATGGAAACAAGAGGAAAGAATTCATCTTTATTTGGCATGAGTGCCATCTTTTTATCAATAAGTTATGGAGTAATAGGTTCGATTCCGAGAGCACTTTTTGTAACAACTCTTTGGATATGGGCAGTAGCTTTTCTTGTGTCGGGACTTTTATTTGTAATGCAGATAAAAAAATTGCTTAGCAAAATGGAAAAAGGAGAAGTATTATGCACGAATTAAAGTTGATGGATGTACAAAAAAAATACAAGGATAAAGAAGCAGTCAGAAAATTCAATTATACATTTACAAATGGTGTGTATGGACTGTTGGGAGAAAATGGTGCGGGAAAAACAACATTAATGAGATTGATTTGTGGTGTTTTGCAGCCAACGGGGGGAAGTATTTATTGTGATGATATTGAGATAGACAGTATGGGAGCAGAGTATCGTAGGTTATTGGGCTATTTACCACAGGATTTTGGATATTATGGCGATTTTACTGCAGAACGCTTCCTGCGATATATGGCGGCATTGAAAGCACTACCGGAAGACTATGCCGATAGTCGTATTGACGAACTTTTAGATATGGTAGAGTTAAAAAATGTGAAAAAGAAAAAGCTGAAGACTTTTTCAGGAGGTATGATACGAAGAATAGGAATTGCACAGGCACTTCTAAATAATCCTGAAATTTTGATTTTAGATGAACCTACGGCAGGGCTTGATCCAAAGGAGAGAGTACGCTTTCGTAATGTGATTAGTTCACTTGGAAAAAATAGGATGGTTTTACTGTCTACACATATCGTATCTGATATAGATTATATTGCAGACTGTATTTTGATTATGAAGAATGGAGAACTGATTCAAGAAGGAACGGAGAAAGAGATTACTGACAAAGTAGAAGGATGTGTCTGGAAGTGTATTGTTTCTGAAAAAGAAGCAGGGCAGATAACCAGTAGCTTCATTGTAAGCAATATGAGAAGTAGGGGAGAAAATGTTGAACTAAGAATTGTTTCAGAAAGACAGCCGGTTGCAGGTGCAGAAAATGTGGAAAGTACACTGGAAGATGCATATCTTTATCATACACAAATAACAGGGGGAGAAAAAAATGCGACTTTATAAGATGGAGCTTTTTAAACTATTTCAAAATAAAATATTTAAAATAGGAATGTTGGCTGCGACAGGATTGCTGTTTCTGTATTTTTGGTTTGCAGAGGTCGGTGGAGAAATAGCGACAGTAGATGGGAAGTTTTATTCCGGTTATGAAGCAGTGCAGATGAATCGGAAGATTACGGAAGAATTTGAAGGTGATTTGACGGATGTAAAAGTGAATCAAATAATTGAAAAATATGGTTTGCCTACAAAACTTGAGGAAAATATGCCAGGGTGGAGAGATGGAAACTTTTTAAATGATTTTGTTACAAGATATTTTACCAATGGTGCATGGGAAAATGGTGTACTTCCAACGGAAAGATATTCTCTGGGGGAAACGGAATTGGGAAAAGCTTATGATGAAATTGGGAAAACACCTTATTTGGCATATACAACGGGATGGAAGGTATTCGTTGAAATGCTTCAGTTTGGATTGATTTTAGGAAGCATATTGATTATTTGCGGGGTGTCGACCATCTTCGCAGATGAAAGCCAGACGAAAATGCTGCCATTAATTTTTAGCACGGAAGAAGGAAGAAGAAAAGATGTTCATGCTAAAATTTTGGCTTCTTTTACATTCACTATTTTCATTTTTATGTGGTTTGTGTTAGTCAATTTAGTCTTATGCTGGATGATATATGGTTTGAAGGGATTTGAAAATATATCCTGGATGGTGCTTTCTCAACATATGCTTCAACCTGTATTATTTTCGAAATATCTTGGCATTTTATTAGGATTAGCTTTTCAGGCGCTTTTATCGTTATGCGCCATTGCACTATGCGTTTCTGCATATCAGAATAGCTCTTTTGGCGCAGTAATTATTGCGGCTGTATGTTGGGGACTTCCTGTATTGATAAGGATGTTTTTCGGGGGAATCATATGGCTTATAGTAGATTCTATGCCGATTTTTCTTGTCATGACGGGAATTGTAAATGACATATATGAGATATGGTATATTGTACTGGGAATAAATATTTGTTTTGCCATAGGGTGTTTGGTAAAAGGATTGGTATCTTATAAGACAAAACAATTTGCGTAAAAATAATTGGCTTATACAGGATGTGGAATGGGGTGATCATTTGGGAAGATTTTAATTCTATCAGTTGAGGATGGAGAAGAGCATATTATCAACCGTATTATATCGTGTGTGAGTGAAGATATAGAGGTTTTGAAACATAAAGCTGTCCATAAAGGGGAGCTTTGTTTTGAGGGACTTTATATTGATAAATGCAAGCGGCTTGTGGTTCGTAACGAAAATGAGATTGAACTTACATATACAGAATTTGAAATTTTATTGTTGTTGGCTCAAAATGCAGGAATAGTATTTAGCAAAGAGCAGATATATGATAGTGTTTGGAAAGAACCATATTTTGGTGATTACAACATTGTTATGAGCCATATACGCAATATACGGGAAAAGATAGAGGATAATCCAAGCAAGCCAATCTACATACAGACGGTTTGGGGAGTCGGATATAAATTAAATGAAAATCTAAAATGTGCAGGTATAGTAGAGAGTTTGTAATATCTGTTTTTAGTAGTGTTGCTAATGTGGAATGCATTGGTAAGAATAGAACTTTATGCGGATTTTAAATCTCCATTACGTAAAAAAGTTCACTTTACGGTCATTTTACGGATAAGGGTATAATATTAAAATAGAAAGCTGTAAAATTCCACTTTGAATTTTACAGCTTTCTTGCGTATAATATATATGTAAATGAAGAAGCTATATCAAGGAAAGGAAGTTGATTTTGTGCCGAATATATTACCTGTATCAGATTTAAGAAATTATAATGAAGTACTGAAAAATTGCCAGGTTGGAGAACCTGTGTTTTTGACCAAAAATGGAAGAGGAAAGTTTGTGGTTATGGATATTGAGGACTATGAACGAGAAAAAGCCGAAAAGAAGCTACTCATGAAATTGCAGGAAGCAGAAGAAGCAGTTAAGGATGAAAGTGCCTGGATGAGTTTGGATGAACTGAAGAAATCTGTCGGGGTATAATTTATGGTGAAATTACGGATTAACCCTATTGTTGCAGAGGACTTGAAGAATATTAGAGAGTATATTGCTGAAGATAATGAAGAAATGGCAGTTAAGACCATTCAGGAGATATATGTGCGAATTGAGAACATACAGCAATTTCCGTACATGGGAGCTGATCTTGCTAAGAGAGTCAGCTTCCGGACAGATTATAAATATGTGATATGTGGAAAGTATGTTGTGCTGTATAAGATTGGAAAAGAGTATGTGGAGATTTACCGGGTGGTGAATCAGTATCAGGATTTTTTGCGGCTTTTTAACAATTATTGAAGTTTTATAAATGAAAAGAGCTCCTATTATTTACAAGATATCTTGGACTGATATACAATTTATGGGTGAGAAGAAATAGTAAAATAGAGTATTATTGTGTTACAAATGGAGGAATAAAATGGCATTACCAAAACCAAAAGGAATACAATTAGAAGTTTTAGATTTAAAGCCAATAGGGCATAATGTTGTTTTAGGAACCGCTGGAAGCGGAAAAACCACATTGGCAATTTACAGAGCAATAGGGCTGGCAAATTATAGTCCTAAAGCTAATATACTTTTAATCACATTTAATACAACATTAGTTAAATACTTAGAAGCAATTGTTGGAAGTGAACTCCCACCAAATATTCATGTGAGAAATTATCATAAGTTCGCGAGGGGTTATTTGGCAAGTAGAGGAAAGATGCCACGTTGGAATGGTATTGTGTCGGGAATAGAAGATGGTGATACAAAAAAATTACTTTTAATTAGGCAGGCATTGGAAAATTTGCGGTCACAAAATCCAGCGAATAATACATACAAGAGAGATGATACCGTATTTTTAGAAGAAATTAGTTGGATTGAGAAAATGGGTATAACGACTTTATCGGAGTATGAGACAACGGAAAGAATTGGACGGTCTGATACTAGGATTAAGCGAGAAAATAGAAAGTATTTTTATGCAGTTTATGAAGAATACAAAAGAATTAGAAAAAAAGAGGGATATTGGTATGATTGGGAGGATATTGCTCAAACAGTTTATAGTGAGTTGTTATCAGATCAAAATGAGAGAATGTACAAGCATATAGTGATAGATGAAGGGCAAGATTTATCTCCGATTATGCTTAAATCATTAGTGAATACAATCCCTCAAGATGGATCACTAACTTTTTTTGGAGACGTTGCGCAACAGATTTATGGTTCGAGATTATCATGGAGGGATGCTGGCTTAAATATTGAGAAAAGAAAGATATGGAGATTTGACAGGAATTATAGAAATAGCAGAGAAATAGCACGATTTGCTATTGCTCTTTCAAAATCAAAATATTTTGAAAGTATTTCCGATTTAGTTGAACCAATTATGCCGACTGCATCATCGCCACTTCCGGCACTTGTTAAGTTTGAAAATGAAGAGAATGAATTGAAATGGGTTGTAGAGAATGCAATAAGTGCTTCTGCAAGACAGAGTGTTGCAATACTTGTGAGAAACCGAGAGTTAGTCAATATAGTTGAGGAGAAAGTAAGGCATAAAACCACAGATTTTAAAAAACAAAATGGGAACAATGATAATAAATGCCAGGATATCAATAGGAACCTATCACTCGGCAAAAGGATTAGAATTTGAATTGGTTATGTTACCGTTTTGTTCACAAGAATATCTTCCAGGAGAAGATAAAGTCAAGGCATTAGAAAGTCGTGATGAAGCACTGAAGGAAGATATTAAATTAATTTATGTTGCGGTTACTAGAGCTAAAAGTGGATTAATTATATCATATAGTGGAGAAAAGACAGAATTAGTACCAGATAACGTAGATAATCTTTATATTGAAAGGGAAATAAAATGATTATTGAAATCCAAAGCGAGATAAAAAAACGAAATATAACTAGGTTATGCCATTTCGTACATACGAATAAATTGTTACACATTTTAAGTTCAGAGGAGGGGATAAAGGCTGTTGATTTTATTGATGAAGACATATTGGTTCAAAATGATACAGATAGGTATGATGGAAAAAAAGATTATGTAAATTGCACGATTCAATATCCTAATTATTGGTATTATAAGAGAGTTAAAGATAATAATTATATTTTTCCAGATTGGGCAATTATTTTTATTGATCCTATAGTTGCTACATTGGAAACAACTCAGTTTTGCCCGGTTAATGCTGCAAAAAGGTATGGTGCATATATTAAAAAAGGATATGAAGGTTTTTTAGAAATATTTGCCCATACTGTAGATGGATTTTCACGAAATGAAAATATGTTCAATAATATACCGACGAATGATCAGGCAGAAGTGTTAGTTTATTCTAATATTCCGAGAAAGTTTATTACAGGAGTTGCTTTTAAGGATGAAAGTATAGCAAAGCAAAAAATTGCGGAATGGAAAATATTAGAAATTCCCAATATTGATGTCTATGTAGCTCCAGAATTATTTGAGCGAGTAATGAGCGAAAAAATTCATCGAGGAATGGTACCTTCTGAAAAACGTTATGAGGAGATATGAATATGAAAAGAATATTTTCTGAAAAATATAAGGGGGCAATGCTGGCAGCAGCTATAGGTGATGCGCTTGGTTGGCCTAATGAACAAAATAGTAATAATTTGAATAAACATTACAATGAATTAAACGCATTTGTTGAGTGGAGTAGAAAATGCGGAGGTAGGTATTGGACATATGAAGAGAGGATATGTGCAGGAGAGTATAGTGATGACACCCAATTACTGATTGCCACTCTTAGAAGTCTTTTAAGAGGAAATCAGTGGGGAACTTATTTTAGACAAGTTGAATTGCCAGCATGGTTGGAGTATCAAAGAGGAGGTGGAGGCGCTACAAAACGTGCGGCAAAAGCATGGGCAAAAGGTATTTCACCATGGGATGAGAGGAATGATGAAAAATCAATACGATCTTATTACATGGCTGGTGGTAATGGTGTTGTAATGAGGATTATGCCGCATGTCATAAAAAATGAAGAAGATATTGAATATATCATGAAGCAGGTTTTGCTTAATGGAATGTATACTCACGGACATCCCCGGGCTTTAGTTGGTGCTATGCTATATGCATATAGTTTAGCGTATATATTTTCTTTAGAAACTACATTAGAGTATGGAGAACTAATTGAAGAATTAATAAATAAAAAGGAGATTTGGGGAAGTTTACCAAAAGTTAATAATATAGAGGCATGGAAAGAAGAGGCGCAGAGGTATCTAAGCATAGAATATGACATTTTATGGGAAGATTGTGTAAATGAAACAGTTGAGTATCTCAAAATTGCAAGAGAGGGTATAGTACAAGGAGTGCTGGATATTGGGAATGGAATTTTGGAGAAATTATGCTGTTTTGATAAAAAGGTAAATGGGGCCGGAAACGTTTCGGCAGTTATTGCGATATATTTGTTTTCCAAATATGCAGCAGATCCATATAAAGGTTTAATGGAAACAATAAATTTGAAAAATACAGATACAGACACGTTGGGATCTATGGTAGGAGCATTATTTGGTGCTTTGCATGGGGAGAGTTGGATTCCTATTGAACTTCGAGGAGTACAAGACTATAAAGTTTTTGAGCAACTTATTGTTTGGTTGTTAGAAGGAAAAGAAATTTTTGACGAGAAACAGCAATATCGTCTTTTTAGTTGTGAGCAAGTAAGTAAATTGACTATTGGCGAAATGATTGAGGTATTACCGTTTGGCAAATTAGAATTAATAGAAATTCGAAATGAAAAGACATTTTCGAGAAATATGTATGCTGTAACTTTTGTGTGTAGAACTGGATATGGACAAACTATTTTTGCAACAAAAGTAAGACGCAATAGGCAAGAAGGCCGACAAAAAAGTGCTGATCAGATATCAGAACCGTCATTTGACTTAAGGATAAACAAGACCGTGCTTATAGAATTAGGAACTATATTCAGTAATGTACGTTCTACTTGTGATTTTGTTGAAATATTAACATCACTGATGAAATTAATAGAACAAAGAGAATCTTTATCTAAAGAATTTATTGATTATTATAAAGAGAAGTGGAAAAAATATAGAATAACTAAGAAACAAATGGAGATGGCGTATAAGTTATTGAAGAAATGATTATATTGACATGGCAGCATTTCAAAAACATATAATTGGTCTAAGAACAAACTGGTTTATATACAATAGAAGCGTGATTATTAAAACAGTTAGAATAAATATTTCCCATGTTAATCGAAATTATCCGACAATCACTCTATACACATAATATAAACCGACCTCAAAACCCGAGCAAATCTGCGGACGCATTAGAAACTGATATGTTAGCTCAGGGTGTTTGCTAATTAGAATTCATAACGAATCAGCAGAATAAAGAATATATGATATGGAAAAGTCCCATAGACCTTGGTCTATGGGACTTTTTGTGGTATGATAACGGAAGTATGTAACATCACCCAACGGAGGAATGTCCATGAAACTAAAAAACGTACTGATCGTCGTAAAAGATATCGAAAGATCTAAGCAGTTCTACCATGACCTGTTTGGCTTGAACATGGTATTAGACAATGACGGAAACATGATATTAACCGAAGGTCTGGTGCTTCAGGAAGAAAAAATCTGGAGAAATTTTCTGGGAAAAGAGATTGTTTCAGAGAGTAACGCATGTGAATTGTATTTTGAGGAACGTGATATAGAAGCGTTTGTACAGAAACTGGAAAAACTGTATCCATCTGTTCAATATGTGAACAGGCTTATGACAGACAGTTGGGGTCAAAAAGTAGTTCGGTTTTATGATTTAGATGGTAACCTGATAGAAGTGGGAACACCGATGTAACCCGGACCCGTCCCCACACATACGATACAAAAAACATCCAAGGAGGCTCTACATGCAGATAAAAGATAC
>ERZ780226.2875-NODE-2875-length-11285-cov-22.091184_pt1 | contig 11285 bp, 7 predicted proteins | sample MGYA00511165_ERZ780226 | MGnify/ENA primary metagenome ERZ780226 (study PRJEB29588, sample SAMEA2152373) | human gut metagenome | biome: human gut; feature: human-associated habitat; material: faeces | place: Denmark | collected 2008/2010 ...
TCTTCAGGTAGGAGGCCTTGGCCTTCTCCTTCATGTAGGCGATGGCCTCCTCCTCCGGCATGACCTTGGCCAGAGAGAAGAACGCGGACTGGAGGATGGTGTTGTTGCGCTTGCCCATACCGATCTCGATAGCCAGATCAATGGCGTCGATGGTATACAGCTGGATGTTGTTCTGGGCGATATAGCGCTTGGACGCGGCGTCCATGTGGTGGTTCAGCTCGTCGAAGTCCCACTGGCAGTTGATCATATACACGCCGCCGGGCTTAACATCCTGCACCATCTTGAAGCCCTTGGTCACATAGCTGGGATTGTGGCAGGCCACGAAGTCGGCCTTGTTGATATAGTACGGGGAGCGGATGGGCTTGTCGCCGAAGCGCAGGTGGCTGATGGTGACGCCGCCGGTCTTCTTGGAGTCGTACTGGAAGTACGCCTGCACGTACTTGTCGGTGTGGTCGCCGATGATCTTGATGGAGTTCTTGTTGGCGCCCACGGTGCCGTCGCCGCCCAGACCCCAGAACTTGCACTCGATGGTGCCGGCCGCGGCGGTGTTGGGACAGTTCTGATCCTCGGGCAGGGAGATGTTGGTGACATCGTCCACAATGCCGATGGTGAACTGACGCTTCATCTCGTCCTTCTTCAGCTCGCTGTATACGGCAAACACGGAGGCGGGAGGCGTATCCTTGCTGCCCAGACCGTAGCGGCCGCCGATGACCTGCACGCCGTTCATGCCGGCATTGGCCAGCGCGGTGACGACATCCTGATACAGAGGCTCGCCCTGGGAGCCGGGCTCCTTGGTGCGGTCCAGCACCGCGATCTTCTTGACGGTGGCCGGAATGGCCTCGATCAGCTTCTCGGGGGCGAAGGGGCGGAACAGGCGCACCTTCACCAGACCCACCTTCTCGCCGTGGGCGTTCAGATAGTCGATGACCTCCTCGGCCACGTCGCAGATGGAGCCCATGGCCACGATAACGCGGTCAGCGTCGGCAGCGCCGTAGTAGTTGAACAGCTTATAGTCGGTACCCAGCTTGGCGTTGACCTTGTCCATGTACTTCTCCACCACGGCGGGCAGCTCGGTGTAGTACTTGTTGCAGGCCTCGCGGTGCTGGAAGAAGATGTCGCCGTTCTCGTGGCTGCCGCGCATATGGGGATGCTCGGGGTTCAGGGCGTGGCGGCGGAACTCGGCCACGGCGTCCATGTCGCACATATCCTTCAGATCCTCGTAGTCCCACACGGCGATCTTCTGGATCTCATGGCTGGTGCGGAAGCCGTCGAAGAAGTTGATGAAGGGCACCTTGCCGGACAGGGCGGCCAGATGCGCCACAGGGCTCAGATCCATGACCTCCTGCACGTTGCCCTCGCACAGCATGGCAAAGCCGGTCTGGCGGCAGGCCATGACGTCGGAGTGATCGCCGAAGATGTTCAGGGCGTGGGTGGACACGGTACGGGCGGAAACGTGGAATACGCAGGGCAGCTGCTCCGCCGCGATCTTGTACATGTTGGGGATCATCAGCAGCAGGCCCTGAGACGCGGTGTAGGTGGTGGTCAGCGCGCCCGCGCCCAGAGAGCCGTGGACAGCGCCGGCGGCGCCGGCCTCAGACTGCATCTCGACGACCTTGACCCTGGTGCCGAAGATGTTCTTCAGGCCGTTGGCGCTCCACTGGTCGACAAAGTCGGCCATGGGGCTGGACGGTGTGATGGGGTAGATGGCAGCTACCTCGGAAAACGCATAGGAAACATGCGCTGCGGCGTTATTGCCATCCATGGATTTCATTTTTCTTACCATAACGTGCCTCCTTAAATAAATAGTCTTTTTCAAAATTTCCCGTGCCGCGCACAGGCGAAAGCGCTCCCTCCCCGTCCCTTTTCACCGCGGCCGGGGAGAAAGCTCCTGCCAAAGACGCCGGTTGAAAGCGCCTTCTTCGTTGATATTGTTGATAGTATCACAAACATTTCCCGCTGTAAACCTGATTTTTGTGATTTCCACTACTATGAAACTTTTTTAGCGCCATGCACAAAAATTCTCACGCGCTGCCCCCCGGAAAGCGTCGTTCCGCGCAAAAGTCTCTCTGGTTTTTCCCCGGTTTTTGAAAAAAACCGCTGTTCACCGCCTGCATTTTATGGTAAGATGAAGATTGAACGACAAATAGGAAGGGGGATGGCTGCCCATGGTGGTCACTGTGCGTTCTCTGGGTCTTACCGGCATCCGCGGCTACGAGGTGACGGTGGAGTGCTTCCTCTCCGGCGGACTGCCCGCCTTCGACATGGTGGGTCTGCCGGACGCCGCCGTCAAGGAGTCCCGGGAGCGCGTCCGCGCCGCCGTGAAGAACTGCGGCGCCAAATTCCCCGTCAGCCGCATCACCGTGAATCTGGCTCCCGCCCGTGTCCGCAAGGAGGGTACGCTGTACGACCTGCCCATCCTGTTGGGTATCCTTGCGGCGGCGGAGGAGCTGAAGCCCCTGCCACAGGACGCCGCCTTTCTGGGCGAGCTGAGCCTCACCGGCGCGCTGCGCCCCGTCACCGGTGTGCTGCCCATGGCGCTGTGCGCCGCCCGGCTGGGGATCAAGACCCTGTACGTCCCGGCGCAGAACGCCGCTGAGGCCACGCTGGCCGACGGCCTCACCGTCTACGGTGTGGAGGATGTGTCCCAGCTCATCGCCCACCTCAGCGGCGACGCACCCATGACCCCCACCCCCCGCTGGCAGCCGGCGCCCTCTGCCCGTCCCCTGCCGGACTTTACCGACGTGATGGGGCAGGAGAACGTAAAGCGCGGGCTGGAGATCGCCGCCGCCGGCGGCCACAACGTGCTGCTCATCGGCTCCCCCGGCGCGGGCAAGTCCATGCTGGCACGGCGCATCCCCTCCATTCTCCCCGATATGACCCGCGCCGAATCCCTCCAGACCACGGAGATCTACTCCGTGGCCGGGATGACCGACGCCGCCCACCCGCTGGTGGATGTGCGGCCCTTCCGCAGCCCCCACCACACGGCCTCCACCGTGTCGCTGGCCGGCGGCGGCGGGACGCCCCGCCCCGGCGAGATATCGCTGGCCCACAACGGCGTGCTGTTTCTGGACGAGCTGCCGGAGTTCGACAAGTCGGCGCTGGAGACGCTGCGCCAGCCGCTGGAGGACGGCTTCGTCACCATCACCCGCGCCGCCGGGACGCTGACGCTGCCCAGCCGCTTCATGCTGGTGTGCGCCATGAACCCCTGCAAGTGCGGGTGGTACGGTCACCCCTCCGGCCGCTGCACCTGCTCGGAAAATCAGGTGGAGCAGTACATGCGCCGCATCTCCGGCCCGCTGCTGGATCGCATCGACATGTATATCGAGGTGCCCTCCGTGGAGTACGAGGCCATGCGCCGCCGGGAGCAGCCGGAATCCTCCGCCGTTATCCGGCAGCGGGTCAACGCCGCCCGGGAGGTGCAGAAGCAGCGCTTTGCCGGCACGGAGGTGTCCTGCAACGCCTATATGACCCCCGCCATGATCGGGCGGTACTGCCGGCTGGACGACGCCGGTGAAAAGCTGATGCAGGGCGCCTTTGACCGTCTGGGCCTTACCGGCCGCAGCCACGACCGGATCCTGCGCATGGCCCGCACCATCGCCGATCTGGAGGGTGCCGAGGCCATCGAAGCCCCCCATCTGGCGGAGGCCATCCAGTACCGCAGCAGCAGCATCCTGAAGTGACCGCCGCCGCGTCCCCGCATAAACCGCACATCCCGTAGGGCGGGGCCAATGCGCCCCGCCGCGTCCCCGCATAAAACCGGATATAAGGAGAAACCATACCATGCACGAGATCATCCTGTGCAAGCTGGGCGAGGTGGTCCTGAAGGGCCTGAACCGCCGCAGCTTTGAGATGAAGCTGATGAGCAACATCCGCCGGCGCACCCAGCCGTTCGGCAAATTCAAGATCTACTCCCGCCAGTCCACCATCTATGTGGAGCCGGCGGAGGACGCCTGCGACATCGCCGGGGCCTACGCCGCCTGCAAGCAGGTGTTCGGCATCATCGCCATCACCCGCGCCCTGCCCTGCGAGAAGTCCAGGGAGGCCATCCTCGACACTGCCAAGACCTATCTGGCCGGCGCTCTCACCGCCGCCAGGAGCTTCAAGGTGGAGAGCAAGCGCGCCGACAAGACCTTCCCCATGGGCAGCATCCAGCTGAGCCAGTGGGTGGGCGGCGCGCTGCACGACGCCTTCCCCCACCTGACGGTGGACGTCCACCACCCGGAGCTGACGGTGTATGTGGAGGTGCGCGAGGACGCGGCCTATGTCCACGGCCCGGCGGAGGCCGCCGCCGGCGGTCTGCCTCTGGGGATGGGCGGCCACGCGGTGAGTCTGCTGTCCGGCGGCATCGACAGTCCCGTCTCCAGCTATATGATCGCCAAGCGCGGCGTCCAGCTGGAGATGATCCACTTCGCCTCCCCTCCCTACACCAGTGAGCTGGCCCGGGAGAAGGTGCTGAAGCTGGCCCAGGAGCTGACGCCGTGGTGCGGCCGTCTGGCGGTGTTCATCATCCCCTTCACCGAGATTCAGGAGGAGATCCGCCGCAAGTGCCCGGAGGATCACTTCACCCTCATCATGCGCCGCTTCATGATGCGCCTTGCCGACCAGCTGGCCCGCGAGCTGCGCTGCCGCGCCCTTGTCACCGGCGAGAATCTGGGACAGGTGGCCAGTCAGACCATGCAGGCTCTGGCCGTCAGTGAGGATGTCACCACCATGCCGGTGCTGCGCCCCCTCATCGGCCTTGACAAGGAGGAGATCGTGAAGATCGCCCGCAAGATCGGCACCTTCGACACCTCCATCCTGCCCTACGAGGACTGCTGCACCGTGTTCACCCCCCGGCACCCCAAGACGAAGCCCAGCGTGGAGGAGACCCGGGAGTACGAGGCCGCGCTGGACGTGGAGGGCCTGTGCCAGCGGGCCATGGCGAACCGCGAGATGATCCGCGTCAAGCCCCAGTTCTGAGGAGGCGTATCCCATGCCCCGTACTGCGGAGATCATTGCCGTGGGCAGCGAGCTGCTGTCCGGCGGCGTCACCAATACCAATGCCCGGTTCCTGTCGGAGCTGCTGACCGCCGCCGGTGTGGACGTACTGTACCACACCGCCGTGGGCGACGATGCGCCCCGGCTGGAGGCCGCCGTCAACACCGCCAGACGCCGCGCGGAACTGCTGGTGTTCACCGGCGGGCTGGGCCCCACCTACGACGACATGACGAAAACGGCGGTGTGCGCCGCGCTGGACACGCCGCTGGTGTTCCACCCGGAGGTGGCGGACGAGATACGCCGCTACTTCGACACCGTGTTCCATCGGGAGATGCCCGCCTGCAATCTCCAGCAGGCCTATCTGCCGGAGGGCTGCACCGTGTTCCATAACCCGGTGGGCACCGCCCCCGGCTGCGCCTTTTCCGCCGGCGGCGTCACCGCCGTGCTGCTGCCCGGCGTCCCCTCGGAGTGCCGCTATCTGGCGGAGCACTGCCTGCTGCCCTATCTGGCGCGGCTCCACGGGCAGGTCATCCGTTCCCACGACCTGCGGATCTTCGGCCTGACGGAGCCGCAGGTGCAGGAGCTTCTGTCCGACCTGCTGCGGCGGGAGGACGACCTGACGCTGGCGCCCTACGCCGGTACCGGCGAGGTGTCGCTGCACCTGTCGGCCCGTGCCGCCGATGAAGCCGCCTGCGAGGCCCGGATGGCCCCGCTGCTGGCGGAGGTGCGGCAGCGTCTGGGCGGCTGTCTCTACGGCGAGGACATTTCCGGACTGGAGGAGGCGGTGTTCCGTCTCTGCCGGGACAGACACCTGACCCTCTCCGCCGCCGAGAGCTGCACCGGCGGTCTGATCGCCAAGCGCCTGACGGATGTCCCCGGCGCGTCGCAGATCTTTCTGGGCGGCGTGGTCAGCTACACCAACGAGGTAAAAAACCACGTGCTGGGCGTCCCCGCCTCCCTGCTGGAGGCTTACGGCGCCGTGTCTGCCCCGGTGGCCCGCGCCATGGCCGTGGGCGTCCGCGTCCTCACCGGCTCCGACCTGGCTCTGTCCGTCACGGGACTGGCCGGCCCCGGCGGCGATGACCAGGGCACCCCCGTGGGAACCGTGTTCACGGCGCTGTCCGCGCCGGAGGGCATCTTTGTCCGCCGCCTGACGCTGGGCGGCAGTCGGGAGCGCATCCGCGTCCTGTCCGCCCACCACGCCTATGACCTGCTGCGCCGCTATCTCACCGATCAAATGACAGAAGGAGAATGACCCATGGCCAAGAACAACTACCGCATGAACGTGAACCAGTACGCCAATCAGGAGGACAACATCCGCAAGGCGAAGGGCAACCCCAACAAGAACATCCACCACAAGAAGAAAAACAGCAACTACGGCGGCTATACCGCCGGCAGCTACATGGCGCAGAGGATCATGGACAAGGCCAACCAGCAGGAGCGCGTCAAGCTGCCCACATGGCTGAAGGTCTGGCTGGGCGTGCTGTTCGCCGCCGTCATCGTGGTGCTGATCCTGCGCCTGACGGTGTACAAGGACAGCATCCTGCTCAACAGCCTGTCGTCCCTGCTGCTGGGTATCGCCTGCCTGTCCCTGTTCTACATCCGCCGCTTCAAGCACACGAAAAAGGACAGCGGCCTGTACAAGGCCGTCACCGTGATCCTGACCCTCTGCGGCGTCATCTACACGTTCATGGGCGTGGTGGGACTGCTGACGCTGGCCGGTATCCTGTAAAAAATCGGATTTTTCGGCAAAATTGCCATTGACAAGGGCAGTTTTTGTGAGTATAGTAGCGTTATCTCAAGGAAACACCGAATAACTGCGATGAAGGAGACGCGCCCCGCCTCCCTGCCGCGCAAAGAGAGCCGCCGTTTGGTGCGAGGCGGACGGGCAGCCGGTCTGGGGTATCACTCCCGAGCATCCGCCTGATGGCCCCTGCGGGCCGGTAAGCGCGGACGGCGGCGGGCCGTTATCTCCCCGTGCCCACAGCTGGTGGGGCTGAGCGGCCGCACACGCGGCAACGAGAGTGGTACCGCAGAGGATGCTTTCACGCGCCTTTGTCTCTTAGGAGGCAAAGGCGCTTTTATTTTATCATCAAAAAATTCAGATAAAGGAGAAGCAACATGGAGTACAAGAAGACACTGAATATGCCCAAGAGCGGCTTTCCCATGCGGGCGGGCCTGCCCAAGCGCGAGCCGGACATGCTCAAGCACTGGGAGGAGCTCGACCTCTACAACGAGCTGCTGAAGAAGAACGAGGGCAAGCCCCTGTTCAACCTCCACGACGGCCCTCCGTTCTCCAACGGCGCGCTGCACATGGGCCACGCCCTTAACAAGTCCCTGAAGGACTTCATCACCCGTATGTACGCCATGCGGGGCTACTACACCCCCTATATCCCCGGCTGGGACAACCACGGCATGCCCATCGAGTCCGCCATCATCAAGCAGAACAAGCTGAACCACAAGGCCATGAGCGTGGCGGACTTCCGCACCGCCTGCCACGAGTTTGCCGACCACTATATCGACGTCCAGCGCGAGGGCTTCAAGCGTATGGGCGTGGTGGGCGACTGGGAGCACCCCTACAAGACCATGGACCCCGGCTTTGAAGCCCAGGAGGTTCGCGTTTTCGGCAGCATGTACCGCAACGGCCACATCTACAAGGGTCTCAAGCCCGTGTACTGGTGCCCCCACGACGAGACGGCGCTGGCCGAAGCGGAGATCGAGTACAAGGACGATCCCTGCACCACCGTCTACGTCAAGTTCCCCATGCACGATGATCTGGGCAAGCTGCCCCATCTGGATCACAGCAAGCTGTACTTCCTGATCTGGACCACCACCGTCTGGACGCTGCCCGGCAACCTGGCCATCGCCCTGCACCCCGACGAGAGCTACGCCGTGGTAAAGGCCCCCAACGGCGAGATGTATGTCGTGGCCGAGGCGCTGGCCCAGAAGGTCATGAGGATCGGCGGCTTCGACAGCTATGAGCTGGTGGAGACGCACCCCGGCAGCTTCTTTGAAAACATGCTGGCTGACCACCCCTTCCTGCCCAAGACCTCCCGTCTGGTGCTGGCGGATTACGTCACCATGGACTCCGGTACCGGCTGCGTCCACACCGCCCCCGGCTTCGGCGCCGACGACTATGTCACCTGCAAGCGCTACGGCATGGACATGGTGGTGCCCGTGGACGATCAGGGCAAACACACCGCCTACGCCGGCAAGTACGAGGGCATGACCACCGATGCGTCCAATCCCGTGATCCTGCAGGACATGAAGGACAACGGCTCCCTGTTCGCCAGCGAGGACATCATCCACAGCTACCCCCACTGCTGGCGCTGCAAGCAGCCCATCATCTTCCGCGCCACCCCCCAGTGGTTCTGCTCCGTGGACTCCTTCAAGGATGAGGCCATCGCCGCCTGCGAGGACGTGCGCTGGGTGCCCTCCTGGGGCAAGGATCGCATGCGCTCCATGATCCTGGAGCGCACCGACTGGTGCATCAGCCGCCAGCGCCGCTGGGGCCTGCCCATCCCCGTGTTCTACTGCAAGGACTGCGGCAAGCCCGTCTGCACCGAGGAGAGCATCGAGGCCGTGGCCGGCCTGTTTGAGGAGAAGGGCTCCAACGCATGGTTCGATATGGACGCCGCCGATATCCTGCCCAAGGGCTTCACCTGCCCCCACTGCGGCAAGGCCGCCGGCTTTGAGAAGGAGACGGACACGCTGGACGGCTGGTTCGACTCCGGCTCCACCCACTTCGCCGCCATGGAGCGCGACCAGCACTTCTGGCCCGCCACCATGTATATCGAGGGTCTTGACCAGTACCGCGGCTGGTTCCAGTCCTCCCTGCTGGTGTCCGTGGGCGCGCTGGGCCGCGGCGCCCCGTTCAGAGAGTGCGTCACCCACGGCTGGACGGTGGACGGCGAGGGCAAGGCCATGCACAAGTCTCTGGGCAACGGTATGGATCCCGCCGAGATCTTCGAGAAGTACGGCGCCGACCTGCTGCGTCTGTGGGCCGGCTCCGCCGACTACCATGTGGACGTGCGCTGCTCCGACGAGATCTTCAAGCAGCTGAGCCAGAACTACCTGAAGTTCCGCAACACCTGCAAGTTCTGTCTGGACAATCTGGTGGGCTTCGACGCCGACCGGCTGGTGCAGCCCGACGAGCTGCTGCCGCTGGACAAGTGGGCCGTCACCCGCCTGAACAGTCTCATCGAGAAGGTGTTCGCCGCCTACGACAACTACGAGTTCCATGTGGTGTCCCACATGATCAACGACTTCTGCGTGGTGGATCTCAGCTCCTTCTACTTCGATATCATCAAGGATCGCCTGTACTGCGGCGAGGAGAACGGTCTGGAGCGCCGCAGCGCCCAGACGGCCGTGTGGATGATCCTGGACGCCATGACCCGCATGTTCGCTCCCATTCTGGCCTTCACCTGCGACGAGGTCTGGCTGGCCATGCCGCACCGCGCCGGCGACGACGCACGCAACGTCCTGTTCAACGAGATGGTGCAGCCCTATGCCGCCTACGCCCTCAGCCAGGAGGAGATGGGCAGATGGGCCCGCATCGCCGCCCTGCGTACCGCCGTCAACGGCGCGCTGGAGCAGGCCCGCGCCGACAAGACCATCGGCAAGAGTCTGGAGGCCGAGGTGGATCTCACCGTCACCGCCGAGGACGCCTTCCTGACGGAGATGGACGCCGATGCGCTGGCGGATACCCTCATCGTCTCGCAGGTGCGCGTGGACGTGGGCGCGGAACAGGCCGTGGCCGTCCGTCCCGCCAGCGGCGCCAAGTGCCTGCGCTGCTGGAAGGTGCTGCCCACCGTGGGCAGCGATGCCCAGCACCCCGACCTGTGCCCCCGCTGCGCCGCCGTGGTGAAAAAGCTTCCCGTGGTGGAGTGATCTCCCCCCCCCGCGCCGCAAAGCCCCATATATAAAAGGGGGCCTGCCTTACGGCAGGCCTCCTTTTATGTTCTGATGCACGCCCCTTATCCGACGTATGTTGCTATGGTCAGGTAGCAGGTGTTCAGTTCCCGGACAAGCTCGCCCAGCTCGCGGGTGAACTCCTCATAGGTGTAGCCGCCGTTGTTCAAAGCCAGATTGGTCAGCTTGATATAGGTATCGTATTGTTCTTTCAGCGCCTGATAGACGTCTTCGTATCCCTCCGGCGCATCCTTTAGACCGCTCATGCTCCCCGCCGCGCTTACCTGGTTGGTTTGAACAGACGCCAGTCTCGCCGCAAACACGCTGTCGTTATACAGATTGCCCAGCGCATCGTCGAAATCCTCCAGAAATACGCCGTTCTCCATGGTGTACGGATCGGTGCTCTCGTCCTGCTGCTGATAGATGCTGTTCCGCCAGACGGATTCCTCTGCGGCAGCCACTTCATAGGCGTCCACCGCATATTCCTGTATACGCTCTGCAACCTGCTTCAGCTCCTCCTGATAGGCGGCCGACTGTTGCTCCGCGTCCCGTTCCGCCGCCGCCTCTTTTCTCTGCTGGATACCCATTCCGATAAGGATGCCCACCACTACCAGCGCTGCGGCAATCACCGCTGTCAGCACGATCCTCTTCGTTCCATGCGTCTGCCGCATCTCCCTCTCCTCCATGTTCCGTGCTCCTTTCCCGAGTATGGTATGGATATTGTACAACTTTTCCGTAATATACGCAAGCGCGTATACGCATTTGCGTATATTTTTCTACAATCATCTTACATGATAGGTGAGGTGATCGTATGACGGTAAAGGACGCGGTGGCTGTGCGGCTGCGGGACATCTGCGCCCGGCGCGGTATCCGGGCCAACGAACTGGCCAACATTTCCGGTGTCACGCCCTCCACGGTATACAGTCTGCTGGACACACGCCGCCGGGATGTCTCCGTTACTACGGTGAAAAAGCTGTGTGACGGGCTGGAGATAACGTTGGGCGAATTTTTTGCCGCGCCGGTTTTCGATGAGCTGGAGCAAGAGATACAGTAAAAGACAGAGGACACGCTTTGGCGTGTCCTCTGTCTTTAGCCTTTATTTTCCAGCTTCCGCAGCTGCTGCCGGAACTCCTCCGGCAGCGGACAGTGCAGCTCCACCGGCTGTCCGGTGCGGGGGTGGATGAACCGCAGCCCCACCGCGTGGAGGCACTGCCCCGTCAGCCCCGGCACCGGCTTCCTCGCGCCGTACACCGTGTCCCCCAGAATGGGGTGGCCGATATAGGCCATGTGTACCCGGATCTGGTGGGTGCGCCCCGTCTCCAGCCGGCACCGCACATGCGTGACCCCCGGATACCGGGCGATGACCTCCCAGTGGGTCACAGCGGGCCGTCCCCCGG
>ERZ780226.2877-NODE-2877-length-11283-cov-3.576594_pt1 | contig 11283 bp, 12 predicted proteins | sample MGYA00511165_ERZ780226 | MGnify/ENA primary metagenome ERZ780226 (study PRJEB29588, sample SAMEA2152373) | human gut metagenome | biome: human gut; feature: human-associated habitat; material: faeces | place: Denmark | collected 2008/2010 ...
GACCGCGGTCATGGCTTTTTCCATCTCCGGCGGCGTTTCTGCCGCCGACGCTGCCACCGCCACCATTGACACCAGCCGTTCGACCTCCCTGACCCTGTACAAGTACGACCTGACCGGGGCTGAGAACGACGGCGTTTGGGATGCGGAATCTTACGTTTCCACCGGCATTGCGGACGAGCAGGTGAATACGGCCCTGAGCAAGTATGCCATCCAGGGCGTGGAGTTCAGCTACCGCAAGCTGGCGGATCTCAGTATTTACAAGGGCACTGCGGCGGACGGTCATCAGGAAACCGTGCCGCTGTACGCCTTTACCGAGAACACCAAGTCCGGCAGTAAGGAGACCATAGACTTTCTCTCGGCGCTGGGGCTGACCACCAACGATGCCTACCGCACCGACCACGACGGCAAGCAGAATCGGGTTTGGTATTTCAAGAGCGATGTTCTGATCGAGGCGCTGGATCATGCTTTGCAGGCCAATTCCACCAGTACCAAGGACGCTCTGGAGAAATACATGGTGGCCAACGGCGGCACTGCCATGCCGGAAACGGACGAGAACGGCTACGCCAAGGTGGATGGTCTTGCACAGGGGCTTTACCTCTTAGTCGAAACCCGTGTGCCGGAGAACGTCACCTCTACCACAGCTCCTTTTCTTGTTTCGCTGCCAATGACCACTGTGGACGGCAGCGAGTGGAACTATGATCTGACGCTCTATCCCAAGAACGAAACCGGCAATCCCACGCTGGAGAAAACTGTCCGAGAATCTAAAGCAGATACGGGTAAGAATGCTGGCAAGACCGATGATATCACGGACGGCTATCATCACACTGCCACGGCCTCGGACGGCGATGTGGTGGAGTACCAGGTGATTTCTACCCTGCCCACCATCACTTCTCCCGCTACCGCGCTGACCACCTATACCTTTGTGGACAACCTATCCAAGGGCATCCAGTACAACAAAAATGATGTGAAAATTGAGTTCTTCAAGGACACTGGCTGCAAGGATCGGGTGGCAGTTTGGATGGAGCAGGACGGCAAGTTCACTGCCAGCTACACGGATTACAGCTCTGAATCCGGCAGCAGTATGACCATTGCCATGACATCGGACGGCCTTGCGGAGATCAATGCAGCTACCACGGTCTACGATCCCGCCACCAGCCTGCTCCGGGGCTACAGCAACCTGACCATGCGCATTACTTATGCTTGTGCTGTGAACAGCGATGCCTCTGTAGTCTATGGTGACTCCGGCAACCCTAATGACGTGACGCTCACCTGGAAGCGCACCAACACCGAATATTATGACACCCTCACCGATGACTGCCACGTGTATACTTACGGCCTTGATCTGACCAAGGAGTTTTCGGACAACAACGGCAGCTTCGACAACGTAAAATTCCTGCTCAAGAATGCCACGGACAACTACTATGTGCAGGCGGAGCTGAACAAGTCTGAGGGCGTTTATTACGTCACCGGCCACACTGAGAAGGAAGCCGATGCCACCAAGTTCAGCCCCATGTCCGGCGAGGTCAATCATAGCAAGGTGCTGGTCAAGGGGTTAGAGGATGACAGCTATGTAATTACCGAGGTGGCAACGGACAGTGGATATACTCTACTGAAAGAGAACATCACCGTGGACATCGTGTCCAGCGACAGCGCCACCATTTGCTCTGTCTGCGGCAAGGCGCTGAAAACCGCCACTGCCAAGGTCAACGGCAAGGACGTTGCTATGACCGAGGACAACGGCAGCGTCAGCGCTCTGGTGCCCCTGACCGTCACCAACACCCGCGGCTTTGACCTGCCCAGGACTGGCGGCAGAGGTAACGCCCTGATCTATGGGCTGGGCATCGCGGCACTGCTGACCGCTGGAGGTATCACCGTGTTCTATCTCCGCAAGCGCCGCCATGGGTAAGAAAATGTTGCCGCTCATGCTGGCAGGGTGCATCTTCTTAGGAGGATGCGCCCTGCTGGCCTATCCCAAGGTAAGTCAGTGGCTCAACAATCTTCATCAGTCTGAGGTCATTGCGGATTATTCCAGCGCCATGGATGGGTTGGACGATGAAGAAGCTCAGCGGGAGCTGAAACGTGCCGAGGACTACAACGACCAGCTGACGGAAACCGTGGCGCTGGCTGACCCATTTGAAACGAAGCTCACAGAGAACGACCAGTATCCCACACTGCTAAATTTCACCGCCGAAGGAGTCATGGGCTACATCGAAATTCCCAAGATCAATGTCCTATTGCCTATCTACCATGGCGTATCTTCCGGAGCGCTCGGTAAGGGCATTGGACATTTGCCCGAAACCAGCTTGCCGGTGGGCGGCGCCAGCACTCACTGTGTGCTGGCGGGACACTCCGGCATGAGCAACGCGCGGCTGTTTACCGACCTCCCAAAGCTGGAAAACGGAGACGAGTTCTATCTCCACATCTATAACAAAACCCTCACCTATACCGTGGATCAGGTCAAGAAGGTGCTGCCAACGGACACCAGTGACTTGACCATCGTGGACGGCGAGGACTATGTGACCCTCGTGGCCTGTGTGCCCATAGCAGTGAATAGTCACCGATTATTGGTCAGAGGGACGCGAACAGAATAACGAATCAGAAACCCAGGGGCGGAGGTCTTCGGATTTCCGCCCCTTTTTGCGTACAGGAGGAAAAAACTATGGCTGTATTTCGCGTAGAAAAGACGAAGGACTTCACCATCATGAGCAACTATCATCTGCGGGACAAGAACCTTTCCTTGAAGGCAAAGGGTCTGCTGTCGCAGATGCTGTCCCTACCGGAGGAATGGGATTACACTCTGGCGGGGCTCGCCCACATCAACAAGGAGAGCAAGGACGCCATCCGCACCGCTATCCTGGAGCTGGAGAAAACCGGATACCTCACTCGCCACCAAACTACTACAGAGGGCGGCAGGTTTGGCTGCAACGAATATGTGATTCGGGAACGCCCGGTTTTACACGAACCGTCGCCGGAAAACCCGCTGACGGTCAATTCGCAGACAGAAAGCACGACACTGGAGAATCCAACGCAATTAAATACTAATCCATCCAAAACAGAAAAAGAAAAAACGGAATTATCAAGTACCGATTCTCTTCCCATCAGCCAGAAGCCGAATCGAACCGAGGTGACTGCCGCGGAAATACGGAGCTATCGTGAGATCGTCGCCCAGAACATCTCCTACGGCCTGCTTTGCCAGGAATACCCCCACCAGCAGGAGCAGCTGGAGGAAATCCTGGAGATCCTGGTGGAAACCATCTGCACCACGCGCCAGACCGTGCGGGTGGCAGGCAACAACTTCCCAGCAGAGGTGGTCAAGGCTCGGCTCATGAAGCTCACCGCAGAGCACATCCGCTTTGTGTTGGGCTGTCTCAGCCGAAATACCACGAAGATCCGCAACATCCGGCAGTATCTTCTGACCACCTTGTACAACGCACCCACCACCATTGACAACTACTACGCTGCCATGGTCAGTCATGATCTGGCAGTTCAGACCTGAAAGGAGAAGCTAAATGCTTAGTATTTTCGTAATTGGCCGTGTGGTCAAGGAAGCTGACATCCGCAAGGACGCCAAGGGGAACCCCTATGCCATCGTGGAGATTATCTCATGGCGCACCTACAAGAATGCGGACGGAGAACGCATCATCGACACCGTGCCTGTGAAGCTCTACGGCAAGCAGGTGGAGCTGTTCCAGCGCTTTGCCTATCCTGGCTCCCGCATCGCCATCCTTGGCAGCTTTGAGCCAAGTCCCTTTGAAAGCTCCAACCCGGAGCACAGCTACATCATCAAGGCCCGACAGCTGGAGTTCCTGAGCTTCAAGAAGCAGGAGGAAAACTCGGAGGAAGATGAGCTCCAGGAGGAGATTCCCATCAGGAGGGCGCGTAAATGAGAAACACAGGAACTTTGTACCGCTCCACGGAGAAAACGCCCACGGTGTTCCCGGAGTTCCGTGATCTCCTGCCGCCCCTCTCCCAGGAGCAGCAGGAGGCACTGGAAAAGGATATTTTGCAGAACGGCTGCTATTCCCCGCTGATCGTGGATCAGGAGCTGCGGGTCGTAGACGGACACAACCGCCTGTCGATCTGCCAGGTCCACGAAATCCCCTACACTATGCTGGTGTTCGAGTTTGGGGATGCCTTGGAGGCCAAGCAGTGGGCGCTGGACACCCAGAAGGGCCGCAGAAATCTGGACAACTGGGAGTTGGGGAAGATTGCGCTGAAGCTGAAGCCCGATGTAGAAGCAAGAGCAAAGAAAAACATGTCTGCCGGTGGGCAGGCGTATCATCCTGGAGCTGTTACCGAGGAAGGTATGGCAACATTGCCTAACCTTACTTCCAATACAGCTCCTGTTGTTACAAGAAAAGAGCTTGCTGATTCTGTCGGGCTCGGCGAACGTACTATGGGCAAGGTCATGCAAATCGATGAGAACGCCCCGGAAGTGGTGAAGGAAGCTCTGGACAACAAAGAGCTCTCCATCAATCAGGGCTACAACCTGACTCGCCAGCTCCAGCAGGTTCCGGAGGCACAGCGGGAGGACGCCGCTCAGGATGCCCTGAAAAAGCTCCGCAAGGCGGTACAGGAGAAGGACGCGGAGATTGACCGCAAGGCCAAGATCGCCAAGCGCTTCTGCGCCGCCTACGAGAAGGTCAACCTGCTGGAGGTCAGCGAGGACAACATCCGAATTTGGGTGGACTGCACCCGCATGAAACCGGATGAGATTGCCGATGCTGCCGAGGAGTCCTATCGTCACAGCGAGATGTTCCGGGAGATCGGAGACATCCTCAAAAACACGGTATTGCCGGAGGATTGGAGGAATGCGAATGAAAATTCCGAAGCAAGCGGAGGCTGAGATCTGCCGGAAGCTGGCTAAAAATCTCCAGATCAGCTCCGACGAGATCTCAGACATTCTGGAAAAGCACGGCGTTCGAGAGGATGACCGGGCGCTCCAGCGGAGCTACCGAAAGAGGCTGGGCCAGCAGCTCATGGCGTCCTTCCGGGATGAGACCGGGAAGCGTGAGATCCTTGCGGCCCCCAATGACAAGGGCGGCATGGTGTACATCATCATCGACTGCTGTAACGATGCCCAGAAGCTCCAGCATATCCAGTGGAAGCTCCAAAGTCAGGCAGCAGGGCTGGATTCCACCATAGAAAAGGTCAAAAGCCGGAAGAAACTGCTCCGAAAATTCCACTTTGAAATGGAGGCCAGTTAAATGAGTAACCCAATCATCATTGGCATCGACCATGGCTACGCCGCCATGAAAACCGCCCACTGTTCGTTCCCAACCGGGCTGGTAGCCTATACCCATGAGCCCTACAGCAGCGACCATGTGCTGGAATATGACGGTCAGTTTTATGTGATCGGTTCCGGGCGGCAGGCCCTCCAGAAGGACAAGACCGCCACTGAGGACTACTACCTCCTGACCCTGGCAGCCATCGCCATGGAACTGGAGGCAAGGAAGCTGCCCGGTGAAGCGGAGGTGATTCTGGCAGCCGGTTTGCCCCTGACCAGCTTTGGACGGGACAAGAAAGCGTTCCGGCAGTACCTTCTGCGGGACAGCAAACCGCTGGATTTCCGCTATGAAGGCCGCCCTTACCGGATCACCATAAAAGACGTACAGCTATTCCCCCAGGGCTACTCCGCTGTCATCTGGCAGCCGGATCTGCTGGAGCAGCCCTCGGTGATTGTGGCGGACATCGGCGGCTGGACGGTGGACTTGATGGAGGTGGACAACCAGGTGCCAAACGCCGCTACCTGCCGGAGCCTGGAGCTGGGCGTGATACGGTGCCTGAATGAGATCTCCGAACAGCTCCGCCGAACCCTTGGCTTGTCCTTGACCAATACGCAGATTGAAAGCGTACTCCGGGGAGCGCCCAGCAGCTTGTCCAGAGAAGTACGGGAAATCATTCAGAAGGAAGCAGAGCGCTACATAGCACGCCTCCTTTCTGCTATTCAGGAGTGCGGCATGGACTACCGCGCCATGCCCATGGTGGTGCTGGGCGGCGGCGCTTCGATTCTTACCCGCCACGTGTCGCCCCGTGCGGGCTTGTGTGGGCTTTTCACGCTGGAGGACGACAATCGGAACGCCCAGGGGTTTCAGCGGCTGTGTGAGCGAATGTCGGCGGGACGGAGCGAGGCGTAACCCATACAATCAACAATTATCTGTACAGAAAGTTCTCCGTTGCCTTTTCTCCCCAATCTGATATAATCCAATACGAAAGTATGTGGAACCATGCGTTCAATCGGAAATTTCCCCTATCCCCCCATAACGGAGCGAGTGAACATGACAATTCAGCAATTAAAATATATCTTGACTGTAGCGGAGGTTGGCTCCATCACAGAAGCAGCAAAACAGCTTTTCATCTCTCAGCCAAGCCTGTCTAATTCGATCAAGGAAACTGAAAAAGAGACCGGGATTACGGTTTTTATCCGCAGCAGAACCGGCATTACGCTGACCAAAGAGGGAACCGAATTTCTCGGCTACGCCAGACAGGTTTTGCAGCAGATGGAGCTGCTGGAGGATCGTTATATCACAGCTCTGCCGCAAAAGGTGACCTTTGGCGTATCTGCCCAGCACTACACCTTTACAGAGAATGCCTTTGTAGAATTGGTAAAGCGATTCGGCCAGGAGCGCTATGCCTTTTATTTCAACGAAACCGGTACCCATCAAATTTTAGAGGATGTGAAAAACCGGGTCTGCGATTTGGGGGTTCTCTATCTGTCCCATGAAAATGAAGCGGTTATGCGGAAGGTAATGGAGGAAAACCGTCTGATCTTTACCGAATTGTTTTCTGCCAAGCCCCATGTGTTTTTGCAGAAGGACCATCCGCTGGCCCAGCAGGAAAGCATCTCTCTCCATGATCTTGCCCCCTATCCGCGCCTTAATTTTGTTCAGGGAGAGTATGAATCCGTTTATTTTTCCGAGGAGCTGTTCAGTGCCATTCCGGCAGAGAAAGAAATTCGCGTGAATGACAGGGGCGCGATTGTCAACTTTATGCTTGGTTTGAACGCTTATACCATTTCCAGCGGTATTTTTCCAAAGTATCTCAACGGGGATAACATCATTGCGGTTCCGCTCTCCGAACAGGAAACCATGCACATTGGATATGTGCTGAACGAAAAGCAGGAGTTGAGTAAACTGGGCAAATGCTATCTGGAGGAACTCCAAAAATATGCACCACACATTCCATAGTTTCAAAATATGGATAACCATATAAAATAGGTGTTATGTATGCAGTGTCGTTGGGTGATAGAATAACTCCCAGAAACGGAGTTGATCATTATGCCTTTGGCTGTCCTGGGAAATTTCCTAATTTATTGCATCATAAACGCATTTACACCTGGGCCGGGAAACATTCTGGCTTTGAATACGGTGACAAACTATGGCTACAAAAAGGGGCGGCCTCTGTTTTTCGGGATCTTCGCAGGATATTATGTAGTGCAGATCCTGTGCGCAATTTTCGTGTACGGCGTTAATACCCTGCTGCCGAATGTAATGAGTGTGATGAAGTACATCGGCGCAGCCTATATTCTGTGGCTGGCCATTCATATCGCCATCAGCAAACCATCTTCAGAAAACACGGAACAGTCCGCCTCCTTTTGGAAGGGCTTTATGCTCCAGTTTGTCAATGTGAAAATCTATATGTTCGGCGTGACCGCACTGACCGGATATATTGTTGCATATATGTCCGCATTCCCGGCTCTGCTGTTCTTTGAATTGGTCATCGCCACCATCGGAACCATCGCTACCACCACCTGGATTGGAATGGGTGTGTTGATCCAGAAGTTTTACCTGCGGCATTTCCGCATCATCAACATCATTCTTGCATTGACGCTATTGGAGTGCATTTGGGGAATGCTGAAATAAGAAGGGCACAAGGTACCATTGCAGTAATTGAATCGTTGTTTATGGAGCATCAGCCATCTCGGCTGGTGCTCTTTTCGTTTGCCCGAAGGAATAGGAGATGATCTATGACTTGATTCGTTATTTTGATATGTTCGCCGGCATCGGTGGCTTCCGGGCGGGCCTCACCCGCGCCGGAGGCTTCCAATGCATCGGCCACTGCGAAATAGACAAATACGCGGATGCCAGCTACCGGGCGATCCACACCCCCGGAAAGGAGGAACTCTATTACCCAGATGCACGAACCATCGACCCAGACACCATGCCGGACTTCGACCTGCTGTGCGGCGGCTTCCCCTGCCAGGCATTTTCAACAGCTGGCAAACGCCTCGGATTTGAAGATTCCAGAGGCACGCTCTTCTTTGAAATTGCCAGACTGGCTGCGGCAAGACGACCTTCGTATCTTCTGCTTGAGAACGTACCCGGACTGCTTTCGCATGACAAAGGCCGGACGTTTACTGCCATCCTCAGTACGCTTTCAGACCTGGGGTACGGCATCGAATGGCTGGTGCTTAACAGCAAAGACTTCGGCGTACCCCAGTCAAGACGAAGGGTGTACATTGTCTGCTATCTTGATCGAAGATGCGCCGGAAAAATACTACCTGTCCCAAGCACAAATCGAAAAGCTCTTATTCAAATCCTCGGCGGCCCTCAGGGCTCCAGAGTCTACGACACAAATGGAGTCTCCTGCACTCTGACCTCCAGCGCTGGCGGCAAGGGCGGTAAAACCGGGCTGTATCTGGTGGGCTTCAACCGCAAGAATGGAATTGTGGGTGTCCGGGATACCGCCTTGGCACTGAACGCCAGTAATTTCAAAGGACTGAACCGAAATCAAGCCCAGAATGCCGTGTTTGTAGACCTCTGCGCTGGAAAGCCCAAGCTGACTGAGAATGCACGCTGCCTGACCTCGGACTATGGAAAGGCACGGATGTCCAACCGCAGTGCCGAGATGTCCGGTGTGCTTCTCATAAAAGAGGCCACCAAGAAGGGCTATAAGGAAGCGGCTCCCGGAGATTCCATCAAGCTCGGTTATACCCGTGGCAACACCAAACGGGGGCGGGTTGGAAAAGCCTTTGCCCATACGCTGGATACCTCCTGCGCCCAAGGGATCGTTGAGAGCGGCGGCAGAATTCGCCGTTTGATGCCCAGAGAGTGCCTGCGGCTGCAAGGCTTTGCGGAAGATCAGATTGACCGGCTTCTTGCCATTACCTCCGATGCACAGGCATATAAGCAGGCTGGCAACAGCGTGACGGTCAATGTGATTGAAGCCATTGGTCGGAATCTGAAAGCGGTACATGTAGAACTGCGAGGCAGCACATGATCGGCATCAAGAACCAGCAATTCGGCGTGGAGATTGAATTCCCCGGCATCCCCCGCCGTGAAGCCGCAACCGCTCTAGCAGATTACTTCCACACCGCGGCAGTTTATATGGGAGGTGGCTATGATGCCTGGGGCGTTTCAGATCCCACCGGACGGCAGTGGAAGATCATGAGCGACGGCAGCATCCGCGGGGAGCAAAAGGTGGATGATCATTACATCCGCACTGGTGACCGCAGCTACCAAGTGGAGTTTGTGACGCCTGTCCTCCATCACGAGGATATGGATCTATTCCAGGGAGCGATCCGAGCACTCCGGCAGGCTGGCGGCAAGGTCAACACCTCCTGCGGCCTTCATGTCCATGTAGACGCTGCCAACCACAACCGGAACAGCCTCAAAAACCTCATGTCCATCATGTATTCCAAGGAGGACATCCTGTTCAAAGCCTTGCAGGTCAACGAAAATCGTGTCCAGCAGTGGTGCCAAAAGGTGCGGGAGCCAATGCTGAAAAAGGCCCGACGGCTCTCCTCTGAGGAAACCAAGGATCTCAGCAAGCTGGAGGACATTTGGTATGACGGCAACGACGGCAGCCATGAGCATTACAACTGGACAAGATATTACGCACTCAATCTCCATTCCGTGTTCTACCGCGGGACAGTGGAATGGAGATGTTTTAATTCTACCCTCCATGCGGGACGGGCAAAGGCATATGTGAACCTGTGCCTTGCCATGTCCGCTCAGGCTATCAACCAGCGCTGTTCTGTCATGCGGAAAACCATCAGCGACAACGAACTGTTCACCTTCCGGGTCTGGCTGGTTCGCATGGGGCTCAATGGTCCGGAGTTCAAGACCACGCGGGATCATCTGCTGGCTAATCTGGAAGGAGACCGGGCCTGGAGGTACGACAAGGACAGCTATGAGTCCGCAAAGAAGCAACACAAATCTGAACGTGAAAGGTGAGGTGTTTCATTGAAAATTCGCATTGAAGATCGAGATTACAGGGGTACCCCTGTGGAAATTTTGGACAAGCTCCGGATGGAAGCGGATCGGGGCATACCCACGGTAGCGGAGTACATCCGCTTTGTCCAGGATAACATCCAGCGCATGTCCGGTCAGCCCTGCACACTGGACGGCGGCAGCACGGAAAAGCGCGCGCTGTCCCTGATCGAGCACTTGGAGGCCCTGTATGCACTGGAGGTGATGGAGGAATGAGCGAAACGCTGTATTTTGCCTACGGCAGCAACATCAATTTGAATCAGATGGCAGTGCGCTGTCCCGATGCAAAAGTGGTGGAGCCCGCGGTTCTGGAGGACTACGAGCTCCTGTTCCGTGGGAATGGAAGCTCCTTTGGAGTTGCAACCATCGCGCCAAAGGAAGGGAGTCAGGTGCAGGGGCTCCTGTGGAAGATCACGCCCTATTGTGAAATGAGCCTGGATATTTACGAGGGTTATCCCCGGCTCTACGAAAAGCAGGCAATCACGCTGCGAACGAATTCCGGCAAGCAGGTACAGGCCATGGTCTATGTCATGACCCACGAGAAGGAGCGGCTTCCGACCATGCCCACTCGCAGCTACTACACCGGCATTCAGGAAGGCTTCCGACAGAACGGCCTGCCAAAGCAGGCATTGAAGGACGCCCTGTCCAATCTGATCCATGAGCAGCGGACCATGGAGCGCCGCACTTCCAAACACAAGGAAAAGGAGGATAATCACCATGAGAGATAACTACATTCTGACCGCTGAGTCAGTCACTGAGGGCCACCCGGACAAGCTCTGCGATACCATTGCAGATGCGGTGCTGGATGCCTGCTTACTGGGTGATCCCGACAGCCGAGTGGCCTGCGAGGTACTGGCAACTACCGGAAAGATTACAGTGGCCGGGGAGATCACCACCAAGGCCATGCCGGACATTCCCCACATCGTCTGCAAGACTGTCCGCCAGATCGGCTACTCTGGGAATTATGAGGTGGAAGTGGATATTCACGACCAGTCCCCGGATATTGCAGACGCAGTAAACGGCGAAAACGAGATCACCGCAGGAGACCAGGGCATCGTGTACGGCTACGCCT
>ERZ780226.2878-NODE-2878-length-11279-cov-4.106290_pt1 | contig 11279 bp, 7 predicted proteins | sample MGYA00511165_ERZ780226 | MGnify/ENA primary metagenome ERZ780226 (study PRJEB29588, sample SAMEA2152373) | human gut metagenome | biome: human gut; feature: human-associated habitat; material: faeces | place: Denmark | collected 2008/2010 ...
TTCAAAGCAATATCTTGCTGAAAATAACTTTTTCGACAGTCTGAAAGGCGCTCCCGAAAGGGAGCGCCCAATGGTTTAGATGTTGATTCTGAAATTAAAATCAATGTCTTTATCGTCAAAACGATATTTTTCGAGAAGTCTCGGTCCACAGCTGTTTGAGCCGATGCCGGCATTTTTATAGTCGATTCTGACGATGGTCTTGTCTGACTTTTTAAGCTCGTCTGTGTGCATTGCCTCATTAAGCGCTTCTGAAGTGTATTCAGAAACATTTATTTCAAAACTGTCTTTGGTGGTGAAACAAAGTCCGTCCTCTGTTTCAAGGCACTTTGTGTTAAAGTGATTACCATGCTCCTGGGGCATAATATAAGGAACGTATTCAGACGCTGCATCGCTTTCATACATACCCATTTTTGCAAAATGATGCATATCACAGTATGTCTCTTCGGGACCCATACCAAAGTATCTGAACTTCGCACTGTTCTTCGGAAGCGAGAATTCAAATCCGAGTCTCGGAAGCTCAATGCAGCCCTCTCTGACCTTTCCGTTCAGGCTGACGTTGATTGAGCCATCGTCAAAGAATGAATACTCAGCCGTGTATCTGAAGAACGGAAATCTTGATATACCTGAGAGAGAACCCTTAACGGTAATTGTGTTTCCGGATATGCTGCAGTCATAAACCTTAGGGCAGAGACGGTTTATGTTTTCGCCGCCCAGATTATCTCCATTAATATATCCCCATGATTTTTTAATGTTTCTGTCGTTATCGGTGGGAGCACGCCAAGCAGTCAATCTTGCTTCGCCGTCGGTCAGACCGTTGATGTCTGAAAGCATACCTGTGTGCGCATTAAATATGTGCTTAAATCCGTTGCCGCTGACAGTGATTGTATCGTGTTCCTTGTTGATAACAATGCTGTCTGAGGTGTTGCACGGAAGCTCACTCTTAACGGGAACGTCAAGCTTATGCTGAGTTGACGCAACCTCAAAACCGTCTTTGTCAACAAGGCTGATGTTGAGATAACAGCCGAGCTTGCATTCAACCGGAAGGTCGAGGTCAAGAGCGAGGCTCTGTGATTCGTGAGGCGCGACATCGGCGCTGAGGTTTGCTGAATATACACATATACCGTCGCTTTCTACTGTATAGCATATCGTATATTCATTAAGGTCGGTAAAGTCAAAAAGGTTGTGTATGGTAAGGGTCTTTCCGTCAAACTCGGATGAAAACGGCTGGTATACCGCCTTCGCTTCAAGCGAGCCCGCTTTAAGGCTTCTGTCGGCAAAAACAAGACCGTCACAGCAGAAGTTTCCGTCATCGGTAAGTTCATCAAAATCTCCGCCATAGAGACAGGTTCCGTTCTTGCTGATTACGGTATGGTCTGCCCATTCCCAGATACATCCGCCAATGAGTTTCGGATACTTGTGGAAGAGCTTCATATAGTCATAAATGTCGCCGGGACCGTTACCCATCGAGTGTGAATATTCACAGAGAAAGAGCGGACGCATATCGTTATCCTGAGCACGCTTTTCAAGGGTTTCGCTATCCATGTACATATAACTTGACATATCCATAAGAACCTTTTCAAACGGTACATCTTTATTTTCAACACAGCTTGCGCCTTCATAATGGACAAGTCGAGAATTATCTCTTTCCTTTGCCCATTTGTACATAGCCGTGTGATTTTCGCCATAGCCGCTTTCGTTTCCGAGCGACCAGAATATTACACAGGTATGGCTCTTGTCGCGCTCTACCATAAGCTCAAGACGACCGACGAATTCATCCTTCCATTCGGGACGGCGGCAAATCCAGTCCATACTTTCCATATCGTAATAGCCGTGATTCTCTTTATACCAGGCATAACGCGAAACAAATCCGTGAATTTCAATATCCGTTTCATCTACAACATAGAAGCCGAGTTCATCACAAAGGTCTAAGAATTTAGGTGTCGGCGGATAGTGTGAAGTTCTGATACAATTAATGTTCAGCTTCTTCATAAGCTTTAATTCGGAAAGCATCTCGTCTTCGGGAATGTAATATCCGTATTTCGGATGCGTATCGTGGTGGTTTACACCCTTTAAAATAACGGAAACGCCGTTTATCAGAAGTTCACCCTTGTCGGACACTTCGATTTTGCGCATACCTATTTTTTGAGGAATGTATTCGTTACAATGCTGCACAACCGCGGTATAGAGATACGGCTTTTCCGCATTCCAGAGAACGGGGGAAGAAAGGTCGGCTTCCTTTCCGGAAGCGTCATAAACAGTAAATTCCCCTTCGCCGTCGTATGTAATTTTCTTATCGTCCGCCTTGATTTCTACATCGGTCAAGTGCGAAATATCACGCGAAAGCAGATATACGTCGCGGAAGATACCGGAGAGGCGGAAGAAGTCCTGATCCTCGAGATAGCTTCCCACGCACCATTTTCTGACCTTAGCGGTGATTGTATTCTTTCCGTGTACGAGATAATCGGTGAGTTCAAATTCAGCAGGTGCATGTGAGCAGGAGCTGTAGCCGACAAAGTTTCCGTTTACATGAAGCTCTAAGCATGATGAAACGCCCTCAAATACGATATATGTTCTTCTTCCGCGCCATTCATCGGGAAGTTCGACCGTCTTTGTATACACGCCCATCGGGTTCTCGTCCGGAACGTAAGGCGGGTCAATCGGAAACGGATAGTTTACATTTGTGTACCAGGGCTTATCATAACCCTGCATCTGCCAGTTTCCGGGAACATTAATTTTTCCGCTTTTTCCGGCGGAGCTTCCCTCCTCGGTGTCATGACCATAATAGGTAAAGTCCCAGACTCCGTTTAAAAGCTTGTAGAACTTTGAATTTTCAGGCTTTCCGCTAAGCGCACCCTCTAATGTATCATAGGGGATGTAATGCGAGCGCAAAGGCGCAGTGTTAACACGTGTTTTTGTTAAATCCTCATATATTTTAAGGTTCATTTAATCACTCTCCTATTAAAAAATTTTCTTATTTCATATTATATAGATTAATCGGCATATTGTAAATAGTATTTTTTTAACAAATGTGTAACATTATCACCATTGCTGAAATATTAAAATAAAAAGCAGTTAAACTATTGACAAAATTATAAAAATGTGGTATTTTATAATTAGTAAAAGGGAGTAGCTAACGAATTTTTTCGTTTCTTCGGCGTCATTACGGCATATTGCCCGCTTAAGAATTAAAATGCGAGACTTTTATCAAGGATTTTTTATTCTTGATAGAAGTCTTTTTTATTTATGTAATTTTATTAAAAAAAGGGGGAATCACTCTTGTCAGAGTTGTTTTCAAATGTTTCAAACATAACATGGCAGCAAATTGTTATGTGGTTAATCGGTGCGGTACTGATTTATCTTGCGATTAAAAAGGATATGGAGCCGTCGCTTTTACTTCCTATGGGTTTCGGTGCAATCCTGGTAAACCTTCCTATGTCCGGTGCGGTCACACAGATTTATGACGGTGTGCAGGAGGTCGGTGTGATTGATGTTCTGTTTAATTCGGGTATAGCGAATGAATTGTTTCCGCTGTTGTTGTTTGTAGGTATTGGTGCGATGATTGACTTTGGTCCGCTTCTTTCAAACCCAAAGCTGATGATTTTCGGGGCGGCGGCTCAGTTCGGAATATTCTTCACATTCAGCCTTGCGGCGGCAGTCGGTTTCGATATAAAGGACGCGGCATCAATCGGAATAATCGGTGCAGCTGACGGGCCGACTTCAATTTTTGTGGCGAATTATTTTAATTCAAGGTACATCGGTGCGATAATGGTTGCCGCTTACTCGTATATGGCGCTTGTTCCTCTGGTTCAGCCGCCTGTTATCAGACTTCTCACCACAAAAAAAGAGCGCCTTATCAGAATGGAGTATACTCAAAAGAGTGTGTCAAAGACGACAAAAATTCTTTTCCCGATTATTATTACTGTTATCACGGGTATCGTTTCGCCGAGAAGCGTGGCGCTTATTGGATTTTTGATGTTCGGCAATCTTGTGCGGGAGTGCGGAGTTTTGGATTCGCTCTCAGATACGGCACAAAAGGTTTTAGCAAACCTTATTACGCTCTTCCTCGGAATAACCATTGCAACAAAGATGCAGGCGGGAATGTTCCTCACAAAGGAGACGCTTATGATAATTTCGCTGGGGCTTATTGCATTTATTTTTGATACTGCGGGCGGGGTTGTTTTTGCAAAGATTCTTAATCTGTTCTTAAAGAAGGGGAAGAAGATTAACCCTATGATTGGTGCAGCCGGAATATCAGCCTTTCCGATGTCAGCGAGGGTTGTGCATAAGATGGGCATTCAAGAGGATAATCAGAACTTCCTCCTTATGCACTCAATAGGAGTAAATGTTTCAGGTCAGATAGCATCGGTTATTGCCGGCGGTATGATACTTAATCTTTTAGGTTAAAGAGAGGAGATAGTTTTAATGAATTTTGATGTTTTATTGAGCACACTTCCGATTATGGGAAAGGGAATGCTCGGAATATTTATTGTGACCTGTGTGATAGTTATTGTAATGAGCCTTTTAAACAAGTTCACCGGCGAAAAGAAATAACTTTTAAACTGTAAGAAAAAGCCGTCCGCGGCAATATGTAAGCCTTGTTTTTTCAGCTTGCTTCACCGCCGTGAACGGCTTTTTAAATTCTTATTTTCTGCTGTCAAGCGTCACCGTGCCGCTTGCGGCGTCCCATCCGACAGTATAGTCCATAGCCTCGGCGAGAAAGCGTATTGGAAGATACGTCCTGCCCTCGGCTTCATCGATATAGGCGGCAGTGTCCATCTGTAACGATGCGCTTTCGCCTGTTGTTTTTGAAACAGAGAACAAGACCGAGTTCCCATCCTGAACACAAAGAAGCTTTTCGTCTGAGCTGACATAGGCTGTCTTTGACGTGTCATCATACCAAACCTTATATTTCAAAGCTTCGGAGACAAAACGAAACGGGACAAAGGTTCTGTTATCTTTTTCGCGGATTTCGCCCATACCCTTAGGTATCTCAGCGACAGTTCCGTCAATTTTTATGGTATTCGCCGCAGCAAAAGCTGAAATTGATGAAAAAATCAATGCAGCCAAGCATATTATTGACGAAAAAATTTTAAATCTTTTTTCCACTGTATCAGCCTCACCTTTATATCAAATATTTGTCTGAATTGAATTATTTCGCATTAAGGCTAACCGTTTGGGTTTCTTCGTCCCAGTCAACGTTATAATTCATTGCCTCCGCAAAGAAACGAATAGGAACATATGTTCTGTCATCATCACCTAAAAATGTTTTTGTATCCATCGAAATAAAGGAAGCATTGTCAGGGGTAATAACAAAAACATCCTTATCGCCGATTACAAAGAAAAATGATTTATTTGTTTTTGCTTCGGTAATAGTAACCGTTGACTGAAGATTTGAGGTTTTTCCGTCTTCGGTTTGAACGGTACTGTTTGTATTATCATACTTAACGGTACAGCCGAGATACTCGGTGATAAAACGAACAGGAACAAATGTTCTGTCATCCTTTTCACAAATCATTCCCATATCCTCCGGAATGTCAACGTCATTTCCGTTAATTGTAATTTTTTCTGCTGTTGCAAAAGCGCTCAGCGAACCGAGAGACATAGCTATAGCAAGAGCAGCGGTCAAAAGTCTTTTTTTCATTTTGTTTTCCTCCAAAAAATTTTTATTCAGATATAAGTATTGTATCACAAGATAAAAATTTTTTCAAGCTTTTTTTAAGCATTATTACTGTCAAGTAAAAGTTTTAAATCTTCCTTTATAAACTTAAACAGAAAGTATCTTAAAGCTCTATTACTGTTGACCGCTCAGGCATTAAAGCATATATTACAAAAACAGTTTATTTCTTTATTAAATTATATACGCCCCAAATCATTTTTGCAGCCTCGGCACGGGTTGCTGTTCCGCGCGGTTTAAAAGTACCGTCTTCATATCCGTTTATAATTTTGAGTCCGACAAGCTGAGAGATTGCATCCTTTGCATACGGCGCTATCGAATCGGTATCCGTAAAGCTCAAAACAGCGGAACTGTTGCTCTCGCCAAGCGCACGATATAGGATAGTCGCCATATCCTGACGCATTATCGATTCTCCCACACCGAAATACTCATTTGACTGACCTTGAATATAACCGGCGTTTATTGCCGAGGCAATGTATGGTGTGTACCACGCATCGGTTTTAACATCATTAAATGTTGTTTTTGCGTCATAGTTAAGCACCCCAAAAAGCTGGACAACCATCTTACAGAACTGTTCGCGCGTTATGCTTCCGGCCGGGTTAAATATTCCCTCGTCCATACCGTTAATTACGCCGGCATAATAGAGACCCTCAATCGCATCCTTGGCCCAATCGTAATTGGCTATGTCGTTAAACAACGTTTTTTCAGGCTCGATAGGCTTGACGTCCGTAGGAGTCTTATCTTCATTGCTGGGGAACTTTGTACCGCCGGTGCTGCTGCCGCTGTTTCCGCTGTTGCCACCGCTGCCGCCGGAATTACCGGAACCGCCTTCAGGTCTCTTGTTCGGGTTTGAAACTATTCCGACATTTCTGGTTTGCGAACCGAGATAGAACTCCGCTCCTTCAAGAACATAATACACTTTAACGGTAACATCCTCTTGAATTGGATAGCTGTTTGCGTTTGAAGCAAGAAGCTCAACATTAAGCGTTGAAACACCCTTTCCGAATGTTGTTTCGCTTCCGTCTATTTTGGTATTGCTTTTGTTATAGACCTCAACTTTAATCTTGGCCTCGGGAGTTGCGTTGGTTTTCCTATCCACTTTAACGGTATATGAATAGTTAAAGTCAATCGCCGATACCTCGAATACGGGAAGTTCTTTTACACCGTTTTGGATAGCCTTTATTTTGCTGATAACATTATCTGCATATGTGATAAGGCTTGACTTTGTGATGTCATTATCAGGAAAGTTTTTCTGAATATCATCTTTGACAGCATTAGCCTGAACAAGCAAATCGTCAAGATAATCATTATAAAATTTGTCGATATTATTAGTTTGGATAAGAGTCAGCTCTGATTCAAGATTAAACAGTTTTTTCTGACAGTCATCACTTTTCGTTGTATCAAGCTTTTCAAAAGCATCATTTGCGGCTTTGGTTTTATCATCAAGAATTTTGACCGCAGAGTCGAACTCTGATTTTAAAGTTGCATTTAAATCTTCACCATTGACCGTCGCTTTTAATTTTTTGTCATATATATTTAAAACAAACATATTTTTCAAAAGCTCGCTGTCATCCTTGATAGATGATATGTTATAAGAAAGTCTTATAACATCGTATGCCTTTGTCATTGCCGAAACATTTTTAATAAGTTCGTCAAATTCGGGTAAGGTCTTGTTGTCATACGCAAGATTATCATCAAACATTTTCTTTTGTTCATCTGACAATTTTTTATATTTGTCAGATGCGTCATTTATCTTTTCAGAAAGAGCGGTAATATCCGCAAGAACCTTGCTTTGTCCGGTTTCGCCCTGCTGATAAAAACTCAGCTTATCAACGGCAGGCATCGAAATAATTTCGTCATATAATGCCTGCTCATCCTTATTGAGCTTATGATAATCCGTACCTTGTTTAACCGTGAGAACGGGTGTAAAATTAACGGTTTTATCATCCTTATCCTTTGCGGAAAAATCTTTAAATATAAGTTTGCCGTCTGTAGGGGCCTCGTTCGATTTAAGCATAACCGTGCATAAAACAGGCCTTAAAGAGTCGGATTTTTGCGTGCAGCCCGAAAAGGTATAGCCCTTATTACCGTCAAGAGAGGTAGTCGTTTTGAGAGTGAAATCCGAGCCGCTCTGAATATATGAAGAAATCTCCGCTGTATAACCGTCTGCAAGTGTAACGGTAAATGCAATATCTTTGTAGTCTTTTAAAGATGTCCAAGAGGTGAATTTAACTTCATATTCGTTCTCAGTCTTTGGAATATAGTTTACACGTATATCAGCTTCAACATCTGAAGGCTGCTGAGGTTCAGATGTTCCGGGTTCTGTACCCGCGTTTCCCGATTCGTTTTGAACCGAGGGGGTAGAAGAAGGCTGTGGTGTATCGGCGAACGTCACAAATCCCGAACCGACCATAACCGCCGCGGCAAGAATTGCGCTGAATTTTCGTAAGGTTTCTCTTCTCATAATAATCTCCGTTCCGCGGTTCACTTTATATACCGCTTTTATGTTAAAAAATATTATTTCTTGTCTAATATTATAGCATTAGATATTCAGATGTCACGTTAAAACTGTAATACAAAAGTATTACAAAAATGTTACATACATAAAATAGGGATAAAAATGGAAAAATTCCTTAAAAATCAAAAACTTTTTCTTGCAAAACATAAAGAATAGTGGTAAAATAGTTAGGAATGAATATTCTGAGAGGAATGAATTACTATGGGTTTGAAAAATATAATCGAAAAAGTCATCGGTACTTACAGCGACCGTGAGCTTAAAAAGATTTATCCTATTGTAGATAAGGTTACCGCTTTGGAGGAAACAATGGCGGCAAAAAGCGATACAGAGCTTAGAGCTATGACGGATGAATTCAAAAAAAGGCTTAAAAACGGTGAGACAACAGACGACATCCTTCCTGAAGCATTCGCGGTATGCCGTGAGGCTTCATGGCGTGTTCTCGGTATGAAACACTTCCCCGTACAGATTGTCGGCGGTATTGTCCTGCATCAGGGCAGGATTGCCGAAATGAAAACCGGTGAAGGTAAGACGCTTGTTGCGACCCTCCCGGCTTATCTTAACGCTTTGACCGGTAAAGGCGTTCACATCGTCACGGTAAACGATTATCTTGCGAAACGTGACAGTGAGTGGATGGGAAAGCTTTATAATTTTCTCGGTTTAAGTGTTGGTCTGATCATTCACGATAAGGACAATGCTCAGCGCAAGGAGGCATATGCCGCTGATATAACTTATGGAACAAATAATGAAATGGGCTTTGATTATCTTCGTGATAATATGGTTATCTATAAAGAGAATAAGGTTCAAAGAGGTCATGCTTTCGCCATCGTCGATGAGGTGGACAGTATATTAATAGATGAAGCAAGAACTCCGCTCATTATTTCGGGTATGGGTGATAAATCCACTGACCTCTATGTTCAGGCTGACAGGTTTGCCAAAACGCTCAAATTTAAAAAGGTTGTCGAAACCGATTCTAAGGTTGAGGTCGAGGATGAGCATGAATTTGATGACTATGATTATATTGTGGACGAAAAAGCCCATACGGCGATTCTCACACCGCAGGGTGTTTCGAAGGCAGAAGCCGCATTTAATATAGACAACCTTACCGACCCGGAAAATATGACGCTTTCACATCATATAAACCAGGCGATTAAGGCCATCGGCGTTATGAAACGCGATAAGGATTATGTTGTTAAAGACGGTGAGGTTATCATCGTTGATGAGTTTACCGGCCGTATGATGTTCGGCCGCCGTTACAGTGACGGGCTTCATCAGGCAATAGAAGCAAAGGAAGGCGTAACGGTTGAGAATGAGAGCAAGACGCTCGCGACAATTACATTCCAGAACTTCTTCAGATTATATAAGAAGCTCTCGGGTATGACGGGTACGGCTCAGACCGAGGAGGAAGAGTTCCAGGAAATCTACAAGCTTGATGTTGTTGTCATCCCGACCAACAAACCTCTTGCACGTGTTGACCTCCCTGACAGCATATATAAAACCGAGATGGGTAAGTTTAATGCTGTTATTGACGAGATAGTTTCCGCTCACGAAAAGGGCCAGCCGGTATTGATCGGTACCGTTTCAATCGAAAAATCAGAGCTTTTGAGCAAGCTCCTCCGAAAACGCGGAATCGCACATAATGTGCTTAATGCGAAGTTCCATGATAAAGAGGCTGAAATTGTTGCTCAGGCAGGTAAAAAAGGCGCTGTTACTATAGCTACCAATATGGCCGGCCGTGGTACGGATATTGTCCTCGGAGGTAACGCTGAGTTTATGGCTAAAGCCGAGATGGAAAAGCAAGGCTTCCCCGATGAAATGATTGTACAGGCTACCGGGTTTGCTGAAACAGATGACGAAGAAATTTTAAATGCAAGAAAGACCTTCAGAGAGCTTTATGACAAGTTTAAAGAACAGATTGAACCTGAACAGAAAGAAGTTTTGGATGCGGGCGGTCTGTATATTATAGGAACAGAGCGTCACGAAAGCAGACGTATAGATAACCAGCTTCGCGGCCGTGCGGGTCGTCAGGGTGATGTAGGTAAGTCGCGTTTTTATCTTTCGCTTGAGGATGATTTGATGAGACTTTTTGCTCCCGAACGTATAAGCAAGGTTATGGACACCTTCGGTCTGGAAGAAAACGAAGCGATTGAAAGTAAGATGCTGAGCAATGCTATCGAGACAGCCCAGGAACGTGTTGAGGCAAGAAACTTTGATATACGAAAGCACGTCCTTCAGTATGACGATGTGAACAATCAACAGCGTGAAATGATTTATCAGCAGCGTGACAGGGTTCTTGACGGTGAAGATATGCGTTCTTATATAATGAATATGGTCGGTGATACTCTTGAAATGATAATCAAGAAATATTCGGCTGTATCAGACGCTCCGGAAGAATGGGAATGGGATGCTATGCGCGAGCATATCATGGCCGTATTCGGCGAGCTTCCGGAAAACACATTCGACTTTAGCGAGCATGAACTTGACCATATGACTGTCGAAAGCCTTAAAGATGACTTGACTGAGGTTGTGGACGAGAAGTATGTCGCAAAGGAAAAAGACTTTGCGGATGCTTCGGGTGATCCTGATGCAATGAGAAATATTGAGAGAATTATCCTTCTCCGTGTTGTTGACCAGAAGTGGATGGATCATATCGATAATATGGAACAGCTTCGTCAGGGTATCAACCTTCGTGCTTATGCACAGCGTGACCCTGTTATTGAATACAAGTTTGAGGCTATGGATATGTTTGAAGAAATGATTGAGTCCATTAAAGAGGATACGGTTAAGCTTCTCTTCCATGTTGTTCCGCAGACGAGAATTCAGAGGGAGCAGGTTGCAAAGCCTATAGCCGAAAATCACGGCGGTGACGGAACTGTTGTCAAAAAGCCGGTTCGTCACACCAATAAAATTGGCAGAAACGACCCCTGTCCCTGCGGCAGCGGTAAAAAATACAAAAATTGCTGTCTGGCTAAGGATCAGGCTGAAAATAACAGATAATTCTTTGCCCGGGTTTGGTTTTTCCATGCTCGGGCAATTTTCAAATATGTAAATCTATGTTTGACAATAGCGGGAATATATGATATAATAATA
>ERZ780226.2887-NODE-2887-length-11248-cov-3.268650_pt1 | contig 11248 bp, 9 predicted proteins | sample MGYA00511165_ERZ780226 | MGnify/ENA primary metagenome ERZ780226 (study PRJEB29588, sample SAMEA2152373) | human gut metagenome | biome: human gut; feature: human-associated habitat; material: faeces | place: Denmark | collected 2008/2010 ...
TACTATCTGAGTACGGATGGAGTGATGCAGACAGGCTGGCAGACAATCGATGGAAAGAGATATTTCTTTATGCCGGAAGGCTATATGATGCGCGGCTGGATTTCTTTTGGTAAGACAAGGTATTATCTGGATTCTAATGGTGTGATGGTGACAGGAAAACAGGTGATTGACGGGACAACGTATACGTTTGCTTCTGACGGTAAGCTGATTGTAGAGAGTAAACGTGGTTGGAAAACAGTAAATGGAAAAAAATATTATTACAATGAAAATGGAGTAGCAGTAACAGGCTGGCAGACGATCGATGGAAAGAAATATTTCTTTATGCCGGAAGGTTATATGATGACCGGTTGGATTTCTTTTGGTCAGACGAGATATTATCTGATGCCGGATGGACATATGCTGACAGGATGGTGCAGCTTTGGAAGTACAAAGTATTATCTTGCATCAGACGGAAAAATGGTACGAGGCTGGCAGACAATCAGTGGAAAGAAATATTATTTTAATACGGATGGAATTATGCAGACAGGCTGGCAGACAATTGACGGAAAGAAATATTTCTTTATGCCGGAAGGCTACATGATGACCGGTTGGATTTCTTTTGGAAAAACAAGATATTATTTGGATAAAAACGGAGTGATGCAGACAGGATGGCAATTTATATCCAATACATGGTATTATTTCCGAACCAATGGAACATTGGATGATTCTTGTACTACAGATCAGTTGATGGCTATTTCTGGAAAGACTACTGTGACTGCATCCCAGATGGAAAAATATTTTAAGGCTAAGGGTGCAACATATCCGGCATATTACGCTGAGACGGATGCGCCAACACTTGAAAAGTTCTGTCAGATTTACGTTGAAGAAGCGAATGCGGAAGGAATCAATGGGGCAATTGCATTTACACAGGCAATGAAAGAGACTGCATGGCTTAAATTTGGTGGTGATGTTAAGATTGAACAGAATAATTTTGCAGGACTTGGAACAACTGGTGGCGGCGTTGCCGGAGCATCATTTACTACAGTACGTGAAGGAATACGAGCTCAGATTCAGCATTTGAAAGCATATGGATCCAAAGATGCATTAAAGAATGAATGCGTAGATCCAAGATTTTCATTGGTTACAAGAGGAAGCGCTCCTTATGTGGAATGGCTTGGTCAGAAAGAAAATCCAAATGGATATGGCTGGGCTACAAGTGAAGGATATGGTATTGATATTGAAAAAATGGTGAAGAATCTGCAAACATATTAAAGAAATAATAGTTTGGGCGTCTATTGTAAGTTCAATAGGCGCCTTCTTAGTAAAACGATATTCATTGTTCACTATGCAGATGGAGAATATTCAGAATGAAAAAAATATGTTTTGTTAATTATGATATGACAGTAACAGGAGGAGTTGAGCAAGTCACAACAACTCTTGCCAATGAGTTTTGTAAAGAATATGAAGTATATATTTATGCAATTTTTGGAAAAGGAGGGCATGTTCCATATGACCTGGATCCGAGAATCACATACAGAGCAGAACTAGAAGAAGAGTGTCGAGTACGCGACAGAATTAAGAAGACATTTCAACCATTTAGAGAATTTGTTAGACAAAATCAAATAGATGTAGTTTTCCTTATGGAGAATTATCCTGCTATGACGGTTTCACCGGTTCGTTTTTTTACGAAAGCAAAGTATGTATTTTGCGATCATGGTGCATTGATGAATGAATGGGAGAAGAAAGATATCCGCTTTTTCCGTTTCTGGGATTCGTTAATTTCACATTGTACAGTGACATTGACGGAGCAGAACAGACAGGATTATATTAGAAAATTTCATATAAATCCAAAGAAAATCCGAAGTATATATAATTGGATCAAACCAGAAATCCTGACTATGCGAAAGAAATACAAAGCGGATTCGAGAAAAATCATCACAGTTGGAAGATTCAGTGAAGAAAAGGGATATGATCTTCTGGTAGAAGTGGCGAAAAAAGTATTGCCTTCTCATCCTGAGTGGGAATGGCATTTATACGGGACGGGAGATACTTTTGACGAGATACACCAAAAGGTGGTAGAATACAATTTAACGTCTCAATTGATTCAGAAAGGGAATGTAAAAGATGTGTATAAGTTGTATAATGAATATGCATTTTTGGTATTACCATCTTACAGGGAAGGATTGCCGTTAGTATTGCTTGAGGCAAAGGCAAGTGGACTTCCTATGGTGAGTTTTGATGTGACAACAGGGCCAAGAGAAATCGTTGAGGAGGGAAAGGATGGCTATTTAATCCCCCCTTATGATTTGGACAAGATGGCAAATCGTATAGAATTGTTGATGGATAGTGAAGAACGAAGAATTGCGTTTTCAAATCATACGATATCGGGTGTAAAAAAATTTGAAAAAGAAGAGATTTATCGACAGTGGACGAATCTGATAGATGAACTGACAATGGAAAGGAAGTAATTGGAAAGTAAATGAAAGTATTACAAGTTGGATTATCCTTTAATCCCGGAGGTATTGAAAGTTTTGTGATGACCTATTATAGGGAATTGAGTAAGCAAGGAGTAAGATTTGATTTTATAAGTATGTTTCCTCACCTTGCGTATGAAGAAGAAATCAAATCGCTTGGAGGAAAAGTGTTTCATACGTGTGATGCAAGAAAACATCCATTGAAATTCAGCAGACAAATGAGAAAGATACTTCGAATCGGAAGATATGATGCAGTTCATGTAAATATGCTGTCAGCAGCGAATATAGTACCGCTGATTGTGGCAAGCTATGGAAAGGTTCCAACAGTGATTGCACACTCACATAATTCTTCGACTCCGGGAGTGGTGAGAAATTTGTTGCACAGAATTAACCGACCGTTGATTCCAATGTTTGCTACAAAATATTTTGCATGCAGTGAATTGGCTGGAGAATGGCTCTTTTCAAAAAAGATCAGAAAGAGTAACAATTATCATCTTATCCACAATGCTCTTGATCTGAAAAAATTTGCTTTCAGTTTGTCAGAACGTGAAGAGATCCGCCATGAACTCGGAGTAGAAGGAAAATTTGTGCTCGGACATGTGGGTCGTTTTGAAGAACAGAAGAATCATAAATTTCTCTTAGAAATCTTTCGAGAGGTTGCATCTGCCTGTGAAGAAGCTATACTTTTGTTAGTGGGAGAAGGAGAACTTCAGGAAATGATCCAAAAGAAAGCTGAGGAATACGGAATAGAAGATAGGATCAGATTTCTAGGGATCAGAAAAGATGTTGCAAAATTATGGAAAGGAATGGACATTTTTGTATTCCCATCTCTTTTTGAGGGACTTCCTATTGTTGCGTTAGAAGCGCAGGCGTCCGGAATCAGGAGTGTAATGGCTGATACGATTACAACAGAAGTGAAGATAGTAAATAAAGTGAAATTTCTGTCGCTTCAGGACTCGCCAAAGGAATGGAGCCGTGTGATTCTTTCTTACAAAGGAGAAGACAGGAGCGAAGAAGAAAATTCAGGAATCAGGCAGGCATTTGCAAAAGCAGGATATGATATTGAAAGCGCTGCGCAGACTCTGCTTTCATACTATGAATAAAATGGAGGAGATATCATGCCGACAATCAGTGTGATCGTACCGGTTTATAAAGTTGAACCATATATAAGAAAGTGTGTGGATTCCATTTTGGGACAGACATTTTCTGATATTCAGGTGATTCTGGTAGACGATGGGAGTCCCGACCAGTGTGGAAAAATATGTGATGAATATGCAAAACAGGACAATCGAGTGGAAGTGATACATAAGGAAAATGGTGGACTTAGTGATGCCAGAAATGCTGGAATTCCCTATGCAAAAGGAGAATATATCATTTTTTTAGACAGTGATGACTATATTGAAAATGATATGTTTGAATATATGTATACACGTATCAAAGATAGCGGAGCAGATATGGCAACATGTGGCTTATATGAAGTGTATAAAGACAGAATCGAGACACAAAAGGAAGAGGTGGATTTTGTCTGCACAGGAGAAGAGGCTTTTCGCTGTATCCTCAGGGGGCATACGATCCGTGGAGAAATATGGAATAAGCTGATCCGGAAAAGCTGTATTGAAGATCTTCGCTTTCCGAAGGGGAGACTGTATGAAGATATTTATTATACTGTAGACCTCATGCAGCGAATTAAGAAAGTGGCAGTAGGAACAAAGCCGAAGTATTATTATCTTCATCGAGAAGACAGTATTACCGGAAAGGCATACCGTCCGAAAGTATTTGACATAATAGATGGATATACAAAGAATTATGAAGTAGTGAAAGAAAAATTTCCATCACTAACACAGGAGGCAGAGTGCCTCTGGATCTGGTCTCGCTTTATTGTTCTGGATAAGATGCTATTACAGGAGGATTATAAGAAGTTAGAAGGATATCAGGATTTGAAACGCTTTATTCGCGGGCATATCCTGGCAATCCTGCGAAATCCATATTTTCAGCCAAAGAGAAAGATTTCATCTGTTGTATTGTGCGTAAATACGGGCTTGTACAGGAAGATGGTATTCATGAGTGAGGAAAAGAAAAAGTAGAGGAAAGGAAATCTCATGAGAGGAAAACAGGCATTAAAAAACATGGTGGCAAGTCTGCTTTTACAGGTAATTGTTCTTTTGTCTGGATTGATATTGCCACGTTTTATTCTTGAGGCATATGGATCGAGTGTGAATGGAATGATCACTTCAGTAAATCAGTTTTTAACATATCTGGGCCTGGCAGAAGCAGGAGTAGGAACGGCAACAGTTGTTGCTCTCTATACACCTCTTGCATTGAATCAGACGGAAGAAGTAAATTCAATTCTTTCGGCGTCAAGAAAATTTTATAACAAATCCGGAATGTTATTTCTGGCATTGACACTGGTACTTGTAGGTGTCTATCCGTTTTTTATTTCAGGACAGCTTGAAAATAGTCTTGTGCGTTGGATGATACTTGTTTTGGCAGGAAGTACTTTAGTGGATTATTTTTTTCTGGGTAAATACAGAGTTTTATTGACTGCAAATCAGGAAGGATATGTGGTTGCACTGATTCAGGCAGCAGGAACGATCGTTAATATGGTTGTTTCTATTTTTCTGATTTATATTGGAGCAGGTGTTCTTTTTGTAAAGGCAGTTGCAACTGGTGTGTATATGCTTCGTCTTGTATTGGTTAAAATCTATGCAAAACGAAAATATCCTGCATTAGATTTCCATGCAGAACCGAATGAAGGTGCGTTAAAGCAAAAAAACGCGGCACTGCTTCATCAGGTTGTTGGTATTATTGTAAATAATACAGATACAACAGTGTTGACAATTTGTCTGGGGGCAAAATCTCTTCTTGAAGTCAGTGTGTATGGAATTTATATGATGGTGGTTAATGCAGTGAATCAGCTGATGACCTCTTTTTCGAATGGTCTGACAGCAGGATTTGGAGAAGTGATCGCCAAGAATGAGGAAGAGACATTAAAGAAGAGCTATTCTAGTTATGAGTATATGTATTTTGTAATCATGTTTATTGTGATTGCCTGTATGGGAGTCTTAATCTTGCCTTTTGTCGGGGTATATACCATTAACCTGACGGATGTACAGTATGTGCGTCCGGTTCTTGGAATTTTATTTACAGTAATTGTTTTTATGCAAAATGTAAGGATTCCAGGATTGACGATTATCTGCGCAGCAGGGCATTATAAAGAAACGAGATATCAGGCGATTTTAGAAGCAGTGATAAATATCACGGTTTCTCTTGGGCTGGTATGGAAGTTCGGCATGGCAGGAGTTCTTCTTGGTACAGTATGTTCTTATGGATATCGCTCTTTTGAAATTGTGTTCTATACAAGTCGGCATCTGGTAAAAGGATGTGCAAAAAAATCTATGTTCCGAATTTTTAGAAATGTACTTGTCGTTGCACTTCTTTGTATTGTTGGAACATATGTTATTCCTAAGAACATGGCATCTTTTATCACATGGTTTCTCTATGCAATCGGAATGGTGGCTGTAAGCGTATTTACTATTGTTGGGGTAAATTATGTGGTTGAACCGGATGAGTTCAAAGAACTTGTACTTAGGGTGAAGGGGATTTTAAGAACAAAGTGAAAATGAGATAAATATATTAGTTATAGATATGAATGGAAGGAGTGAAGTGAAAATATGGAAAAAAGTGTTCAATCCACAAAGATAATTAACCGTAATACTTCAATTGAGTTACTTCGAATCATCTCTATGATTATGATCATGTTTCACCATTTTGCTTATCATGGAAATTTTGAATGGAATTTTAATGAGGTTACACTTCCACATCTTTGGTATGATTTTATTCTCATGGGTGGGAAAGTTGGTGTAGATATTTTCGTATTGATTTCTGGATATTTTCTGATTGAAAATACAGAAAAGTTATTTCAGCCTAAAAAACTTTTGAAATTTTGGGGACAGGTTGTTTTTTATTCAATTATGACATATCTTTTATCGGTAATGTTACGATTGAATGCTTTTGAGATAAAGCAATTGATTAAAGTTTGTCTTCCTATCACGTATCCGGGTTGGTGGTTTGCAAGTACATATTTTATGTTATATTTAATACATCCGTTTTTAAATAAACTGTTGCATGGGTTGAGTAAGACAGAATATCAGTACTTGATCTTGATGATGGTTTTGTGCTGGTCAATCATACCTACGGCTACAACTCAGTTATTTGAGAGTAATTCATTATTGTGGTTTGTAACATTATATGGAATTGCAGGATATGTAAATTTGTATGGAGGTAATCAGAAACTTCAATCGAAACATTATTTTTCTCTTTATTTTATGGTGTTAATTATAACATATACAGTAAGTACGACGTTTCTTTTTCTTGGAACAAAAAAAGAGGAGTGGTCAACACATGCAATTGATTTTTTTGAAATAGAGAGACTTCCAATTTTGTTGATGGCGATTACACTTTTTATGGGATTTGTAACATTGAAAATGAACTATCATAAATGGATTAATATGATTGCATCAGCAACATTTGGGGTATACCTAATTCATGACAGTTCTTATATTCGTTATTATTTATGGACGAATATCTTTAAAATCAATCAATATCAGGATAGTACTTTTCTGATATTATATTCAATTTTGGTTGTGTTTATTTTATATGTTTCTTGTACTATGATTGATTTAATTCGAAAAAAATTGGTTGAAAAACCGTATATGCTATTTGTGAACCATTATACATATTATTTTTTGAAATCGTTTAAGATAATCTGCGAAATGTTCAGAAAGTGGATTTTCGGATAGTATATTGGAATAGCTTCAAGGAAAAAAGGAAATCTGTAAATAATGATTCATACAAGATTTCTTTCGCTTCCGGGTGGACAACTCCATTCAAACAGTGTACAATAGGATGGTATATAAGTTTAAGACAACAAAAGAAGGGGTAATTATATGAAAGCAAAGAAATTGGCAGCAGTAGCATTATCACTGTGTCTTACAGTGCCAATGTTCAGCACAATCGTAAGTGCAGCTGATGGTTCTCTGATGTTCTCTGATCCACAGACAAAGGTTGGAGAGGAAGTAAGTGTAGATCTTGTTGTGAGATCCGGTGATTCAGCTGTTGGAGATGCAGATATTACAATGAGTTATGATACTTCTGCACTTCAGTTTGAAAGCGGAGAGGGTGTAACAGCAGACCGTGATGGCAAGCTTACATACTCAGGAAGCGGAGACGGAACAGCGACAGAACTTCGTACTACAATGAAGTTTAAAGCATTGAAGATGGGAGATACAACAATCACAGTTGACAGCTCAAAGGCTTATCTGTATTCGGATGAGACACTGACATTAGACCAGGGATCTTCCGCAATTAAAATTGAACAGGCAGATGATGGTTCAACAGAAGTTGAGGCAACTGGCAGTACAGCAGCAGGTACGGCTACAGATATCACAGTAAGTGTGAACGGAACAGATTACAATTTTTCAGAAGAATTTGCAACATCTGCGATTCCGGTAGGATACAGTGAGACTACAAAAACATTCAATGGAGAAGAGCACAAGTTTGTTGCTAATGAGGCTGGTGTTACACTTGGATATCTGGTAGATGCTTCCGGAGAAGGAAAGTTCTTCCTCTACAATGAAGATGATTCTACATTTGCTCCGTATACAGAACTGAAGATTTCTGATACAACATCTATTATTCTTTTAGCAGATAATGGAGGAGCAAAACTTCCGGATTCTTACCAGGAAGGCGAACTAACAGTAGCAGACCAGACATATCCATACTGGGCAAATCCTGAGAATGATCGTTATGATCTTCTGTATGCAGTGAATACAAGAACAGGTGAAAAAGGGTTCTATCAGTATGATTCACAGGATGGAACTTATCAGAGTGTAGATGTTCAGACAACAGACAGTACAAAGAAGGAAGCAAAAGGGATTGTTGGAAAACTGGAGTCGCTTGTAAAAGAGCATCCAATTGTTCTTCTGGCTGGAGGAGCACTCATCGTAGTTGTATTACTTGTTCTTATGATTATGTTTGCAGTAAAACTTGTGCATAGAAATCAGGAACTTGATGATTTGTATGACGAGTATGATATTCCTTTTGAAGATGAAGAAGATGACGAGCCGGTTGCTGCTAAGAAGTCAGACAGAAAGGCGTTTGGACGTAAAAAAGTAAAAGATGATGATTATGACGATGGTTATGATGATGATTTTAATGATGATTACGATGCCTTTGATGATGAGTATGCTGATTATGATTTTGATGATGATTACGATGATGATTATGACGATGAATATGATGCACCGACAGGAAATACAAGAAATTTAGGAAGATCAGCTAAAAAATCAAAAAAAGAAAGAAAATCAGATGATTATGATGTAGATTTCATTGATCTGTAAGTTTAAGAGACAGATGAAAGATACTGATTAGGTAGTTGAAAAATATAGACAGGATTAGAACGGATTAAGAAGGAAGTTCTGATCCTGTTTTTCTATCGTTCTTTTCAATCTTTATTAATTGATTATACACAGATTTATCACAATGCGGAGTTACTATGTAAACATCAAAGAAAAAGAATAAACAAGAGAAGAGGTAATCTTTATGGAGAATCAATATAATTATTATAATTCGGATGGAATGAATGGAAACGGACAGGGTGAAACACCATTTCATGATGACAATGGTGGTCAGAAACATGAAGTACCGCATGGTAAGAAACCACAAAAGAAAATTCCCAAAGCAGTGGCAGTGACAGGATTTGCACTATTGTTTGGAGTTGTTTCCAGTGGTACATTTCTGGCATCAAATGTTGTTGGAAGTAAAGTGCTGGGATTGACCGGTGTGACGAAGACCAATACTACGGCAACCAAATCTGTGAGCAGCAATGCTTCATTATCCAAATCTTCCAGTGTTGTAACTTCAGATGTTTCAAGTATTGTGGAAAATGTAATGCCATCAATCGTATCAATTACAAATATGAGTGTGCAGCAGGTTCAGGATTTCTTTGGTGGTGTGTCACAGCAACAGAGCGAAAGTGCTGGAACAGGAATCATTATTTCCCAGAATGATTCAGAACTTCTGGTTGTTACAAATAATCATGTAGTAGCAGGAAGCGATACATTAACAGTTACGTTTGATGATGGAACAAGTGTTGAGGCAAATATCAAAGGAACAAACTCAGAGTATGATATTGCTGTTGTGGCTGTTCCGCTTGATTCTATTTCAGATGATACGATGAAAGCAATTTCGGTAGCAACACTCGGAGATTCCACACAGCTAAAGGTTGGAGAACCTGCGATTGCAATCGGTAATGCACTTGGCTATGGACAGTCAGTAACAACTGGTGTAATTAGTGCTTTGAATCGTTCTGTTTCTGAAACAAACGAGCAGACTGGTGAGACAACAGAGAGTGATGCCAAACTGATTCAGACAGATGCAGCCATTAATCCTGGAAACAGTGGTGGAGCACTTGTAAATGCAAGTGGCGAAGTGATTGGAATCAACTCATCCAAGCTGGTTGGTGATTCTGTAGAAGGTGTCGGATATGCAATTCCAATCAGTGATGTATCCGATCTGATCCAGAATCTGATGAATCAGGCAACAAAGACAAAGGTTGCAGAAAAAGATCAGGGTGCAATTGACATCAAAGGAATGAGCGTGCCGGCTGAATATTCCAAACAGCTGAATATGCCGGAAGGCGTTTATGTATCAGAAATTACAAAAGGCGGTGGAGCAGAGGCAGCCGGAATGGCAAAAGGAAGTGTTATCACAGCAATTGACGGAACAACCGTATCAAGCATGGATGATCTTCAGGAACAGCTTCAATATTATGCCAAAGGAGATAAGGTGTCACTGACAATTCAGATTCCACAGAGTAATGGAGAATATGAAGAGAAGACAGTGGAAGTTACTTTAGGTGCAAAATAAAAACTACTTTTAAGTGAATGCATTATGCTTAGGGATTGTCACGTGGCAATCCCTTTTGCTGTTGTTCACAATTTTTCTTATCTTCCATACAATAACAAAAAAGATATAAGGATTTATTTTATGGCACCATATTGTTCTAATAGGAATACGAACTGTTATTGTCAGAATGGAAATTACAGGCCACAAACAAGGCAGGAAAATGAAAGACAGCTTCATTGCAATATTCCTGTTCCTCCACTTCCGGAGCAGAAGTCGAAAAATTACTGTTGCGATGAGTGTGTTGGTGATTACAGCAAAACGGATGTTTTGCAAGAGTTTCCGGTTGCGATGGCTTATGTCCCATGGCAGCAGTGGAGAAAACTTCACGATCTCGGTTATGGATTTCAGTGTGGAACTATTTTTCAAGAGCTTGAAAAACCATTTCGTGGAAAAGGAGGATGCTGTAAATGAGTTGCAATTGTCATGAAATGAATCGAAGAGAACTTTTTGAATATATAAATCAGATAAGTTTTGCAGTAGATGATGTTAAATTATTTTTAGATACACATCCTGGAAATCAGAAAGCACTTGAATATTTTCAAAAATATAAAGAGAAACGTATTGAAGCACTCAAAGAATATGCAGAGGTATATGGACCTTTAACTGTAGATACAGTCAGCGAAAACAGTGACTGCTGGAATTGGATCAATGAACCATGGCCGTGGCAGGAAGGGGGATGCTGATTTATGTGGAATTATGAAAAAAGACTTCAATATCCTGTGAAGATAACCCAGACGAATCCGAAACTGGCGAAGATCATTATAAGTCAGTTCGGTGGTCCGGATGGCGAATTAGCTGCATCTATGCGTTATCTTTCACAGCGATATACG
>ERZ780226.2889-NODE-2889-length-11226-cov-3.330678_pt1 | contig 11226 bp, 9 predicted proteins | sample MGYA00511165_ERZ780226 | MGnify/ENA primary metagenome ERZ780226 (study PRJEB29588, sample SAMEA2152373) | human gut metagenome | biome: human gut; feature: human-associated habitat; material: faeces | place: Denmark | collected 2008/2010 ...
CGCGAGATGCTCTCCGCATGCGAGGAGCCGTTCAAGAAGGCGGACCTCGCCGTATTCGTCGCGGCGGTGAGCGACTGGCGTCCGGCCGAGGTCGCGCAGAAAAAGATCAAGCACGACGGCGACGACCTCGAGCTGACGCTTGTCCCCAACCCGGACATCGCCGCGACGCTTGCCGCGGACAAGCAGGACACCTACGTGGTCGCGTTCGCCGCCGAGACGGGCGACCCGCTCGACTACGCCAAGGCAAAGCTCGTCAAGAAGAACGCCGATCTCGTCGTGGCAAACGACGTCTCGAGCGAGGCGCTGGGGATGGGCACCGTCGACAACCACGTCTGGTTCGTCGAGCGCGACGGGGTGGTGGAGCTTCCGACCTGCTCCAAGCGCGCCATCGCGCGCGAGCTGCTCTCGCACGTGGCCAAAGAATTGTAGCGGGCGCAGGCCGAAGGCAGAACGCTGGTTCTGGCAGGGGTTTTCGTGGATGTTGCCGAGCTGTCATTGCATTGGGGATGCACGAAGGGTAAAGTGCCCAGAATCTGTTTTTGACCGATAAGTCAATTTTTGAGAGGAGCCGCACGACCACTTGACGACCGTTCTCAAGATATTCTGGCGCGACGTGAAGCGCATCGTGAAGACGCCGGTGGCAATCGGCGTCGTGCTCGGTATGGCGCTGCTTCCGGCGCTGTACGCGTGGTACTGCACCTATGCCAACTGGGACCCGTACGACAACACGGGCACCATGCGCATCGCCGTCGCCAACGAGGACGAGGGCTATTCCTCGTCCACCCTGGGGGACTTGCAGATCGGCGACCAGATGGTCGACACGCTCAAGGAAAACGATATGCTCGCATGGCAGTTCGTCTCCAAAGACGACGCGCTCGACGGCGTGCGGTCGGGGAAGTACTACGCCGCCTTCGTCATTCCCAGCTCGTTTTCCGAGGACTTCGCGAGCGTGCTGACGGGGGATGCCAAGAACCCCACCGTCGAGTACTACGTCAACGAGAAGCGCGGGTCGACGGCGGTCAAGGTCGCCGACACGGCCGCGGGCACCATAGAAAAGCAGATCAACCAGACGTTCTCGGACACCGTGGCGCAAAAGGTCGCAGGGGCCCTCAAGAGCGGGGCGGAAGACTCGGTCGACAGCCTCGACCAGAAGGACGCCGACGTGCAGGCGAAGCTCGCCAACGCGAGCAAGCTCCTCACGCAGACGGCAGATGCCCTGGACGGCGCTTCGGACTCCATCGACACCTGGCGCACGACGGTGATCAGCGCGCAGGTCACGCTCGGCGCGCTGTCGCAGGGCGTTCCGAACGTCTCGAACGCGCTCGAGCAGGGCAGCACCGACTTGGCCCAGCTCAGGAAAGAATCGGGCGAATTCGGCAACTCGCTTTCCACCGCGATCGTCGACACGGGCGTGGCGCTGGGCAAGACTTCTGCGCAGGTGGCGAGCTCTGCCTCGAACCTGGCCAAGGCAGCAGACGAGGCCCAGGGCTCGGTCTCTGCCGCAACCGATCGCATCGACGCGCTGATCGATGCCAACAACGCGCTCATCACGCAGCTCGAGGGCTCGAAGACCGGGCTGCCAGACGACGCGCAGGCAACCATCGACTCGACCATCGAGCTGCTCAAGAAGCAAAACGAGAATCTGCGCAACACGGCGAGCTCGCTTACGCAGGTGAGCTCGGACATCGCGAAGGCGACAGGCGAGGCATCGCAGGCGATCGACGACCTCAACGACGACGTGCAGCAGGGCACGAAGAACGTGCAGGATGCCGGCACGGCCTACACCACCCAGATTCAGCCCGGTATCTCGAGCACGGCAGACAGCCTCGCGGGGTCGCTTTCCTCGCTGTCTTCTGCGACGCAGACCCTCACTCCCAAGATCAAACAGCTGCAAGATCTGCTGTCCAACGTCGACAGCACGCTCAAGCAGGCGCAAGGCTCGCTCACGGACGCCAGCACGTCCATCAAGGGCACGCGCGATCACGTGGATTCGACCATCACGGACCTCCACGGCATCATCCAGTCAGCGGAGCTCGAGGGGCTTTCTTCGGTGCTGGGCCTCGAGCCCACGCGCGTCGGCGATTTCATGAAGTCGCCGGTCACGCTCACGACGGAGAAGCTCTACCCGCTTGAGCACTACGGCGCGGCCGTCGCCCCGTTCTACTGCAACCTCGCCATCTGGATCGGCTGCTTCATGCTGATCGCCATCTTCAAGCTCGAGGTGGACAAAGAGGGCTTCGAGAACATGACGGCGACGCAGGAGTACTTCGGGCGCTGGCTGCTGTTCGCGATCATGTCCGCCATCCAGGCGCTCATCATCTGCGTCGGGTGCGTCGCGCTCGGCATGGGCGTCGAGAACCCCGGGCTGTTCGTGCTCGCCGGCCTGTTCACGAGCTTCACGTTCGTCAACATCGTGTTCTGCCTGGCCATGCTGTTCAGGCACATCGGCAAGGCTCTCGCCGTCATCTTGCTGATCATGCAGATCCCCGGCTCGTCGGGCATGTATCCCATCGAGGTCATGCCGCCGTTTTTCCAAGGCGTGCACCCGCTTCTGCCGTTCACGTACGGCATCAACGCGATGCGCGAGGCGGTGGGCGGCATGTACGACGGCGTCTATGTGGAAAATCTCGGCATCCTCGTCGTGTTCGCCCTCGTCGCGCTTGCACTCGGCCTGCTGCTGAGGCCCTATCTGCTCAACCTCAACGCGCTGTTCGACAACCGCCTCGAGCGCACGACGTTCATGATCACGGAAAACCAGGGAAGGACGCGCCCGCGTTACCGCGTGCGCAATGTCGTCAAGGCACTGCTCGCCAACGAGCACTACCACGACCTGCTCATCAAGCGCATGGTCGGCTTCAACCGCATGTACCCGCGCCTTGTCGGCGCCGGGCAGTTCCTCGTGTTCTTGCTGCCGTTGCTCGTCATCGTCGCCTCGTCGCTGTTCCACACGCATCAAAACGCGAAGATCATCCTGCTCGTGGTGTTCGTGCTCACGGTCGTCGTCATCGACGGTCTTATGATCTTCACCGAGTTCATGCGCGACAACTTCGAAAACCAGCTGCGCATGAGCGCGCTCAAAGGCGACGAGCTCGTCAACGACATGATGGACCACGTGCCCATCGACCACCGCGATTTCTCGGCCAACCATGCCGAGAAGACGCGCGAGAACATGCGCTCCTGGCGTTCGTGGCGCATCAGCCTCGACGAGCTTGCGGCCAAGGCCATGTCAGAAGACGAGCTCGACGATGCGGCGCGGCGAGGCCACGCGGCCGATGACGCCCCGGGCACGCCATCTGACGAAGGTGCCGATGAGAGGGGAGGGCGCTCGTGAGAAACATCTTGCGCGTATTCCGCGACGACGTTCAGCTCGGCGTCCGCAATATCATCGGCGTCATCGTGCTCGTCGGGCTCGTGCTCGTGCCCGCCATGTACGCGTGGTTCAACGACCTCGCGAGCTGGGATCCGTACGGCAACACCCAGGGCCTCAAGGTGGCCGTCGCCAACAGCGACGAGGGCTACCGGGGCGACCTCGTGCCAATTCGCGTCAAGGCAGGCGAGGCGGTCGTCTCGTCGCTGCGCGCCAACAAGTCGTTCGACTGGAAGTTCGTCGACGAAGACGACGCGATCGAGGGCGTGAAGTCGGGCGAGTACTATGCCGCCATCGTCATTCCCAGCTCGTTCAGCCGCGACATGATGTCGGTGTTCTCGGACGACGTGACGCATTCCGACATCATCTACTACATGAACGAGAAGGCGAACCCCATCGCGCCGCGCCTGACCGATGCGGGGGCAAACCAGATCCAGGAAGAGATTCGCAAGCAGTTCACCTCGACCGTGACCGAGATTGCCCTCAACACGATGTCCGACCTGTCGCAGTATGTGGACAGCGACAGCTTCAAGAACTATACCACGCGGCTCGACTCGTCGCTCGCGAACGCGATTTCCGATGTGGGCAACGTGAGCGGGCAGATCCGCTCGATTTCCTCGCTCGTGTCTTCCACGAACTCGCTCGTGGCCTCGTCGGAAAAGATGCTGTCCGATTCCGGATCGGCCTCCGATGCCGTCTCGAAGGCGACCGACTCGGCGCGGCAGGATCTCGACGAGAGCTCCAAGTCGCTCGATGGGCTGACGCAGGCGGTCAACGAGGCCATCGACAAGAGCGCGCAGTCGTTCGATTCCATCTCGCAGCATGCGGATGCCGCCTACGACGCCGTCGGCGATATCGCGGACCTCTCCTCGAAGGACCTGCGGCAGCTTTCCGGCGACGTGAGCGATTCTGCGCAGGCGTACGACCAGATGGCGGACACGCTCCAGACCGTCAATACCGATGGACGCCTCGATGGCGTCATCTCGCAGATGCGCTCGTCTGCCGAGACGCAGCGGCAGCTTTCCGCGAGTCTTGTCGAGTATGCGGACGCCATCGACCAGGCATCTGGAGAAAGCGATGCCAAGCGCGACGAGACCAGGCAGCTCATCGAGCAGGCGCGCTCCGAGATCACGACGCTGCAGTCGCAGTACGAGTCGGATGTGAAAGGCGCCATCGAGGAGCTGTCGGCCTCGCTCGACCAGGTGTCGGGGTATTCGACGGACCTCGCAGGCAAGATTGACGCGACGGTTGCCAGCCTGACGACCGCGACGGACTCGCTCGGCAACTCGCTCGTCGCCGCGCAGGGCACCTTGAACGAGACGGCATCACAACTCGACGGCGCGGTATCCGATCTCAAGCAGGCGAAGGACGACTTGGACAAGGCATTGGCGTCGGGCGATATCGAGACGGTCAAAAAGATCATCGGCGACGATGCGTCGAGTTTGTCGACGTATCTGTCCGCGCCGGTCAAGATCGAGCGCAACGCGGTCTATCCCATCGCGAACAATGGCTCGATGATGATTCCGTTCTATACGCTGCTGTCGCTGTGGGTTGGCGCGGTCATCCTCGTCGCGATGCTGCAGGTCAACCTCGGGCAGGGGCGACGGGAAATGTATCCGGGCATCAAGCCATCTGAGGAGTATTTCGGGCGCTACGGCATCTTCTCGCTGCTCTCGTTTGGGCAAAGCCTTTTCGTGTGCCTGGGCGATGTGTTTTTCCTGCAGGTCCAGTGCGTGCACCCGGTGCTGTTCGTGCTGAGCGGGGTCGTGATCGGGCAGGTCTTCGCGTTCTTCGTCTACACGCTCACGGTCTCGTTCGGAAACGTTGGCAAGGCGCTGTCGGTTATCTTGCTCGTCGTGCAGGTAGCGGGATCGGGCGGAATTTTCCCCATCGAGATGTCCGGCGGCATCTACGAGGTGCTCTACCCGTTTTTGCCGTTCGTGTATGGCATGAAGGCGCTGCAGGCGTGCGTGGCGGGAATCTACGGCATGGAGCTCGTGCAGAGTCTGGCGTTTATCGTGGTGTCGCTCGGCACGTTCTCGCTGCTGCTGGGCCTGGTCATCAGAAAGCCGATTATCAAGTTCAACAACTTCTCGCACGAGCAGCTCTCCAAGACGAAGGTTATGTGATTGGGGGCTGGCCCCCAGGTGCCACGGGAGGCAGCAAGGGAGACGCTTCGAGGCCCGAATCCGTCGCCCTCGCAGCCTCCCGCGGCAGCCCGCATCCGCCCAACCCCACAAAACCAGAAGGGGAGCCGGGTTGACCCCGACTCCCCTCTTTTAACGCCCGCTGCCCCTTATGGCGTTGTTACCTCTTGCGGTTCACGTAGGTGATACCCGGTCGCGTCTGCTCGAACTCGGACATCTTGAAGAAGCGCCTGCCGGCCTTCTTCAGCTCGGCGGCACGTGCCCCTGCCGGCGCCGACTCGTCTTCGACATCGCCAAAAGACAGAGCGCGCGTCGGGCAGTTGTGCACGCAGAACGGCTCGGGATAGCTCTCGGTGCAGTCGTTCGCACCGCAGCGCATGCACTTGGTCGCCCAGACGGGCATCCACTCCATGTGCAGATCGCCCCACGTGCCAGCGGGCTTGTCGATGCCTTCGCCGCTTCCCAGCGTGCGTGCGACGATGCGCCAGTCGTCATCATCTAGGCCATGTGCGAACTTGCAGGAAAACGCGCAGGTCCAGCATCCCGTGCAGCGCTCGAGGTCAACCAGAATCTCGTTAGCGGCCATTGCTAGGCCTTCTTTTTGTGCAATACCGTATGACATCGTATCTCCACGACCATCCAGACGGCAGCTCCCCCAGTGCGCTCGCCTCAATCCTCGGTATCTCACCCGCAATGGCTACAACGGTTATTTCCCAGCTCAAAGAGCGTAACATCGTATTTGTAGTACAAGAAGACAATGGCAGAACGCGCCTGAAGGCGTCACTAACAAAAGCAGGTGTCTACCTTTCGCGTGACGCAGACATCGCCTTGATGCTCGCACACGAGTCGTACTTTTCTCCGCTGTCTCCAAACCTACGCGCGATGGTCGTCGTCGGATCGGAAATCACCGCGAGTGCCACGCAGTACGGCAACAGAATCCGCGAAGGGCATTTTTTCGATGCGTTCGAGACGCTTCACGCATTTTCATTCGTTGAACTTCTTTCCACGAAGTTGGCACGCGAATTCGGCCTTCAGATCAACGAGATGCGCATCGTGTTTGCGCTGATCGAGGAGCAGCGGAACATGCGCCCGAGCGAGCTTTCGGACAAGCTGCTTCTAGCAGCGCCCAAAACCACCTACGCGCTCAACGCGCTCTCGGAAAAGGGCATCATCGAGATTGCCGCCGACCCCACGGACAGGCGTGCGAAGCTGGTGATATGTGTGGCAGTGCCACACATCTCGCGCATGCTGCCGTGTTGAGATTGCTGGCCTGCTCTCAGCCTTATTCACAAAAATTGCAGTCACCCAAAACATATTCCCATGGGTGTTCCCTCAGCGGTTCTCGTACCGTATGCCCGCCCCATCGCATGGATTGTTCGACCTACTTTCTCCTGTACATGCAAGCGTAGTTCATCCATTTTGCATGCTTTTTTCATGCTATACTGAATCATGAATTGGAGACGCGGAGAGGAGCTGACATGCCGGCCCTGCAAGTGAAAGATTGTCCTGCCGAAACATATGAGCTGCTCAGAGAGTGCTCCGCACGAGAAAACCGCAGCATATCGCAGCAGACCCTCACCATTATCGAGCAGTACCTTGGCGTGCGCGCCCCCGAGACAGCACCGTGCTCCGACGCTGGGCATCTCGCACCGGCAGCTGCCAGCAACAAACCAGAAATGGCGGAGCTTAGCTTTCTGGCGAGACGGCGAAGAACCTTCGAGCGCATCAACAGCCTCCCCTCGTTCGATCTGCCCGAAGGCTTCGATGACACGGCAGACCTCATTGCAGCCGCACGGGAGGAACGTTGGTAGTCTTGGACAACTGTGCACTCTTCGAGATTTTGCGGAAGAGCGATCGCGGACGCGCGCTCCAAGAGCTGTTGATGGTCGAAGAAAAAGTAATCAGCGTCGAGCTCATCCGCGCCGAGGCAGTCAGCGTCTTACGCAAGCTCGTAGTGACGGGCAAGGTCACAAAAGGCGATGCGGGGAGCATGCTCGCGGTTGCCATGGACCTCATCGACGAGTTCTACCCCATGACGGAACTCCAGATCGAGGCGATGAACGAGGGCATTCGGCTGAACCATTCCACTTACGACATGTTCTATTTCGTCCTCGCCCGTCGAATGGGAGCAACGCTCTTCACGCTTGACAAGAAGCTCGCACAGCTTTGCGAAGAAAACGGCGTCGACTGCATCCACGAAGTCGAGCTGCGGTAGCGGGCGGGCATCCGCTGTAGCCCCACATTCGCAGAGCATGAGGCGCCCCTATGGGGTAGTTAGCGTCTCCCGAATCAGGATTCGGTGGGCAGCAGTATGGCGAAATGGACGCAGAGGTCTTCATGACCGGGGACGGGCATCCAGCCACGAATCCGGTCTGAGAGCTCGTTGTCGGTGACCGTCTCGCCGCTCTGCAGCGCCTTGGCGAGCTTACATCCCCTGTGGGAGGCGGGATCTCCAACTTTCGCGCATGTGCTGCCCTGGACGAAGCCCTTCGATTGCGCAATGGGATTGGACGCAATGACCGTATGGTTTGCGTCGATGAGCCTCGCCAGCCCGGGGAACGTGTCCCACATCAAATGAAAGCTCTCGATGATCTTCTCGTCTTCCACAGCAATCCCCTTCCCGACGGTGGTGTTGGTTCGATGGTATCACGCGCAAAGGAGAGCCGGGATCGCGCACGTATGCACGGGAGCTGTGGCAGTGCCACACATCTCGCGTTTTCTGCACGGCATATGTGGCAGTGCCACGCATCTCACGCAGGATGTGCAAAATAACCCGACCGGGCAAAATTGTCGAACTATTTCTCCGCAAAAGGAGTATCGTTTCGAGCCGTTACACATCTGACCGCCCACGAGCATGAATCGAGTGAAACTCACACAAAATGACCGCGCAAATGCAAGAGTCAACCCAATCGTTCAAGGCAGTGCCGAACACGGCAAAGGCGACGGAGACGCTGAGAGAAGCTGGCAGCCACATCGCGCACAACGTGCACGAGTCCACGCTTTCCGACTCCCCCACTACCGAGGCTGAAAGCCACACAGTTATGGGCAAGCTCAAGCGCGCGGGCATCATCCTCGCCCAGCTCGTCGTTCTGATCGCAATCTACGAGGTCGGCTGCATCATCTCCCGCTACCTCCCCATCGCGATTCCCGGCAACATCGTCGGCATGGCGCTGCTGCTCGTCCTGCTCGCCACGGGCGTCCTCAAGGGCAAGCACATCGGCGGCGCGTGCGATTACATGATCGACAACATGTCCATCTTCTTCATCCCCGCCGGCGTCGGCATCATGGGGTGCTTCACCCTGCTGCAGGGCAGCGCGCTCAAGTTCGCGTTCGTGTGCATCGTCACCACCGTCATCGTCTTCATCGCGACCTCGGCGACCGTCATCGCCACCTCGCGCCTCATGAACCGCATCGCAGGCAAGCGCGCGGCGGCCTCTACAGAGACGCGCGCGTAGGGGAGCACCGACAATGCAAGTACCTTTCATCCTTGCCGCCGATGGCACCATCGACTTCAGTCTGCCAAGCACCCATTTTGCCCTCATGCTCCTTGTGGGCTCCATCGCCTCTGTGGCGGTGTTCGAGCTGTGCGTGCTGCTCTACAAGAAGGTGAAGACGCCGCTGCTCAACCCGCTGCTCGTCACGCTCGTGGGGCTCATCCTCGTGCTCACGCTCTTCAACATCCCGCTCGATACCTACGAGGAGAGCGTCTCTATCTTCTCGTTTCTGCTCGGGCCGGCAACCGTCGCGCTTGCCTACTCGGTCTACAAGCAGCGCCAGATCCTGAAGGAGCACTTCGTCCCCATCTTCGCAGGCTGCCTGGTCGGCTCCGTCGTGTCGATGGTCAGCGCCTACACGCTGTGCAAGGTGCTCGGGCTGGGGAGCGAGATGGCACTTTCGTTTATCCCCAAGTCGGTGACGACCCCCATCGCCATCGCCGCTTCGCAGGAACTCGGCGGAATCACGTCGATCACGGTTGCCGCCGTCATCATCACGGGCATCCTCGGCGCCATCTTCTCGCCCCTCATGGCGAAGATCTTCCATGTGAAAAACCGCATCGCAACCGGCGTCGCCATCGGCGCGTGCTCGCATGCCGTCGGCACAACCAAGGCCATCGAGATGGGCGAGCTCGAAGGCGCAATGTCCGGAGTTGCCCTTGCCGTATCCGGCATCCTCACGACGATCATCGTTATCATCGCGCACTGCGTGTTTCAGTGCTAGCAGCGCCGAAAATGGCACGATACCCACGGCCCCTCGTGTCAACATGAGACGATACCCACGGCCCCTCGTGCCATAAACGAGGGTGAAGGCCCGGGAGCGCTTGCGCGGACCCGGGCCTTCGACCCTAGCCGGAGCTGTTGTGTCCTATTCGCCCAGCTCCTATTCTTTCGGCACGCTCAAGGAGGGTGCCTGCCGAAAGCCACTCAGTACTGCCAAGCGGCCGTGGACATTAACGTTATGCGATCTCTTCCTCCATGTTGAGAGCCGCCGTGCCCATCTCGCCCGTCGAGACCCTCATGACATCCTGGACGCCGGAGACGAAGATCTTGCCATCGCCCGCACCGCCCGTATGGAGCACGCGGTTTGCGGCTGCCACGACCAGGCCGGGGTCCACTTCGGAGACCACGATGTCCACTTGAAGCTTGGGCAGCAGGTTCATGTTGGTCTTGACGCCGCGGTACTGGCCGCTCTTGCCCTTTTGGATGCCGCAGCCCATCACGGTGGAAACCGTCATGCCCGTCACGCCGATCTGCGCGAGCGTGTCTTTCAAGGTAACGAACTTGTCCTCGTTGCAGATGATGCTCACGCGGGTGAGATCGCCCGTAGCCTTGACGGGAACCGGCTCGAGGCCCGTGAGGTCGACCGGCGCCGCAGATTCGGACGCGACCGCGGGAACAACCGGGACGAAGTCGGCATATGCGGAGACGAGGCCGTGCTCGGAAACGTCCAGGCCCTCGAGCTCTTGGTCGCTCTCAACGCGCAGACCGACCGTGTGCTTGAGGATGGCGAACAGAACCACGCCGCAGACGATGGTCCAGGCCAGGATGGCGAGCATGCCCAGGAACTGGATGCCGAGCTGGTCGATGCCGCCGCCGTAGAACAGGCCGGGGTTGATCTCCACATCGTAGGTGCTCAGAATCTCGGGGTTGGCGAGCAGGCCGACGGCAATGACGCCCCAGGCACCGCAGATGCCGTGCACGGAGGAAGCGCCGACCGGGTCGTCAACGCCCCTGCGGTCGATGAAGGGAACGAAGACGCAGACCAAGATGCCAGCGACGACGCCGACGACGCATGCGCCAATGGAGTCGACGACCGCGCAGGGGGCCGTGATGCCGACGAGGCCCGCAAGCGACGCGTTGAGCGTCATGGTGACATCGGGCTTGCCGTCTTTAGCCCAGGTGAAGATCATGGCCGCGACAGAAGCCGTGGCAGCGCCGATCGTGGTGGTCGTGAAGATCTGCGCGACTTGCGCGGTGGTGCCACCGGCAGCGCCGTTGAAGCCGTACCAGCCAAACCACAGGATGAAGACGCCGAGAGCACCGAGCGTGATGGAGTGGCCGTTGATCGCGTTCGGCTTGCCGTCCTTGTCGTACTTGCCGATGCGGGGACCCAGCATCCATGCGCCCAGCAGAGCGATGACGCCGCCCACGTTGTGGACTGCTGCGGAGCCTGCAAAGTCATGGAAGCCCATGCTCTGCAGCCAGCCGCCGCCCC
>ERZ780226.2892-NODE-2892-length-11212-cov-2.840011_pt1 | contig 11212 bp, 7 predicted proteins | sample MGYA00511165_ERZ780226 | MGnify/ENA primary metagenome ERZ780226 (study PRJEB29588, sample SAMEA2152373) | human gut metagenome | biome: human gut; feature: human-associated habitat; material: faeces | place: Denmark | collected 2008/2010 ...
CATGATTTGTTTCTCCGTATTCACCTATGACCCCATTGCGCTGCATACGGAAAGAGGACGTGAAGAAATCATCGTCGAAAACCCCACCTACGTCCAGCAACCGCTTATACAGGCAGTGGTAGACCACCTGCTGGGCAAGTCGGTCTGCACCTGCGACGGCGAAAGTGCTACACTGACCAACTGGGTAATGGACAAAATCTTAGGGAAAATCTAAGGAAAGGCTGTCTGTAAAGAATGTATCGAATTAGAAAAAGGAAGTAAATGCAACGTCATCCCGGCCTCGAGCCGGGATCCATTGCCTTACCAGCAACAGGCAAAATATGGATACCGCATCAAGTGCGGAATGACAATAGATTAGTACTTTTTGTTACAGCCCCTCACGGATTAATCATCTTCCGTCTCAGCGCTACTGTTCACCAGCCTATATACATCGTTATTCTCACCCACTACCCATACGACATCGTCGACCATGAAACGTTCATGAGGATCAGGGGCATGAAGGGTTTCATCGCCACGCTCCACCCCTACAATCAGGCAATGGTACTGTTCCCGAATGCCTGCTTCACGAAGCGTCAGCCCGAGGAAGGGAGAATCGTCGTCTATCTTAAACTGACGGAGAATCATTTCGCTCTTCTCTACCACATCCGTATCGAGTGCAGCCGCCTGCTCCATGTCTTTACTGAAAGCCGCCAGTTCCTCGTCTGTAGCAATCACCTGAATCTTGTCCTGTGGAAACAGACGCACGTCGGCACCAGGAATGTTGAAACGCCGCCTGCCACGCAAGATGGAGACGACATGAACTCCATACTTGCTGCCGAACTTCAACTCCCCTAACGTCCGACCGGCCCAATCAGCCTCGGCGGGTATCACATAATCCGTCAAGTGCAGGTCGCGCGACAACAGACGGCCGGCATATTCAGGTTTTTTCTCACCCATATACTCTGCCCGCATGTCACGATAGCGCAGGTTCTGAAAGAAAGTGCGTTCTATCAGGATGGACTGTTTCTTCAGTTGGCGTGATATAATCATCAATACCAGCAACAAAGCCGCCACACCAAACACCAAACCGATAGACAGCTTGAACAATCCGCCGATGACAAACATCACGAAACCTGCAGCTACCAGAATGCGCAATACAACGGTGGCCACCAGCGGAGCACGGTTGGAACGGCTTTCCTTCCACAAAGTCGTAAATTCGACTGAATGGTTCTTCTTAATCATGATGGCACGCAGAAAGGGAGAAATGCAGAGAATGATGATGACAGCCGCCGTCAGCGAACCCCATATACCTGGCAGAGCTTCACGTAACAGAGGTACCAGCAGGCGGAAAGCAATCGCCACGACAGCCACACTGACAATGGAATAGACCACCGTAATACGCACCAGCGCAATGATCAACTTCTTCCATAAACTCTCATGATTTACCGTGTGCGAACCGTTGGCATAACGGTCGAGCCACATGTGCCAGCGCTTGGGCAGATGGCTGTCCACGAAGTTGGAAGCAGGTTCTGCCAGCCGGATCATATAAGGAGTGAGGAAAGTGGTGATGACCGACACCGCCACAACAATCGGATACAGGAAATCGCTCGTAACCTTGAGCGACACACCCAGCGAAGCGATGATAAAGGCAAACTCACCGATCTGTGTCAGGCTGAAGCCGCACTGCATGGCCATCTTCAACGGCTGCCCTGAAAGCAATACGCCCAAGGTACCGAAAACGGCCTGCCCCACAATGACAGCCAGCGTGATGACAAGAATAGGAACGGCATATTGGACAATCATACCGGGATCGACCATCATGCCTACCGACACGAAAAACACGGCGCCAAACAGGTCCTTGACCGGGTTGACCAGCCGTTCGATGGCCTCAGCCTCAGCTGTTTCAGCCAAAATGGAACCCATGATAAAGGCACCGAAGGCAGGCGAAAAGCCCGTCTGCGAAGCGATGACCACCATGGCAAAGCAAAGCCCCAGAGAAACAATCAGCAACGTTTCGTCGCTCATCAGCTTGCGACAACGCTTCAACAAACCCGGAATGAGGTAGATGCCCACCACGAACCACAATACCAGGAAGAACATCAGCTTCAGAATGCTCTCCATCATCTCAGCTCCCTCGAAATTGTGACTGGCGGCCATCGTCGAAAGCATCACCATCAGAACGATGGCCAGGATATCTTCCAGAATCAGTACACTGAGCACCAAGCCTGCAAACTGCTTCTTGCGCAAACCCATGTCATCGAAAGCCTTGTATATAATAGTGGTAGACGACATGGCAATCATACCGCCCAAAAAGAGGCAATCCATCCGCTTCCATCCGAAACCCGAGCCGACAGCCATACCCAGCAAAATCATGCAGAAGATAATGGTACAGGCAGCAATGATAGCCGCCCCGCCCACCTTGGCAATCTTCTTGATGCTGAAGTCGAGTCCCAGAGAAAAAAGCAAGAAGATAACACCAATATCGGCCCACGTCTGAATGTTGGCAGTATCCATTACCGAAGGCGTGTATTGCATGTGCGGACTGGCCAGAAAGCCCGCCACTACATACCCCAGCACCAAGGGTTGTTTGAGTTTCTTAAACAGCAGCGTCATCAGCCCCGCACATACCAATATCAAGGCCAGGTCGCTGATCAATGTAGCCAAATGTGACATAATACGTGTTTTTATTCCGTTTCTGCAGACAAAAGTACGGATAAAAACGGAGATAGGCTACAAAAAATTATTCTTTTATTCCCAAGGTCTGACGGGCATCGGCCTGCTGTTTTTCTGAGAGCTTATGTTTGTAACCGTCATAAAGATATTTACCCACCACGCTGTTTGAATGTTTCACAATCTCGGCCATTAGCAAATCGGAAAAAGCAGCCTCAATCTGCTCTTTGGACTGGTTGGAGAAATCGCGTTCGTAAAAGCGGTCGAACGACATCAGGAGGTCCATCATCTCATCATTCAGTTTCGTGTTGCCCGTATAAACCCGGTCACCCAAATCTACCTCAATGCGTCCGTTCTCCAGGACAAACGGCAGAGTTACAGGGAACATATCGCTATCATTCTCCTGCACCATCAATTCACGCACTTCGGGTACGGCCTGCACGCCTTCGAACCTAAACTTTCCGTCCTCCACTTTCACACTATCCATGCGGATAGCCGGATCCAGCGCATCTTGCATATACACCATACGTCCGTTCAGCTTTGGATTGGTCACTTTTCCTTCTATCACATAACCATTTGGGGTGGAACTACATCCCGACAATAAAAAAGCTGCACAGGCAGCACTCAGAAAAAAGTATTTCATAGTGTTTTTCTTCGTTTTCATAGAATACATACATTGTTTATTTGTCTTTACAAAGAAAAAAAAATAATTCTAAAATAGCAAATAATACCCCAAAGAAATAACAACAAAAAAGCACCCCGCTTCCTACGTTCGGGGTGCCTTTTAAAATTATTATATTTGGACTTCTCTCAGCTATCAGAAGCGGAAGCCAATTTTCAGGTTCGGAGTGGCGAAGAGGCCGATACTGTGATGGCCTACTTTGTAGGCTGCCGAACCCTTGGGACAAATCTGGATATGGTCGTAGCGATAGGACACAGGCTGAACCTCGAAGCCGAAAACCAGACCTTTGGCCAGGCTGTACTCAATACCGGCTACGGCACCTACACGGAGGCCGAAAATCTGACCGGCACGGGAGTTGGGCACATAGAGCTGAACACTCTCTTCACTTGCTTCACCGCCCATTTCCGTTTCTCCTTCACCAAAGCCTACATCCGGATTTGAAGGGTCAATGTCTGTACTTCCAGAACTGCCTAAATCGTCATCCAAATAAGTTTCACCGGTATAGGGGAAACTGGTTGTAATACGTCCCATTTGCCATCCCAATACGCCACCGACGTAGAGGTTGATGCGTTCGTTTCTTGTATTGAAATAATAGTTAGAACCGAGAGCCACATTCCACGCATTACTTACACGTGCTTCCACGTACTTATAATCCTGCAGAGGCATTTCGGGAACGCTATGGTCACCTTCAATATAGTCCTTGGACGGAGTAGCATTGATATTCATGCTGAACATCAAGTTCACATCCCAGTTGTCACTCAGGAAATATTTTCCCTGAATGCCGATGAGGTTGACCAAAGAGTTCGTATTCAATTCTCCCAAACCAAGATAGATGCCCGGATCCGATGATTTAAAATCCGTGCTACCCTCACCAGGAAGTCCCACAGGATTATCAAAGTTCGATCCATTCCAATAAGTAGGCAACAGATAATACATATCCTGATTGAACATCTGGTTGTTACCGATGACAGCCGAAATCTGCCATTGGCCCTTCTTGGGAGCAAACGACGCATCACCACCGCTGTAGTGTTGCGCCGCAAGCGGCGCAACTGTTGCTACAGACAGGAGTAATATGCATAGTTTCTTAATCATACGTCACATTTTAAGAGGTTCAATTATTCGGCTGCAATAGCATCAAGCAGCTTCTGAAGTTGTTCAGTATAAAGTTGGATATTAGCCTCCATATTGTCAACAATCTGCTGCTTGGAAGCTATTTGGTTATCATAATATGCTGCAGTCTTATCATTATCCCAGCCATATTCATTAAACCAAGCAATCTGATCTTCATATTCAGCGATAGACTGCTCAATCAAAGCGATATCTTCTTTTGTATCTTCAATGAGAGTCTGCAGAGCAGTAGTGCCATTGGTTGTAGTGTACTGATTCGTGTATTCATCATAGGTTACATACACAAGTGTACCACTAGCAATAGCGTCTTCAATGAGTTGCTGCTGTCTTTGGAGTGCGCTAAGTTTAGTCAGTTCACTATAACCGACACCACCTTCAGACATATCCCCTGATACAGAACCAATATAATTATAATAAGGATTATCCATACTGATTACAGTATAATACTGACCATTAATGTATATACCCGTATTTCCCTTAATTAAATAAGCCTGTAATTCAGCCTCCCAAACCTGCATGTAAGCATCTTCATACTTCTCAATGATAGCATCCTTTTGATTGTTCAATGCAAGAACACGGCTTCCAATCAAATCAGCTTGATCATTAACGTAATTGTACAAAGCCAACCACTTATCATAATTTACAATACCAGGATATGTTTCTTCAAAGTGTTGTGCATCACGATTATTCTTATAAGAGCCCTGAATATTCAAACTTCTTATTGTATTCGGGTCATCAAAATTCGCAGGAACAGCTGTAGAGTAATCAGTAGGAGCAACTGCAGGGTCTTCCAAAACAGGAACATAGACATCTTTAACATTCACATTATAATTCGCTTGTGTAGCATTACCAAACAATGTCAAAGCGGCCTTAATATACTTGTGCAAGGTTGAAGTCCCTTTATCTGAATAGTCAGTAGCCTCATAAGGATACATTGACTGAATAATATCTTTTTGTCCCAAAATATAAGACGAAGAATTACTAACATATAAATACAAATTATCAACATTTGCAGGAGTATCCAAAGGATCTGTTGCAGGAGTAGTTGTATTATCTACTCCAAACTGATTATTAAAGTTCTCCAAAGCGGATTCAGCTGCACCATCCACCACATTTCTAGCAGCTGCATAATTTTGGATAGCGGTTCTTAAAGTTGTAGCAGCAGATTTCTTCGTTGCATCGGTTGCAGTAGTCGCCTCATAAGCCGATTTAAAGGCCTCTATTGCAGCTTCAGCTGCTTCATATTTTTCATTTGCTGCATTGTAATTTTCTCCAGCATATCCATAAGCTTTCAATGCGCCCTGATAGTTGATATATCCATCTACCCAAGCCTTCAAATCACTTTCATACTGAGACTTGATAACCGCCGCATCAATCGCCAATCTGTCTCTCTTGGCTTGAATCTGTGCAAGATAAGACTCTTTCACCTGATTGTCATTGTCAAAAAGAGATTCATTGATATTGGGATAGTCCATGAAGAATATATAATCATTCATAAATGCATCTTTTGCACTGTTGTAAGACATTCCCGTATTAGAATTATAATAACCTTGATTCAACAACGTATATGCGAAATTGTCAACATTACCTTTTAAATACTGCAACTCCGGTTCAAAAACTTTATAATCAGCAGTCATCACACCATCAGCAAAGCTGTTATCAAGTTCCGAAGAAGGGAAATTAGAATTTAAGAAATAATACAAGTTCTCTTGAATAGAAGCATCCACTTGCGCAACAGGCAAGACAAAAGCAGAATCCTTTGACAATTCATTCATAACACCTTCTGCCTCTCGTGAAGCTTCTGCAAGGACACCGCTAATGCGAGCCTCTTGGATAGCCATTACAGCAGTAGCTTCTTCTTGATCCAATGCATTAATTTGATTTTGGATTTCTGCTTTTTGAGCATTCAAATCAGCCATGTCATTAGGATCGCTAATTGACTCATAGCTTTCCAACAATTGCTTGTAAATGTTCAAATCATATTCTTTTTCCGCAATTGCCAGTTCTCTGCTATATACATAATTCTTGTTTCGGCTCTCATATTGCAATTTAGCCATCTGAGCCTGATACAAATCATCTTACACAGTTGGCAGACTATACAATAAGGAGTTCAGCAATCCGCGAACTTCAAGAATTTCTGCTGCAAATGCACTATCACGACCTGTAAGCTCTGCAATTTCCAATTCAGCCAAAGCTTCAACCAGAGCAGCCTGAGCACGGGCAGTAGCGGCTTGAGCATTAGCCATCAAAGCTGCATACTGCTCAACCAAAAGATCTCTCTTCTGAGTCCACTCTTCAATCAGATAATCAGCATGAGCCTGTTTCAATTCCAAATCAATCTGCTTCATCTGCAAATCGATTTCATCCATCTGCCTATAAATTTCTTCACGCTGTACCTTCACTAACTCAAGTTGAGTTACTGCATCTTGATAAGCAGCCTTTGCACGAATGAAATCAGCTTTTGCCCCACGAAGATCAGTGATACCCGCCGGTTCCTCAGTGTCGATACAACTGGTGAATGTTGCAGTTGCCCCACTCATTAGTAGAGCAGCCACGAGATAAGTCCATTTTCTCATACCATTTGTTTTTAAATAGGTTAATAAAAAACTGTTTGTTATGTAAGTGATATTTCTAAATATCCAAAATCAACATAGGCTGCAAATTCATCACATAAAGCAAGATTATAATCAACACTTACAAGAAAGAATGTTTTTCATCACGCGTTTCTTCAAGCCACTCATTCATTAACAATCATTTCATTCATACGCACTATCATTAACACTCATTTGCGCCTTATGCCGACAAATATAAAGTATTCATTTTAGAAAAACAAGAAAATAGCCATAAAAAAACGAGATCTATTCGCATTATAACATAATAAATTACGATTTATCACGGTTTTCCATGACACACGCAAAAGACACATGTACAACTTTTAACTATTCAAAAAAGAATGTATAAACACGAATAAATCATCTTATCCACAAATATGCGTATTTTAGTAATAGAATTTATTGTACAAAATACAATTATACATATGCTTTATAACATAGTTTATAAACATATACAATGTTTGAATATATTATCAACATAGACCAATAATCGCGAAAAGCAGCATAATAACCATAGAAAACAAACATTCAATCACAAAAAGGAGACCAAGAGACATACCACCAATACTGAATATGACAACCGCATGACGGTATTCTCGCATACTAAGAAAAGACAAAGACACCATATTAATATATACATCCTAACAACCCTTTCACAAACAAGCGATAAGACATACACAACCTGCCAACAACTTTCCTACCCTCTGACGACAAAACATACACATCCTGCATCCAGCAAAACTGCCATCAAGACAACCACCTGACAGCATACAGACAATGGCATGGCGAAATCGTCCCACCTTATCCGGTCTTAAATTAATTGCGGAAATATTTCTCTATTCGGCAAGAATTCGCTTTCTTTGTAGCATGTTTTAAAGTATAACCTACGATTAAATAAATAAAGTTATGAAGATTTCACACATTGAGCATCTGGGCATTGCCGTAAAGAGCATCGAAGAAGCCCTGCCGTATTACGAGAACGTATTGGGTCTGAAGTGTTACAACATCGAGACTGTCGAGGACCAGAAAGTGAAAACGGCCTTTCTGAAAGTGGGTGAAGTAAAAATCGAACTGCTGGAACCGACTTCACCGGACAGCACCATCGCCAAATTTATCGAAAAGAACAACGGTAACGGCGGCATGCACCACCTGGCATTCGCCATCGAAGACGGCGTGGCCAACGCCCTGGCATCGGCCGAAGCTGCCGGCATCCGCCTGATAGACAAGGCTCCGCGTAAAGGTGCCGAAGGACTGCACATCGCTTTCCTGCACCCGAAATCCACGCTGGGCGTACTGACAGAACTTTGCGAGAAACCGGAATAAAGGAGTGACGAGCTACCAGCGACAAGTGACGAGCGAATTTTATACGGACGTTGAGACTTGTACCTCGTAGCCCCGTAGCCTGTAATCAAACAAAAAATCATACATTACTAAAATTCTAATAACGATGAGCAATCAATTAGAGAAAATCAAAGAGCTTATCGACCGTCGCGCCGTAGCGCGTCAGGGCGGTGGCGAAAAGGCTATTGCCAAGCAACACGAAAAAGGTAAATATACAGCCCGTGAGCGTATAGCCATGCTGTTGGACGAAGGAAGCTTCGAAGAAATGGACATGTTCGTTGAACACCGTTGCACCAACTTTGGCATGGAGAAGAAGCACTACCCCGGCGACGGCGTAGTAACCGGTTGCGGCACCATCGAAGGCCGCCTGGTGTATATCTTCGCGCAGGACTTCACGGTATCGGCCGGCTCGCTGTCCGAGACCATGTCTCTGAAAATCTGCCACATCATGGACAAGGCCATGAAGATGGGCGCACCGGTCATCGGATTGAACGACTCGGGCGGCGCACGCATCCAGGAGGGCATCAACGCTTTGGCCGGCTATGCTGAAATCTTCCAGCGCAACATCCTGGCTTCGGGCGTCATCCCGCAAATCTCCGGTATCTTCGGCCCCTGTGCCGGCGGTGCCGTTTACTCTCCCGCCCTGACGGACTTCACGCTGATGATGGAGGGCACGTCATACATGTTCCTGACCGGCCCGAAAGTAGTAAAGACCGTGACGGGCGAAGACGTGAGCCAGGAAAACCTGGGCGGAGCCAGCGTACACTCCACCAAATCGGGTGTAACACACTTCACAGCCGCTACGGAAGAAGAAGCCCTGGCCCTGATACGCAAGCTGTTGAGCTACATTCCGCAGAACAACCTGGAGGAACCGCCTTACATTGACTGCACCGACCCCATCGACCGTCTGGAGGACTCGCTGAACGAGATAATCCCCGACAGCCCCAACAAGCCTTACGATATGTATGAGGTCATCGGCGCCATCGTGGACAACGGCGAGTTCCTGGAAATCCAAAAGGACTATGCCAAGAACATCATCATCGGCTTCGCCCGCTTCAACGGCCAGAGCGTGGGCATCATCGCCAACCAGCCCAAGTACATGGCCGGTGTGCTCGATATCAACGCTTCGCGCAAGGCGGCCCGTTTCGTACGCTTCTGTGATGCGTTCAACATACCGCTCGTGACGCTGGTGGACGTTCCGGGCTTCCTGCCGGGTACGGGTCAGGAGTACGGCGGCGTCATTACGCACGGGGCCAAGCTGCTCTTCGCCTACTGCGAGGCGACGGTACCCAAAGTGACCGTTACGCTGCGCAAGTCTTATGGCGGGGCTTATATCGTGATGTCCTCCAAACATATTCGCGGCGACATCAACTATGCCTGGCCGAGTGCCGAGATAGCCGTGATGGGTGCCAGCGGTGCCGTCGAGGTGCTTTTCGCCCGCGAAATCGCCAAAATCGAAGACCCGGCGCAGAAGGCTGCCTTCATCGCCGAAAAGGAGGAGGAGTACCGCCAGAAGTTCTCGAACCCCTACAATGCGGCCAAGTACGGCTATATAGACGACGTGATAGAGCCGCGCAATACGCGTTTCCGTATCATCCGTGCATTGCAGTCGTTGGCGACCAAACGTCTCACGAACCCGGCCAAGAAACACTCCAACATACCGCTTTAGGCTTATGAGGAAATTTTGTCTGTTGGTCGTTATGGCGCTTTGCGGCCTCGGAGTGTCGGCGCAGGGCGTGCTTAATGTGAGAATAAACGAAGTGCTCGTGCTCAACGAGAACGACATCGTGGACGATTACGGTGTTCGGGAGTCGTGGGTGGAGCTCTTCAATACCGGTTACGAACGTGTCAATGTGGGCGGCTGTTATCTGGGAATCCGGTATGCCGACCGTTACGATGCGGATGGCAACAAGCTTATCAAGAAGTACTATATCCCGCGCAACAATCCTGCGACGAGTATCGAACCGCTGGGGTACAGGCTCTTTTTCTGCGAAGGTACCGATACGAAGGGAACTTTCTACACCAATTTCACGCTTGGCGACGAGCCTGTGGACATGGTGATACTCTACAATGCCAACGGTAAGGATATCATCAGCGTATTCAAATTCCCGGAGAATTATACGCCGGTGCCGGATGTAGCGTGGGGCATCCTCGGTCACGAGGAGATAGAGTCCAAGGTTTTTCCCGAATTCACCCGGGCCGAACGGCGTGCGCTGCGGGGCGATGCCTATCTCGATGCTGTCGCCGCACGGTTGAAATACCAGCCGCAGGCGATGCTGAAGACCACTCCGTTGGCGACCAACGAAGTGAACGAGGAGGTGCCGCGGCACGAAGTCTTCCGCCAGCGGGACGAAACGGGCGCGGTCATGTCGCTGACGGCCATGAGCGTGGTGTTTCTCGCCTTGGTGGCCATTTTCCTGGTTTTCAAGGTAATCGGCATGGTGATGGTCAGGAGGGCCAACCGGAAGTCGGTCAAGGAGGGCGGCGAACCCGTAGTGGGAAAGCAGGCCCGGGACGGCGGCTATACCGGAGAGGAGATGGCGGCTATCGGACTTGCGCTCAAGCTCTATCAGGAAGACCTGCATGTACACGAATCGACGGTCATCACCATCAACCATGTGAACAGGATGTATTCGCCGTGGAACTCCAAGATACACGGCATAACCGAATTACCCCAGAGAAAAAACAGATAGCATACCTATATGAAAGAGTATAAATTCAAGATAAACGGCAATGCGTACAAGGTTGCCGTGGAGAGCGTCCAGGACGGTATTGCGGCCGTGTCGGTGAACGGTACCCC
>ERZ780226.2899-NODE-2899-length-11188-cov-3.070781_pt1 | contig 11188 bp, 8 predicted proteins | sample MGYA00511165_ERZ780226 | MGnify/ENA primary metagenome ERZ780226 (study PRJEB29588, sample SAMEA2152373) | human gut metagenome | biome: human gut; feature: human-associated habitat; material: faeces | place: Denmark | collected 2008/2010 ...
CCGCCGATGACGCAGCCCAGCACAGCCAGGAATGCCGCCTGGCTGTAATCGCCCTCGACTGCAAAATCGCTGGCCGTGTACCGCTGCGGCGCGGCCACGCGGTACATCACACTGCCGTTTTTGCGTGCGCGGCTCGTGACCTTGACGCCAAACTGCTGCATAGCGTTAACCGTCATATCCACGTAGGAGTGGCTCTCGTAGGGGGCCAGCACCTCGATGCTGCTCTCGGACTCCATCAGCGGCGCGGCAAACAGCAGCCCGCTGATGAACTGGCTGGACACATCGCCGGGCAGGGTGAACCCGCCGGGGCGCAGGCGGCCAAAAATCGTGATGCCCTCTGGCGTCTGCTCAAAGTGTAGGCCTTGGCGGTCAAACAGCATTTGATACACTGCCTGGGGGCGGTCAAACAGCCGCCCCGCACCGGTAAAGCGCACTTTCTGGGCCGTCAGGCTGAACAGCGGTATCATAAACCGCAGCGTCGACCCGCTTTCGTTGCAGAACACCGGGCGCGTCACCGTCACAAAGCCCCCCGCTGTGCCGTGGCCTTTGATGGTCAGGGAGTGGGGCTCCTCGGTGATTTTGGCACCCAGCTGGGCCGCTGCGCCCAATGTGGCGCGGATGTCCTTGCTGTACTCGATATTCGTGATATGGCTTGTGCCGTCCGCCAAAGCGGCGCACAAAACTGCACGGTGGGCCGCACTTTTGCTGGGCGGCACCGTGGCTGTGCCGCTCAGGCGGCTGACATGAATCTTCCCGGCCGATGGCGGCGGCGACCTTGCGGCACTTGGCGATCACATCGGCAAACTTATCGGGTTTCAGGCACTGCGCGCCGTCGCTCCAGGCGTGGGGCGGGTCGTCATGGACCTCAATTTCCAGGCCGTCCGCACCGGCGGCCACCTCCACCACCCGCAGCTCATTCTGTTTCAAAAGCTCCCGCAGCGTCATACGCACGCCTCCCTTCGGCAAAACACCAAAACACCCCCTATTTTGATGATACCATTATACCCCATAAGTGTAAACCGCCTTTTGTGCAGACGCACAAAAAACCGGGCGCGAATTTGTGCCGTGCGGCGGGCATGGCCGAGGAAATCGTGCTACCCTATAGGTGAAAATACTTCAGACCGCAAAAGAGGGAGCACATGAAAATTACTGTTCTGACCTGGTGCGTCAGCTTTTTACCTATACTGCTGCTGATTATGCTGCTGGCGGTTTTCCGCGTATCTACCGCCCGCGCCGCAGGTGTGACACTGCTGCTGACCGTACTGTCCGCCTTAGTAGTGTACAAAGCGGACATACAGCTGGTACTGTTCGAGAGTCTGAAAGGCGTGTGGAGCACAGCCACCATCCTATATATCATCTTCCCCGCGCTGCTGCTGTACGAGCTCATCGCCGCCTCCGGCGCCATAGATGTAATGAACGACACCATGCGGCAGCTGAGTCCCCACGAGCTGTTCCGCATCCTGACAGTAGGTTGGGTATTCGTGGGATTTCTGCAGGGTATCACCGGCTTTGGCGTTCCGGTCGCCATATGCGTCCCCATGCTGGTGGCGCTGGGCGTCCGTCCTACCATGGCGGTCATCATCGCCCTGCTGGGCCAAGCCTGGGGCAACACCTTCGGTACGCTCAGCGCTGCATGGGATGCGCTGGCGGCGCAGGCGGGCTTGAACGAAGCCATGCCCCTTTACTGGCAAAGTGCTTTGTGGACTGCTGCGCTGCTCTTCGCAATGAATCTTGTTTCCGGATTACTGGTCTGCTGGTTTTACGGCAGGGGCGCAGCACTTCGCCGCGGATTGCCCGCTGTACTGGTGCTCAGTCTGGTGCAGGGCGGCGGGGAACTGCTGATGAGTCAGGTCAATACCACACTCTGCTGCTTTATTCCCTGCTGTCTGGCTTTGGTGGTATCGCTTCTTTTGGGGCGGCTTCCACTTTACAATACACCGTGGGAGCTGGAAAACAGCCGTGCCATGGAGCCGTCGCGCGGAACGCTTTTGTCGGAACAGGCGCCGCAGGGCATGGGGATCCTGCACGCCTTTTCCCCTTACCTTGTCATGACGGCCTTTTCACTGGTCTGCCTGCTCATTCCTTCGGTCAAGCGGGTACTGGCTGGTGTTTCGGTTTCGCTTAGTATCCCCGCTATTACCAGCGGTGGGGTGGAGGTCACCGAAGCTATTGCCGGTTTTTCACCGCTCAGCCTCACCAATGCCGGGGTGTTCCTGTTCCTGGCGGCAGGCTTCGGGTTCTTCTATTTTCGGCGTCGGGGCTGGCTTACAGCGGGCAGCGGGCAGCAGATCCTGCGGGACAGCCTGAAAAAAGCATGGCCCTCCTCTGTTTCGGTTATGGTGTTTCTGGTGCTTGCCAATATTATGAGCGGCACCGGCCAAACCGCTGCCTTGGCGGGTGGATTTTCCGCGGTATTTGGGCCGTACTATGCGGCGCTGGCAGCGCTGGTGGGAATGCTCGGCTCCTTTATCACCGGCTCCAATATGTCCAGCAATATCCTGTTTGGCAGCTTCCAGATGACGACGGCAGAACTGGTGGGCTTGCAGCCTGCCCCTATCCTGGCGGCACAGACCGTGGGCGGCAGCGCCGGCAGCCTCATCAGCCCCAGCAAAATCGTTCTAGGAGCTACAACAGCCGGCCATCCGGAAATGGTTGGTGCTATCATCAGAAAGTTGCTGCCGGTGGCACTGCTGTTTTCGCTCACCTCCGGCGCGGTAGTATTGCTTAGCGGACTGATGCTGGGCTAAAAAAATATTGGTATACAAAAAAGACTGTGGGTATGATATACTTAACTTATATCATGTCCACGGTCTTTTTATAGGAGGGGGATATCATGTATACCATCGGTTCATTCCTGCGGGAAGAGGAGCTGACCGGATTAAAGCTTATGACGGATACCGCCGATTTGCAGGCGGAAATCACCAATATCAATATTATCGATAATCCCGATTCCTACGATTGGCTTTCCTCCGGGGATTTTTTGCTGACCACCGGCTATTTTCTTCGGGATGATGAGGCTATGCAGTGTCAGCTTGTACGGGAGCTTTCGGAACTGGGTTGTGTGGGGCTGGCCATTAAAACCCGCCGCTATTTGGATGTGATTCCGGAGGCGATGCTGGAGGAAGCGAACCGGCTGGGCTTCCCGCTCATCAATATCCCGGTCCAGTATCCTCTCAGCAAGATCTGCAAGGTGGTGTTTGGCCGGCTTTCCGGCGGCGGGGTGGAAAAGGCCGACCGCTTTGTTTCGCTTTACCATTCCATCACCGAGAGCATGCTGGAGGCAGATGGCGTTTCCCGGATGCTGGGCGTCCTTAGCGACTTTATCGGTAATGCGGTGCTGCTGCTGGGGGCCAAGTGGGAGCTGATGGCCTATGCCGAAAATGCTGGAAACCCAATGCCGCTTTCGCGGTATCTCCCACTGCAAAAGGGGGAGGTTATTTTCCCAGAGAGTATTACCGGCAATATGCCTTCGGATTTTTCCAAATATGCCAAGGCCATCAAACGGGTCTTTTCCGCTGGGGAGGAGCGTGCGGTCTGCCGCATACTGCCGGTTTCCGGCGGTAATGCCCTGTTTGGCTACTTGGTGGTGTGGGAGACCGGCCGCAAAATGCAATCGGTGGAATATCTGGCCTTGGAGATCGCGGCCTCTTCCTTGGCGCTGGAGCGCTTCCGCACCCGCCAGATCGAGGAGATCCGGATGCATATCCGGCAGGACTTCTTTGACGATTTGCTCAGCGGCAAGCTCCATTCTGCCGAGGAGGTGGGCAGCATTGCCGGGATGCACAATATGGACGCCGAGGGGACCTATCTCTGCATGGTCACTAAGTTGGACAGCGCCGCCCGCGGGACCGAAAACTATGTGGAAATGCAGGATGCCTTCCTGCGCATCAAGGACCGTATGATCGCCCAGATCGGTGAACTTTCCCGCGAGGAGGGCCGCAGCTGCATCTCTATTCATCGTGGCAGCCTTATTATCACCTTTCTGCGCATTGTCCATACCGAACCGGACCAGCGCATTAGTGAGGAAAATCGGCGGTTTATCCAGCGGCTTTACCACCGTCTGCATGCCATCACACAGCAGTATGTCCTCAATATCGGTGTGGGGGAGCCGACCGCCCGTCTTATCAATGTGCGCCGCAGCTTTACCCAGGCGCAGGAGGCTATCCGGGTCTCCGGCAATTTGCGCAGCGTGGCAGGGGTGCATTTTTACGAGGACCTCATCATCTATCAGCTGCTTAGCAGCGGAGTGGAAAATGAAAAATCCGCCGAGCTTTATACGCTGTCTATCCGCAGTCTGGTAGAGTATGATAAACAGAACGCGACCAACATGGTGGAAACGCTGGACTGTTACTTTGCCTGCAACTGTAATGTTAGCGAAACAGCCAAAGCCCTCTTCATCCATCGCAACACCCTCATTTACCGCATTGATAAGATCAAATCTATTCTGGGGAGGGATCTCAAAGATTCCGAAGAGCGTCTGCTGCTGCAGCTGGGCCTGCGGGTCTATCAGGTGCGGCAGATTCGTGAAGCGGCCGCCAATTCTTGAGCTTGACCGCGGGAATGTTTTTCTCTCTACTGCCATACAAAAGAGCAGGAGGGGGAGTTTGCATGAAAAGATGGATGACCCTGCTGCTGGGGTGCCTGCTGCTGTGCACCGCCTGTGGAAAAAAGGAACTGTTAGGATCCATTGCACTGCGGGAAGATACCAACCCGGAGCAGATGATAGAAGAGCTTTCCCAGCGGTATGATTTGCCGGAAAGTATGCTGCTGGAATCTGCCGCGGACCTGGCAGCACTGCTGCAAATAAAGGAAAAGTACCTGCTGTTGGGTTGTGGGCGTATTGCAGCCCCGGAGGACAACCCACAGCAAATACTATTGGCGCAGGCGGCCCCGGGCAAAACGGAAAAGGTGACTGCCACCCTGCAAAAGCGTCTGGAGACAGTACAGCGGGCATTTCCCGGGTATCCTTCGGCGCAGGCCGGGCGGGTCATTACAGCAGGGGATTATGCTCTTTTGGTCATCGTCACCGCCGATGATATGGATACTGTGCAGCAGGAGATTATGGATTATTTTATCGGAGGGAAATAGCAAGAAAAAATGGTTGCACACGAACTTAAATTCGTGTATAATATCTTAGTAGGCCATGACAGGTCGTGCAAAGGCAGCCTTTGTCATGCGGAAATCTGGTCCTGTGCGACGCAGTGCTGTGAACCATGTCAGGCGGGGAACCGAGCAGCATTAAGCAGTATTTGCGGGTGCCGCAGCCAACCGGATTTCCGTATGATAAAGGCTGTCTTTTATTATAGTGGGGGAGGGGAAAACAGAATGTATCAGGCACTTTACCGCAAGTGGCGTCCCCGCACCTTTGAGGAAGTGGTGGGGCAGGAGCATATCACCACCACGCTGAAGAACGAGATGATTCAGGGAAAGCCTGCCCATGCTTATCTGCTGATGGGCAGCCGTGGCACCGGCAAAACCACCTGCGCCAAGCTCATCGCCAAGGCGGTGAACTGCCGCAACCCGGTGGATGGCAGCCCCTGCGGCCAATGTGACTGCTGCCGCGGCGTGGATAACGGCAGCCTGGTGGATGTAGTGGAGATTGATGCCGCCAGCAATAACGGCGTGGATAATATCCGTGACCTGCGGGAGGAAGCCGTTTTTCTGCCCAATATCGCCAAATACCGCGTTTATATTATCGATGAGGCGCATATGCTTTCCGTCGGGGCGGTCAATGCCCTGCTCAAGATCATGGAAGAGCCGCCGGAGCATGTGATTTTCATTTTGGCTACCACCGAGGTGCACAAAATCCCGGCTACCATTCAGTCCCGCTGCCAGCGGTTTGATTTTAAGCGTATTGCGCCGGAGGTCATCCGGGATAGGCTGCTTTTCATTGCCGGGCAGGAGGACATGACCTTGACGGAAGAAGCCGCGGCTCTCATTGCCCGCATTGCCGATGGCGGTATGCGTGATGCCCTTTCTCTCCTTGATCTTTGCTGGGCACACGCCCATGATATCACCGTGGAGGCCGTCAGCGAAGCGGCCGGGCTTGTGGGGCTGGACTATCTTTTTGAGATCGCCGATGCCGCCGCGACGGGGGATTTTACCGGCGCAATGGATGCCGTGGAGCGCCTGGCCGGACAGGCTGTGGAATATGACCGCCTGTGCAGTCAATTAATCAACCATTACCGCAACCTGTTGGTGGCAGCTACCGCTCGCGATCCCGAACAGCTTATCGTCTGCCTGCCACAGACGCTGGAACAGTATAAAAAGCAGGCGGCTTCCTTTACTCCGGCCGCGCTGATGGATGCCATCAGAACGCTGCAGGATACCCAGGCCGCTATGGCTCGCAGTACCAGCCGCCGGGCGGAGATGGAACTGGCTCTCTTAAAGCTCAGCGACCGGCGGGTAAGCCCCAGCCGGGAAGCGCTGGTCGCCCGCATCGAGGAGCTGGAAGCCAAGCTCAACCGTTTGTTGGCGGAGGGGATCCGCCCCGCATCGGCCCCGGCGCAGCAGCCAACTGCCGGAGGAATGTTCCAGCCACAACAAGAGGAACCGGCCGAACCGGAGCAGGTAGCGCTGCCAGGCATGGAGCCGCCCCCGCAGCAGGAGGAAGCAGCCCCACCGGCTGCAAAGCCTGCCGCTGTCCCGGTGGAGCCAATGCCGGAGGAACAGTGGCTGCAGGTGCTGGATCGTCTTGGCGTCATCAATAAGATGCTGGCAGGTGCCCTGCAAGGCAGCCATGCCCATTTCCGCGGGCAGACTGTCCTTATCGAGTGTGATAAGCCCATCTTCCTGGAGATGATGCGCAGCAATGACTTCACTCGTCAGAGCCTAAAGCGAGCTATCGCCGAAGTGACCGGTGTAAAATACGGTGTGGGGCCTTACACCGCTGCGCCCAAGGCAACCACCCCGCAGAGCTCTCCGTTGGAGGATCTCATCAAGCAGGCAGAGGGAATGGGCATCCCGGTTACCAGAGAATAATAACCAAAAAGGAGAACCAATATGAAAGCAAGAATCCCCCAGGGCGCCGGCGGCGCCGGTAATATGAACCAAATGATGCAGCGGATGCAGAAGATGCAGGAGGAAATGACCCGTGCCCAGGCGGAACTGGAAGAAAAGGTCTACCATGTTTCTGCTGGCGGCGGCAATATTGAAGTTGAAATCAATGGCAAAAAGGAAGTGACATCTGTTACCCTTAAGCCGGAAGTAGTTGATCCTGATGATATCGAATTTTTGCAGGATCTTATCAGGGAAGGTGTCAATGAGGCTATCCGTGCCTGCAATGCGGATGCCGAACAGACCATTGGGGCCATTACCGGCGGATTGGATCTGGGCTTGTAATCTTATTTTTCCGTAAGAGGGGGAGGGGATCGCATGGATTCCACCGCAGCGCCGCTGCAAAAGCTGATTGAGCAGTTTGCCCGCCTGCCGGGCGTTGGCCGCAAGATGGCCCAGCGGTTCGCCTTTTATGTGCTGGATCTGCCGGAGGACAAGGCCAAGGAATTTTCCGCTGCCATTTTGGAAGCCAAAAGCAAGATCAAAAAGTGTTCTGTTTGCGGCAACTTTACCGAAGGGGAGCTTTGCCCCATCTGCTCGGCTAAAGGGCGGGATACCTCCCTCATCTGCGTGGTGGAAGACCCCCGCGATGTACTGGCCTTTGAGCGCACCCGGGAATACAATGGAGTCTATCATGTGCTGCATGGGCTCATTTCCCCCATGGATGGCATCGGTCCGGACCAGCTCACCATCAAGGAGCTGCTGGCCCGCATAGCCAAAGGCGATGTCAGCGAGGTCATTATGGCTACCAACCCCACCGTGGAGGGGGAAGCGACCGCAATGTATATTGCCAAGCTGCTCAAGCCCCTTGGCGTCAAAGTCAGTCGGTTAGCCTATGGCATTCCCGTGGGCGGCAACCTGGAATACGCCGATGAGGTGACCCTATGGCGTGCCATGGAGGGTCGCAGCGAGCTTTGATCTTCCCCTTGACAAATCGAAATTTTGTGATATGATGTGATTCCACCGAAGGAAAGGAGTGACTGCGCATGGCAGAAAAGCAGGGAATCAAGCAGATCGCCGCCAACCGTCAGGCGCGGCACGAATACTTTGTGGAAGAATCCATGGAAGCCGGTATTGAGCTGTTCGGTACCGAGGTAAAAAGCCTGCGGAACGGCGGCTTGAATCTCAAGGACAGCTGGTGCAGCTTCGAAAAAGGGGAGCTCTTTGTGCGTCAGATGCACATCAGCCCCTATGAGAAGGGCAATATCTTTAACCGTGATCCGCTGCGGCCCAAAAAGCTGCTGCTGCACCGCAAGGAGCTGAACCGTTTGTATGGTTTGGTAAAACAGCAGCAGGGGCTTACCCTTATCCCACTTCAGGCATATTTTAAGGGCAGCCGGGTCAAGATAGAACTGGGTGTGTGCCGCGGCAAAAAGCTGTATGATAAGCGTGCCGATGCCGCCAAGCGAGATGCCCAGCGGGATATCGAACGCGCCATGCGCGGCCGCGGCTAAACCAAAAAGTGAATACGGGGGCGTACCGGTTTCGACGGGGACTGAGAAACAGGGTAAGCGAGTAGAGGCACTCGACCTCTATAAAACGGGTAACTTAAATATAAACGCTAACACTGATTACGCGTACGCTGCTTAATTAAGCAGCCGTCCGACTGCGGAGGACCACGGCCGCAGGAGGGCGTCGATGAGTGGTGAACGATCACGGGAAGGGCTCCGGGCCTGTGATTGTATCAGGAGCTACTAAAGCCTTCAGCCTGCTGTCCGGCGGGAGGCGGAGGGAATGCTAAAAGAGCAGCTACACTCGTAGAAAGCCGTGCGGACTGGTTTTCGGACAGGAGTTCGACTCTCCTCGCCTCCACCATAAGTCCACCGTAATTTTGATAGAATTACGGCGGACTTTTTATGTTGATATGTTATATTGAGTTTGATAAAGTCAGGGTTTATGGAGGTGATAAGAATGAAATGTGCGCTTGCAGGCGTTGGATTTATTAATGAAGACATCGAGTATAACAAAGCAGTTCTCGCTGATACACTTAGAAAATGTGCGGGAAGGGCGGATGTTGTTATCTTCGGAGAAGCATTTCTTCAGGGCTTTTATGGCATAAATTTTATAGCAAAACATGATACAACAGTATCTATTTCTCGTGATGATATGATTATTCGCGAAATATGCAGTATGGCCAAAGAGTACACCATTGCAGTATCCTTTGGATTCATTGAGAAAGATGGTGATGTGTTTTTCAGTTCACAGATGACAATAGATAAAAATGGCCAGATCATAGACTTATATCGCCGAGTATCTCCAGGCTGGAAAGAATCCTTTGCGGGAAAAGAATACTGTGAGGGTGATGGGTTTCACACATTTCACTTTCTCGGTAGGGAGGTTGCCATTGGGTTATGCGGAGACCTTTGGTATGAAGAAAACATCACTCGTCTGAACGAGTTGGAACCGGATATCGTTTGGTGGCCTGTCTATACAGATTATAACTATTTAGAATGGAACAATACAGTAAAGTTTGAATATGCCAAACAGGCCGGCAAAATAAATGCCCCCGTTTTTTATGTCAATTCGGTATGCATGGATAAACCCGATAATCGCGAAATTGCCAAAGGCGGTGCTGCTTTGTTTGATAAGAGCTTCATAAAAGAGGAATTACCGGCAGGAAATGAAGGAGTCCTTATTGTTGAGGTTTAGTCCATATTCCATTGCCATTCACGCATGGCGGAAAAGCCAGGATTTTTGGCGGCTATTCTAACGAGAAAAGTAAACTAGTAGATGGGTCCATTTGTGCCATCTCAAAATAATTTCTAATCAAATAAAAAAAGAACCCCTTGGGGCACCCTCCGTAAGGAAGGTGCCCCAAGGTGGCTCTTGTATCTCAATTAAATTTGTTTCTTTGAAACGGTGTAACCCCTGTGGTTACGCCGTTTTCTCTTTGTTACGCTCAGTGAGGTGGTGCTGGAAGGCTTCTTCCATCTCCTCCGGGGTCAGCTCGTGGAGAATGCCGACGCCGCTGTAATAGATGTCCAAAAGCTGCACTCGTTTGCCGTCAAGGTATCTGGGTGCATACACCACGATTTTATCCACGAACTCGTGAATCAGCTCCGGCGTCAACACTTTCAGCTCCGTAATCTGCTTGACCTTCTGAATGAAGCGCTGCAAGCTCTCGGTCTTGTCTGTTTCGGTTTCCAAGAAAGACTGCAGCTCCGGGACAGCGGCTTTCAGCGTTTTCTGCTCCTCCTCATAGGACAGGGACAGGGTGGCGTAGCGCTCGTCAGATAGCTTTCCGCTGGCGTTGTCCTCATAGATTTTCTGAATCAGAGCGTCGATTTCCGCAATACGCTTCTTCGCCTTGGATAGCTCCCGGTGCTTGGCTGCCAACTGCTTTTTCTTGTCCTCCGTGTAGCAGTCCATCTGCTTGCGGGCAAACTCCTTCTCAAGCGCCTGCACATTCAGCAGGATACGCTGCATGCTTTCCAGAACGATCTGCTCCACCACTTTCTCACGGATATAGTGAGCAGAACAGACCTCGGAGTTTTTGCGGTAGGAGGAGCAAAAGAAATACGCCTGTTCCCGCTTGTAGTTGTTTGTCACGCTGTAATACAGCTTCTCGCCGCAATCGGCGCAGTAGAGCAGTCCCGAAAAGGGGCTGACAATGCCGCTTTTCGTAGGCCTGCGGCGGTGCTTGCGAAGCTCCTGTACCAAAGCGAACACCTCACGGTCGATAATAGCAGGATGAGTATTCTTGAAAATCTGCCATTCCTCCGGCGGTCGGTCAATTTTCTTCTTGTTCTTGAAGGACTTGGTGGTGCTACGGAAATTTATCGTATCGCCGCAGTATTCCTGTTTACTGAGGATGTCAGCAACTGTGGCAGAACACCAGTTGTACGGCACAGCAGGCGGCTTGCTGCAATTCCGGCCGATATTGCCCCAATGCTCCGTAGGTGTCGGTATCTTGCCAGCTTTCAGGCGTTTGGCAATCTGCGTCGGTCCAAGGCCGTCCACACACCAAGCAAAGATTTGGCGCACAGTCTTGGCTGCTTCCTCATCCACGATCCAGCCGTTTTTGTTTTCCGGGTCTTTCAGATACCCATAGGGCGGATTGGTGGTCAGCGGTGCGCCGGACATTCCTTTGCTCTTGAACACATTTCGCACCTTTTGGCTGGTGTTCTTAGCG
>ERZ780226.2900-NODE-2900-length-11185-cov-3.068733_pt1 | contig 11185 bp, 10 predicted proteins | sample MGYA00511165_ERZ780226 | MGnify/ENA primary metagenome ERZ780226 (study PRJEB29588, sample SAMEA2152373) | human gut metagenome | biome: human gut; feature: human-associated habitat; material: faeces | place: Denmark | collected 2008/2010 ...
CCTTCTGGCGGCAGATGATGGCGGATATGTTCCAGATGCCTGTACGCACGGTAGCCAACCGGGAAGGGCCTGCCTTGGGCGCGGCCATTCTGGCGGGCGTAGCCTGCGGCGTGTATGAGGACATTCCTTCCGCCTGCGAAAAGGTCATCCGCCTGAACGAAGCCCAGCAGCCCGACCCGGAGCGCGGCGCGCAGTACGAGCGGTATTACCGCCTGTACGAAAAACTCTATCCCGCCATGAAGGAAAGTTTTGCCGAGCTTTCCCAACTGGATTGACCTTCCATTTGCAACCCACAAAAAAGGAGAGAAAAACCATGATTCAGAACATTCCCGAAGTCAAACTGGGCCTGATCGCCGTCAGCCGCGGATGCTTCCCCATGGCGCTGGCGGAACGCCGCCGCACCGCGCTGCACAAGGCCTGCAAAACCGAACTGTACGAGTGCCCCGTGACCGTGGAAAACGAGTGCGACGCCCGTAAGGCAGTGGACGATGTGCTGGCCCACAGTGTGAACGCGCTGGTGGTATTCTTGGGCAACTTTGGCCCTGAGACCCCTGAGACCCTGCTGGCCGACTGGTTTGATGGCCCTGTGATGTACGTGGCTGCCGCCGAGGGCGACGGCGACCTGCACGACGGCCGCGGCGACGCGTACTGCGGTCTGCTGAACTGCAGCTACAATCTGGGTCTGCGCCATCGCAAGGCCTACATTCCCGAACTGCCCGTGGGCACTGCCGCCGAGCTGGCCGACCGGGTGGAGGACTTCCTGCCCATCGCCCGCGCCATTCTGGGCCTGAAGGGCCTGAAGGTGATCGCCTTCGGCCCCCGTCCCGACGACTTTCTGGCCTGCAACGCCCCCATCAAGGCACTGTACGATCTGGGCGTGGCCGTGGAGGAAAACTCCGAGCTGGATCTACTGGTGGCCTACAACAAGCATGCCGACGATCCCCGCATTCCCGCTAAGATGAAGGAAATGGAAGAGGAGCTGGGCAGCCATAACCCCTACGCCGGCATTCTGCCCCGTCTGGCCCAGTATGAGCTGACCCTGCTGGATTGGGCCGAGCAGCACAAGGGCACCCGTCAGTACGTGGCCTTCGCCAACAAGTGCTGGCCTGCGTTCCAGACCGAGTTCAAGTTCGTGCCCTGCTACGTCAACAGCCGTCTGACCGGCATGGGCATCCCCGTGTCCTGCGAAGTGGATATCTACGGCGTGCTGTCCGAGTACATCGGCATCTGCGTGTCCGGCGCGCCTGTGACCCTGCTGGATATCAACAACACCGTGCCCGCCTCCATGTATGAAAAGAGCATCAAGGGCAAGTACGATTACCGCCTGACGGAGACCTTCATGGGCTTCCATTGCGGCAACACCTGCTCCAACCTGTTGAAGAATCCCCACATGGGCTATCAGCTCATCATGAAGCGGGATCTGGAACCCGACCGCGCGGAGCCCGACATCACCCGCGGCACCATGGAGGGCAACATCAGGGCCGGAGACATCACCTTCTTCCGTCTGCAGTCCACGGCGGACACCCAGCTCAAGGCCTACATCGCTCAGGGCGAGATCGTGGATATGGACTGCGAGAGCTTCGGCTCCATCGGCGCGTTCGCCATTCCGGAGATGGATCGCTTCTACCGTCACGTGCTGGTGGCGAAGCGCTTCCCGCACCATGGCGCGGTGGCCTTCGGCCATTACGGCAAGGCGCTGTTTGAGGTGTTCAAGTATCTGGGCATCGCGGACGTGAGCTACAACCGTCCCGCCAACCTGCCCTATCCCGACGAGAATCCCTGGGGCTAAGGGCCGTCTTTGACACGTTTTGCAACGTACAATGAATTCTGCCTCCCGGTGCGCCACTTCGATGCGCCGGGAGGCTTGTTTTTTCGAATCAACAGGAAAAACGCGGTCTAACGACGAAAACAGAAAGCGCAAAAAAACAAGGCCTGTTCGGTCGAGTGAAACGAAGGGAAAATATGATTCGCATTACTGTTATCGACCAGGAACACCGGCAGGATATTCGTCTGCCCAACGAACCTTTTGCCCTGACCGGCAGGGTCGTGCCCTCTTACGTAAACGAACGGTGGAGCTACGAGGTGCGGCCTTTCCCGCCGGAACAGGTGGGGGGAATGTGCTTTCCCGATGAAAACTACGACTATGACGAAATGAAGGACAGTGTTTTCTGGGCGCCTATGAGGACGAAAAATGCGTCGGGCTGGCCGTGCTGCAGCCGGGGTTCTTTCGATATCTGTACCTGTATGACCTGAAGGTGTGCCGGGCGTACCGGGGGCAGAAGATCGGCGCGCTGCTGATAGATAAAGCCCGGGAGATCGCCCTGCGGCAGGGCTACCGGGGACTGTATACTCAGGGACAGGACAACAACGTGGGCGCTTGCCTGTTCTATCTGCATTACGGCTTTCATATCGGCGGACTGGATACGGAGGTATACCGGGGAACCAGGCAGGAAGGGAAAGCGGATATTCTGTTTTACCTCGACGCGTGATGGCGAAAGGAAGAAGAAAAAAATGAAAATGCTCCGAAAGTATATGCACAACACAGTTTTTCGATACGAATTGAATGCCATGACCCGCCGCACCTTTGGCTTTGATTTTGAAAACTGGATGCAAAACGGTTTCCGTGCAGAGGAGTACATCCCATATTCGTTTGAGGAAAAAGGACGGATCGTGGCCAATGTGTCGGTCAATTGGATGTTCTTTAACAAGAACGGTGAAGAACAACTTTGTTTTCAACTGGGAACGGTCATGGAAGACAAAGCGTACCGCAGCAGGGGACTGATCTGGCAATTGATGGAACGGATACTGGAACGATATGATGGGATCGAGACGGGCATTTATCTGTTCGGAAATCTGGGCGCGCTGGACTTTTACCGGAAGCTGGGCTTCCGGGAACTTATGCAGTACGAATACACCCTGAAACCCGGCGTGATCAAGCGGGAGGGAAGACACTTCCGCCCGGTCAAAAAGGATGCTCTCGCCTTGCGGGAACGGTATGAACACGCCGTTCGAAACGGGGCGGTTTTCTCGTCGCTGGAACAGAAAAACCGCTACGGCCTGCAAATGTTTTATACGGCGGATCTGGAAACCGTCTGGTACTCGGACAATCTGGACTGCTTCATTGTGTTGGGGGCGGAAAAAGATACGCTGATCCTGGCGGGTGTTGCGGCGGAACAGAAAATTCCTCTTGAAATGATCCTTTCCCGGCTGGATATCGGCAGACGAACCGTTCGTCTGGGTTTTTCTCCACTGCCGGAGGATGCGTCCCTGTTCAAAGCCGCCCCTTTTGACGGCGGGGAGAAATACCGGCTGTTTTATCGGGGCGAGGAACTGGAAAGCATCCAGCGGGAACGGCTGTATTTTCCGCTTCTGTCCCACGCATGAAAAAACGCATTGACGCTGGCTTTGCGGCCGGTCTATAATAGGCTCGAACGCAAGGACGAAGGAGAACGAAAGCATGGGAAATGCCATCAGGCCCAATTATCAGATGCGCCATTTGACCACGGACGATCTGGAACAATATAATCAGCTGCTTCGCTATGCCTTTCAGGTGACGGAGCAGGAATTGGCGGAAACGGGCTGGCGGGACGATGAGATCAAGCAGTCCAAGTTCCCGGTGCTGGAGCGGGCCGACGTGCTGGGCTGCTTCGACGGGGATAACCTGATCTCCCAGATTGCCGTGTATCCGCTGGAAATGAACATTTACGGCAGAACGTATTCCATCGGCTTTGTGACCAGCGTGTGCACCTACCCGGAATACACGGGCCACGGCATTATGAAGCGGCTGATGCATCTGAGCCTGGAAGATATGCGGATGCGGGGGCAGTCCTTCGCCATGCTGTTTCCCTATTCCATTCCGCTGTACCGGCGGTTCGGGTATGAGATCATCTCCAATAAAATTTCCTATACGGTCAAGGATCGGCAGATCCCGTCCAAGGCCAAGGCTCCCGGCTATGTGCGCCGGGTAGGCTGGCAAAGTCAGGATCTGATGGAGCTGCACACCCGGTTCGCGGCGGCCACTCACGGCTGCCTGTACCGAAACAGTCTGGCGTGGGAGGAATACTGGCGCTGGGACGAGGACGACACCTTCGTGGCCGTCTACTACAACGTGGAGGGCGGACCCACCTCTATGGTCTACCTCATCAAAGACGACGTGATGCACGTCAAGGAAATGATCTACCTGAATCGGGAAGCCTACGAAGGCCTGTGGGAGTACATCCGCGCCCATGATTCCATGATCGACGAAGTGCGGGGCAATTCCTATTTCAGCGACCCCATCGCCTTTGAGATGGACGATGGCGATATTCGGGAGGTGATCCGCCCCTATATCATGGGCCGGATCGTGGATGTGGAGCGCTTTTTGGAAAACTATGCCTGCGACCCCAATGAAAGCGGGGTGCGCTTTGCCTTTGAGATCGAGGACGAATTTCTGGACTGGAACAACAAGACGGTAACGGCGGAGTTCCGCGGGGGACGCTGCACTCTGACGGACGAAGCGCCAGATTGCCGGCTCAAACTGTCCATCGCCACCCTGACCACGCTGCTGGTGGGCTACAAGTCCGCCCTGAAGCTGTACCGCATGGGCCGTATCGAAGCCGACCCGGCGGCGGTGCTTCGGCTGGACAAGGCGATCCTGCATGAAGCGCCCTATATTTCCGACTACATCTGACAAAGAGGGAGAAAATGGCTTCCAGCAAGGAATATCTGGATTTTGTTTTGGAACAGCTCTCCGATCTGGATGGGATCACCTTCCGTCCCATGATGGGGGAGTACTTGCTGTATGTGGACGGGAGACTGGCGGGCGGCGTGTACGACAACCGTCTGCTGGTCAAGCCGGTTCCGTCCGCAGCGGCTTACGTGGGAGAACCCGTGTACCAACTGCCCTACGAGGGTGCAAAGCCCATGCTGTTTGTAGAAAATATGGATGACCGGGCGTGGCTGGCGGGGCTGCTGCGCACGATGCGGGACGAACTGCCCGAACCCAAGAAAAAACGGTGAAACCTGTGAAAAAGGAAGAAAGAAAAATGACTGACGAAGTCAGACTGGGCAACGTCATGGTGGACTGCGGCGACGAACAGACGCTGCAAAGGTTCTACGGTCAACTGCTGAACTGGGAAACGACCACGCTTTTTGGCCGCCCAGCCGTGCGCAGCGCCGAAGGCGTTGTGTTCCTGTTCTGTCAGGAGGAAGACTATGTGCCGCCGGTGTGGCCGGAGAAGGACGGCTGCCAGCAGAAGCAGATGCACTTTGATTTTCAGGTGGATTCTGTGCCTGAAGCGGTGGAAAAGGCGCTGAAGCTGGGCGCGGTCAAAGCGCCCGTCCAGTACGGCGGGGAACAGTTCGTCACCCTGCTGGACCCGGCGGGCCATCCCTTCTGCCTGTGCCGAAAGGAAAAGAAGGTAAGCACTGCAGCTATCCGTCGGGTGGACAGCCCGGAGGAAAAGCGGCGTATCAGCCGGGAAATTCTGGAAAGCCTGCCGGAATGGTTCGGGATTCCCGAGGCCCGGGAGGAGTATATCGCCGAAAGCGCCGGACAGACCTTCTTTGCCGCGGAAAAAGACGAAAACGCGGTCGGGTTCCTCTGCCTGAAACAGACTGGCCCGAAGACGGTGGAGCTGGCGGTGATGGGCGTTCGCCGGGAGGCTCACCGGCAGGGAATCGGCACCGCGCTGGCGGAGGCGGCGCGGGAGAAAGCCCGTCGGCAAGGCAACACACTGATGCAGGTAAAGACCGTCGCCATGGGGCATTATGTGGAATATGACGCGACCAATCGGTTCTACCAGAGCCTTGGATTTCAGGAGTTGGAAATTTTTCCGACGCTGTGGGGCGAGAAAAATCCCTGCCAAATTTATGTGATGCCGCTGTAAATAACACGGAGAAACGGCCTAAAATCCTGTATTTTCAAAGCTTTCAAGCAGACTTGAACAAAGATGAAAAAGCACCGGGAAAAATTTGAAAAAGTTGTTGACAAATGACGGCGAGTAAGGTATTATATAACACGTCGCCGCGAGAAACGGTGATGAAAGGGCGGGGGAGCATAGCTCAGCTGGGAGAGCATCTGCCTTACAAGCAGAGGGTCACAGGTTCGAGCCCTGTTGTTCCCACCAAAGAGATGGCCAAGTAGCTCAGTTGGTTAGAGCGCCAGCCTGTCACGCTGGAGGTCGAGGGTTCGAGACCCTTCTTGGTCGCCATTGTGCCTTGGTAGCTCAGTCGGTAGAGCAGTAGACTGAAAATCTACGTGTCGGTGGTTCGATTCCGCCCCAAGGCACCATAGTGTGCGGTAGTAGCTCAGTGGTAGAGTGCCACCTTGCCAAGGTGGATGTCGCGGGTCCGAATCCCGTCTACCGCTCCACACTTCGGTGCCATAGCCAAGCGGTAAGGCGAAGGTCTGCAAAACCTTTATTCCCCGGTCCGAATCCGGGTGGCACCTCCACCTTATCACTTCAAGAGTGATACCGAGACCTCACGAAAAAGCTCCGTGAAAACGGGGCTTTTTCGTTTGCTTTTTTTACAGCCGCCTTTTTTCTACGGGCGGCTGTTTTTTTGTTTGACAGTTCTCGCTTTCCCATCGTCTAATAAGGGAAGGGGGGAGAAACGTGGACGACAGAGAAACAAAAGAAGCGTGGCTGGAACGGGCCATGGAGCAATATGAAGAAAGTCTGCTGCGCATGTGCTTCGCCTATCTGGGCGACGCGGCGCTGGCCGAGGACGCGGTGCAGGAGACGTTTTGGAAGGCGTACCGGGCGCTGGAACGTTTTCGCGGGGACGCGGGTGAAAAAACGTGGCTGCTGCGGATCGCCATCAACACCTGCAGAGACCTGCGACGGAGCGCGTGGTTCCGCCACGTGGACAGAAATGTGACGCTGGATGTGTTGGGCGAACCGGCCGACCCGGCACAGGAATGGAGCCAGTGGGACGATACCCTGACGCGAGCGGTGATGGGGCTGAAACCCAAATACCGGGAGACTGTCCTGTTATGCTGGTATCAGGGCCTGACGGGTCAGGAGACGGCGAACGTGCTCAAGATCAGCCGTTCCGCCGTAATGAACCGGCTCAAACAGGCCAAGACGATCCTCAGAAAGGAATTGGAGGCGTGGTATCATGGCGAATGAACGGGAAACCATCCGAAAGGCGCTGGACGCACGGCTTTCTCCGCTGTCCGCCTCGCCCCGGCGGCGGGAAGGAATCCGCGCCGCCGTTGCACAGAGAGAAAAAAAGCCGATTCCGAAAAGGAGAAGCCTCGTTTTGGCGGTCGCCCTGCTGTTGGCGCTGGCGGGGGCCGCGCTGGCTGTGGGAACGAATCTGTTCGCCCGATTCGCCCAAAACGACCGGCGGTATGAGGGCGTGCTGGATCAGGTCACGGACGTGACGGAAAAACCCGCATCGGTGCTGGATGAAAAGCTGGGAATGGTCAGCGCACGGGTGGACAGCGCCTACTACGACGGGCAGACGTTGACGCTGACCATTGCGGTGGAAAACGCCCGGCGAATCTCGGAATGGACGCCTGCGGAGGAGGAAAAAGCCCTTCTAAAGCCAGAGGAAGGGGCCCGCCCCGCTACGCCGCAGACGGCGATGACGGAGGAAGAGAAGCGGATTATGGCGGATGCTCAGGCGGCGAAGGCTGCCGGAAGACCCTTCGGAATCCGAAAAGACACGATCTGGGTACACGACCATTTCTATACGGAGGACGGAATTTCTCTGCCGCCCTATTACGGCGAGGACGAGGAGGAAAACGGAACCCTTTACGAGATCAGGGAGTTCTCCCCCCTGCCGGAGGACGTTTCTGGCCGGGAAACCCTGTCCGTCTATGCAGAATTGGGCAGAAGCACGGAATACTATTATTTCGACGGGCAGAAAACGTACTGGCGCAGCGAGGTGCAGCGGGACGGCGTGGGGCGGGTCACAGCCACGGTGCCGAAGGCCGAGGCGGAGATCGTTTCCTTCGCGGGAAAAGGCACGCTGAACGGCGCAGCCTGCACTGTGACGGCACAGGTCAGCGCCATCGAGCTGCGGCTGACCATCGATGCGGAAACGGACGCTTTCCCGCTGACAACCCGCTATCTGGACGGCCAGGCATGGCAGGAGCAGCCGTGGATGGCGGCGGTCTACGACGAAACCGGCACGGAATATCTGCCCCGGGAAAGCTCGTCCGCCGAGTCGGCCCGTCGGTTGGAGATCCCCTTCGACGGCAGCGGACATATCCCTGAAAGACTGCGGGTGTACGTGTATTCCTGCGGTGTGGACGAGGATATGCCGGACGAAGAAGAAATTCGTTCCGGCTCGTGGGTGGAGTTGACGCCATCGCCCCTGTGACGGAAATCACGCGCTTTTTCTTGCGAAAAGAGGGCGGGAGCCGTATAATGGCTTCGTCCTTTGGGACGCAATGCTGCAAACAAAAGAGGGAAAACAATGTCGCTGGAAAAAGCTTTGGCTGATTTGGAACGCAAGGGATTTCTGGATCGCGTGATGGAACTGGAAGCCTCCACGGCCACGGCGGCTCAGGCCGCGGAGGCGCTGGGCGTGGAACCCGGCAGGATCGCCAAGACCATGTCCTTCCTGCAGGAGGACATGGCGGTGCTGATCCTGACCGAGGGAACGGCCCGGATCGACAATCATAAATATAAGGAAACCTTTCACGTCAAGGCCAAAATGATCCCCTTTGACGAGGTGGAGGCCCGAATTGGGCACGCGCCGGGCGGCGTGTGCCCCTTCGGCATTCGGGACGGCGTGGACGTTTACCTGGACGAAAGCCTTCGGAAATACGACACGGTCTATCCCGCCGCAGGCAACGATCACAGCGCCGTCCGCCTGACCATTCCCGAATTGGAGAAGGTAGCGGGGGCAATGGGCTGGGTAGACGTGTGCAAACAGGGACCGGCGGCGGAGTGATAGCATTTGTGAACAATCCGAAAATCCTTGCCCTGGCGCATTGACCTTGGGCGGGCATTCTCTCTATAATAAGCCATACCGCGAAGGAATGGCGAAGGGAGCGCAGTGTGATGGAAGTCTGGAATCCGATGTTATGGGAATTTTCCCGGGTCATGCGGGAGTGCCATCGAAAAATCGGCGCGATGCTTGGCAAGAACAAGCCGCCGGTGGGACAGGCTCCGATCATGGGACTTTTGCGCACACAGGACGGGCTGACGCAGGAAGAAGTGTCGGAACGTCTGCAGCGCAACGAGACCTCCGTAGCACTGGCTGTGGAACGACTGGTGCAGGAGGGATACCTCACCTTCGAGGGAGAAGCCCTGCATCTGACGGATGCGGGACAGGCGGAAGCGGCCCGCACGGTCCGCGCCATGGAGGAAACGGAAAAGCTGGCTCTGCAGGATTTTACGGTAGAGGACATCGCCCAGCTCCACAGCCTGCTGGAACGGATGCACCGCAATTTGCAGGGAAAGGCCCCTTCCGGGGAGCAAAAGCCCCGGTTGGAGTATTAAAACGTCTTTTGTGCGCCCGGTTTTGCCGGACGCCTTTTTTCATGCTATAATAGCGGACGTTTGACTGCGAAAGAACAAAGGGGGAGATCCATCATGCTGGGACTGAAACGGGGAACGGTGCTCCTTGCGCCCCATGAGACGGGCTGGGAAACCTATGCCGCGGAGACCATGAAACGGCTCCGGGCGGTTTTGGGGGACGCTGCCGTGGAGATGCAGCACGTGGGCAGCACCGCCGTTCCGACGATTCAGGCCAAGCCGATCGTCGATCTGGCGGTAGCCGTCCGGCAGCTTTCAGATGTGGAGCCGCTGTTCCCGGCGTTGGAGGCACAGGGCTTTTATCACGCGGCCCATTGCGATAACGAGGGACAGATTCTGCTGGTCTGCGGCGATCTGGAAGCGGATACCCGAACCTGCCACATCCACGTGGTACGGGCGGGAAGCATGGAATGGCGCAATTATATCAATTTTCGGGATTATCTGAATTTCTACCCTAAGAAAGCGGCGGAATACGAAGCGTTGAAGCAGGAGCTTCAGCGGCGCTATCCCAACGACCGCAGCGCCTACACCGAGGGCAAAGCGGAATGGATCGCCTATGCCCTGCGCAAGGCGCTGGTCTGGTCGTTTCTGGGGGAGAAAGTCCATGTGGAGATGGATCGTCCCATCGGGACGGAGCATCCCAAGCACCCGGGGCTTTATTACCCCATCAATTACGGCTATGTTCCCGGCGTGCTGGGCGGCGACGGGGAGGAGCTGGACGTATATGTGCTGGGCGTTTCGGAACCCGTGCAGACTTTTGACGGGCGGGTGATCGGGATCGTGCACAGGCAGGACGACAACGAGGACAAGCTGGTCGCCGCACCGGACGGGAGGATCTTCGATCAGGCGCAGATCGCCCAGCAGGTGTATTTTCAGGAAAAATACTACCACAGCGAGTTAGAGCCGCTGTATCATCACTCCTGCGGCGTGATCCCCTTTCGGCGAGGCGAAAAAGGCTTCGAATATCTGCTGCTGCTTCAACGGGAGTCGAATACGTGGAGCTTCCCCAAGGGCCATCAGGAAAGAGGGGAGAACGAGCGGGAAACGGTGCTTCGGGAGGCGTGGGAGGAAACCGGCTGCCGGGCGCGGCTGCTGGACGGCTTCCGGGAGGAGATCACCTACGCCATGGAGGACCGTAAGGGGCAGAAGCGGGTCACGCTGGTGCTGGGCCGCTTGGAGGGAGAATTGTCCCTTCGGGAGGAAGAGATTGCCGCCGCCCGCTGGATGAGCGCCGAAGAAGCGCTGCCCCTTTTGCACAAAGGCTATCGGACGATTCTGGACAAAGCGGAGGAATTTTTGTCAAAACAGGGCTGAACGGACAAAATTCCCCTTTTCACGCCAAAAACCCGCCCCGGAAACCCTTGTATTTCCTGCAGTGATGTGGTATACTGACCCTGCCTTTCATTCGAAGGCAGGTTTCTGGTACCATTTCGACGAAGGATTACAGAAAGAAGGGTTTTCGAAAAGAGTGGGTATCGCTTTTCTTTTCTGCTTGAAGGCAAGTGACAGCATCGCGGCCGTGGGTTTCCCGGGTCGCTGTTTGCAAGCCGCAAAAGCAAAAGGACAGAAGCGATAACGGCCGCTTTTTTTGTTGCATTCTTCCCGTTTCCGCTAAACAGAGCACTACCGGAGGATGAATGACGGATGGCAAAGAAAAAAATGACCGCGTCCCGCAGCGCCGTTCAGGACGTGGAACGGCTGGCTCAGCG
>ERZ780226.2904-NODE-2904-length-11173-cov-19.871380_pt1 | contig 11173 bp, 8 predicted proteins | sample MGYA00511165_ERZ780226 | MGnify/ENA primary metagenome ERZ780226 (study PRJEB29588, sample SAMEA2152373) | human gut metagenome | biome: human gut; feature: human-associated habitat; material: faeces | place: Denmark | collected 2008/2010 ...
TCACCTCACTGGCGGGCATCAGCATCTCCGCCAGCGAGACGCGGTAGTTCTCCAGGAACACTACCTGCAGCTTGTCCCTGCAGATGGGGTCGCGGTCGATCTGGGCGGCCAGCGAGTTGATGAGATGGATGATGCGCTTGGCCACGGCGTAGCCCGGCGCGGCCTTGGCGCCGAACAGGAACGTCTGGGGCCGCATGTCCATGTTGGGATCGTCCTGCAGACGCTGATAGAGATAGATGATGTGCAGCACGTTCAGCAGCTGGCGCTTGTACTCGTGGAGCCGCTTCACCTGTACGTCGAAGATGGCGTCGGGGTTCAGCACCACGCCCTGCTGCTTCTTAGCGTAGGCGGCGAAGGCCAGCTTGTTCCGGTGCTTGATCTCCTCCAGCCGCTGCAGCACCGAGGCATCGTCGGCGTAGGCCTCCAGCTTCTTCAGCTCCTGCGGGCGGGTGAGATACCCGTCACCGGTGAGGTCGCAGATCAGGTCGTTGAGACCCCGGTTGATCTGGGGCACCCAGCGGCGGTGGTCGATGCCGTTGGTGACGTTCTTGAACTTGTCCGGCATCATCTGGCAGGCTTCCTTGAACACGTCCTTGCGCAGGATCTCAGAGTGCAGCGCCGACACGCCGTTGACGGCCATGGAGCCGGCAAGGCACAGATTGGCCATGCGCACATGGCCGTCCCAGATGATGGCCAGCTTGGCGGTCTTGGCCGGGTCGTGGAAGTACTCCTCCACCTTTCTCTGCCAACGGTGGGCGATCTCCTGCAGGATCTGCCAGATGCGGGGCAGCAGCGTCTCGAACAGCTGCTGCGGCCAGACCTCCAGCGCCTCGGCCATCACCGTATGGTTGGTATAGGCCACGCAATGGGTGACGATGTGCCACGCCTCGTCCCAGTCAAGGCCCGCGTCGTCCACCAGAATACGCATCAGCTCCGGGATCACCAGCGTGGGGTGGGTGTCGTTGATCTGGATAACGTTCTTCTCGTGGAAGTTCTTCAGAGTCCCGTAGACCTCGATATGCTTGCGGGTGATGGACTGCATCGTGGCGGAGACGAAGAAGTACTGCTGCTTCAGCCGCAGGGACTTGCCCTCGTAGTGGTTATCCTCGGGGTAGAGCACCTGACTGATGGCGTCCGCCATGGCCCGCTCCTCCGACGCCTGCAGGTACTGCCCCTGACTGAACAGCTTCATGTCAATGGGCTTGGGGCTGCGGGCCTGCCACAGCCGCAGGGTGTTGACGTGGTCGGTGTCGTAGCCGGCGATCTCCATGTCGCAGGGCACGGCCATGACGCGGGTGTAGTCCTCGTGGACGACCATCAGGTGGCCGTTGTCCCAGCGGGTGCGGACTTTGCCGCCGAAGTGTACCTCCTCGGCCTCCTGCAGCTTGGGCAGCAGCCACGCATCGCCCAGCTGCATCCAGTCGTCCGGCAGCTCCACCTGCTGGCCCTCCACGATCTTCTGCTTGAAGATGCCCAGCTCATAGCAGATGGAATAGCCGGCGGCGGGGATATCCAGCGTGGTCATGCTGTCCAGATAGCAGGCGGCCAGACGGCCCAGACCGCCGTTGCCCAGACCGGCGTCCGGCTCGATCTCGAAGATGTCGGCGGCCTTGAAGCCCAGCTCGTCAATGGCGGCGATCAGCACATCCAGCAGCTCCAGATTGTAGGCGTTCTTCATGAGGCTGCGCCCCATCAGGAACTCCATGGACAGGTAGTGTACCTTCCGCTGGCCCTCATGGGCGGCCTTCTCCCGGGTCTGCACGCCGTGCTCGGCCATGATATCCCGCAGCACCATGGCGCAGGCCTTCATCATCTCGCCGTCGGTGGCCTGCTTCTCGGTGCAGCCGTAGTTCAGCCGCAGCTTCTGTACGATGGCTTCCTTCAGTGTATCCTTGGTATAGGTCATATGCTAAAATCCTCCGTATGAACAGCCGGGCGTCAGCCCAGCAGATTTCCATAAATGCGGCGGTAGTCGCCGGCGCTCCGCGCCCAGCTGAAGTCCGCCGTCATGCCCCGGCGCCGCACGGTATCGAACCCCGCCCGGTCGCCGCGGTACAGGCCGGTGGCCTGCCCGATGACGTCCAGCATGGCCCCGGCGTCGTAGCTTTCAAACAGATAGCCGGTGCCGTCCTCCTGCCCCACCTGACAGGACTTCACCGTGTCCGCCAGTCCGCCGGTGCGGCGGACGATGGGCACCGCGCCGTAGCGCATGGCAATCATCTGGCTCAGGCCGCAGGGCTCGCTGCGGGAGGGCATCAAAAACAGGTCGCACCCGGCGTAGACCCGGCGGGCCAGATCCTCGGCATAGGTGATCTGTGCCGACAAGCGGCCGCCGTACTCCCACGCCTTGCCGCGGAAGAAGTCCTCAAACCGGCTGTCGCCCTTGCCCAGCACCACCATTTGACAACCGGTGGCCATAATGCCGTCCAGTCCCTGCTCCACGATGTCCAGCCCCTTGTGGCCCACCAGCCGGCTGACAATGCCCATCAGCGGCGTGTCCGGCTCCTGTGCAAGGCCCAACGCCGCCTGCAGAGACGCCTTGCACGCGGCCTTGCCGGCCATGTGGTCGGCGTCATAGCGCGCCGGCAGGGCCGGATCACGGGAGGGATCGTAGCCCGCCACGTCCAGACCGTTGACCACACCGGAAAACTTCCAGTCGATCATGCGTACCACGCTCTCCATGCCCTCGGCATAGGCCGCGTCATGGAGCTGGGCGGCATAGGTGGGGCTGACGGTGGTCACAGCATCGGACACCAGCATGGCGCCCTTCATCAGGTTCACGTCGCCGTCCATTTGCAGCGTGCCGTCATTATACCACCCTCTGTCAAGTCCGAACAGCTGATCCACGGTATCCTCACCATAGCGGCCCTGATATTCGATGTTGTGGATGGTGAACACCGTGCGGATGCGGCGCACTGCCTCCCACCGGGTACACACGTCCTTGAGGTAGATGGGTACCAGCGCCGTCTGCCAGTCGTTGCAGTGGAGGATGTCGGGCATCCAGTCCAGACTGGGCAGCAGGTCGATGACCGCCTTGCAGAAGAAGGCGAAGCGCTCGCCGTCGTCAAACTCGCCGTACAGCGTATTGCGGCAGAAGTAGTGCTCGTTGTCCACAAAATACCACGTCACGCCGTCCTTTTCCAGCGAAAACAGGCCGCAGTACTGGTGCCGCCAGCCCAGATCCACATAGATGTAGCGGCGGAACGTCATCTGCTGCCGCCACTGCCAGCCGATCTGGCCGTACAGCGGCAGGATCACCGCCACCTCATCGCCGTTCCTGGCCAGCGCCGGAGGCAGGCTGCCCGCCACGTCGGCCAGTCCCCCGGTCTTGCAGAAGGGGAACGCCTCACTGGACACATACAGGATCTTCATACCGCTGCTCCTTTCTCCGGCAGCCCTCAGACGGTGCTGCCCTTGGCGATAACGATGGGATAGTTCTCGTGACCCATCAGCGTTACGCTGTCGCCGACGGTCACATACTTATCGGTGATGACGCTGCGCAGCACCGCGCCCTTTTTCACCACCGTATCCTTGAACAAAATACAGTTTTCCACGCTGGCGCCCTTTTCAATACGCACATTGCGGAACAGAATGCAGTTTTTCACGCTGCCCTGAATGTCACAGCCGTCCGCGATCAGGGAGTTGACGCAGGGGCCGCTGGGGTCGATATAGCTGGAGGGGGAGTCGTTCTCCTTGGCGTACACCGGACGTTCCGGGCAGAACAGCGTCTGCCGCAGAGCGGGATCCAGCAGCTCCATGCTGCGCTGGTAATAGCTCTGCACGCTGTTGATGCGGGCGGCGTAGCCGTCATAGATGTAGGCGTGGAACCGGTACCGCCGCCCCATCTCCTGCAGGATGTTATGGCGGAAGCTGAACTGGTTGCGGCTGGCGCACTCCGTCACCATCTGCATCAGCAGATCCCTGCTGAGCACGAACATGTTCAGGCAGCGATAGCCCGCCGGGGCAAACACATCGTAGGCGGTGTCGGTGATGCGGCCCGTCTCATCCAGTGTAAAGTAGGTGTCCGACACATCGCCGGGGACGGAGGTACATACCGCCGTCATGTCCGCACCGCTGTCGATGTGCCTGCGCAGCACGTCCTCCAGCGGCAGGTTGATGACAAGATCGCTGTCCGACAGCAGCACATAGTCCTGCCGGATGCCCTTGAGGTAGTTGATCACGCCTGCCAGCGCCTCCACCTTGCCCCGGTACTGGCCGCCGGCGCCGCGGCTCTCGTTGTACGCGAAGGCGGGCAGCAGCGTCAGGCCGCCGTGGTTGCGGCTGAGATCCCAGCTCTTGCCGGAGCCGAGATGATCCAGCATGGACTGGCACTTGCCGTGCATGATGACGCCCACATCGGTGATACCGGCGTTGACCATGGCGGACAGCACAAAGTCGATGACCCGGTAATCCCCCGCAAAGGGGATGGAGCCGTGGATGCGGTTGGCGATCAGCTCCCGCAGATCCGTCTGCTTTTCGTAGGAAAAGATGATCCCGTGCATTCCTTTCATGGCCGTACCTCCTTGCCGTTGCCTCCCAGCATCATTTTCGGCTCCACCACGCCGCCGTCGGGGACAGTGGTGTGGGGGCCCAGCACCGCGATGCCCCAGTGGTCGAAGTCCACGCTGCCCGGCGCGCCGCCGACCACCGCATTCTTCCCCACATGGCAGCCCTCGCCCACGATGGCGTAGGACACCTTGGCCCCGTCCTCAATGACGGCGTTAGGCATCACCACGGAGTAGGACACCTCCGCGCCCTTTCCCACGGAGGAGCCGTAGCTCAATACAGTGTTCTTCACCTCGCCCAGGATGGTGCAGCCCTTGGCCACGGCGCTGTTGCCGATGTCGCCGTCCGGGCCCACGAACGTGGGCGGGCAGTTGGGCGTGCGCCCGTAGATGGGCCACTTCTTGTCCAGCAGGTTCAGGCCCGAGCCGGGGGACAGCATATCCATGTTGGCATCCCACAGGGAGTCCAGTGTGCCCACGTCCTTCCAGTAGCCCTCGAAGCGGTAGGCCGCCATGACCTCCCCCGCCGAGAGCATGGCAGGGATGATGTTCTTGCCAAAGTCGTTGTCGCTGTTGGGGTCGGCCTCGTCGGCGGTGAGATAGGCCTTCAGCTTGCTCCATGTGAAGATGTAGATGCCCATGGACGCCAGATTGCTCTTAGGCTCCTTGGGCTTTTCGGCAAACTCCGTGATATGGTCGTCGCCGTCCACGGACATGATGCCGAAGCGGCTGGCCTCCTCCCACGGCACCTCCATAACGGAGATGGTGCAGGCGGCGCCGGCCGCCTTGTGGCGGCGGAGCATATCGGAATAATCCATCTTGTAGATGTGGTCGCCGGACAGCACCAGCACATACTCCGGGTCGTACAGATCCACAAAGCCCATGTTCTGGTAGATGGCGTTGGCGGTACCCTTGTACCACACAGCGCCGGTGGCGGACTGGTAGGGCGGCAGAATGTGGACGCCGCCGTGCATGCGGTCCAGCTCCCACGGCTGGCCGTTGCCGATATAGCCGTTCAGCTCCAGCGGACGGTACTGGGTGAGCACGCCCACGGTGTCGATGCCGGAGTTGGTGCAGTTGGACAGGGGAAAGTCGATGATGCGGAACTTGCCGCCGAAGGGGACGGCGGGCTTGGCCATATTGCCGGTCAGGACATAGAGTCTGCTCCCCTGTCCACCGGCCAGCAGCATGGCGACACATTCTTTCTTCATGCTTGCGTACCTCCTGCTTCCTCTTTTTTCTGTTTTCGCCTGCCGTGTCCCCGCAGGATCACCGCGCCCAGCGGCGGGATGGTCAGCGCGATGGACTGCTGCCGCCCGTGGGACGGCACAGGCTCCACGGGAACGGGGCCCGCGGCGCAGACGCCGCTGCCGCCCCACTGGACATCGTCCGTGTTGAATATTGCCTCGTAATAGGCGTGATCCGGTACGCCGAAGCGGTAGCCCTCCCACGGCACCGGCGCGAAATTCACCGCGCAGATCAGCTCATGTCCCTTCCGATCCCGGCGCAGAAATACCAGTACGTTGTTGTGGTTGTCATCGACCACCAGCCACTCGAAGCCGTCCCAGTCCCGGTCATTCTCCCACAGGCTGCGGTTGCGGCGGTACAGCCGGTTCAGCTGGCGGATGCACTCGTGGGTGGCGCGGCAGGCAGGGTCGTCCAGCAGGTACCAGTCCAGCTGGCCCTGAAACGCCCACTCGTGCCACTGACCCAGCTCCGCGCCCATAAACAGCAGCTTCTTGCCGGGGTGGCACAGCATGTAGGCATAGAAGCCCCGGACGCCCGCCAGCTGCCGCCAGTCATCGCCGGGCATCTTACCCCGCAGGCTACCCTTCATATGCACCACCTCGTCGTGGGACAGGGGCAGCACATAGTTCTCGGAAAAGGCATAGATCATGGAGAACGTCACGTCCCGGTGGTGGAACTGGCGGAAATAGGGATCCATCTTCAGGTAGTGGCACAGATCGTTCATCCAGCCCATGTTCCACTTCAGGTTGAAGCCCAGTCCCCCCTGCTCCGGCGGATACGTCACCAGCGGCCACGCCGTGGACTCCTCCGCCACCATCAGGGCGGCGCCGTTGACGGTGAAGGCCATCCGGTTCAGCGCCCGCAAAAACTCGATGGCCTCCAGATTCTCCCGGCCGCCGTCCCGGTTGGGACGCCACGCGCCGCCCTGCCGGTCGTAGTCCAGATACAGCATGGACGCCACCGCGTCCACCCGCAGGCCGTCGATGTGGTACTCCCGCAGCCAGTAGGCTGCGGAGGACAGCAGAAAGCTGCACACCTCCGGCTTACCGAAGTCGAACACCCGCGTACCCCAACCGGCGTGCTCCCACTTCAGCGGGTCGCCGTACTCGTACAGGCAGGTGCCGTCAAACTCGATGAGGCCGTGGCTGTCCTTGCAGAAGTGGGCCGGCACCCAGTCCAGGATCACGCCGACCCCCGCCTGATGCAGGGCATCCACCAGCGCCATGAAGTCGTGGGGCGTGCCGTAGCGGCTGGGGGGGGCGATTTAGCCGGTACACTGATAGCCCCAGCTGTCGTCCAGCGGGTACTCCGTCACCGGCAGCAGCTCCACGAAGTTGTAGCCCATGCGCCTGACATAGGCGGGCAGCTCCTTGGCCAGCTCCCGATAGCTGAGGCTGGTGCCGTCCTCATGCCGCCGCCATGAGCCCAGATGCACCTCGTAGATCAGCAGCGGGCCGTTCACCGGCGGCTGGGCGGCGCACTTCTCCCGCCACGCCCCGTCACGCCAGCCGTAGCCCGACAGGTCGTACACCTTGCTGTCGGAGCCGGGACGGGTCTGGGCGTGAAACGCGAAGGGGTCGGCCTTCCACACCGTGCGGCCGTCCGCGCCGGTGACGATGTACTTGTAGCTGTCGTACACGGCGGCGTTCTCCGCCGTGTACGACCACACGCCGTCCCCGTCCCGGCACATGTCCGCCGCCTGCCAGCCGTTGAAGTCGCCGGCCAGCGCCACATGCCGCGCATGGGGCGCCCAGACGCGGAACGTATAACCCTGCGGGGCGGGGTGTGCGCCCAGATATGTATACGCGCTGTCCCAGCTGCCGCCGCGGTACAGCTCCATCTCCTTGGTCATGACCTCTCTCCTTTTGCAGCACCATACCACATTGGCCGCGCCGATGGCGGCGAAACGGGGCGGTACGCCTGTCTTTTGCCTGTATTGTATCCTTTTTGTGTTTCTCCGTCAATAAACACGGCCCGCCTTTTGGCGAAACCCGTTACCGGGAACGCCTGCCGGAAAGCGCGAAAGGGAGCGTGACCCGCGGGTCACGTCTCCCCTGTGTGCTATTCCTCCTCCGACTGGCGCTGCGCGGCGGCGCCGCCCAGCCCGAAGTCATCGGCCACGCTGGCCGTATCCCGGCGCAGCATCGTCTCCATCACCCGGATGTCGCTGTCGATGTCCATGGCATCAGTGCGGTACAGCTCGTCCAGCTGGTGCTCGAAGCCCACCACGATGCTGTCCATGGTGGCCTCAATGCGGCTCTTGGCCTGCGACAGGTTCTCGCCGCTGACCCCCGTCTCCTCGAAGTCCGCATAGTTCTCCAGCAGCTTCAGGGTGGTGGGCAGATAGTAGTTCAGGAACGTACCGGAGGCGCCCTTCTTGGCCGGATCGTCCTCAATGGCCTTGAAAATGCGGCCGGACACCTGCTCGATGCGGTCGATCTTGGCGCTGAGCGCCTCGTCAGCGATGCGGTCGTTCAGCTCCCGTATCTGCCGCAGGACGCCGGCATAGCCCTCCGCCGCCTGGGGCTGGACTGCCGGCTCCTCCGGCTGCTGCATCTGACGGGCCTTGTCAAAATACGCCGTGGCGGCAGCCTGCGACCGGAACAGCATACCGCTGCCCAGATCAATGTACGCCTCGTCGCCCCACAGTCCCTTCTCCAGCATGAGGTTCACGTCCTTCTCCACCCGGCGGCGGGACACGTTGGCCGCCCGAGCCAGATAGTCCAGCGGCACGGCGGGCTTCTGCCCGGCGGTGCGGAGATAGGTGGCAAACCGGCGCTGGCGGCGCTTCATGGCGCCGCTGCCCAGCAGCAGCGATGCGCCGCCGGCCAGCATGCCCAGCGGATAGAACATCTGGCGCAGGAAATACACCCACTCGTTATAGTGGATGGCGAAGGAAAGATTATCCTCCACGGCGGCCAGCAGGGAGATGCAGCCCGCGACGCCCAGAATGGCGCCGATGATCTTCATGGTCTTGGTGCCCTTGTCGGTATAGTCCGGCGTCCGCGTCACCTGTTCCACGGCGCTGCGGGCCTTTTCCGCCTGCGGTGAGGCCGCCGTCACCCGCTGGGAAGTGCGCTGCCCACTCTGGCCCGTTGTTCGGCGGGCATTCTTCTTTTTGTTGCCGCTCTCGCTGAGCTTGATGAGCAGCAGGATCAGGCCGATCGGCCACGCCACGGTAAACATGACGGCGATAAAGATCCACGAGCCGATGTCGCTGTCTTTTTTCGGCGGCTGCGGCTGCCGAAGGCTGTTGTCATTGTCGTATGCCATCAGGACTTGAACCCCTTTCCCTGCAGCTTCCGCTTGTTGCCCTTCTCGTCCACGATATAGGTGTTGTCCAGCTCCCGCCGGAGATTCCCCATGACCGCGTCCAGATACTCCTGCCGCAGTACCTCCCGCTCCTTTTGTTCCTCCTCGGTAAGGCCCTCGGCCTTGGCCTTGTGGGCCAGCTCGTTGATACGGTCGATCTTCTTCTGATCCATAGCGATCCTCCCTTATACAAAGCGCCGGATGACCACCGGCAGACGCCCCTTTTTCGTAGGGCCTCCCACGCTGTCCAGCACGCATTTTCCCAGTCCCCGGCAGGTGATGGTATCCCCTGCCGCCACCGGCTTGTCCGGCTTCTGGCACACCGTCCAGTTTACCTGCACCGCGCCCTTTTCCACGGCCTCCGCCGCCTTGCCCCGGCTGACGGAAAAGCCCGCCGCCAGCACGTTGTCCAGCCGCAGGGACGACACGGTGTCCCGCACCTCCTTACACGGCTGCGCGGGTATCTCCAGCTCCTCCAACGGCAGGGGCGCGGTCTTCAGCTTCACCCGACCCGCCGACTCCCAGTCCGACAGCAGGAACGCCGCCGTTTTCGGCAGGGTCAGTACCTGACACCGGTTCTCTGTCACCAGTATATCGCCAATGGTGCCCCGGGTCAATCCCAAGCCCATCAGACTTCCCAGAAAATCCCGGTGGGTCAGACTCTCGCCGCCGTACCACGACGCCGTCACCGCCGCGATGGCGTCCGGCTCCGGCTCTGCCGCCCAGTCAGGCAGGAAGAACAGCCGCTGCCGCTCCGCCCCGTCGTAGCCGCCAAAGAACACATAGCCGTCGTGTACGCCCAGCGCGCCCAGCAGGCGCTGGGCCGCCGCCTGCTCCTGCGGCGACAGGAAATCCGTGGCCGTCGGTATGCTGCGCAGGCGGCACTGCTCCCACTTATCCCACACACGGCCCAGCAGCAGGCGCTCGTCCTCGTCCCGGGCCGCCCGATCCAGCAGTTCACGCCTGTCCATAGGCACCTCCCAGATCCTGTGTGCGGTACAGCCTTGCATACGCGCCGTTCAGCGCCAGCAGCTGCCGGTGGCTGCCCTCCTCGGCGATGCGGCCGTTCTGGATCACCAGAATACGATCCGCCGCCCGGATGGTGGACAGCCGGTGGGCGATGATGAGGGTGGTGCGCCCCTGTGAAAGCTGGTCAAAGGCCCCCTGTATCTTCGCCTCCGTCACGCTGTCCAGCGCGGAGGTGGCCTCATCCAGGATGAGGATGGGCGGGTCCTTCAGGAAGATGCGGGCGATGGACACCCGCTGCTTCTGGCCGCCGGACAGCAGTGTGCCCCGCTCGCCCACATAGGTATCGAAGCCGTCGGGCATGGCCATGATATCCTCGTAGATCTCTGCCCGCCTGGCCGCGGCCTCTACCTCCTCGTCGGAGGCGCCTGGCCGCCCGTAACGGATGTTCTCCCGGATGGTGTCGGCAAACAGGAATACATCCTGCTGCACGATGCCGATGGCCCGGCGCAGGGAGCTCTGCGTCACCTGCCGCACGTCCAGTCCGTCCACCCGGATGCTGCCCTCGTCCACGTCGTAGAACCGGGGCAGCAGCTGGCATAGGGTGCTCTTGCCGCCGCCGGAGGGTCCCACCAGCGCCACCGTCTCCCCGGCGGGGACGGACAGGGACACGTCGTGCAGCACCTCCGTCTCCCCGCTGTAGGTAAAGGACACATGGGACACATCCACCGCGCCTCGCACGTCCGTCAGCTCCACGGCGTCGGGGGCGTCCTGAATGGTGGGCTCCGTGCGCATCAGCTCGGCAAAGCGGTTCAGTCCCGCAAAGCCGTTGGAGAACATCTCCGCGAAGTTGGCCAGCTTTCGGATGGGGCTGACGAAGGAGGTGACGTACAGGGAAAACGTGATAAGGTCCACATAGTCCATGCGCTCCTGCATGATGAGCCAGCCGCCCACGGCGATCACCGCCACCGGCAGGATGTTGGTGAAAAACTCCATCACGGCGGTGAAGAAGCCCATCTCCTTGTGGAAGCCGCGCTTGGCGGTCTTGAACACCTCGTTGGCCTCGTCGAACCGCTCCTGCTGGGCGTCCTCGTTGGCGAAGGCCTTGGTGGTGCGGACGCCGGACAGGCCGGACTCGATGG
>ERZ780226.2912-NODE-2912-length-11135-cov-2.790704_pt1 | contig 11135 bp, 9 predicted proteins | sample MGYA00511165_ERZ780226 | MGnify/ENA primary metagenome ERZ780226 (study PRJEB29588, sample SAMEA2152373) | human gut metagenome | biome: human gut; feature: human-associated habitat; material: faeces | place: Denmark | collected 2008/2010 ...
TACTAGACGTACCTAAAAATTTGTGTTATACTTGATGCCGTTATGTCAAAAGTGATATTTGCATCTCTGATTTAGTATATTGCATATTCCATTTTCTTGTGCTAATATAATCAAGAAGTGTTAATTTTTTGCAAATTTCTTGTGCGAAATGCGAAGAACGCATCGCGTTTGTTCTGTTAAACGTGAAAATTCTTTGCGCGCGGGAATGTGCAAAAATCGTGAGGAGACCGCAATGCGCCACGTCCAGTTCATGCAGAAGCTTTGCCGGGGAATCGCGCTGGTCGGCCAGCTCGGCTTCTCGCTCATCACGCCGCCGGTGGCGCTGCTGTGGCTGGCCCATTGGCTGCAAACAAAATACCAGCTTGGCGTATGGGTCACCATCGTCGCGCTGATTCTCGGCCTGCTCACGTCGGTGAGCACGGCTTTGCAATTTTACCGGAAGCTGACTGCAAAAAAGGAAAAAGACAACGATACGCCCAAACCCCCGCGCGGCTACGGCGATCACATCTGCCCAGGAAGGGGGTATGTCTATGAAAGTTCAGAAAGCCGTCCTGAAAGAGACGGGTCACATTGCCATCGGCGTTCTGCTCGGAGACGTGCTGATGTGCGCGGTGTTTGCGATTGTGCATAAATTCGACTACACCGTCGTGCTCGGCGCGCTGCTCGGAACTGCCATTGCCGTGGCAAACTTCTTCCTGCTCGGCGTGACGCTGCAGAAAGCCGTCGGCATGAAGAATCCGGAGCTGATTCAGAAACTGCGGGACAAATACTTAAACGAAATCGGAAAATAATCTGCTGCAGCAGTTTCAGATGGAAAGCGGGAGGAATTCATACGTGGAGAGAAATCGAATCCGGGACTTCGGCATTGTGCCGGGGCGCCTGGAGACTGGAAAACGGAATAAGATTACCGATGTACCTGGCGTAAAAGTCGGGCACTGCACCGTAAAAACGGAGGAAAACCATACCGGCATAACGGTGATTGTGCCGGGAGCGGACAATGCCTTTGCGCAAAAGTACACGGCTGCTGCCTATGTCCATAATGGGTTTGGCAAGAGCGCCGGCCTGGTACAGGTGGAAGAGCTTGGTACCCTGGAAACACCCATTGCCCTGACCAATACCTTAAATGTGGGAAAGGTCTGGGATGCTATGGTGGATATTGTGGTGGAACAGTGTGAACAGGATGGTCTGGAGCCTATGAGTATCAATCCGGTCGTAGGCGAGTGCAATGACAGCCGCATCAATCAGATTCAGAAACGGGTTGTGGGAGCAGATGAAGTCCGCCAGGCCTTTGCGTCAGCTTCGGAAGAGTTCGAGGAAGGGGATGTGGGAGCCGGAGCCGGAACCATCTGCTACGGTTTAAAGGGCGGCATTGGTTCTGCTTCCCGCGTGATCCGGATCGGAGAGAAAGAATATACGATTGGCGTGCTGGTGCAGTCCAATTTTGGCGCAACGGAAGATTTTGTGTTAAATGGCGAATCGGTGGGAGCAAAGATTCTGGACTGGAAGCAGGAGAAAGATGATATGGCGGCATCAGAAGAGGATAAGGGCTCCATCATGAGCATCCTCGCCACGGACCTGCCACTGACCAGCCGCCAGTTAAGACGCATTCTCCGGAGAACCGGCGTGGGCATTGCCCGTACTGGCGGTTACACCGGACATGGAAGCGGCGAGGTCATGATCGGGTTTACCACAGCGAACCGGATTCCGTCAGGAGCAGAGGAAGAACTGCTGCAGATTCAGGCAATTCCGGAACATGTGATCAACCGGGCTTTCCTTGCGGCTGCAGAGGCAGAGCAGGAGGCTATTTTAAATTCCATGACGGCAGCAGAGCGGACCCGCGGACAGGCGGGAGAACTTTATTACAGTTTGTCAGAGTACCTGGAAGATCAGGATTCGAAACAGTAACAAATTTGTGCAGACAATCAACAGAAACTGTATAGAAAAAGCGGATTGCAGGATGAGAGAAACGAAATCTCTGTCTGCAGTCCGCTTTTGGTTTTGAAGTTATTTTGACAGATTATTTGTCAGCTGCTTTCTTCGCCGCTTCAATCAGTCCGGTAAACACCGGGAGCATATCATCGGATGCCACCAGCATGGCCTCCGGGTGCCACTGGATACAACGCACGTATAATATAACTAAGAGATTATATACTCATAAAAGCCAAACCAAAAGCCCTCGGGATAGCCATTCCGAGGGCTTTTGGTTTGTACTTTTAGGAAGATAAAACGATTTCCTGCCGTTCCGGGTAGTTTGTAAGAATCAGCCGATATTCGGCCGCACGAATGGCTTCTTCACCGCATTTAGAGGAAGGAAGCATTCGTTCACTAACGGCCACCGGAAAAACGATTTTGGCCGTTTCTCCAACGGGCACTGTGGAGATGTCTTTCATGCTTTGAACTCCGTTTACGGCCGCACAAGATTCATATTGCATCGCAAAAGTATCCGGGAAAGACATCAACTGCATTTGTGCAAGAGGCAGCCTTTCTTCCTCATTACTTTTATTTTCAAATGTGCAGGCCCGTCTGGGCCTGCTTTTTCTTTTTCTGCTTTTCCTAGCTTTTCTCGCCAATCTCTCTCCGAGTGGAAACAACGCTGTTTCTTCCCGCCTGGGGTTGGTCGCCGCCTCCAGATTCGCTCACAACTGGCTCACACGGCTTCAACAGGGCCTGCCTGGGGCTTCGGTGGTGTCCGTTTCCTTACCCGGCTCTCAAAACCGCACACAGGCCCTCACAGAGCCGAGTTTGGTTTCATCATCTTTTTCTTCTAGCTTTTCTCGTTGGCAGCATAGCCAGTTGGCTCTCCAGGTGGTAATTTACCGCCTCGTGAATGGGTAAAATCGTGTAAAGCAGCAGTCCCGTTTCTCGCGGTTCCATCCAATGTCCACACGGTAGCCGGCAGCGTTTCGATAAGGCGCTTGCCCTCCAGCTGCGTTATGTACTTCCGCACTGTGTTGGGACTCATGCCGGTACATTCTCCAATTTTCCGAAAGCTAGGGTAGCACAGGTGGGTTTCCCTGTCCTCGCAAAACAGCAGGTATGCGTACACAGCAATTTCCCCGGCGCTCAATCCCAGCGTAAAAATCTCGTTTGGCAAAAGAAAAAATCCTCCCTGCTGTGGTTTTCTTTTGCAAGTTCGCCTCATATTTTTTCAGCCAGTCTCTTTCCTGTTTTTCAAATTTTATTTTGCGAAGCCTTTTCTTTGTTTTATGCGGCTCAACTTTTGCGCGGGGGGTACCCCTCCTGTTTGGGTAAGCAAAAGGCCGGAATTTCTCCCGGCCTCCGCATAAACATTCACTTTGTCACAACATTCTGATCGAACCTAGACAGGACGCTGGCGGCTTCCTCTCTCGTGGCGTTGCCTGTGGGGTTCAATGTTTCGTCATCGTTGCCGTTGATAAGACCTCGACTGCACCGCCAAGTACGATGACCGTACCGCAATCTTCCCCTGCAGTATATCTCGGAAAAGAATTCCGATAACCTCCTATAACACACGGCGCTTTCGTGCCACGAGTTCCCTCACCCCAAGTCGATAAAGAGCTGTACAATGGGACAAAAAACAAATTTTTATAAAAAAAGCAAAAAACAAAATTCTAAAAACGGCCTAAACATTCATTATTTGCAAAAATATCAAAATTATTTCATTTATTTTGCCTATATTGCCAGATATAATGAAATCGCCCAAAAAAAGAAATTGGGCGGATTGCTTAAAATCTTTGTTGTTGGAGGGTAACTATTATGGAAAAACATCGAGTCCGAAAAAAACGCTCCTTCTTACAGAGCCTCCGGGAAGACGGCATCCTCTATGCTTTTACAGTTCCGGGAGTCATCTTCTTGTTGCTGTTCTGCTATTTCCCTATGGCGGGGCTAGTTCTGGTCTTTAAGAATTATAACTTTAAAGGCGGAATCTTTGGCAGCCCCTGGGCAGACCCAATTTATAAAAACTTTACCTTCTTTTTCAACAGCCTGGATAAGGCGCTGCGGGCCACCTGGAACACGGTGATGCTTAACATCCTGTACTTTGTTTTTGGCACGCTGGTGGCGGTTGCACTCGCTATTATGCTGACAGAAATTAAGAACAAGGCGTTCATCAAAGCTTCTCAAAGCATCATGTTCTTCCCTTATTTTATCTCTTGGATTGTCTTTGGTTCTATCCTTTCCGCCATTTTGGACTACGACCGGGGCACCGTGAATGGCATCCTGAACAGCATGGGATTTGCCTCGGTAGATTTCTACTCGAAACCCATGTACTGGATATTCATCCTAGTAATCTGCAATGTGTGGAACTCGGCGGGATATTCCTCCATCATCTACTACGCCACCCTAAACGGCATAGACCCTGGCTATTACGAAGCGGCCAGGGTGGATGGCGCCAGCAAATGGCAGCAGATTACCCGCATCACATTGCCGCTGCTTCGTCCCACCATCATCATGCTGTTTCTGCTGGCCGTTGGCAATATGCTGCGGGGAAACTTGACCATGATTATGGGCCTGACAAACCTGAATCCCATCCTGCTGCCAGTGACTGACATTATCGACGTGTTTGTGTACCGCTCCAGTATCCAGTCGGGTGAGATGGCATTTTCCTCGGCAATCTCCCTATACCAGTCGGTTGTGGGCTTTGCGTTAGTACTGATAAGTAACGCTCTGGTACGCAAGACTGACCGGGACAGCGCCCTGTTTTAACGGAAAGGAGAAGTACAATGCGCAAACACGGTATTTCCAAGACAAAGGGCGACCGGGTCCTTACCGCCCTATTCTACGTCCTTTTAACTCTGTTCAGCTTACTGTGCCTCTATCCTCTGATGTTGGCGTTCGCGGTTGCCTTTTCTTCGGAACAAGCAGTCTCCGCCAACGGCTTTTCCATTATTCCTCAAGACCCCTCCCTGGACACCTTCCGGTACTTACTCTCGCAGAAGATGAACATCTTAATCCAGGGCTACGGCATGACCACCCTCATCACATTGGTGGGTACGTCCTGCTCTTTGATCATCACGCTGATGTATGCCTTTTCCATCAGTATGCCTGGTTTTCGTCATGCCAACAAATTTTCATTTTTCGCCTATTTCACCATGTTGTTTAACGGCGGTATGTTGCCCTGGTACATCTTGTGCACCCAGTATTACCACCTGGCAAACACCATATGGGGACTGTTCCTCCCCTATGGGATGAACGTGTTCAATATGTTCCTGATGCGCAATTACCTAAAGACTATCCCCGTTAGTATTTACGAAGCTGCCCGCATTGATGGCGCAGGATATGGAACCATCTTTTTCCGGGTGACACTGCCCCTCTCCCAGGTGGGCCTAATCACGGTGGGGCTGTTTTATGGGCTTTCCTTTTGGAACGACTTCTACCTGCCCCTGATGCTGATTACCGATGACAGCCTGACCACCATGCAATATTTGCTTTACCGGATGATGGGCAACCTCCAGTTCCTGGTGAGCAATTCCACCTCGTCCATGGTATCCAACATCACGCCGCCCATGCAGACGGCGAAGATGGCTATGAGCGTGCTGGCAATTGGCCCCATTATTCTGGTCTATCCTTTCATTCAAAAATATTTTGTCAAGGGGGTGATTGTGGGCGCAATTAAGGGGTAAACAAAAAGTACGAAACCACATGTCTAATTTTTGGGAGGTAAATTTTATGTCGAAACATGCGAAACAAATTTTTTCCGCACTGTTGGCTAGTTTGCTACTTTGTTCCGCCCTTGTCGGGTGCGGTGGCGATGGAACCTCTAGCGGCAGCGCCGTATCGAAATCCGGTACCAGCTCCACCACGGGAAGCGAAAGCCTGTCCGAACCCGGTGACACGGGCGAGCCCGGCGAGGTGAACTGGGTTATCTACGGCGACAAGAATGACCGCATGACAAGCTTCCTTGAGCAAGTTCAGCAGTATGTCCAGGACCAGGGGCTCAACGTGGAAGTCAGCCTACAGGTCCTGCCCTGGTCCGAATATGCCGGTGGCCAAACCACTCTGAAGTTGGCCTCTGGCGAGGAATTCGCCTGCTATACGGACACCCCCTATCTTGGCAACTGCATTTCCAACGGCTACATTCAGGACGTGACGGATGTGGTGGAGGAGTATGGCCAGACCTTGAAAGAAAAGCTGGACGAAACCTCCTTTACGGCCTTCTCAAAAGGCGGGCGTTTGTACGCGGTGCCTGTGGGCGAGAAGAACAACGCTTCCGAATGGTACGGCGGCTTTGAGGTTCGTCAGGATCTGCTGGAAGAGGCGGGGGTGAGTGAAATCACCAGCCTGGAGGATTTGGAGGCTTTCTACGACGCCTGCATCCAGCTGCATCCCGATTACACGGGCTTCTGTGAAAGCGGCAACACCGCCAAGTTCTTTTCCCGCAGCGTGACTGATAAAACCATTCTGTTCTTGGATAACAACTGCTTTTTGTTCGTTGACAACTCTGCCGATGACGATGTGATTTATAGCTACTATGAGTCGGAAGAGTTCAAGAAAACCTGTGAAATTGCCCAGCGTTGGCGGGAAAAGGGGATTATCAGTAATCTCGCCCTTTCCGACCCATCTTCCTTGGGCAACAATTTCCTGGCGGGCCAAGGAATGTTCCGAGGCGGCAATGGCGGACGCATCTATGAGGACACAGAGATTTTGACCCAGAATGTCCCTGAAGCGGAGGTAAAAGTCTATATGACCGGTAACGGACAGCCCAAGGTCACCCGGGGCAATTACTCCACCGCTTTCCAGATTTCCGCCAACGTGACCAATCCAGAGGACTATGTCCAGTTCCTGGATTTGATCTATCGTGACCAGGAAAGCTTCGATTTCTTCACCTATGGCGATGAGGGAACGGACTACACCCTGGATGAGAACGGCCGTATTTCCGGCCAGACCGTGACCGGTGTGTTCTTTGAAGGATGGACCACTGCCCACATCGACTATATGCGGTTTAGCCCCCTGATTCCCGACGAGCAGGTAGAGGCTTATAAGCAGTGGAATGATGGCGCCGAGCCTCAAAAGGATTTGGGATTTGTATTTGATACCGAGCCTGTGGAGGATGTGATTGCCCAGCTGAGCAGCGTTTACACGGAATACTGCGAGCCCATGCTCCTCGGCTTCACCACCTACGAGGACGGCTACGACGAGTTGATTTCCCGGTTGAAGAGCGCCGGACTCGACGATTACATGGCCGAATACCAAGCTCAATTTAGCGAATTTTACAACAACCAGTAATCGTGGTATAATAGAGTCGTATCAAAAACGGCCGGCCTGCTTTTTAAGCCGGCCGTTAGGCTCCATTTCTTCAGTACATGAGGGGCGTGGTAAAATGAAACGACAGGGATTCTTCTTCCAACGGAGGTGGTTTGCCGCAGTGTACATTACGGTGGCCATTATCATTCTGCTGCTAGTCTCCTTTGTCTTTTGCTGGTTCCGTGCCAGAACCATGGAAGATTTGAAGTCCTCTCAGTTGGAGGTGCTGGACAACACCAGCACAGTGTTCCAGTCACAGCTGGACGCCTTTTCCCTGGCAGCCTACCAGCTCTATGCCACACCTGCTTCTACGGTTCTGTTGGCAAATCCCGAAGATCCCGTCTCTTTTATCGTTGATTTTTCCAAGCTGGGACAGTCCGTTATGGCTGGCAATGATTTAATTGACCTTGTGGCCCTGTTCAATGAGGAGGAAATGATTCTTACCCGGCAAAAGCGGGTGATTTCTAACGAGTCAATGAGCGCTCTCCACGAGAAGGCTATCACCGTCACGCAGCCGCTTTTCTGTTTGGAGGCGGAGCGCATGGCATATGGAACCTCCGTTCGTATGATCTGTACGATGGTGGGGGACCGTTATATCGACGGCTGGGAGCAGGGCGTACTGCTGTGTATCAATGCGGATGAACTGGCTAACCGTCTGCTTTCCCGGCTGGACGATACCTACATTTTGGACAAGGATGGGAACGTGCTGCTCTCAAGCCAACCAGAACTTTTTGGCCAGCAGCTTCCCGACTATCAACAGCTGGTGGGGGATTTTGAGAAAAAAGGAAACCCCTCCGCGATTCGCACCCAGCTGGGTGGGAAGGAATCCCTGGTATGTGTCATCTCTTACCCTGAAAGCAATTTCCAGGTGGTCTCTACCCAGCCGGTAAGCCAACTGCACGAGAGTCTGAACCGAGGATTGTGGCAGCTGTTTGCCGCCACTGCCCTCATCCTCGTTGTGGCATGGATCATTGCCCTACGGCTTTCCAAAATCCTTTCACAGCCAGCGGATAACCTGCTCAAGGAAATTGCGAGTTTACCACCTGTTCCCGGCGTGAAAGACCAGACATCATTGGACCCGCAACTAGCCCACACCATGATTTTGCGCACTACTCATACCATTGACCGCCTCCAGGTAGTCCACCGGAAGGATCAGCAAATTCAGTATCTGCTTGGGCTCACCCAGGATATGGATCCCCAAGAACTGTTCCCTACGGACAGTGGCTGGTTCCTAGCGGTACTGCAAAGCGACCAGCCTCCCGGTGCAGACGAAAGCGTCTCGTTTCCGCTGATCATCGAAACCATTGGGAAGATTTTGGAAGAAAGTCCTCCGTGGCGGCGCAACGTCATCCTTCCTGTGCAGGATGGTACGGCCGCTCTGGTCTGCCCTGGGGAAGGCGGTGGGGTCGAGCAGCTGATCCCCTATCTTCGCCGGGAGTTGTCCCAAGTCTCTCCTAGCTCCATCAGCATATCCCTTAGTTGCAGGGAGGAACCGGGCACCCTTTTCACTCGCTATCAAAACACCCTAGGCCGGATGCGTGCCAAATCTTTGCGAGGGAACGGGGCCCTCATCACCTGGGCGGGGGAGAAAAAAGCCCCTCAGGAAAAACTTCCCATTCCGTGCGTGGAAAACATCCTAAACGCGGTGCGTGCCGGGGAGAAGGAGCGGTTTTCCAGCCTGGCCCAGGAGCTTTTGGACAGGGCAAGTAGTTTTCACTTTGAATATACCCTCCATCAGCTGGTAGATTTGTGCGTCTCCCTGTTCCAAATTGGCGGCAACCGCATTCCCCAAAACACTCTGCTATGGGGGGAAGCCTACCAGAAGCTTTGGGAGTGTTTCAACCGGAAGCAACTGGAAAACCAGCTGGCCGCCTTCTGGAGCCAAGCGTCCTGCCGTCCCGTAAGCAGTCACCGTGAGGAACAAATCCAGGTTGCGCTGGAGTACATCAATGAGCGCTACGCGAACAAAAGCCTTTCCATGGGGGCGGTAGCCGAGCACTTGCGCATGAGTCCTTCCCACTTCAGCCGCTTATTCAAGGACATTATGGAGGAGTCCTTCCCAAGCTATGTCAATAGGCTTCGGCTTAGCTCTGCTTACCAACGGTTATTGGATGAGCGGGACAACACCATTGAAAAAATAGCCCAGGAATCGGGGTTCTATTCCAGTTCTTATTTCACCACCCTATTCCGCAAGCAGTATGGGCTTTCTCCAAGCCAGGCGCGGCGGCGCCTTTCGGAAAAAGGGGAATAATCTATTGGGGCGTCCCATCCCTTACATGAATAAACCTCATAACCGGGAAAAACCGCAATTTTGACGGTTATCCCCATATTCATTGTTTTTTTGATTATCGAAAAGGAGTTGCATGATTTATGGTATCTATTAAGAACCCTATTATTCCAGGCTTTTACCCGGATCCCAGTATCTGCCGGGTTGGTGAGGACTACTACTTGGTGAATAGTTCCTTTGAGTTTTTTCCGGGCGTACCCTTGTGGCACAGCCGAGACTTGCTTCACTGGGAGCAGATAGGCCATGTACTCACACGTCCCAGTCAGGACTGCCTGGAGGGCTGTTCTGCCTCTGGCGGCATTTTTGCCCCAACTCTTCGCTGCCACAACGGGCGATTTTACATGGTCACCACCAATGTCAGCGCTGGCGGTAACTTTTTCGTGTGCGCCGACGACATCCACGGCCCCTGGTCCGATCCCATCTATATCAAACAGGGCGGCATCGACCCCTCCTTTTTTTGGGACGATGATGGAACCGTTTACTTTCAAAGCACTTTTAGAGACGAAAAAGGTCAGTGCATTGGCCAGTGCGTAGTGGATTTGGAAACCGGTGCGATGCTTACTGAAACCCGCGCCATCTGGCACGGTACCGGCGGAAAATGCCCGGAGGGCCCCCACATGTATAAAATCAACGGCAAGTATTACCTGATGATTGCCGAAGGCGGCACTGAGTACGGCCACATGGAGACCATCGCCCGCAGCGACTCGCCCTGGGGTCCCTTCGAAAGCTGCCCCCACAACCCCATTCTTTCCCACCGGGATGTTGACCCCCGTGCGGATCTTCCCCAGGCCTTGGGCCACGCCGATTTGATTGAGGACCAAAACGGACAGTGGTGGATTGTATTCCATGGTATCCGGGCCTCCCAGTTTATGCTGCATCACACAGGCCGGGAAACCATGATCGCTCCCGTGGAATGGGACGAGGATGGTTGGCCGGTAGTCAATGGCGGAAAGCTGATTGCGAATCCCATGGAGGTTCCCACTCCACCCAACTATCAGGAAAAAAATGAGGAAAAGTCCTGGAAAGACAACTTTTCGGGGCCGGAATTGGATTTTCGCTGGGCATATTTGCGTAATCCTGATTTGAAAAATTACACTGTAAACAATGGCCTGACGCTGCGGGGCACCAGTGCCACCCTGAATGACTGCGCCTCTCCCACCTTTGTGGGCGTGCGCCAAGGGGAGTTCTGTTCCCAGGTGGATGTCACTCTGACTGTGGAACAGCTGGAAGAAAGCGCCCGGTTGGGGCTTTCTGTGTTCCATGTGCCAGAGCACCACTACGATTTGTTCATTACCCGCCGGGAAGGCCGGCTCTGCGCCGTACTCCGCCGCCGTGTGGTAGATATGGTCGTGGAATCCACTCCTGTGAACCTTGACGAGGGGGAGCCCATCCACCTGCGCATTGACTCTGTCCGATTGGGATATACCTTCTACGCCGGAACAGTGGGACAGCCTCTTATCAAACTGGGAACCGGATGCACCCAGTTGCTCGCCACAGAGCTGACCATCAGCACGTTTACCGGCTGCTTCTATGGTATGTTCGCTGAGGGCGGTTCTCAGGGCACCTTCCAAGAGTTCTCCTTCACCCTCCTGCCGGACAATGCATAACACAACAAAAGAGTCCGGCC
>ERZ780226.2923-NODE-2923-length-11093-cov-10.345352_pt1 | contig 11093 bp, 6 predicted proteins | sample MGYA00511165_ERZ780226 | MGnify/ENA primary metagenome ERZ780226 (study PRJEB29588, sample SAMEA2152373) | human gut metagenome | biome: human gut; feature: human-associated habitat; material: faeces | place: Denmark | collected 2008/2010 ...
TCTGGGTGCAGCAGCACCTTGTTCTGCCAATGGGTGTGATAGGCTTCTTCCAGCGTATTTTGATAATCCTGCGCTTCGCCCATTTCCTCATCCTTTTTCCCGCCGAAGTAGGCATAGGCGGAAGACAATTCGGAGAAAAGCTCAAACAAGCCGTCCGGATCGACGCGGTTGTAGTAGTCTTCTACCGGGCGCGTCGAGAGCAGTTCCGTCCAGAACGTGCCGCAGTCCGTTTCGGAAAGAGCTGCTTCTTCGCGGAACAGAACGCCGCGTTTTACATCGCGCATGATCTCGTCTGCGCTTTCACCCAGATTCAGGTCAAGAGTATTATGTAGAAATGTCCGCAGTTCCTCCGCCTTTTTCTCGTCAGGCAAAGCTCCTGCGTGCTGGATTCCGGCTGAGATATGGTGCAGCAGCACTTTTCCGAGTAGCTGCGAGAGTGAGGTGTCGTTAGGCGCGATCTGCCTCAGTGCCTTTTTCAAATCGCTCCAAGTTTCGGGTAGGTCAACATGATAGACGAAGGATAGGGTCAACGTGATCTGTGCCGTATTCTGTGACTTTTTTGCCGGTGTTCTTTGCAGACTTCCAAAGTCTCCGCACCAGCCACATTCCCAAGATGACCCGCGTATCATAACCGGACTTCCGCACCACGGACAGCGCATATTGCTCTCACCCCTTCTGATTGCAAAAGAAACTTTATGATAGAGTTTTCAACCTACTTCATTACCTTTTCCAGCAAGGTTTGGTAACTGTCCACCACATCATACACAACATTTCCGTCGCTGATGGCCTTGAAGTGCACTCTGGCACAGTCGATTTTTGCCTGCTCAACCGGCGTGATATGATTAAAATGCATAGAATCCAGTGTTCCTTTTGTTTCAGCAACAAAATAAATGTGTTTCACCGAGCCTTCATAGAAGGCAATCGCCCAGTCCGGATTATAATGTCCGACCGGCGTTGCGATATAGAAGCTGTCCGGCAGCTTTACATAAACCGCAACATCTGTGTTGGTGTCCAGATCGGTCGCAAAATCGCGCTCGTTTGTGGAATCATACACGATATGATCGTATAGATGCCGCTGCGCTTTCATTGCATTTGTACCGAGCTTGCCCTTGATGGTCGGTTCGGTAAAGATGTCCGTGTCGTAACGCTCATCCAGCACGTTGTAGGTAATGTGTTGAATAATTGCAGTTGCCTTTTCATCATTGATCAAAGCTGCCGCTTTGATGATAAACTCTTCCGGATTGAACTTGAACTGCTCAAAAACGGGTTTCTCAATGCCTGTCAGAATTGCAACAACTGCTTTGCGTGTCAAACCGGTCTCTCCGACCAGCTTACCAATCAGATCATACTTTACGCTGCTGTTGGTGCGAATCTGCTTCCGACTATCATAAGTAGACGACTTTGATTTCGAGAATGCACTTCCGTCAAGGAGAGAATCCTTCGACTTGATCTCATCCATTGCGCCGGTTTCAACTTTGAAGAAGATTTTCGGCACACGAAGATTTCGGTTGATGGAAACAATCGCCTTGTCAACAAGTTCATCCGTATCAAAGTCCACCACATACACGGATTTCGGGCTAATGCGCTTCCAGAGTGCCTTGAACTCCGGCATGGCGAGCTTGTCGGGATCAACTTGCAGCTCGACATTCTTGTCGCGGGCGTTCTCCGGCTGCATAGCGCGGCTGTCATAGACGGAATCAAGAATATTGATCACAGAATCGCGGCTGTCCGCCACTTCTTCCGCGACCTGAATTGCACCATTTGCTTTATCGGCATAATATTTATCGGTCAGTACACCCTTCTTGTCGATATAGCCGTTGACAATCAAATCAAAATAAATCGCCTGCGCCGTATCGCCGTCCACGACCTGCTCGTTGCCTCTGGCGTCCACAATGACCTTGCCCTTGAACAGATCAGCGGTAACAGCCACAGGACGTCCGGCAACTGCATCGGCAAGCTCAGTCTGCAAGCCCTTTGCAAAGCTGTCATAGCTCTCACTGGCGATGACGGTCAGAACATTGATGGACTGCACATCATTTCCAAGCACGTTGGCGTCCATGCGCTCGCCGTCCTGATTGACGCACAGGCGCAGGCCACGACCGACCTCTTGCCGCTTGCGAACCTCGCTGCTGCTTTGTTTCAGTGTACAAATCTGGAACACGTTCGGGTTATCCCAACCTTCACGCAGCGCAGAATGGGAGAAAATGAAACGCACCGGGGACTTTTTCGGATCACGATCCAGAAGCAGCTCCTTGTTCTTCATGATCAGGTCATAGGCGTCAATATCGTCGGACGTACCCTCCTTCTTGTCGGAGAGCTTGCTGTCGGTCATTTTGCCCTTCTTATCAACGGAGAAGTAACCGGCGTGGGTGTCATGGGCAGAAATCGCGTCCAGGTAGCGGATGTAGTCCTCGTCCCCAATTTCCCGCTGCATGGAGCTGAGAATGTCATTGTACTCTTCCTCGAACATATCCGCATAGATGCCGTTGAACGGATGCCCAGCCTCATCATACTGCTTGTACTTCGCAACCTCGTCGATGAAGAACAGGGACAGGACTTTGATGCCCTTATGGAAAAGCTGCCGTTCTCGCTCCAAGTGAGAAAGAATCGTCTCACGGATCTGAATACGGCGAAGCTGGTCTTCACTGACCTTGCCGATCACATCACCGGCAAAGATTTTGATGCCATTCAGGAACTCCACAGAGTTATCGCGTCCGTCGATAGATTTCACTACAAAGCCGACTTTGTACTCGTCCAGATTACCGGAATTGTCGTAAAGATTATAACCGACTCCGACCGTCGCTGTTTTCTTGCGGATGCCGGACGCGCCCTTGTAATCAAACTGAATAGTTGCCGTCGGGTCAGCTTTGGAAAGATTGATGCTTTCCAGATAGACGAAGCCCTCGGTTGCCGTGCTGCCGGACTCCGTGATGCCTTTAACGGCAATCTTCTTGACCAGCCGCTTGTTGTACGCTTCCATCGCATCAAGGCGATAGACCATGTTATAAATGCTGTCCGCCTTATGCGTGGCGGAGTAGCGCAGCGTCAGCAGCGGGCAAAACTCTTTCAGACGTTCTTTTGTCTGCTTGCCCTCGACCGACTGCGGCTCGTCGATAATCAGAATCGGGTTCGTTTTTGCAATAATATCAATCGGGCGACGGGAACGGAACTCGTCCAGCTTCATGTAAATACGCCGTGCATCCTTACCCTTGGCGTTGAACGCCTGAGAGTTGATGATCATGACATTGATGGCGCTGTCCGACGCAAAGCGGTCAATTTCCGTAAGCTGTGCGGAGTTGTAGATGAAGAAACGAATCTTCTTGCCGTATTCCTCTGCAAAATGCTCCTGCGTCACCTGAAAAGATTTATAGACGCCCTCGCGGATGGCAATGCTCGGCACGACCACGATGAATTTGCTCCAACCATAGTGCTTGTTCAGTTCATACATGGTCTTGATGTAGGTATAAGTCTTACCGACGCCGGTTTCCATTTCAATCGTCAGATTATAGCGACCTTCCAGCTTGTCCGACGGCTTGATTTGATTGGTACGCTGTACCTTTTGCAGATGCTCCAGAATCAGCTTGTCGGAAAGCTCCGGCACAATACGCTCGTTGCGCCAGCCGGTGAAATCCGTATCATCCTCCAAGCCAATCTGATAGTTTCCATCACCGCGGTCCATCATATATGTAGGCGTGAGGTACGGCTGTCCGGCAAAGACGTCAACGACCGCTTTTGCCGCATCCGCTTGAAATTTTTGGTGTTTGAATTGCAGTTTCAATCGTCTTCACCTCCAGTTTCTTCTTCAATCCACTCTTGCAGTTTCTTTTGCAGAAGTTTTTTATCAGGCAAGTATAACTGATACTGTGACGCAAAAATGTTGGAATTTTCGGGGAGTGTCAATTCGACTACAGCATCATTTTTCTGCGGGCACAGCAAAATCCCGATTGTTGGATTTTCAAAGTCCGTTTTCTCATATCGGTCATAGTAGTTCACATACATCTGCATTTGCCCAAGATCCTGATGCTTCAGTTTTTCGGTTTTGAGATCAAACAGTACAAAGCATTGCAGCAAACGGTTGTAAAAGACAAGATCAACACGAAAATGGTCTTCCTCGAAAGTAAAGCGTTTTTGTCTGGCAACGAAAGCAAAGCCTGTCCCAAGTTCCAGCAGGAACTCCTGCAGATGGTCGATCAATCTGCTTTCCAGCTCTGTTTCCGAAAAATCGGTTTGCTCCGGAATGCCCAGAAATTCGAGAATATAGGGATCTTTCACAAGATCGGCTGGCTTTTCTGCAAGCCGTCCTTTTTTTGACAGTCTAAGTATTTGCTGCTTGTCCTTCCCAATCAGCATCCGCTCGTAAAGAGAACTTCCGTACTGACGGCTCAACTCACGCTTGCCCCAGTTTTCCTGAATTGCCAGCTGTTCATAAAAATCACGTTCATCTTCGTTCTGAATCCGCATCAGAATCAGATAGTGCGTCCACGACAGGCGAAAAGGCACATCATTTCCGAATTTCGTAACCAGCGGTTGCGAATTTGGTTCTGAGAAATCCGTAACCATCGGTGCCGAAATTCGGTTTTTATAAATTTCGTAAAATTTCCGAATATTCGTCAGCGTAGACACAGAATACCCTTTTCCAAACGCATGATTCAAAGCGTCTGACAAAGTTTCTAAAACCCGTTTCCCATACTTTGCTCTGCCGGAACCGCCCTGCTGTACCTCTACGATCCACTTTCCAAGCGTGTAATAGGTCAGAAGCTGGACCAGATTTACCTCGCGAATTGCCGTATTTCTTGCACGGTCAATCAGATCGACTGCCTTTTGGCAGAGTATTTTCAATTCCGGCACAGAATCCTCGGGATTTGCCGGCAGAATGTTCTTGTTCTCCATGTCACGCTCCATCAGATCACCCTCACGCGCTTGGAAATGTCGCCCGCATCCTCCGGCATATAGAGCTTGAAAATCTCGAACACGTTGATCTTCTCCGGGCTGGACGCAAAACCGGAATCGCGGAAGACGGCGCGGAGCGGGCGGCGCTGTGCGATCTCTTTGACCACACTTTCGGGAATATTCGCGTCAAAGCAGGCGATCAGGTCGCCGTCGTTGTAGGTGTGGACGGTGCAGCCATCGATTTTCTCGGATTTGTACGGCAGGGACAGCGGCAGACCCCAGTCGATCAGGCAGCCGAACAGCAGGTCGAGGTCGGTGCGGTCATCCTTGATGTTGGATTCCAGCCCCGCGAGCATCCCCTGATCGTAGTCATCCGGTGCATAGTAGACGTCCTTCATGTTGGTATCGTCCAGCTTGAGAACACGGAAACCGACGTCGAGTGCATTGGGATGAAAACGATAAAAATCATTGGGGTTTTCGGCGGAATAGGTTATACGCGAAATGTCCTTGGTATCTTTGTCCGTATATGTATAACCCTTTTCTGTAAGAACACCAGAACTTTTCAGCGAATCAAATCCTGTCATTACTTTTTGATCATTAGACTGCTGCGATTCCACCAACGCAGCGTAGTCATCTTTATGCACAACATCAATTTCAGACTTGATCTTATCCCCGGCACGGCGGATGCGCTCTTTACCGATTTCGCAGATGTTCTTGTAGCCTGCTTTGTAGGCTTCGCTTGCTTCATCGCACTTTTCCGGAAGCTGCACCATGATGAATTTGCGGTGCCCGCCGTCCTCGGCGTTGAGCTGCATGACAGCGTGGGCGGTGGTAGCAGAGCCAGAGAAGAAGTCGAGGATAAAATCTCCTTCTTCAGTCGATGTAGAAATCAAATATTTAATCAAAACAGTCGGCTTAGGAAAGCTAAATGCTTTGGTCCCTAACAGATTGGTAATTTCTTTTGTTCCGTCCTGCGACATTCCTATATTATCCGGCAATTTAGTACTTACAGCCACTTTACCAAATTTGTCTCCTGCCTTTTTCATATCGTCTTCTTTCCAATAACGCAGGACTGGTTTTGAAATTTTTAAAAACTCATAGTCCCCTGGAAAAACAATTCGATTCTGAGCCAAATAATCTTCAATAGTGTCAACGGTAATTCTCCAAGTTGCATTTGGATTTGCTGGATATTCTTCTCCATTCTTGGGGTTGACGATTGTGAAATAGCTGTTTGGTCTCTCACTTGCAGTTGTCTGTTTCGTCAAATCGTGGACTCGCCACGGTCTACCCGCAAAGTCTGGCGTTTCGTAGTATTTGCGTTCTTTCCCATCTACGCTTGCTACAAAATTACTGGATTTAGCAAAGCACAGTATGTACTCGTAATCCTGTGACACACCAAATGGCACATCGGATTTTGCAGTTCGTTTTCTCCAAGGGAAGGTTGCAACATAGTTTACTGCTCCAAACACTTCATCGCATATCTTTTTGAGATTGTCTACTTCATTGTCATCAATGCTGGTGAAAATAACCCCATCATCCGTCAGCAGATTTCTCGCCAGCATCAGCCGGGAATAAATCATGCTGCACCAATCAGAATGAAACCGTCCGTTGGTGTCGGTATTCTTGAACAGGCGGTTTTCCTCCTCGTCGTACATTCCCATCTGCTCGTTTTCTTCTTCTTGCGAGCGCATGAAATCATCGGCGTAGATAAAGTCGTTGCCGGTATTGTACGGCGGGTCGATATAGATCATCTTGACCTTGCCGAGATAGCTCTCCTGCAAGAGCTTGAGGACTTCCAGATTATCGCCCTCGATGTAGAGGTTTTTAGTGGTGTCCCAGTCCTTGCTCTCCGCCACACAGGGGCGAAGCGTCTTCCGGATTGGCTTGTTAGCTTCTACGATTGCCGCCTTCTTGCCGACCCATGTGAACTCGTATGCCTCGTCGCCGTCCACCACGTCCGGCGAAAGCATCTGTTTCAGCAGCTCAAAATTGATCGCCCGCTTGTACACCTTCTTCTCAGGCGTGCTGTGTTCCTCGTCCAGCATCTCCGTGACGCAGTTCGGAAACAGGGCAGCAATGCGGTCTATATTCTGCGCCGTCAAGTCCGGCGATTCAAATTTCATCTTGTCCATTAGGTTTTTCCTCCGCTACTTTCATAAAAATATTCCCAGCAGGGTGCCCTGTGTCGCTGCCTTTCATGGCAATATAATACAGATAATTTTGGTTGTAAAGTTTTACTATATGTTGATTTAGTAGTGCAATAATCCAAGATCGCCATTGCGGAACGCTATCCCACGTTTGCTGGTATTCTTCGTTCTTTGTTTTGTCGTCAGTAAATGGAGAACGTGCGTGGAGCATTTTTCCACATTTGTCATATATTTTGATAAACCTGTCTTTTGTGAGATAGTCATCTTTAATATCAATCCAGTGGTTCGTATCACAGGAATCTTGGCAGATCGGCTGTGGATAAAATTCCGGATGAATGCGTTCAATATCTTGAAGAATCAGTCGTGCATTCCACATCGTTTCTATTTTCCCAAGTTTATTTTTATAAATATCAGCATCCGACACCAACGCAGATAGCGCAATCAATTCAAGTATTTTTCTTATTTGGACAACGCAAAAATCTATATTTGTCTGAAAAAATCTAGTTGTCTTTTTCTCAAACCGAATCTCATCAAGCGCCTCTATTCTCCACTTAATTTCCTGCATATTGTTCAGATAAAGTTTTTGAAGTTCAGATCGGCGGTCAAGAGATACATCATCCATATGTTTCAAATTCCTTTCTCAATATCTTCAACTCCGCATTCATTTCCATCCGCCGGTTAAGCTGCTTCTCTTTCCGCATCTTGTTTTCCAGCGCGGCAATCTGCTTTTCAAGCTGCTTCTTCTTTTCATCACGCTCAACAGATTCTTTCAGGCTCTCGCCGGAATCCGCTTGCAGCTTGTCCCCGGCAATCTGTCGGACAAGGCTTTGTCTTCACGCCAGCGCGAACAACCTTATTGAGCAGTTTCAGATAGCGGTTTTCCTTTGCATCCTCGCCGGACACCTCGCCGCCGTTGCGGAAGTTGTGGCTCTCATCAATGACAACAAGATCATAGTTGCCCCAATTCAGGCGGTCAAGGTCAATTCCGTTCGACCGCCCGTGCTCACGGGAAAGGTCGGTATGATAGAGGACATCATAGCGCAGACGGTCTGTGGCAATGGGATTATTGATATAGTTGCCCTTGTATGTATTCCAGTTCTCAGAGAGCTTTTTGGGGCAGAGAACAAGCACGGATTTGTTGCGGTTCTCGTAATACTTGATGACGGCAAGCGCAGTGAAGGTTTTACCAAGACCTACGCTATCTGCCAGAATGCAACCGTTGAATTTCTCAAGCTTGCTGATGATAGCAAGAACAGCATCCCGCTGGAAGTTATAGAGCATTCCCCAGATTTTGCTTTCCTTAAAGCCTGTCGCTTCGTTCGGCAGTTCGTCCTCTGAAACGTCCTCAAGGAACTCTTTGAAAATGTTATAGAGTGCAACAAAGTAGATGTATTCTGGAGCGTTCTCACGATATGCAACGGAGATATTCTCAATTACGACGTCAGTGACTTCCTGCAACTTCTTCTTGTCGTTCCAGAGTTGTTCAAAGAGCCTGAGAAAGTAGTTGGCATTTTCAAAGCTCTCTGTCTTCTGCACCGGATAGTAGGCGTTGTTGCCGCGCTCGCAACCGAGATCAACCGTCGTAAATCCATTGATGGGCATATAGGTACTTTCATCGACCGTCATAAAGCCCATCATCTGCTCCTGCGTAACGTTCGATTTGAAAACCACCTTGCGTCGAATCCAGTCTGCACACTCTTTTGCAATCGCTTTTTGCGTCAATTCATTGCGGAGCTTTACTTCAAATTCGGTGCCATACAGACTGCATTCTCTGGAAATGCGAGGAATATAGAACTCGCGCTGAGCCTTGGAAGCCTTCTCAGTCACGAAGGTGGGAGAGGTGAAGATAAAACGCAGTTCGTCAATGCCATCAAGTTGTTTTTTGAGTTCCTGATACGCATAGATTGAGAAGCAAGCGGCGGCAACAGACATCTTACTGCCTTTATGAATACCCGCTTGCAGATCGTCTTTGACGGTCTTGTTAATGTTGTCTATAATCTGCATTCCATCACCTCAAAAGAATTTGAGATTCACGGTTTGCCAGGGCTTATCTTTGCGCAGCTACATTTCTCGCCCTGGCGCACACATATCTTCTCATTGAAACCATCTAAAATTCGAGACGGCCAAACAAAGTACTTATTACGTGCTATCCTCTCTTTTCGTACTTTGCCCGCAGATCGATCAATACCTGCTGGTAGCTGATCTGCCCGCTGGCGATGCGGTCGAGGCTGCTGCTGGTCGATTTGCTGATCGTCATTCCTTCGGCAGCAAAGGTTCCGCGGATGTTGCGGAGATTGCTTTTATGCTGCGGAGTAGCAGTATATTTCTCGGAAGCTCATTGTTATCATATCATATTGGCTGTCCCATAAAGCGGACTTGATCATGTGTTTTCACTCGAATCCGGCACAATTTCCATAATATCTTCCACGCCGCAGTCCAGCGCCGTGCAAATTTTCAAAAGTATCTCCGTCGTAACATGACCGTTTCGCCCCATTTTTGTGACGGACGCCGGGCTAATGCCCGCTTTCGCGCACAGATCTTTCTTTTTCATATCCTTGTCAATCAGCAGTTTCCAAAGCCTCTTGTAGCTCACAGCCATAGTTCGATTCCTCCAGATGAAAAAAGTGCTCTGCTGCTTGGCAGAACACTTTTGCGCAAAGCTGCCAAGTCTAACAACAGCGCTTCGCAGCGTTGTATTTTATTGTATCAAAACAGAATGGGAAATGCAAGGAAATGATAAATACGAACGATTTTTATTTCGCAGATCGCTTTTCAAATTCACCCTTATCTTTGTATATTGCCGCGCAAATTCTGCATCTCATAAGGCGCATGAATCGTGCTGTTTTGCGCGCGAAAATTCTATGCTATTCGTACCGAATGCGCAAACATTTAATGGATTTTCCGCATCGCCTTGAGAAGTACGCTTTATTGGACACTTCATGTGCTATGATGTTCCTACCAAGATAGAGAAGGGGCGGAGCGTAATGTTTGTCCTGTTGGATATGGAGTGGATTGAGAGTCGTGGCGGTCATCGGAGTTTAACGCAGCTATATGCCGCGCGAGTTGATGAAAAGTGGAACACGATCTGTACGTTTGACGCGCTGGTCTGTCCGCGCGAGCCCGGAACTGTGCCGTGGGAGCATCTGGCGTTCAACGGCTACGCTCCTGCCGAGTTTTGTGCATCGGATTCAGAGAAAAGCTGCGTCCAGCGATTTTTTCGCTGGCTTCAGCCGGACGACGTGATTTGCTGCTGGCACGTTGAAACAAAAAATACACTGAGATCGCTGTACCGCCGCTATCTGTTCGGAACGTTTTCCGCAAAGGTACGCTGCATGAACCAAAAAGTCTATGCCGCTATCAAGGCACGCGAAATTCCGGCGCGTTCTCTTTACAAAATTGCAGAAGCGTGCGGTCTTTCAACGCCCGCGCCGGAGCATCAATCCAGCAACGATGTTGCCGTCATGCAGATGCTGTTTCAGGCGCTTGGACTTGCGCAGTCAAAAGTGCCAAAACGCGCGCCAGCCAAAGAACCGATCCCCAGACAGGAACGAAACGCAAAGATCATCGCGGCGTCGAGCTATAACTACCTGTACGCTCCAAATTCCGAGGTATTTCACTGCCGAAATTGCAAGCAGCTACTGCGTGTGAAGGAGCTTCTTGGCAGCGTGTACTATCAGACAGCTTCCCAAAATCGCCGCCCCTGCAAGCTGTGTCACCCAGACTTGCAGCCGATCATCGACCGTCCGTCGAAGGAAAAAACAGCAGAAACAGGAAAGTCGGAGCTTGTAAAAGCGCGGCTGCTCGGAAATCAGTGCGTGATCCTGCCGCAAACGCGCATTGTCGGCTGCTGTCACAATCTGCTGCATCCCGGAAAGCTGACGAAACGGCTTATGACGCAGCATGACTGCCTTGGGAAGAACTGCCGGTACTTCGAAAAGTACGAGGACGCAGGCTATTGGAAAGAATGTGACCGCAAGAAAGAACAAAAGCAAACGGCCAGACAGCTTCAGCGCATGAAACGGGAGCAGGAAGCCGCCACGGAAGCGGGACTGCAAA
>ERZ780226.2930-NODE-2930-length-11079-cov-2.541001_pt1 | contig 11079 bp, 9 predicted proteins | sample MGYA00511165_ERZ780226 | MGnify/ENA primary metagenome ERZ780226 (study PRJEB29588, sample SAMEA2152373) | human gut metagenome | biome: human gut; feature: human-associated habitat; material: faeces | place: Denmark | collected 2008/2010 ...
CTACTCGGCCTCCAAGCTGGCCCGCGAGGAATTTCCCGACTATGACGTCACCGTCCGCGGTGCAGTCTCCATTGCCCGCCGACTCATGGACCCGCTGGCCGAGCTGGTAAAGATAGACCCGAAGTCCATCGGCGTAGGACAATACCAGCACGACGTGGACCAGACAAAGCTGAAGAAATCGCTCGACCAGACGGTGGAAAGTTGTGTGAACCTGGTGGGTGTCAACCTGAACACGGCCAGCAGCCATCTGCTGACCTACATATCGGGCCTCGGACCGCAACTGGCGCAGAACATCGTCAGCTACCGTGCCGAACACGGCCCCTTCGCCTCGCGCCGCGACCTGCTGAAGGTGCCCCGCATGGGCGCCAAGGCCTTCGAACAGTGCGCCGGCTTCCTGCGCATCCCCGATGCCAAGAACCCGTTGGACAACACGGCCGTCCACCCCGAAAGCTACGGCATCGTGGAGCAAATGGCCAAGGACCTGGGCTGCACCGTCCATGAACTGATAGCCGACAAGCAGCTGCGCCTGCGCATCCGGCCCGAGCGTTACCTGACGGACACCGTCGGCATGCCTACCCTCAAGGACATCCTTCAGGAACTGGACAAGCCCGGACGCGACCCGCGAGGCCCCATCAAGGTGTTCGAGTTCGACCCGAACGTCCGCACGCTGGACGACCTGCACGAAGGCATGGAGCTGCCCGGCATCGTGGGCAACATCACCAACTTCGGCGCCTTCGTGGACATCGGCATCAAGGAGAACGGCCTGATACACCTCTCTCAACTGGCCGACCGCTACGTGACCGACCCCAACGAAGTGGTGTCCATCCACCAGCACGTCCGGGTACGTGTGCTGGGCATCGACACGGAACGCAAGCGCATCCAGCTGACCCTGCGCGGCGTATCGCAGGAAGGACTCTAAGCCTTCTTCCTGCCGCTCCGTTCGTAATAGCCGACAATGGCCAGCGTCCCCACAACAAGCAGCACCGTGCAGAGCAGCGAACCTTCGAAACCGAAGTCGCCGCCCGTCAGCAGGTCGCTGCCCGTCAGGCGGAGGGGAAGCAACGATTGGCCACTGTCTGTCCCGCTGACCTCATAGCCCAGCACAGGCCCCTGCAGCCAGTTCCAGAACCAGTGCAGCACAACGGGGAAGCACAAATTACGTGTATACAGGAAAGAGGCACCCAGCAGACAGCCTGCCAGCAGAATGTTGACAAACGGCAGAAGAGCGAAATTGGGATTGAACAGGTGCATGGCCGAAAAGAGGGCCGACGACAAAAAAAGAGCCACGAAACGGTTCATACCTTCCGAAAGCATCCTTCCCAGCACGAAACCACGAAGCATCACCTCTTCCGAAACGGCTACCAGCAGGAAGAGCAGCAACCATCCCACCAAATCACAGGGTATCCATTGGATGCCTGTCACCTCGACAGCCCCTGTCAGGAGCGACACGCCGAACCCGACGGCATACAGCAGCACCGCCACACCAAGGCCCGCCAACAGGTCCTTCCCCCGCCCCTTCAGCGACAAGCCCAGCGACGACAGGGGCAGGTTACGCCAGCGCAATATCAAGACCGCTGCACTCAGATAGCCCACCAGCATAAACAGACTCTCACACGCATGGGAGAGCAAGCCGTCCTCCGGCATCTCTGCTGCCGCCAACTTATATCCCAAAAAGAGAAACATACCCAGAAACATCAGGATAAATGTCCCTATCACATAAAACAGCAAAATATCCGCCACCAATCGGCCGGTCTTTCTCCAGAAAGTGTTGTTTCCTATCTCCATACCTTATTATATATTATCTAAAATCACTGAACACGGCTGCAAAAATACAAATAAAAGAAAAAAAATATCCATTCTCGCCAAATCTTCCGTATCTTTGGAAACCAAACCAATAAAAAAGAGAAGAAATATGAAAATAAGACACATACTGCTGATGGCAGCCGGCTTCTGCCTTACACTGGGAACCTATGCCCAAAAGAAAACAACCCTCTACGTGCCCAAGGCCGGCACACTGGTAGAACTGCTGACTGAAAATGAAGCCAATCAGATAACCCACCTCACCCTGCAGGGAAAACTCAACGCCGTAGACTTCCGTCACCTGCGCGACGAGTTTACCAGCCTCCGGGTACTGGACATCTCGAACGCCAGCATCAGCATGTACACCGGCAAGAACGGTACGTATCCCGACAAATTCTACATCTATCCGGGCAACTGCATTCCAGCTTATGCCTTCTGCAAACAGAAGGAAGATGGAAGCTACCAAGGGAAAACGAGTCTGGAGCATGTCATTCTGTCCGAAAAGACCAAGAACATTGAAGATGCCGCCTTCAAGGGCTGTACCAATTTGAAGATTTGTCAGATTCGTAAGAAAACAGCTCCCAACCTGCTGCCGGAAGCTTTGGCAGACAGCATTACGGCCATTTTCGTTCCGCTGGGTAGCAGTGATTCCTACCGTCACAAGGACAGATGGGAAAACTTCTCCTTTGTCGAAGGTACCCCAACCGCCGTTACCGTACAGATAGCCAAAATGGGCAGCCTGGCCAGCGAACTGTTGAATGCCGGCGTGCAGCCCCGTGACGTGAACTTCCTGACCATCGAAGGCAAAATGGACGAAGCGGACTTCAAACTCATTCGCGACTACATGCCCAACCTGGTTTCGGTCAACATGGAGAACTGTAACGCGACAACCATCCCCGAATACACCTTCACACAGAAAAAATACATGCTGAACATTACCCTCTCCAAAGGACTGACCACCATCGGGCAACGCGCCTTCAGCGGTTGCACACGCCTGTGTGGCACACTGGTATTGCCCGCCTCGGTGACAGCCATCGAATATGGGGCGTTCATCGGGTGTGACAACCTGCGCCGGGTACTGGCAACCGGTACCCAAATTACGACGTTAGGCGACAACCTGTTTGGTGACAGCAATGCCAGCAAGATTGTCTACCAATCCGCCCAATAAAATCATTTGATTCCAATAAAAAGAGGGGGCGCATCACGGATGATACGCCCCCTTTCTGTTTTCTGCTCTCTTCTTCTATTTTTATAATTGATACATCCGGGCCCTCAACTCCTTGATGTGATCCGAAGCAATGTATTCGTCGTACTCCATCATCTTGTCAATGATGCCGTTCGGCGTCAGCTCTATGATGCGGTTGGCCACCGTCTGGATGAACTCATGATCGTGTGACGCAAACAGAACGTTGCCTTTATAAATCTTCAGATTATTGTTGAAAGCCTGGATGGATTCCAAGTCCAAGTGGTTGGTAGGAGTATCCAAAATCAGGCAGTTGGCATTGCGCAGCTGCATACGGGCAATCATGCAACGCATCTTCTCGCCTCCCGACAGCACACTGGCTTTCTTCAGCACCTCGTCGCCCGAGAACAACATACGGCCCAGGAAACTCTTCATGTAGACTTCGTTGCCTTCGCCAAACTGGCTGAGCCATTCTACCAGATTCAAGTCTGTATTGAAATAGGCCGTATTGTCCAGCGGCAGATAGGCCGTCGTGATGGTCACACCCCAGTTGTAATGACCGGCATCGGGCTTCATATTCCCGTTGATGATTTCGAACAGCGCCGTCATGGCACGCGGGTCGTGCGACAGGAACACAATCTTGTCTCCCTTCTCTACGTTGAAATTCACGTCACGGAAGAGTATCGTACCGTCGTCCAGCGACTTGGTCAGTCCCGACACCTCCAGTATCTGGTTGCCCGGCTCGCGCTCCGGCGTAAAGATGATACCCGGATATTTACGTGAAGACGGTTTGATTTCCTCCACATTCAGCTTTTCGAGCATCTTCTTGCGGCTCGTCGTCTGCTTGCTCTTGGCCACATTGGCACTGAAACGACGGATGAACTCCTCCAGCTCCTTACGCTTTTCCTCGGCCTTGGCCTTCTGGTTCTGCTGCTGGCGCAGGGCCAGCTGGCTCGACTCGTACCAGAAGCTGTAGTTACCGGCAAACAGATTGATTTTACCATAATCGATATCAATCGTGTGCGTACATACCGAATCCAGGAAGTGGCGGTCGTGGCTGACCACCAACACGGTATGTTCGAAGTCAGACAGATAATCTTCCAGCCATGTCACCGTTTCCATATCCAGGTCGTTGGTCGGCTCGTCCAGCAACAAGTTGTCCGGATTACCATACAATGCCTGTGCCAGCATGACACGCACCTTCTCCTTGTTGTTCAGCTCGCTCATCAGCACATAATGCTTGTCCTCCTTGATGCCCAGTCCGCTCAGCAAGGATGCCGCATCGCTTTCGGCATTCCATCCGTCCAGTTCGGCAAACTTTTCTTCCAGTTCGGACACCTTCATGCCGTCCTCGTCCGTAAAGTCTTCCTTGGCATAAAGTGCCTCACGCTGCTTCATGATGTCCCACAACACCGTGTGACCCATCATCACCGTATCCATCACCGTGTAGGCATCCCACTTGAAGTGGTCCTGACTGAGCACAGACAAACGCTCTCCCGGCCCCAGAGTAATAGACCCCGTCGTGGGCTCCAGCTCACCCGAAATCGTCTTGAGGAAAGTGGACTTGCCTGCGCCGTTGGCACCGATAACACCATAACAATTGCCGCTGGTAAACTTCAGGTTTACGTCGTTGAATAACACCCTTTTACCAAACTGCACCGAAACATTAGAAACTGTAATCATGAATTATTTTTCCCTTATATTACTAATACCTTAAAATTGAGCGTGCAAAGATACGACTTTATCGCGACATATACGACACCGCAGGCAGTAAACATCATGGAAACACGTTACAAACGTCCTGCCGACAGGAAGCAGACACTCCATCAACAGATCGTGCATATCCTAAATATCCTGCCTTTACACTGACAATCTGACATAAAAATACTACCTTTGCGGCGTTTTTCAAGAACGGATGTCCATTTGGCAAAGTTTTTGTACGAACATCGGATAAAAATGGTCCAAGCCTAAACGGGCTTGGATATATATCAACAAGCAATCATAAAAAATATAAAGATATGGATCCGAAAAAAGAAACCATGAACGAAGAAGAGCTGAAGGCCCGTGCCGAACGCGAAGAGCACAAAGCCAAGGGCTCCAAGGAAAAAGAAGAGAAAACGACCGATGAACAGTCGGCCGAAGAGCAGCCTGCAGATGAAGTGGAAAAGCTGCAAAACGAGCTGGACAGCTTGAAAGACAAATACCTGCGCCTTTCCGCAGAATTTGACAACTACCGCAAACGTACGATGAAGGAAAAAGCCGAGCTTATCCTGAACGGCGGTGAAAAGTGCATCAGCAGTATCCTGCCTATTGTCGACGACTTCGAGCGTGCATTGAAAAACATGGAAACCGCCGAAGACGTAGCTGCCGTAAAGGAAGGAGTTGAACTGATCTACAACAAGTTCATGACCGTACTCGGACAAAATGGCGTGAAACCCATCGAGACCAAGGAGCAGCCGCTCAACACAGATTATCATGAAGCCATTGCCGTCATTCCGGCACCGGCGGAAGAACTGAAGGGCAAGGTTTTGGATTGTGTACAGACCGGCTATACGTTAAACGACAAGGTAATCCGTCATGCCAAAGTGGTAGTCGGAGAATAAAGAACAGGCATAGGATATGGAAAAAAGAGATTACTACGAGGTACTGGGAGTCGACAAGAATGCATCGGCCGATGAGATAAAGAAAGCCTACCGCAAAAAAGCCATCCAATATCACCCCGACAAAAATCCCGGCGACAAGGAAGCGGAAGAAAAGTTCAAGGAGGCTGCCGAAGCCTATGACGTACTGAGCAATCCGGACAAACGTGCCCGTTACGACCAGTTCGGCTTTGCAGGCATGAGCGGCGCAGCCGGCAACGGAGGTCCTTTCGGCGGATTCAGCGGAGGCATGTCCATGGACGACATCTTCTCCATGTTTGGCGACATCTTCGGCGGACACGGTGGAGGTTTCGGCGGTTTCGGAGGATTCGGCGGAGGAGGCGGTGCACAGCAACGCCGTTTCCGTGGTTCGGACCTCCGCGTAAAGGTGAAGCTCAACCTGAAGGAAATATCTACCGGTGTAGAGAAGAAATTCAAGCTGAAGAAATACGTCACCTGCAGCCACTGCCATGGCACCGGAGCCGAAGGCAACAGCGGAAGTGAAACCTGCCCCACCTGCAAAGGCTCAGGAACCGTTATCCGCAACCAGCAGACGATTCTGGGTACCATGCAGACGCGTACCACCTGTCCCACTTGCGGCGGTGAAGGCAAAATCATCAAAAACAAGTGTAAGGAATGTGCCGGTGAAGGTATTGTATACGGTGAAGAAGTAGTAACCGTAAAAATCCCGAAAGGTGTCGCAGAAGGTATGCAGCTCTCTATGGGAGGAAAAGGAAATGCAGGCAAGCACAACGGTATGCCGGGAGACCTGCTGATTCTTGTAGAAGAAGAACAAGACAAAGAACTGATTCGCGACGAAAATGACTTGATTTACAACCTGCTCCTCAGCTTCCCGACAGCAGCCTTGGGTGGTGCGGTAGAAATTCCCACGATTGATGGAAAGGTGAAAGTAAAAATTGACTCAGGTACGCAACCGGGAAAAGTACTCCGCCTGCGCGGCAAAGGTTTGCCCAACGTGAATGGATACGGCACGGGAGATTTGCTAGTAAATGTCAGCGTATATGTACCCGAAACGCTGAGCAAGGATGAGAAGAAAACATTGGAGGAAATGGAAGAATCTGATAACTTCAAGCCAAACACTTCGATTAAGGAGAAAATATTCAAGAAGTTCAAGAGCCTGTTTGACTAATAACATGGTACATAAAGAAGCCTCCCGATATTTTATTGTATATCGGGAGGCTTCTTTGTTTTATCAAAAAAATATTAAAGTTCCAACATCCGCTTCATAAAAGCCTTTATTCCCTCCACATCAGAAGTCTGAGGAGCCCATGAAGCCAAATCCTCTGAGGGTAGAGGCTGATATGGGCCTTTTTTAATTTCAAAAATAACGGTGCCTGACTCCAAGGCAATAATACTATGCCACGTATTAGAAGGAATCTCCAGACCATATTTACCTTCCGAAGGATTGAGGCATACCTTATCTGTTACATTACCGGCATCATCATAAAAAAATGCCAGCAGACTTCCACGCAAAACCAGATAAGTTTCTTCCTTATCTGTATGACGGTGAGGAGGAAGATAAGTTCCTGGTTCCAAAGCATTCAGCAACCGATGAATAGGGGCATCCATAGACGCATGAAAATTATAATTCATACGTAAACGGGAATTCTCCTTGGCTTGTGAAGTAACGGTATCCAGCAGCTCTTCTGTTATCAGCTTCATCATAACCTCAGCAATTGAGCAAACTTGGCAGGAAGTTCTGCTTTACCCGCTTCAATAGACAAACTTTTTCCTTCTTTATCTAGTAATATAGCAGCCTTCTGCGAGGAAGCCAATGAGGCAACTTCCGCCACATTACCAGCAACAAACAAGCATCCGGAAAAAAGAGGGGTAATCACCTTCCGGGTATGCCCTTTCCATTTTACAAACACAGCCTGCATCGGGCAATATGTAGTATATCCCGCAGCATTCAAACGCTGCATCAACTTATGTTCAGACTTAGGTGCTGTGTACAATGCATGCCAGCACATCATATCATTATCCGTCATCATATTGTTTGCTTTTTCCATCCCTTTAATAAATCTTTTACAAATAATATCCATCCCACACTGCCGACACCTGCCAAGAACATGAAGCCGATCAAAATCATCAATTTATTGGGCTTTGCAGGCTTCAAAGGTACCGTAGCCGGCTGGACAACCGTATATACCGGTGTAATCTCCTGCACCTTAGCTCTTGCCATCTGCAATTGTTGAGACACTTGTGTATATACTTGATAGGCTAAATTCATTTCATTCTGTAAACGCTCTTGCTCTGCGCGATAACTCAGTAATATTATATTCTGGTTTGCATCTACAAAATTTGCGTATTTCTTCTGGGCATCCTCATAACTGGCCTTTGCTTCTCCATAAAGTTTTTCGGTAAATGCCAAATCATGACGAGCCTTATTAGTCCGATAATCTGTGATGTAGTTCTGCAGGCAATGCATCACGGTATCCGTCAGCGAAGCAGATATCAAAGGATCCTGCATAGTAACAGACAAGGTTGTCACACCTGTCTTTTTGTCTACGGAAACAGAGATACGTTTACTTAAAGCATCTGCAATGGCAGACTCATCTCTAGTAAGACGAAAAGGATCCAGCTTTGCGTCCCCCTCTTCCGGTTCATCCTTAAACAAAGACAATGTCCATCCTAACACCTTAAAAGGAGCGGAGAAAATTGCACTCCACCAAGGAGAACGCTGTTCTTCTTTCAAATAAGCATATAAAGTCGTGTCTACTTTTGCTTTCTGATCCTTGACTTTAACATCGAACAGTTCAATCAGAAAAGGAGTAGAACTTACAATATCAGGATAAAGTTCGGGTGACAAAGCATCCTCACCAGAAGAAGTGCCCAAATTGATACCCGCCATGGCTGCAAGGGCTCCCATACTTCCACCACCAGATTTGCCACCACTCTCCGGAGCCAATGTCACACTTGTAGAGTACTCCTTAGGAATACTAAATGCAACAACCAGTCCTACAAGAGCAGCGATACCACACGCCTTAAAAACCAATTTGCGACTAGCCCATACTTTCTGGGCCAGTTCTATCAAATCTATTTCTTGTTCCTCAGGTTGTGGAGAGGTTATGTTTTGTATTCTTTCTTCGCTCATAATTCAAATTACTTAAAGAGATTAACCATAGTCGCAATCATCGCTGCAATAGAAGCTGTCGTACTTCCCATTCCCAGAATTTCAGCAGTAGTCATCTTCTTTTTCTGTTCTTTACTTGGAACAATTATTTCACAACCAGGTTCAATGGCTTTCTTGTTCCCTGCTTTTAAACGAGAAACTGTACCATTCATGTATATTACATAGACCTTACGTTTCTTGGCATCATTACCAAAACCACCAGCTTGATTGATGTAATATTTCAAGCTTTCACCCTTTTTATATAAAACTGTATTCGGATACATTACAGCACCGTTGATTTTCACTGTACTTACGTACTCCGGAACAAATAACACATCTCCCTCACGAAGCACCATATCAGCATCTGAACCGGGATTCTTCAAAGCCTCTCCCAGATTTATACCTACAGACAAATCCAATTTTTTTACAGATATGGAATCTCCACCTCCCGCTTGCGCCATACGCAGGGCATCTTCTTTACGGCGAAATTCTTCTTCGGTCATCCTACGAATAAGACGCGCTCCTTTTACATAAGCATCGGGAGTCACTCCACCAGCCTTAGCTATCAAGTCACTCAAACGTTCATTTTTTTTCGATAGTGCATAATTACCGCTAAAAAGAACTTCTCCTCCCACCATAACATTCTGTTGTTTAAAATAAGACGGACTCTTACGAATATAAACTTCATCAAAAGGTTCAAGATGGAAATCCTGGCTTCCTTCTCCCACCAATAAGACCATCTTTCAAATCAAAAGAGAAATTCTGGCCTACTGTAGTACTGAAAGATGTACTCTTCGTATCTTTCATACGCCGTGCCACTTCAACTTTCGTCGTAGCCGCTGCCTCCAACAAGCCACCAGCCTGCAACACCAAATCCTCTACTGTCATTTTATCAGAATAGAGATATGTACCCGGATTGGCAACTTCACCATGAATGGTAAGTGTAGCTTCTTCCTTCAAGTCATGAATACTTGGAATATATAAAATGTCATTCTTCTGCAAAGGAATATCTGCAGCCGTCCCGTTCAGCAAACCTTTCACATCTACTTGTATAACCTCATGCGACAAGTCTTCAAGTTCACGATCGATTATAGCACGGTTTAAGAATGCATCTCCGCGAAGTCCTTCCGCTTTCTTAATCAGCTGCTTCACTGTATTCATCGTACCGTCCAACTGATACAAACCTTCACGATATACAGCACCGCGGATTTCCACACGATTCTCAAAACGCTGTAAAACGGAATCAACCGTTATCTTATCACCGTCATCTACGCGGAATACGGAATAATCCATCTCATCCACATTATAAATTTGATGCTCACGTCCACTTTTACGGATTATACGTAATGCTTTCTTATAAGCATCACCCGTAAAACCACCTGAATACTTCAATAATGTACCTACGGTTTCAGTGGGTTTCATTTCATAAAACATCGGACGTTTTACCTTACCTAATATCTGTACCAGTGACTGGTAAGGATCCACAAGAATTACATCACCATCCTGCAGACGGATGTCATCCTTCATTTTTCCTTTCATAAGTAAATCGTAAACATCCAAATCCGCTATTGTATTTCCATTGCGAATCACTTTAATACTGCGCAAACTACCAATCGGGTTCACACCACCTGCACGATATAAAGCATGAAATACGGAAGCAAATGATGAGAGGGTATAAGTTCCGGGCACCACAACTTCACCCATAACGTTTACTTGAATAGAACGTATTTCTCCTAATGTCAGTTTAACTTGGGTAGACGGAACATTTCCGGTTACTCCGGAATATATTCTGGCAAATGTTTCAAATAATTATTGGCTTCCTTTACAGTTTTGCCACTCAGATAAACCGGTCCTAAATTATTCACAAGAATACTTCCTTCCGGAGAGATTGTTTGTCGAATCGTTGTTTCAGAAGCTCCCCACACATCAATAATCACCTCGTCACCAGGCCCCAGACGATAATTCTCGGGAGTAGCAACATTCACATTGGGTTCGAAAGTCAAATTATCGTTAGTAAAAATATTATGACCATAAATTTGCGAAGTCGGATCCTCTGTTTCCTTCTCTTGAGACAAGGAACGATTATCCATCATTTGTAAAGAATCCCCTGCAACATCCGTTTGTCTGGCAGAATAAGTTTCCGAAGTTGTACGCAGCCCTTTGACTACGCCACTCATTTCACCACGTTGACGAGAACGCTTCTCATCTTGGGTATTGCTCTGCGGACTTCCAGATTTAGAGTTTTCATACTTTTTCTGAATTCTTTCAACTTGTTCCTTTGTCACTCCCCGCCGCATTAATTCAGTAGTAATCTGCTTTTGATT
>ERZ780226.2939-NODE-2939-length-11047-cov-3.123817_pt1 | contig 11047 bp, 11 predicted proteins | sample MGYA00511165_ERZ780226 | MGnify/ENA primary metagenome ERZ780226 (study PRJEB29588, sample SAMEA2152373) | human gut metagenome | biome: human gut; feature: human-associated habitat; material: faeces | place: Denmark | collected 2008/2010 ...
GGACGGTCACCGGTGTCGACTACTCGCAGACGAGCGTCGAGATGTCGCAGAAGACCTGCGCCGAGGCCATCAAAGAGGGACGCTGCCGTGTGCAGCTCGCCGATGTGGCCGATCTGCCGTTCAAAGACCGGAGCTTCGACTTTGTCTCCGCATTCGAGACCATCTATTTCTGGCCGGACATCGTGCGCTCGCTAGCCGAGGTCAGGCGCGTGCTCAAGCCGGGCGGCACGTTCATGGTCTGCAATGAGGCGGATGGCACGCACGCGGAGGACTTCAAGATGGTCGATGTGATAGACGGGATGACCGTCTACACGCCAGACGAGCTCGAGGGGCTGCTGGAGAAGGCCGGATTCGATCCGGTTCGCATCTATCGCGACGAGCCGCGCAGCTTCATCGTCTTCGAGGCCACCAAAGAACGCTAATCTGGCACGAGGGGCCGTGGGTATCGTGTCATTTTGAACCGATGTCCACGGCCCCTCGGGTCACGTGAGACGTAAGAAGGGCCCGGCAGCTGGTTGCTGTCGGGCCCTTCGCATCGGTTTGCCGGAGCAGTGCGCGCTACTTGAGCTCTGCGGCGCAGTGCGGGCAGCGGGTCGCGCCCTCCTTGATCTCTTCCTTGCAAAACGGGCAGGTGGGGGCGGGGGCTGCCTCCTCCTTTTCCACATGGGCGAGCTTCTCTGCCGTCGTCTGCATCTTGTTCACGGCCTTGACCAGGCAGAACACGACGAACGCGATGATGATGAAGTTGATGATCGCGCTGATGAACGCGCCGAAGTCGATGTAGGAGTCGCCGCCGACGGGGATGACGAGGCCAGAAATCTGCGTGCCGTTGCCGCCGGTGATGAGCTTGAGGAACGGGTTGATGATGTCGTTGGTCAGCGACGTGACGATGGCGGTGAATGCGGCGCCGATGATGATGCCGACTGCCATGTCCATGACGTTGCCACGGTTGATGAAATCTTTGAATTCCTTGAAGAAGCCCATAATGGTCCTTTCGTCTCCTGATATTCGGCTGTCGGCAATTATAGAGAAAAAAACCATTCGATGGCACGTGCTTGCATATGCGATTTTGGCGTTGCAGAATAGCGGCTCGGTTGTAAAGTGTGACTCTATATATGGCGGGGTTCTCCGGTCTCGGGCAATCTCAAAACCGGATATCAGTCGATCGCGCGAAAGGTGCATAGGGTAGCTTATGGGTTTGACGAGCAAGCAGAAGATGATGATTGCAGTGCTGCTTTCCGGCACGCTGCTGGTGGTGTTGAATGCGACGATGCTTTCTCCGGCGCTGCCGCACATCATGAGAGACACGGGCGTCGGTGCCACGACGGTGCAGTGGCTCACCTCGGGCTACATGCTCGTCGAGGCGGTCGTCATCCCGATGAACGCCTTTTTCGTCGGCAAGTTCTCCACGCGCAAGCTCTTCATCGGCGGCATAGCCTGGTTTGGCATTGCATCCGTGGTCGCTGCCCTCGCGCCGAACTTCTACGTCATCTTGCTCGGCCGTGCCATGATGGCCATGGCCACGGGCATCATCATGCCGATGACCTTCACGCTCATCCTGCTCATCTTCCCACGTGAGAAGCGTGGCTCTGCCATGGGCATCGTCGGCCTCATCATCAGCTTTGCACCCGCCATCGGCCCGTCGCTTTCCGGTGTCTTGGTCGACACCGTCGGCTGGCGCATGCTCTTCATCATCGTTGCCGTCCTCGCCGCGCTCGTCGTCCTGTTCGCGAGCTTCTCGCTCAAGAACTTCGAGGGCTTCGAGCAGGTTCCGTTCGACCCCGCCTCCGTGTTTCTGCTGGCTTGTGGGATGATCGGGCTGCTCTATGGAATCTCGTCGGCGACCTCTGCCGAAAACATCCTCATCCCGCTTGCGCTCATCGTCGTCGGCCTGGTGCTGCTCGGGCTGTTCGTCTACCGGCAGACCAAGCTCGAGGTGCCGCTGCTGCGCGTCCAGGTCCTCAAGACCCGCAGGTTCCGCACCGTCGTCATCCTCATCGCGCTTCTGCAGGCTTCCCTCGTCGGCTCAGAAGTGGTCCTGCCGATTTACGTTCAGCAGGTCATGGGGCAGACGGCGACCGTTTCCGGCCTGCTCATGCTCCCCGGTGCCGTCATCGGCGCCATCTGCGGTTTGCTCTCGGGGCGTCTGTTCGACAGGTTCGGCGTGCGCGGGATCGTCATCTTCGGTTCGGTGGTTCTTGCTGTTGGCGCCATCGGTGTCACGACTTTTTCCATGGATATGACGATCCTCATGGTCACGGTCGTCTACACGACCATGTCTATCGGCATCCAGTTCCTCGTGACCCCGCTCAACACCTGGGGCGTGAACTCGCTCGACAATAAAGTCGTCCAGCACGGCAACGCGCTCAGCGCCACTACCAACCAGGTCGGGGCGTCCTTCGGCACCGCGTTCATCGTCAGCCTGACGGCGCTCGGCGCGCTGTTCGCCCCGGCCAATGCCGACGCGCTCACCGTCACGTTCACGGGCGTGCACGTCGCCTTCACGGGCATGTGCGTCATGCTGCTCATCGTCGTCTTGGGCGTCCTGCTGTTCGTGCGCGAAAAGCCCAGCGACGAGAAGCCTGCGGAAGAGGGCGTGTTCCACATCCCCGGCATTGTCGGCGTGGACCGCGAGTTCCTCATCGCAGACGTCATGAACCCACGTCCGGGCTACATTGGCGAGCACGCGACGGTGCGCGACGCCATCAAGATCATGCGCAAGCGCAACACGAGCGGCGTGCCCATCGTCGATGCGGACATGCACGTCATCGGCTTCATCTCCGACGGCGACATCTTGAAGTACCTGTCCAACCAGGGCGGGCAGTACTTCACTGACGGCACCAACTTCTACTCGATGGTCGACCAGGACGACTTCTGGAAGCGCCTGGGCAGCCTGCTCGAGCTCGAGGCGATGAAGCTCGCCACCAAGCAGGTCATCTCCATCGAGGGCGATGAGAACGTCGAGAAGGCCTTCAAGATGCTGTCCGAGAAGCGCATCAAGAAGGTTCCGGTGCTCTACGAGGGCAAGCTGGTTGGCACGTTGAGCCGCAGCAACATCATCATCGGCCTCGAAGATGCCGAATATATTCTCACTCATCAACAAAATGGCGAAACGGCGTGACGCTCGTCTAGAATACGGCCCATACCAAAGGCAATCGAGGAAAGGACCATTTCCATGAAGATTCGCTACAACGAGAACCGCGACCTCGTAGAGAAGATTCGCGCCGGCGTCCTCAAGAAGGGCGGTTACTGCCCCTGCCGCATCGAGAAGACCGAGGAGAACTACTGCATGTGCCAGGAGTTCCGCGATCAGATCGCCGACCCCGACTTCGAGGGCTATTGCCACTGCATGCTGTATTACAAGGAGAAGTAAGCTCCCCAATATCATGCGCGGGAAGAGTGGCACTGCCACAATTCCCGTGCAACTGACGCGAGATGCGTGGCACTGCCACACATCCCGTGCATGTCGTCTGCGATCATCGACAAGGAGACCGAGCCTTCCATGGCACTCAACATCGTATTGTTCGAACCTGAGATTCCCGCCAACACCGGCACGATCGGGCGCAGCTGCGTGCTCACGGGCGCCAGCCTGCACCTCATCAAGCCACTCGGCTTCAGCCTCGACGACCGCATGATCAGGCGCAGCGGCATGGGGTACTGGCACGACATCGACCTGCACGTCTACGAGGACTACGACGAGTTCCTCGCGAAGAATCCCGGCGCTAACCCCTGGCTCAGCACGAAGAAGGCAAACCAGTGCTATCACGAAGTCGCCTATCACGATGGCGACTACCTCATGTTCGGCAAGGAGTCCACGGGAATCGACGATCGTATCCTCGCCGCTCATCCCGACCGCTGCATCCGCATCCCCATGTTCGAGCGCGAGGGGCTCACGCCGGCCACGGCGGGCCCCGGCCCCACGGGCGACCCCACCGACCCGGATGCGGTCTCGCTCAACCTCTCCAACGCCGCCAACATCGTGATGTTCGAGGCCATGCGCCAGCTCGGCTTCCCGGGGATGGTGAGCTAGCGCTTCCGCGCTGCGCGAGCTGCTCGTATCGCAACCGCAGACCGCCATGTTTCGGCCTTTCCAATATCTTGCGTGCATATGCTCGGACAAGTGCGTGGATTTTCACGTATAGTTCTGAGAATTGTCTGCGTTTTTCGCAGGTGAATCAGTTTTTCCGTACGGCTCTTCGAGTAGGAAAGGGGGAAACGGTTTGGAAACTATCGGTGTCGGTACCATCGCCTTCTTGGTGCTGTTCCCAATGCTCATCGCGTTCATCCAGCTGCTGGTCCGCGACGACCGGGCGCGTACGTTCATCACGGTCATTGGTGCCCTTGTCATCGCTTGCGCTGCGGTGTTCCTCGCGTATGAGTTCGTTCCTCTCGGTTCCCAGAAATTTGCCATCAACAGTTCCGTCGCAGAGCTGCTCGGCTACGTGATGTTGGCAATCGATGTCCTGCTGTGTCTCTACATCATCGGCAAGGGCATCGCGCACAAGAAGTACATCGCGATCATCCTCGCCATCGTCCAGCTGTGCCTGGCGGTCTACGTCGATTTGTTCGTCGCGGACGGCATCGCGGTCTCGCATGCGCTCTACGTCGACGACCTCTCCGTCATCATGGCGCTCATCATCGGCATCGTCGGCTCCGGCATCGCCGTGTACGCCCTCGGCTACATGCGCGTGCACGAAGCCCACAACGAGGGCAAGGACCGCCGCAACGTCTTTTTCGCGGTGATGTTCGCCTTCTTGGGCGCGATGTTCGGCATCGTGCTGTTCAACAGCCTTACCTGGATGCTGTGCGCTTGGGAGATCACGACGGTCTGCTCGTTTGCCCTCATCGGCTACACGCGCACGAAGGAAGCTATCGACAACTCCTTCCTGCAGATTGTGCTGAACCTCATCGGCGGTATCGCGTTCACGTGCGCGCTGTTCTGGATTGGCAGCTTCTACGGTGTCATGGAGCTCGACAAGTTCCTCGCGTACTCGCTCACGTTTTCCGAGAACGGCTACACGCTGCTCGTCGACCTGCCACTATTACTGCTCGCGCTCGCCGGCTTCACGAAGGCCGCGCAGATGCCGTTCCACACCTGGCTGCTCGGCGCCATGGTCGCCCCGACGCCCACGTCCGCGCTGCTCCACTCGTCCACGATGGTCAAGGCGGGCGTGTTCCTGCTTATCAAGCTGGCTCCGTGCCTCGGCTTCAACCTGCCCGGCTACATCGTCATGATCGTCGGCGGCGCGACCTTCCTATTCTGCGCGCTCGCTGCCATCAGCCAGTCCAACGCCAAGCGCGTCCTCGCGTACTCGACGATCTCCAACCTCGGCCTGATCGCCGCCTGCGCGGGCGTCGGCACCGATGGCGCGATCTGGGCCGCGATCTTCCTCGTGATCTTCCACGCAGTCGCGAAGTCCCTGCTCTTCCTGTGCGTCGGCACTGCCGAGCACCACATCGGCAGCAGGAACATCGAGGACATGGACGACCTGTTCGAGCGCATGCCGCGTCTTGCCCGCCTGATGTCGATTGGCATCATGGGCATGTTCGTCGCGCCGTTCGGCATGCTCGTCTCCAAGTGGGCGGCACTCGAGGCGTTTGCGCAGTCCGAAAACGTCATCCTCATCCTCCTGCTGGTCTTTGGTTCTGCTGCGACCTTCATGTTCTGGGCCAAGTGGCTCGGCAAGATCCTCGCCATCGCCAATAGCGGCGAGGAGGACGTCGAGCTGACGGTCAGTACGTCGGAATGGGTGTCGCTCGGGCTCATGACCGTGCTGACGGTCGGCTGCTGCGTCGGTTTCCCGCTCATCTCGCAGGCCGTTGTCGTCCCGTACCTTTCCAGCGTCTTCAATAACGTGTCTGCCGCCATCTCGAGCAGCGACCTGTGGATCATGGCGGTTATCGCCATCGTCATCGCGGTCGTGTTCCTCGGGTTCACCGGCGCGACCAAGAAGAAGGTCGTCCCCGTATACATGGCCGGTATCGGCACCGACTTCAAGGACCGCAAGTTCCTGAACTCCTTCGGCGGCGAGCTCGAGGCTACGCAGCGCAACTGGTACATGACAGAGTTCTTCGACGAGAAGAAGATGAGCTTCGTCGGCATCGTCGTCACGCTCGTCCTGCTCGTCGGCTCGTTCGGCTTCGCCGCGCAGACCGTCTCTGCCCAGGAAAACGTCTTGAACGACATCAACGCCGAGCGTGCGTCCTACGAGCAGAGCATCTGGGCGCAAGGCGGCGCCGACTTCCCGCTCTACATGCAGTACTACCAGTACTATCAGAGCTATTACGAGCAAAACAAGTCCACCTTGCAGCAGCAGATGAACGTCTACAGCATGGACGAGTTCATGAACATGCTCTACATGCAGATGTACTCGCAGCAGATGTCCAACTCCTCCAGCTCCTCGAGCTCCACGGGCGGTTCGGATTCTGCGGGCGGCGCGTCTGACACATCTGATGGAGCTACGTCTACTCAGGGAGGGGGGATGTAACCATGGAACTCTTTGGATACTCTATCTGGAGCTTCGTCGGCATGGCCGCCTTCCTCGTGGTGGGCCCCATCGTCGGCTGCCTGCTCGCCGGTCTCGACCGCAAACTCTCTGCAGGCATGCAGGGCCGCGTCGGTCCGCGCATCCGCCAGCCCTGGTGGGATTTCCGCAAGCTGTGGGGCAAGGAAGACGCCACGGTCAACGGCGCGCAGGACCTGTACGTGTGGCTGTACCTCATCTTCATCGTGCTCGCCGGCATGGCGTTTTTCGCAGGTGCCAACTTCCTGCTATGCGTGTTCATCCAGACGCTTGGCGCGCTGTTCTTGATCCTTGCGGGCTATGCGTCCCGCTCCCCGTATGCAGAGCTCGGCGCGCAGCGTGAGATCGTGCAGGTCATGTCCTACGAGCCGATGGTCCTGCTCGTCGCGATTGGCATGTTCATGGCGACGGGCACTTTCGAGGTGAACAGCGTCCTCACCGCTGACGTTCCCATGATCCGCTGGCTGCCGCTCATCTTTGCCGGGCTGCTGTACGTGCTCACGATCAAGCTGCGCAAGTCGCCGTTCGACATCTCGATGGCGCAGCATGCGCATCAAGAGATCGTCCGCGGTATCGTGACCGAGTTCTCGGGCAAGACGCTTGCCCTAGTCGAGCTCTCGCACTGGTACGAGACGGTCATGTTCCTCGGCTGGATCGGCATGTTCGCCATGTGGGGCGGCGGCTGGGTCGCCGCCGTGGTCGCAGTTGTCGTCGCGCTCGCGGTCTGGTTCCTCGAGATCGTGATCGACAACAACTTCGCGCGTGTCAAATGGCAGGCCATGCTCAAGTCCGCCTGGTGGGTCGCCCTGATCCTCGGCGGCATCAACATCGTCTATCTCATCTTCGTCTAAGGAGGTGCCGTAATGTCCTATGTAAGCAAATCCCCTTGGGTCATCCACTACGATGGCTCGAGCTGCAACGGGTGCGATATCGAAGTCCTCGCGGCACTGACGCCCCTCTACGATGCCGAGCGCTTCGGCGTCGTCAACACGGGTAACCCCAAGCACGCCGACATCTTCATCGTCACGGGCGGCGTCAACGCCCAAAACGCGCCCATCATCAAGCAGATCTACGACCAGATGCTCGAGCCCAAGATCGTCGTCGCGTGCGGCGCGTGCGCATGTGGGGGCGGCGTCTACCAGAGCTGCTACAACGTCATGCACGAGGGAACGCGTGCCGTGATCCCCGTGGACGCCTACGTCCCGGGATGCGCCGTCAAACCCGAGTCGATCATCGACGCCGTCGTCGCTGGCATCGACCTGCTCGAGGAGAAGGCCAAGAAAATGAAGAAGAACCCGGCGGATAAAGAACGCACCGACGCCGATGCCGGCCATGGCGTGCACGCGTCGGTGGCAAACGTCGACGACGTGCCGGGCGCCGGCTCGGCAGACGTGCGCTAGGGAGGTGCCATGATCCGTTTCGAGAAACCTACGTTTACCAACGTCGACCTGGCGGACGTCACCAAGATCGTCGCCGACTACAAGAGCCGCGGCTACGGCTTCGTCCAGCTGTGCGCGAGCACGCTCGAGGCCTCCTGCGACCTTTTGTACGCCTTCACCGACCCCGAGGCCGCCGAGCCCGGCATGATCGGCATCATCGCCAACGTGCCTGACGGCGTGCGCGTGCCCTCCATCACCGAGTGGTACCCGGCTGCCTTCGTGTTCGAGAACGAGACGCACGACCTGTTCGGCATCGACTTCGACGGCATCAACATCGACTTTGGCGGCAACTTCTACACGCTTTCCATGGACTATCCCATGAACCCGCGCGCCGCCATGCAAAAAGAAGCCCAGCACGAGGAGAAGGAGGCGCAAGATGAGTAAGCGCACCGTCGTGCCCTTTGGCCCGCAGCATCCCGTGCTGCCGGAGCCCATCCACCTCGACCTCGTGCTCGAGGACGAAAAGGTCGTCAACGCCATCCCGCGCATCGGCTACATCCACCGCGGCCTCGAGAAGCTCGTCGAGAAGCGCGACTACACGCAGTTCGTCTACGTGGCGGAGCGCATCTGCGGCATCTGCTCGTTCGGGCACTCGCTGGGCTACTCGCAGTGCGTCGAGCAGCTCATGGGCGTCGAGGTCACCGACCGCGCCGAGTACCTGCGCGTCATCTTCCACGAGCTCTCCCGTATGCACAGCCACATGCTGTGGCTCGGCCTGCTCGCGGACGGCTTTGGCTTCGAGGCACTGTTCATGCACTGCTGGAGGCTGCGCGAGCAGATCCTCGACATCTTCGAGGAGTGCACAGGCGGGCGCGTCCTTTTCTCCGCCTGCGACGTCGGCGGCTTCAGGCAGGAGGTCTCCAACGAGACGCTGCGCGGCATCGTCGTCGTGCTCGACCGCATGCGCGACGAGTACCGCACGCTGTACAAGACCCTGCTCGAGGACTCCTCCGTCAAAAACCGCATGGTCGGCGTGGGCTACCTTTCCAAGGAGCAGGCAATCGAGTACTCCATGGTCGGCCCCTTCGGCCGCGCCTCGGGACTCGAGATCGACGAGCGCCTGAGGGGCCTCGGCGCCTACGGTGAGCTCGCCGCCTTCGAGCCCATCGTCTCCACGCAGGGCGATTGCTACGCCCGCTGCGACGTGCGCGCGCAGGAGGTCCTGCAGTCGATGGACATCATCAAGGAGCTCGTCGACAAGATCCCGGACGGCGAGGTCATGGTCCCGGTCAAGGGCAATCCCAAAGACGGCGCGATGGCGATGACCACGGTCGAGCAGCCGCGTGGCCAGGCGTTCTACTACGCCAAGGGCAACGGCAGCAAGTTCCTGCAGCGCATGCGCATCCGCACCCCAACGAGCCAGAACCTCGCCGGCCTGGTGGCCGCGCTGTCCGGTTGCGATTTTGCCGATGTGCCGATGGTCGTGCTGACCATCGACCCGTGCATCAGCTGCACAGAGAGGTAGGGGAGATGGGCGTATTCAAACTTGGCGGCATGACGCTTAAGAGCCTGTTCAAGAAGGCCCCGACGCGCCGGTACCCCTACGAGAAGCGCGAGGACTTCGCGCGTGCGCGTGGTCGCATCGACATGATCGACATCCACGACTGCATCTTCTGCGGCATGTGCGAGCGCAAGTGCCCGGCTGACTCCATCCAGGTGGACCGTGCCAACTCCAAGTGGACGTACTGGCCGTACAAGTGCGTGGCGTGCGATTCGTGCGTGCGCGCGTGTCCGGTCAACGACATCGAGATGCTCCAGGACCGCGCTCCCATCGCAACCGACATCTCGGTTCCGGTCGTCTACGAGCTCACGGCAGAGGAAAAGGCCGAAAAGAAGCGCAAGGAAGAGGAAAAGAAGGCTAAAATTCTTGCAGCCAAGAAGGCAAAGCAAGAACGCGAAGCCGCGGAGAAGGCCGCTCAGGCACAGGCCGAGACCGCGTCTGACAAGACTTCCGATTCTGCGAGTGAGTGATTAGCAAACATTGAAGGCATTCGAAGAACAGACCGTTCCAGAGGAAGAGATACTCGACAAGGTATTCACGGCCCCGAACATCATTACCTTCATCAGGCTGCTGATGCTCCCGGTGTTCCTCTGGCTGCTCTTCGGTGCCCGCCAGGAGGTCGCGGCGGTCGTCGTGTACGCGGTCGCCGCCTCGACGGATTGGGTCGACGGGCAGGTCGCGCGCCGCACCCACCAGGTCTCCAAACTCGGCAAACTCCTCGATCCGACGGTCGACAGGCTGCTCATCGCCGTGGGCGTCATCGCCATCTGCATCCTGGGGCGCCTGCCCCTGTGGGTGCTCGTCTATCTCATCGGGCGCGACTGCATCTTGCTCGGCGGTGGCAAGTACATGCTCTCGACGGTCGGCAAAGTGCCTTCGGTCGTTTGGCTCGGAAAGTTCGCGACCGCGTTTCTCATGTTCGGGTTTGCCTTCCTGCTGCTGGGCGCACCCGTCGTCTCCGGTCTGGGCATCGTTGGCGCCCCCGCATGGCTTCCCGGTTTCGGCCCAGAGCCTTCCTACCTCGGCATCTGGCTCGTGTACGCAGGCCTTGTCTGCTCGGTCACGGTGTTCGTGTACTACCTCGTGCGTGCGTACCAGATGATCTCCGCATGGAGGAGTGACCGCGCGTAACGTTGCAGCCTCGTGACACTTTGCGCGAAACTGCAATTCGGCGTATGTGCCTGCCCGTTTGGTGGTATTCTCCAATGCTACATGTACAGGCTGCTACGGGAGAAGAAAGCACGCGTTGGCAAAGCTCACTAACATAAACAATCCGCTCGGCCCCCATTCTGGGACACCCCAGAAGAAGGTCCACAAACGTTCTGCGAAAAGCGCGGGCATCAGCCCGAAAAAACCCGTACAGCAAAAGGCACAGTCCACGGTCAAGAAGGTCCATGCAAGCTCAAAGTCTTCCGCTGCACACCCGGCGCCGTCCGAGCGCAACAACGTGCGCTCGGCGACTGCCATCCGAAAGCCAGTCGAGCGCTCCCGCGCCACGGCCAAGCAGGCGCCTTCTAAGCCCGTGCGCGCTGCCGCGAAAAAGCCAGGCGCAACACCCGCTGCCAAACCGCAGCGCAAGCCTC
>ERZ780226.2945-NODE-2945-length-11035-cov-3.827960_pt1 | contig 11035 bp, 11 predicted proteins | sample MGYA00511165_ERZ780226 | MGnify/ENA primary metagenome ERZ780226 (study PRJEB29588, sample SAMEA2152373) | human gut metagenome | biome: human gut; feature: human-associated habitat; material: faeces | place: Denmark | collected 2008/2010 ...
AGGGCGCATGAGCAGGGTTTGGGGAAGGCACTCCCCAACAAGATTTACCAAAGGGAACAAAACCGCAGATATGCGGATTTTGGCACCGTGGTAGAATCTTGCTCTAACTACCGCGCACTTCGCCCCGTCCGGCGTTTCGTTGTCCTCCTTATATCCATCACCACCGGGCAACACAAAATGTTTTTCTCGCCACTACTACGGTACAGACACACTCAACTTCCAAACAGGCACGAAAAAAGCCGCAGGATTTTCAAAAAATCTCTGCGGATCATGGCTCGTCGTTATTCAGTTTTCGTTCCCATAGTAGACGGGGGAGCGACAGCATTTTAGGCTGTTGCTCCTCCTTGTCTGCTCATATAGCAGGGGCGGGCGCACTTGTCATACGGCGGGCAGTTCAGCCCGTTCATTTTACCGTTGACAACGGCGCTCGGCTCTGCTTGCATTCACATAAATGTTACAAATGATTTTGCCTAAATTAGTTGTGTCTATGCTGCTTGTATGATATAATAAACTAATTATACAACATTTATAAGATTGGAGGTAGTGTCATGTTCCGTTTCTGTCTCAAGCAGTTTGGTTTATGACATACACGATTTTGGTGTAGCCCCCGTTGTGGAGAGGACAACTCAAAATCATTCACATGGGCGCATAAGCCGGACTGTTGATTGTCGGTTTATGCGCTTTTTGATTATCGTGCTTATTACGACAAACTAAGGGTTAATTGCCGGCACCCTTGGTGTGGTAATTGCGCCGGGTTTGATGGTGTTGCTCGGCGTGATCGCGTTTGCCCGGCTGCTGGTTATTGTTAATTACACCGTAGTGGCACTGGCAATTACTGCCTGGAGCTGGTTCAAAAGCCGGATCAATCAATACAGTACCGAAGGTGAGCACGTTTATCTGGAACTGGTGGAGTTGGAGCATTATCTGGAACAGGCGGATAACGGCGATGTTATCCAGCAATTGCAGTGGGATCCGGATTATTATTACCGGATGGCACCTTATTCTGTAGTGCTGGAATGCCCATCAATATGGGCCGACCGGGCGGCTTCCCTTCCGCTTTCAAAACCGGACTGGTATGATGATTCAATAGTGCTTTTCAGTAAAGAATCGTTCATGGATTTTCTGTCGCGGTTTGGTGATATCTGTTATCACATTATGGACAGTTTCGATGACAGTGGCAGGGTCAACGGTTAAACTTTGTTAAGATAATATCTACATTAGGCTCGACTTTAAGAAGATTTTGCGATAAAACAAAGGAGATATCATGGTGAAACAAAATAAATATGCAATAGAATACTCTGTTGCAACACTGATCTGCACATTTGTAGTTGGGCAGGTAACTCTGTGGCTTTTCCCGGATGGGACAAGTGTATGGTCATCGGTGCTGTTTATTTTCATGAATTTACTTCCTATGATTGCCGCAGGATGTTTTTCAATTGTTACCGGGGAATGCAAAAATGTTTTTGATTTTTTGAAAAAGGCTTTCTGTCAAAAAGAAAGCCTATTGGCATATGGCTGTGCAATCATGGTTTCAGTCATATACTATGGCGTTTCCACGGTGTTGGGAAATGTGACTTATACAGGCGCTCCTCTTTTGGCTCTTGTTTCGTATTTCCCGTGGACAATCTTACAGGGCGGATTAGAAGAAGTCGGATGGAGATGGTATCTTCAGACCCATTTAAGCATTAAAAAAAGCTATATCTTAAAGATGTTCGTAATATCTGTTATTTGGTTTTTGTGGCATATTCCGATCTATCGGTTGCCCTGGATCACGACAGCTTCGTCCAACTATCTCATATTTTATCTGTTGATTCTCGGGAATACGTTTACATTTGGCGCAGTAAAAGAATTCTCAAAGGGAACCGTTCCGTGCGTCTTTGCACATATACTGATTGACACTCTTGCAGTTGTGATGCTTATCCAGAGCAGACTGACGGGAATTGTTGTTTTGGCAGCAGCCGAGATACTTTTATCGCTCATATGCTTAAAGGTAAAAAGGAAAATATAAACTATATGGATTTCGATTGGAAATTCATAATGAAAAGTGCAGGGCGTGGCATACACGACAGACTGCTGCAAAACGGAGGAACTGCCATGACTGAACACGAACATAATTTTTCACCACAACTCCTTACGCAAATCGGTGAACTGGACAAGAAACTAAAACGTCGGAACAAAGCGTCGCACACCATTCTGGCGGTAGCCGGTCTTATGGTGTTGATTGTGCTTGCCTATGTGGCCGGGCAGCGTCTGAATTCACTGATTTTTACCCGTGCTGCAACGATTATAGTCGTGGTACTGCTGGTGTTGCTTCTGGCGAGAACGGTGGTTTCCCATCGACGGGATGAGCGTTTCGCGGCCAGCTTTTATGGTGCGCAGCTGCCATCCGTGCTGAAAAAGGCTTATTCCGCCGTTCAACCGCGATTGGGGTCTCTCGATCCGGCGCTCTTTGATCCATCAGAGACATGGTGTTTTTCAACCACCGTTACATTTCTCGTGTTGTCCATGGACGAGGTTTCTTTCCGTGCGCAGGGAATCTACCGCATCCAGAGGGAATATTTCAAACCCGACCTCAACGGGGATAAGGACAATGATGATTCCGGGCAGCACTGCGTATCTCAGCAGTTGCTTTGGAAGCTGCGACTGCCGGAAATGGAGCCGTTTCACCTTTCCCTGCGCACCGCATCCGGCGGAGCGCACGACGCCGTTCACGGAATGTTCGGCAGGGTCTATGACCGGCTGATGAAAAATGGGATGCAGGATGTGAAGACGGGCCGCACATCGTTTGACCGTGATTTCTGCGTCCGGACAGATAATGTGCCGCAGGCGGAACGGTTCCTTGACACACGCTGGCAGGCACTGATGGAGCTGCGGGATAACCTCGGACAAATTTCACTGGAATATGCCGATAATATACTGACGCTGTCATTTTCCGATTTTGCGCCCATCGACACAGAAAATGTCCGGCGTACCGGGCTGCCGAACGGACTATCCGCCGAGCGTATAGCGAAGAGTGCGCAGGAGCTGGTCTTTCTTTCTGGCTGGCTGGATGGATTCTGCGGTGCAGAACGTCAAAAAGCGTCCACTTGAGCAGAGCCGCATAATCATATCAGAACGGTTTGCCAAATGTTTTTGCTTTTTGATTTATACGATGTAAACCTTTTTTACATGGATTTTCCCGTTTGTAAAAGACGTTTGATAGACAGGAATACGGCAGTTTGATAAACTCAACAATGAAGGAGGCACACACAATGAGGATAGCGGCGGAAATTAAAAACGCTCGCATGCAAAAGCACTATACACAGGAGCAGGCGGCTGAGAAGCTTTTGGTTTCCAGACAGACCATTTCCAATTGGGAGAACGGAAAATCATTGCCGGATATTTTAAGCATTATTAGGATGAGCGAGTTATACGAATTAAGTCTTGATGAATTGATGAAAGGAGATAACACACTGATGAAGAATATTGAAAAAGAGGTTAGGACTGCAAAGGCGGAGAAAAAAATTGTAAAGTTTGCCTGGATATCGGTTGCGATCGGCGCTGTCCTGCTTATTCTTGGAGAATTATTTGAAGGGAATCCGGTTCTTGATTTTGTGAGCGGCGCATTACCCTGGGTTCTTCTTGGTTTGCTGCTTTTATTTGCTCTTTTATATCTGAATAAAGAGGAGAAGGGCTAAGTGTTATGAAAAAGTATGTAATTGCATTTTTGATTTGGATAACGATTATTCCTATCGCAATATTAAACGGTGCATTACGGGAACATGTACTCGTAAACCTTGGAAAGCTGGCTCTACCATTGAGCGGTATAATTCTGAGCGTATGCATTTTTATTGTGGCTTATCTGTTGATCCCTAAAATCAAAAATTGCGTAAAAAGAGATTATATTCTATTTGGCGTGATATGGTTTGTTTTGACGAATTTATTTGATTTGTCGATGTATATCATGGATGGCAAAGGAATTGCAGGCTTACTTCAATCGTATAATATTCTGACGGGAAACACATGGTTGCTTGTTGTTTTATCTGCATTGTTCTCGCCAATCGTGGTTATGAAAATAAAGGAAAAGAAGTGATATACAACCTCCGATTTGTCGGGACATCTCGCCCTTTGTAGGAACAAAGAGAAAAGAGTTCAGAGCAGCATATATGCTCTTTTATATTTGAAAAAAGGGGAAAGCGACTGAGAGCAATAATCAGAATTCAGAATTTTTAGGGGATGGTTCATTTGGAAAAGGCAAATACGATAAAAAAGGGTTGCATTATAGTTCAAATATTACTTTTAGTATGGTTTTTCCTTGATATGACAGGATTGTTCTTAGGAGACCAGTGTTTGGTGACACAGTCCTATAAAGAGGACGGGACATTCTTCTTGATTTATCTTGCCGCAGTCATATTGTTTATTGTGAAAGCTCAGATCGGAAAGTGGTTTGTTGCGGCCTGGACCTCGTTGTGGCTGATCATTCAAATTTTGAGCCATGAATGGTATACTATTTTTAACAACGGTATTATGGGCAGCTTAGAAGGAAAAATAGAATATTTTTCGGGAACACTTCAATGGATTAGGATTGATGGAAAATACATACCGGATGTTTACCACACAATACTGCATATCCTCATCCTAGCAACTCTGATCAGCACCATTGTCTATATTGCAAAAAGCAAGAAAAAACAGTCGTATAAATTCCAATTGGAGTTCATCTCAGCATTTATAGAGATTTGTTATAATGCGTATATGAAGAATGTGCAAAAACGGCATTGGAAATGAAGAAATTCCTATCTTGAAAAACGGTTTGAAAGAGATGAGGGAACAAATGGAGAATTTCCCTAAAATTCAGTCACAGGTGAGAAGAGATTATGCTTGGAAGCGAATGTCTGTCTTAGCGACGTTGCTTGCCGCGAGTTTGATGTTGTTGACAGCCTGCGGCCTCAAGGAGGATGCGGAGCCGTATTCCGCCGGTGAAGCGATGCAAAAGATCGCTGAATACGGATGGGTTGACGAGACGTATGAAATCGTCGGCACACAACATGAGGATACGCGGCCAAAACGGATTATCTATTTTTGCCAGAGCATGGAACGAACGCTGTCTTTTACGATTACGGCGGGGGTCTATGAAGAATTTTACTATAATATGTCGCTTGGCTGGAAGCGAAATGTGGGCACGGATTATTCGAACGAAATTCTCTCCCTGTATCGGGACGAAGCACGGGAAATTGCACGGTCTAGTCCGTACTATTCGGATCAGGAGAGTACAGATGGCTCGGGGGCTGTGACGGGTGACGGAGTTTATATGTTCTGTGCCGATTCTGCAGCTTTGCTACCGGAAATTGCCCGTGTGATCTGCGCGGTGAATGAGATCTATTTGCCAGAGGCCAAGTACCACGATGGGACAGAGTGGAGTACCTACACAGATACTGTGCGCATATTGCGGCAACTGAAGGACGGCACAGAGGTGTATGTGGATACGGTTTTGTTGGACGGAGTTAACGGCACAAAATTAGACGAGGATGCGCTGCTGACAGAACTGCAGGCGGCGTATGAGGAAACTTGACGGAGGCAAAATCAAATTTGAGGAGCGCAATATGAAGAAACAGCAGCTTTCGGCAGGACAAAAAAGATTAGACATCGATCTTTGGATTATAGCTTTGGTTACTTTAGGAGTATTCCTTTTGTATGCCGCACTGGGAAATCAGCTCAAGGATTTTTTTACAGATGATAGTATTTCTATCGTTCCAAGGCTTTTGCTTAATGCGGCGGTCCAGTTTGGTATAGCCGGATTGGGAATTACAGTCGTTTGCATTTTGCGAAAAGAAACTTTCACGCACTTTGGATTGACACGAAAGAATATTTTCAAAACAATCATCGGGACGATTATATGCTTTATCCCGACTGTCTGTTATATTGTTTTATCCGGCCAATTCAACGGTTATCATCCTTTCCGCCTATTAATCACGGATGATGTAATTGCAAGCGGCATCCCCTTTTCCATCATAGGCATGGTTCTGATCGTTGTTGTATGGGGATTTTTTGAAGGATTTAATTATGCTGTTATTTGCGACAAAATCAGCAGGAGGTACCCTACCACAAATCAATGGCTGGATTATGGAGCTATTGTTTGCACAATCGTGTGTATACTTTTTCATCCATTTAGCATTTCTTTCTGGGGAATTATAGAAGTAATTACCACCTTCATTGCAATTTACGGAATGTTAATCGTCAAAAAGAAAACTGGTAACGCATGGGGGTGCGTATTTGCCTTTTGTTTTATTTGGAATGCCCTATAAACCGGAATTTGACGGAGGAGTACATGGATCGGTTGAATGTTTTCGGAATTATAATCATTGCAATTATTATGATTCCCAATATCATTTTTGCTGTCAGATGCAAAGAAGAGTTTGAAAACAGATATAAAAACAGAGCCGTTGAGATTGCAGAGCAGATCGGGCGGTTTGGTTGCTTTGGTTTTATGATGATCAACATTCCCGGCACGGTGTTCGGGTGGTGGTCTGGTGAGGCGTTTGTCATATATCTTGTTGTGAATGCTGTGTTGGTAACGTCTTATTACGTGATTTGGATTGTTTGCTTCAAAAGCAGCAGTCTGTTTAGAGCGTTGGCACTGTCCACTCTTCCTTCGATCATGTTTCTGTTCAGTGGAATAATGAGCCGGTCCATTCCACTGATTATTGCATCAATCTTGTTTGCTCCAAGTCATGTTCTGCTTTCTTATAAGAATGCGAAATTATATTCCGAAAATTCCAGTTTGTCTGTGAGAAAATAGAAAAATCTAAATGGGGTGAGCATAATGAGTATTACAACGCAGGACCCCTTGCTTTTCTTTGACCGGCATCAAGCTGGCTTTCCCCTGTTTGAGCATTTTTAGGTAAAGCTACTTGCCAGATTTCCAGAAAGCCGAATCAAGGTGCAAAAATCTCAAATCTCATATTTCAATCGGCACCTTTATTGCCAAACAAGGAGCAGCGTGTTGCTGTAATGATTAGCTAGTGTCTCACGGGGAACGGGTACCTTATCCGCAACCGGGCATTCTTGAAAAATCCGACGCATTTGGTCGTTCATAAAGTTGCGAAAGCTTGAAACCATATATCTGACTTCTGAGTTTTGCGACAGGATATGGAAGATTTTTTGGAGTATTCTTTAGAAAAATGGTATATACGGTCAAAGATTTATGCTGTACGGAATTGCGGGAGCTGTCATTGACTGTATTATTTGGCTGGTTATCGGCAGCCGCTTCCGAAAATCTATCTCTGCTTCCTTATTGACCATGAGCATTGCTTTTGGTAAGTAAGCAATTACACAGAAAAGACGTTCTTTCCAATTTAAGTTTGTTTTGACTAAGCAGACAAAAACTCCAATTCCTCTAAATACGAGCGCAAGGAAAATCATTGCGATAGCCGGCAAGCCCGCTTCCATTGTATAACGAATATCAACAGCAGCACCCACTAAAACAAAAAGGATAACTTCGGCAGCCATCCATAGCTTGCTAAATTTTTCTGATAATCTTCTTGAAACATCAGCAATGCTTTTCAGTTTAAGCACACAAGCCATACTTACAACTGCCAGTAATCCCGAAATGGCTACAAAATCTTCTGCCCAAGCTTCAATACCCATCAACATAAAAGAAATGCAAAGAACAATAATCACTTTCATACTGTTTCGGACGCAGTGCTTATGTGCGTATGCTGTTTCGAAAAACACAGATAGGAAAAATCCAACAAGCGCCCCTAATGCGACTCCGAGTATAATTGAAATCGGGATATTTACAAAATCCATAATATGAACCTGACCGCCCTGTGCCATGCTGACAAAAGCAGTAAATAGAACGACGACAAAAATATCATCGCAGGAAGCGCCAGCCATTATGAATTGAGGGATACTCTTTTGCGTTCCGTATCTATTATCCATAAGCTGTACCATTTTTGGCACAACAACAGCAGGTGAAACAGCTCCAAGAACGGCCCCCATAACAGCAGCCTCCATTCTTGAAACTTCAAGCAAATCAGGCGCAAAAAGGAAAAAGGCTAAAATTTCAAAGCCTGCGGGCACACAAGACATCATAATTGCAGGACGCCCCACTTTTTTTAAGTCCGAGAGGTTGAGAGAAAGTCCTGCTTTCAAAAGAATAATAATGAGTGCCATTTGTCGTAATTCAGACGATATAGACAGAATAGACGGGTCTAATACATTCAATACATACGGTCCTAAAACAATGCCGGTAATCAGCATACCGATTATGCGCGGCAGCTTCCATTTCTGACAGATTGCGGCCGTAGATAGCCCAATTAAGAATATAAAGGCAAGTGACGTTAACATGAAAATCCTCCTGATAAAAAAGGGATCACAATTTCTTGCTTGTTGTGTTTGCCATATTGATTGTTAATGACTACCGCAGCATGTTTTCAAATAACTCTGGCCCCAAACCCTTTATCGCAGCAATACGGCAGTCATTTTTCTTATTTCTTCTAAAAAGAAATAATTTATTCTCAAAGGTGGAAGGCTTCTGATTTTATCCCATATAAACTGCTCCTTTCACGCAAAAAAGCCGGCAATTCCTGCACTTACGCAGAAATTGTCGGCTTTACATACAAAAAACTTCTGCATAAATGCAGAAGTCATTAGCTTTATAAAGCGGTTTCGGCAGCGCCGAGGGAGAACTTCATTCCCATATCCATATTATAATCCGTTCAGTAGCAAAAGTCAAGGGAATGTCAATAAATGAACTAAGCCTTTTTGAATAACTATTTTGCTATATTGATTTCCTATGCTTTTTATTCTGCCACTTTGGCGAGATAAAACATACAAGTTGTATTTTAACAAACAACAAGATAAATCACATATAGCAAGAGATGTTAAATCGTTTCACGCCCACCTCCTGAAAAAACGGCAGATCTTATTCCCTGCCGCCTTGTCAGACTATTGAAAAACAATCTCTCTTTCCACAATTTCCCTAATCTCCCTAATCTCCCCAATCCCCCTTGCACACGCCCGAATGCTATTCATTCTTCCCGTTCATTCTAAGGCGTTTGCGCCTTTGGCTGCTGTGGCTCCCTGCGTCTGTTTCATTTGTTCAGTGCGCTTTTCGAAGCGTTCCCGTGCCGGACTGACGATGTCGGCAAGGTAAGCGTTGCGCCTGCGGCTTGTGAGAAGATGGATGTATGTACAAGTGCCGCTGCCCTCAAATGCCGATTACGGGTTCTTGTCCGGCCAGCAAGGCAAGGCGGGGAATAAGGAAATCGCCCTGCTTTTCATATTTGCCGTCTAACTGTCCAAATCATGACTTATCCATCTTGAAATTCCTCCAAATAAAAGTATTCGCTCCACTTTATTGTGTCCGCTGATTTGCACACATTTTTGCGTTTTCTTCTTATCTGGATTCCTTCATGTATTGCACGTCTCCATTGCGGACAAAGCGATTTTTCGTGCGGCTCTTGTGCAAATCGTCGGATTGTGGTATAATAACAGCGCAGCGTGAAGGGCGACGACGGATTTTGCTTGGCGGAGAGCTGCGATTTCCGCGTCCTGCGGCGCAGAGAAATTCGGTGCTTTGCGGGTTGGCTTGGCCGCGTTGAGCGTTTAAGATTTTGTTTCCTAATGCCGTCGGGGTGAGAAACGCCGAAGCGTTGCGGGGATGGTATATGCGGCGCTGCGGCTTAGCATACAGCCGCGGGTTTCAAAGTCTCGGTAAACGAAGCTGCGGGCGCGGTATGGAAAAACGGGCGCGGCGGATACGGAGGGTATGCTTCCCATAAGACAGGACATGCGAACGCGCGGAAAGCCGCGCCAGACGCGGGCGAGCCGCTTTCCGCCGGACGGGAAAACACGAATGCGCGAAACGATGAGCTGTGCATGGACGGCGGATGAAACATCTCCTTATAGAACGGGAGAAAATGAACGTGTTGGAAAACGCGCCGGAAACAGTTGGCGGATGAGTCGTTTTTCGTAGGATAGAAATTTCGAATGGGAGAAAAGCTAAGCTGTGCACAGTCGGCGGACGGGACGTGTCCCGCAGGACGGGAAAACGCGAATGCGCGGAAAGCCGCGCCGAACAGGTCGGCGGATAAGACGTTTTCCGTAGGGGGAGTACATGCGAACGCGTGAAAAGATGGGCTGTGTGCAGCCGTCAGACGGGATGTATCCGTAAAACAGGGAAGCGAGAGTGCGCGGAAAGACGCGCCGGATATGGATTTCGGACGAGACTTTTCCCGTCGGACGGGAGCAAGCGAATGTACGAAAAGCTGCGCCGAACGGCACAGGCGGCTGCGGGACGCATTCCGCGTGCGGTCGTGCCGTCCGTTCTGCGGGCGTTCGGCTGAGAGCCGGCGGCGTGGGCGGACGCCTGCGCGCTTCCGCAGCGGCGGGCGGCTTTGCGGGCTGCGGGCTGCGGCTTTGGCCGTTCGGAACAGAAAAACCGGCGCGCTGTCGGGAAAGGAACGGTTCTGGATGACACACGTTTTTATCGTCAACGACAAAACATTCCCATACCACCTTGCGTATCGGTTTGCGGGGACGGGCGGCTCTTCTGACGCGCCGTTTCTGGCGCAGCCGGAGCTTCCGTATAACAAAGAGGCGGGCTTGAGCTGGGGCGCCGAGAAAAACATGGTCTCGATGATCGCAGACATCTCCCGCGTCCGCGAGGGCGACGACATCCTCTTTTATCTCCGGCGCGGGGAGAACGAGGGAAGGTTTTACGGCGTTTTCCGCGCGGTGGGCAGTCCGTTTTACGACGCGAACGAGCACAATTATCTGGCGGACCTGCTGGGGCGGACGCTGAACCTGCGCGTCTGCATCGAGCCCGCGCGGGTGTACGCGAAGGGTGTGACCGAGCATAAGGTGCTGGACAGTCTGGACGGCGTTTCGCATCCGTGCCAGCTATTCTGGAGCTTGATTTACCGAAAGCTCAAGGGCAACCGCGGCTGTACGATGCTGACGGATTACGAGGCGGACAGGCTCGTCGCAAAAATCGCGGCCGAAAATGGCGGCGCGGTTTTGTCGGGAACCGATTTTACATACGACGCGCAGAGCG
>ERZ780226.2947-NODE-2947-length-11032-cov-3.664845_pt1 | contig 11032 bp, 9 predicted proteins | sample MGYA00511165_ERZ780226 | MGnify/ENA primary metagenome ERZ780226 (study PRJEB29588, sample SAMEA2152373) | human gut metagenome | biome: human gut; feature: human-associated habitat; material: faeces | place: Denmark | collected 2008/2010 ...
CCTGTTTATATGCGGTTAGGTTTGACGGTTACGGTTTGACGGTTACAATGTTTTAATCGAAATCCCCCTTATGTCATTATGATCGTCTCACCAATGCTTTCAATTTAGATGCCGCATCTTTCACACTTGTCACTTTAAATACCAATACTAAAATGATATAGCTGCAAACAATATAGCAACCCATAATGAAGAAGCTCAAATACACCCCTGTATGCAGCATATGTCTGAGCATATATGCCGTAATCCACACGATACCTGATGCAAGAAGGATCTTCGCATAATCTCTGCCACACGATTTTAACGAAAATCCGGGGATCAATTTGTAAACGCCCGGGAGCAGCAGCACTGTCACAAGAAGCATCGCAATACTTGTTGCTAGCGCAATACCAGCTGCACCAATAAACCGTGACAGTACAATGCTTAGTATCACATTCACGCCAACAGATATCGCGCCATTGATCATTGGGGTCTTTGTATTCTGGAAGGCATAATAAACCCTGACAACCGTAGCTCTTACTGCCTGAAAAAAGAAGCCGGCTGCATAGCCCATCACCACGCCGTATGTTTCTTTAATTGCTTCAGCGCCAAAGTTTCCTCTTCCATACAGAATTCCGACTATCGTATCTCCTGCAACAAAGCACATAACCAAAATTGGCATAATGATAACCAGAAGATACTCTAAAGACTGTTTTAAATTCTCTCCCACCTGTTTTATCTTTCCCTCAGCAATCCATGTAGCATAATGGGAAAATAAAACCGTAGACAATGATGTGATAATCATAGTCGTAACAATCTCGTTGATAGATGCTCCATATGACAATACAGATACACCGCCGTGTCCAAGCCCGGAGGAAATCTGTTTATCAACGATGTCGTTAATTTCGTAGATCGCATTTCCAACCAGTAACGGTCCTGCCAAATACACAAGCTTTTTTATACTGTCTTTTTCTCCAGAGACTTTTCGTTGAAATCTGAAAATCTTTCTGGAATTCCAGGTAATTTGAATGCACTGCGCAACCCCTGCAAATACGAATGCCCATAGTAAAGCAGAAACGCCGATTCTGGGATAAAAGAAAAGTGCCGCAAGAATAACGAACAGATTTTGAAAGAGTGCCTGACCTTTTCCGGGCAAGAATTTCTTATCGGTTTCCAGTACCACGTTAATGATTAGATAATAGCAGCTAAAAACAAACATTACCGCCATTATTTTGATGTAATTCGAAAGATCCTGTAGCTGAGCCCCTTCATAGGACGGTGCTAACAGCTTTGAAATGCTTTCCGAGAAAATTACAAACACCAACGCTATCACAGCAGAAATCGGAATAAAAACTCTTAAAACAGCGTTGATCAAATTGTTTGAAGATTTCCATCCCTCATCAAGAAGCCTTTGCGTATGCATCGAAAGCAGCGATATTGAAATCGAAGAAAAAAAGACTGCGCATAAAGCAACAATTACTTCCGACGCAATGAAAAAAGCATCTGTTTCAGCTGTTGCTCCGCAGACAGCAGCAATGATCGATTTTTTTGCAAGTCCCAGGACTTTAATAAACAGTACCATAATCGTCAATTGCAATGTTGAGTTGACAATACTGTTTTCTTTTTTCTTCGGCATTTTCAAAAAGGTCCTCCAGTTTCAAATTTTGCTTCATACATATCGGCTATCATCCGTAAATACAGGGCAGCAAGGCTCCACTTGCACATCATTGCTTCAGCGCGTCCTGTCTGCGGTATTGTCAGCGCATTTACAGCCGGCAGATTGCTCCCGTTACCACCCAAATCGATACGGAATAACCAAGGTCCACTCCGGTCGAAATGTCAAAACAATCAACATATATGCAGCAGAGCACAGTACGATCGTGGTATTCAGTATACGTCTGATCTTCGTGCTTTGAATTTCAGCAGTAACCTCTGAAGCCCACAGCAGGTCAGTATAAATACTGAAAAATCCTGCAATCCGTCCCCAAATTTCCATACGCATGGAAAGCACTTCGAAAAAGATCGTCAGTGAGAGCATAATCGCAGCGAATCTTTGCTCTTTATTGAGTTCTTTATTTTTGAATACAATCACGCCGACTATGGCAAACGCCAACTGGATCAGTGTGTTAAACAGTGATGCGTTATAATTCGAATCACTCCACTCACCCTCAAGGTATGCCGCATAATACGGCGGCAACAGCTTCGCTGCAACCACCATAATGATAGGGAATACCACGAAAGCTATTCCAGAAATCAGAAGTGTAATTTTGAGCATTTTGCTCGCAGTAAAGGAATGAAATGCTTTTTTATCGCTGTTGCTGAGAACGACAAGGATCCATGGGATAACTCCCACAATTGCAATTGTATGGAATGCTGCGGCAAGCAGAATAAGGAGCGCAGAGATAAATCTCTGTCTCCCCCCGTCAGTTTTCAGCAAAACCATAAACGAAATCATCATAAGAGACACCGCAATTGCCTGTCTCATCGCGTTCATCTGAGAGAAATAATCCCCCAACAGAATATAAAGCAGCATGCTAAGAACGGGATTTTTTGAAAATGCTTCTGTAAACAGGCAGGCAATCCCGATACAAATTGCCGAAGACACCATCAGCAAAATCCCTGCATTTGCAGAGATACCGTGCAGGATCTCAGTATATCTAAGGAAACCAATTTCAAATCGATCCTTCAGCAGCGCCAAATCTCCGATATTATTAAAAATACCTACATACTCCTTCGTATCTACGCCAACTGAAAAGGCTCGAAAGCCAGACACAATCCATAGCATCAAAAAAACGATCAGAAGATAGACTCTGGCGCTTGATTTTGAAGGGTGCCGTTGAATTGGCACACTCACTAAAAACACCAAAGCTACTAAAATCCAATAAATCGCCACTCACATTCCTCCACGCTTACGAAGCAACTCCGTATAAAGATTTTCCAGTCTCTCTCCGCATCCAGTATCTGAGAAAATGCTCTGCTTCAGCTGCTCCGAATAGCTCTCTCGATTGTCCCTGCGGTTAAGCGCCCTTTCCAAATGCGCCGCCCATTCGTCCACCGGCGCATTGAGACTGACATAATCCACAAGGTCCGTGTAAACCATCTCGTCCGTGACAGTGTCGGATACAACCATCGGAAGCCCCATTGCCTGCGCTTCCACGCCGGTTACCGGGAGCCCCTCAAACAGGCTGGGGAGAAAGAAGCAATCCATTGCCTGATACAAATCGATTACATCATTTCGGCTCCCCAATAGCTTGATATGATCCGACATACCGCTGGCTTCCACATACTCTTTCACCCGCTGATCGAGATTGCCGCTGCCGATCCACCAGTACTCCGCATTCGGAACCTGTTCCAGCAGCTTTTTAAATACATCAACCGCAAAGAGAGGATTCTTTTGCTCTGCCAGACGACCTACTGTTCCAATAATGCATTTCCCCTCCGCATTCATTTGTCTGTGGAGTCTCTGCCGGCTCTCCTCACGAAATCGATAATGCTCCGCAGCAATTACATTGGGAATCACCGCAAACGGTCTTTCTCCAAACATTGCTTTTCCGGCTAATTCCGAACAGGCAGTATAATCCGTCGCCAGTCCCCGTAAAACCGGAAGAAACGCCCTGTTCCGAATTTCTTTTTTCGTTGTTTCGCCCATTTTGGCGTTATGACTGTGCAAAATCCGTACCGGAATATTTGCTTGCTTGGCACACCACATCATCGGAATGGAAATATGAAGGATATTATTATGGATCACATCATAGTTTCCGTCCTTGAGCAGTTTCTGACAGGCAGACATGTGCTTTTTCAAGTGCTTAATGGAAGGAAGGATCGTGATTTTGCCCCCATTGGCTTGGATCTCATCATAGTACGGTGAAGGTATATCAGAATAAAGCGCAAAATCGATGCAAATATGCTCCTTCTTCACTTTCCTATAATAATTCATCACAAAGCTTGAGACGCCGTTGGCAACTCTCAGGTTTGCGACAATCATCAAAACCCTTACGTTTCCCATTCTTCACACACCTATCAATTTGACTTTTCACTAAAAATCCGTATTCTACCCGCTTTGCTGCTCTTTCATATTCCTCTGAAGCGCCATTGCTTCGTCCATTTTCCGAATTTCATATCAGAATGCAATCATCGGCACAACGATATAAAGGCACAAACTAATTGTTGCGGCAATCATTGCATAGGGGAACTGGGACAGCGCATGCGACATATTATCAAGTCCTGCCGAGCTTGCGGCAAGCGTTGTCGCATCTGAGTAAAAGCATGCATGACTGCCAAACGCATTGGCAGACAGAATTGCACCCAAGGTCAGATATGGATTTGCGCCAAGATGATCGGCAAGAGGAAGAATAATCGGAATAACAATCGTCGAAAGCCCCCACGTTGACCCCGTTGCAAAGCTCAGCGCTGAGACAATTACAAAAACAATCGCCGGTAACGTGGCTGCCGTCATATGTGATTTTGCGATATCTATAATAAACACTGTCATGTTGAGTTTATTGCATATACTAGCAAACATCAATGCCATGAGAATGATCGCCAACGTTGGAATCATATCGCAAAACCCGGACAGAACCGTATCCCCCAGCTCCGGCACAGCAATTTTCCCCCGCAGTAAATACCAGATTAAGGAAATCAGGATGCTAATAAAAACCGCCAGGAAAATATCGCCTGCAATGATCGTCCCAATAATTAGCGTAAGAATTGGAACTATAAAATCGGTAATATTGCCGTCCTCGTTTTCAGTATCCGTTCCGCCGCAGCTCTCTGCCTTGCCGCTTTTCATCCGCCCGATTTTAGGCATCACGCCAATGCAAAACAAAAACGTGATCGCCACAACCAGAATCGGATAAAATGTAAATGGGATTAAGCTGCAATAAAATTTGAGTTCACTTTGCCCCATGATTTTGGAAGCGAAATTCTCTTTTAAAAACAGCTTACAATAAAAAGCCGCCCATGTGGAAAACGGAAGCAAAATGCAAACTGGGGTTCCTGTGGAGTTCATGATATATGCCAATTCTTTTCTCTGCATCTTTTTTTCATCATAAACGCTTTTCATGCAGGTTCCAACGGTTATCATGTTTAGATAATCATCGATATAGATTAGCACACCCAGAAAAAATGTCACAACACGTGTACGCTTTTCACTTGTACACAATTTCATACATATTTTTTTGAATCCGTTTGTTCCGTTCGCTTTATTGATTAAAGCAATCAAGCTCCCGAACAATCCGCACATCAGTAGGATCCACTGATTGTCCGCATCACCTGCTGTATCGATCAAAACCGATACCCATTCTGCCGCAAAGTGCTCTTTGCTATAAATGATGCATGCAACGACTGTCCCAAAGAAGAGCGGTTCAAACGCCCGTTTGGTAACCACCGAAAGAATAATGACGATCAGTACCGGAACAAGACTCCATGCTCCATAACTTGCTTGAATCATTTTGCAGCTCTCGGTTCAAAAATGTCCAAGAAGCGCTCCAGACTAAACAACTGCCACTTCTGATTTCCAGTTAATTCATCCATGTTGATATCGCTTCTGAACTCTTCTCTCTTCGGTCCTGTCCAGTCCTTGAAATAAATGTCCACCGGACGAGGCATGGGAAGTTTTTCGGGCACAGGATACTCCGGGTACTTCTTGGAAAACAGTTCTCTGATTAAATACTTGGACTGCCCGTGCCGAATTTTATAAAGATCCAATTCCACACCAAGCTTCATACATGCATACGGATCAAAGAAGTCCAATTCAGCCGTTTCAAAAGCGTTCTGGAACGACAAATCGGTTTCGATGGTGCTGTTGGCATCCAAAAAGCCCATATAGTCTATCATTTCGCCCTGTTTATAAGGTCTGAACGAATAATCCATCGACACAGGCTCCTTTAGCACAAGGGCAGGATCCGTGTACATAAAGCGCTTAATAAAAGCCTGATAGGTCCAATCTACAGACAGCAGCTTATCGATTCCGCCAAACACATCATCGCTGCTTGCACCAATTACCATAATATCGTTGCCATTTGCTTTTGCTTCTGCAGCCGCCTGCATAATTTGAGGCTCAATGGAATGAACCGGCGCAGACTTTGCAATCATCACGCGATTGATGTATTTTTCAACTGTATGATTCCAGTCAATATCAACATAGTGCAAATTCAAATGGTACTTTTCTGAAAAGGCCTTTGCACGCTGCAATTCATCTTCCTGAAAGCTGCCCCCTAAAAATCTGAATGTATACGCATCTGCGCCCTCCAAATAGGAAGCCAGAATACCGGAATCCATTCCTCCAGACAGCAGCAGCGCAGGCTTCTTATAGGACTGAATATGTTCGCCCAGCAGTGTCTGGATGGCGTTGTCGATATCAGCTGCCGTTGATACAACCATTTTTTCATCTTCAGGAATTCTCTTGTATACCTTATGGCGCAGTCCCTCATAAAAATCTACATCATCTTTTTCGATGAACCGAAACGCCATAAAAGAACTCATGCAATATTTCTTATCGATCATATTACTTTTCTCCCTTATACTAATTTATCGTTGTCTTATTTGTTATCCGGCTCGATCCATCCACGGGTGTTTTTTAAAGCCTCCGTGATCTTTGTCGACGAAATTCCTTTTGTATAAGGGAAATAAACGATTTTTATTCCCTCTTTCGCAAAGTTTCTCTCATAGTCATTCCACTTTTCTGTGCCATACCAGTCATCTCCCACAAACAGCACAGAAGCGCCAAGCTTTTTGCACATTGTCAGCTTATCCATGTTATACTGCGGTACAGCGGCATCGACATATTTAATGCTTCTGACAATCTCAATTCGGTCCTCAAACGGAATCATTGCGCGCTTTCCCTTATATTCCACCAAATCATCCACCGTTACACCAACGATCAGCTTGTCGCATAGACCCTTCGCATTTTTCAAAAGGTTCAGATGACCGATATGAAAAAGATCATAAACGCCGCAAGTATATCCGATTACCATGATTATCCTTCCTTTTCTTCAAGCTTAATTTTTAACGGTGCATGTCCATATCGTTTATCTAACGGTGGAAGCTCCTTATAATTGCCGTACTGGATTCTCAGCAATTTATCCGCATTTCTCGGAATCATCACTTTTAATTCTCCAAATTGACACTCCACCGTTGGAAAAACGTCTGAAATCGGGCTTTCAAACTCTTTTATGCCTCTTGACGAAATGATTTGTGAATCCGTTGCATTATATTTCCTCAGCTTTTCGTCCAGCTTTCTGTAAAGGTACGCTTTGGAAACCGGACGCTCCAGCGCATGCATCACCTTGCGAATCACAATATACAATTTATTATTCGAATTTTCCACCATGGAAACTTTGCCTGTGGACTTTGCAATATAGATTTGGTTCCATAGGATGACATCAAAGTAGTATTTTTTCTTTTTCCGCTCGCTAATCGGCAATTTATCATAAGGCATAATATCAACAAAAACGCCCTTATGCATATCGATATCTTCCACATATTCCTCTACAAATTCTGTTCCGTCTTTTCTGACCTTCGCAAAATATGTCGGTGCGTTTGCATCCGTTTGAAACCATGTAAGCGTAAAACCCTTTTTTAATCTTTGGGGTGCCACCTCGAGGAATCTTTCATAGTCCTCCCGCAGCATACCGATATCGATATCATCGTCCCAGGGAATCATAGCGCCATGCCGCACAGCGCCTAACGTTGTCCCGCCAACGGTAAAATACGGAATTCCCTCTAAATCGCACACTCGAATGATTTCTTCCAATATGGAATATTCAACCTCTTGCAGCTCTGCTAATTGTTCCTCTGAATACTTCATAGTCGCCCTCCTTGATTTCCGCTTTCACTTTCTCAACTCGTTTTCAAGCATAAACTTCCGCAGCCAGTCCAGCGCAGCCTCTGACCTGCTTTGAATCATGTACACAGTCTCCAGTTGATCCTCATTTCGTTCATCGGAGAAGGCTATGATATCAAACAAAGCAATGCAAATTACTTCATTTTGTATTCCCTGCGTTTTTCAGCTTCGTGTACTTAATAACATTCTTTACCATATACCAGCACTCGTAATAAGCCGCTTCTGCCGGATTCAGTCCAACATACCGGTATGTATTCCAGTTCATCTTTGCAGCCTTAATTTTGTTACCAGATTTTGACGATTTTGCAATTCTATAGATGAGCATCGGTTCGTCTACGCCGTAAGCCGTTCCGCCATCCTTCAGGATGCTGAGCCAAATTGCAAAATCCTCGTGCATGCTATCGCCAGTCGCATAATGCCTTTTGTATAGCTCCTTACGCACCAGCGCCGAGGAATTGGACACCACATTTTGCTTCAGCAGTTGCCGGTAAGTGACTTTCGCCGGAGCATGGAGATACCAGTCGATTGGCTGACCATCAGAATCCATAAAAGCTGACCCGGTGAAAAGCAGCTCGGCATTCGTTTCCTTTTGAAGTGCAATTTGCTTTTCCAGCTTTTCTGGCGCCCATGCATCGTCGCTGTCGAGAATCGCAATCCAAGCCCCGTTTGCTTCGTCCAAACCGTGCTTGCGCGTATAGGATACTCCGCTGTTCTTTTCATTGGATATCAACCGCACCCGGCTGTCTCTTGCCGCAATGCGCGCAACCAACTCTGCTGTCCGGTCCTTTGAGGAATCATCAACCACAAGGAGCTCAAGGTTTGGATAGGTCTGCTCCAGCACAGAATCGATTGCCTGCCCTATCGTTTTTTCTGCATTGTAGGCCGCCATGATAACGCTTATCAGCCCAAAATCTTCATACGCCATCGTCCTGTGTCCTCGCTTCTCTCATAAAACAGCTCAGACTCATCTCAAAGAGTCTGAGCCGTAAAGCCATATGTTCTTTTCATTCGTCCGTATTGTCAGCTAATCTTTTACTTTGCCGACTCTCCGCCAAGCACAACCTTTACCGTCCGGAACAGGATTTTGATATCCAACCGCAGGGACCGGTTTTTGATGTACTCCATGTCATAGACAATCTTCTCTTCCGGTCTGAGATCATAGCCGCCGTTGACCTGTGCCAAACCCGTAAAGCCCGGTTTGACCTTAAGCCGCTGGGAAAACCCATGGATATAGCTTTCAAACTCCTGATAAAAGCAGGCGCGCTCCGGTCTTGGTCCCACCAGCGTCATCTTGCCGGTGAGCGTCAGAAAAAACTGCGGCAGCTCGTCAATGCTGGTGCGGCGGATGAATTTACCCACCTTGGTCACGCGGGGGTCATCCTCCATTTTGAACATCAGGCCGTTCATTTCATTCTGGGCCATCAGCTCCTTCTTGCGGGCCTCGGCGTCCACGTACATGCTGCGCAGCTTGTGGATGTAGAAATACCGGCCGTTCAGGCCCACGCGCTTCTGCTTGAAGAAGAGCGGCCCCGGGCTTTCGATCTTCAGCGGGATGGCCACCACCGCAATGATGGGGATGCTGATGGCGCAGCCCACAATGGCACCGGCAATGTCCATGGTGCGCTTGGCAATGCGGTCCCGCAGCTTCATTTCCACGGTGCCCATCGTCACGATGTTGCCCCCCGCGCAACGGCCCAGCGTGCGGCTCAGCCGTGCCGAGCTCGTCTCGTCGCAGCAGCGCGCCTCGATATGGTCCAGCAGCGGCAGCCGGAAATGCACGGTCAAGCCCATGCTCTCCATCTCTTCCAGGTAGGGGATGAAGCTCTCGCCGCTGTCCATCGGCACGTCCACATAGACCTCGTCCAGCGCCTCGCGCCGCAGCCAGGCCATGAAATCATCAAACGTTGCCTTGACCTCGACCCCGGCCACCCTGGTGCCGACGGTCTCGGGTGTGGCTTCCAGCAGGGCTACGCCGATGATACGGCGGGACCAGTCGCCCTGGATCTCGGCGATGAGCTTTTCGGCGCGGTCGCCGGTCGTCACAAAGCCCACAAGGCTCTCCGACCCGCGGCTGTGCTGCAATTTCAGCAGGAACTTCTTCAGCAGCCCATGGGTGATGGGCATGAGCACCACGTTCACAATGGGGACCATGACCGCAAAATAGCGGGAGTCCAGCAGCGTTGCTTTCGCCAGCACCAGGCAGGCCGCATTGACGACGCCGAGCACGACGTTGAATTTCAGCGCCAGGATGATTTCGTCGCCCTTGGAGCGGGTCACGATGTTCTGATCCTGGTCAAAGCACAAAAACGTCAGCACAAAGGCCAGCAGCAGCAGGCAAAGCGCCTGGATCCAGTCAAAAGTTGCGTAATCTTGCAGCTTGTTGAACACGTTATCCGTGATAAGCCATGCCAGCACAACGCTGATGCCCGTGGTCACAAAATCGGTGAGAAACACATACGCGTACTGCAATTTTTCACGTTTGCTCGTCATATCGGTGAAGATTCCTCTCGTATATAGTGGCAGATGCCGCGCATGATAGCGGCGACATACAATGCAATGACACACATATCACTGTATTTTATCACAAAACGAGACAATTTTCAACATAGTTCCGCTGAAGCGTAATAAATCTGTAAGAAATCGGGAAATAAGCGGCGTGTGTTTGTAGGGGGCGGAGCAGAACTCCGCCCCTATCGTGTTGTAAGGTGGCCGGTCCTCTGGCCGCCGCAGGCATTATTCTGCCTCGGTAACATCCGCTTTCAGCACGTCCTGTATCTCCACCAGACATTCCAGCAGCAGGGGATTGAACGTGCCGCAGTCGCCGTGCAGAATCATCTGTACAGCGGTGTCGGGGGCGTAGGCGGCCTTGTACACGCGCTTGCTCACCAGCGCGTCGTACACGTCGGCCATCGAGACGACCTGCGCCGAAATCGGGATGCGGTCCCCGGACAGGCCGTCAGGGTAGCCGCGGCCGTCCCAACGCTCGTGATGCCAACGGCAGATTTCATACGCGGTGCGCACCAGTGCTTCGCTGCGGTATATGCCCAGCTTGTCCAGCATATTCGCGCCGATGACCGTGTGGGTCTTCATGATGTTGAACTCCTCCTGCGTCAGGCGGCCGGGCTTGTTCAAAAGTTTGTCGTCTATCGCGATTTTGCCGATGTCGTGCAGCGCTGATGCCAGCACGGGTCTGCATTGCAGCGATCTCGGGAT
>ERZ780226.2954-NODE-2954-length-11014-cov-3.567570_pt1 | contig 11014 bp, 9 predicted proteins | sample MGYA00511165_ERZ780226 | MGnify/ENA primary metagenome ERZ780226 (study PRJEB29588, sample SAMEA2152373) | human gut metagenome | biome: human gut; feature: human-associated habitat; material: faeces | place: Denmark | collected 2008/2010 ...
CACCGGGTCCGCCGGGTCCACCAGGTCCGCCAGGTCCACCGGGTCCGCCGGGTCCACCAGGTCCGCCGAAGCCGGGACCATCCGGTGCAAAGAATGTATGCAGAAGCTCCATAATTCGTATACCTCCTTCATTTCAGTGCATTCATCATATCACAATTCTTTCCCCTGCGCAATGGTGCGGAGTCAAAACATCTGCAAAAAATGTCGGGACTTCTTTTCTCCCGGAAAAAGGTGTGATATAATATGCGGTATGAATCCCATTCGATTCCCAAAGGAGGAGCTTTTATGAAACGAACCGATTTCGGCAACGCAGCCATTCTCCGCTGGCTGAGCTATTTTTCGGAATATGACGAGCTGGACCTTGCCACTCTGCTGATTCTGGACATCACCCGGCAGAACAAGAACCTGATTCCCGCCGTCCAGTCCACCCGTCAGGTCATGGTGCTTACCGACGCCGGGCACCCCAACATTTTCTATGATATGTGGGACGCCGGTCTGGGAGACTGCGACATCCTGTATAACGAGGGCAGCGAGCCCTCCGGTCCCATCAAGCACGATAAACTTCAGGATATGATCGACCGTGGCATCAACGCCCCCGCCGCCATGCTGATTATCAATGAGAACTACCGGAGCACCTATCAGATTGGTCTGGACAATCAGCGGTTCTGCGCCGGCTCCATTCGCTATGTCAGCAGCGAAATCCGCTCGGTGATTATGTCCAAGCTCCAGGTGGAGCTTCGGGACACCATTCTCACCGTAGGTGCTGCCAGCATCGCCGTGGAAGCCGCACTGGTGGCAGCCGAGGGCACCATCATCGCCGTAGAGCACAACCCCAGCGATCTTGCCACCATGGAGGAAAACGCCAAGGATTTCGGTCTGAACAACGTCACTTGTCTGGGCAGTGTCAGCGATTCCGCCCGGCTGCCGGTTCCCTCTCTGGCATTTCTGGTGGCTTCGGAGCATACCGCCAGCGAGATTGCATTCCTGCTGGGTCGGAATCCGGAAATGCGAATTTTTGTCTACACCCTGGATTTCCATCAGCTCTCTGCCCTGCCCGGCATTTTCTCCAGTCAGGGGCTGAAGATTCAGGAAATGGTGCAGGTTGGCGTTTCCCGGCTGAATAGCAAGGGCACCTTTGATCGGGAGCCTGCCCCCTGGCTGATCTCCGGACAGCGATAAGCATTGTTTTCCCGTATCAAAGAAAGCCGCAGTCTGCTGATGGGGCTGGCAATCCTGGGGGTTGTGATTTTCCATGCGCCCTTTGTGATCTCCCACTATAAGCTGCGGGTGATTCATGACAACCTGTGCTGCGGCGTGGATTTATTTCTGTTTTTCTCCGGTCTGGGCGCCTGCCATTCCATTCGGTCCCATGGGGGAAAGGGATATCTAAAGAACCGCCTACGCAGGCTTCTCCCGGGACTGGTTCCGGTTTTGGTACTGTGGAGCCTGCTGATGCATTTTCTCGGGTACCTAAGCTGGAAGGAATTCTTCGGCAGCATCACCCTTTTGGGCTGGTGGCTGGGGCAATATAAGCAGCTTAACTGGTATTTCTCCGCCGTCTGGGCATTTTTTCTGGCGGCAGTGCCCCTCTATCGACTGTTTTGCCGCACAAAGCATCCGGTGCTGCTGTGGCTGGGCTTATGCATGGTAACCGTAGTAATTCAATGGATTTTCCCGGGCTACAAAGCCAGCATGCTCATGTGCCGCGCCATGGTATTCCTCACCGGTATGCTGTTTGGACGTCTGGAGCAGCAAAAATGCCCCCACGAAAACCGGATTCGGCTGATCTCCTATCTGTTTCTGGTGCTAGGACTATGGTACATGGTGATCGTCTACCGCTATGACGGCTGGGGGCTTGGCTACCGGCTGGGACTGTGGTGGTATCCTTACGCCATATTTACGCCCGGTCTGGTGATCCTGGTTTCTGACCTTGCCGCACTGCTCCGTCGTTTTTCGCCCATGAAGGTGCTTATGCGCCCCTTTGAGCAGCTGGGCGAAAGCTCCGGCGAGATTCTCATGATTCACATGGCAATATTCAAAATCATTCAGTACGTCACAAAAATCTCGAATATCTGGTGGTGGCTGGTAATTGCGCTCTGCCTGATTGCCGGTGTGTGCTACCGGAAATTCGCGGTGAAACGGCTTCCGTTCTCCTAAAACTGCACATAATGCAAAAATGACGCCTGCAAACAAATGCAGGCGTCATTTTTTAGTGCTTCCAGATCAGCAACAGCAGCCCAATAATCAGGGCAAATCCAACCGCATAGACCAGCGCAATGAGCAGTGCTGCCCGCAGTGCGCCGAAGATATAGAGCCGTCGATCCTTCGGCTCCCATTCCGGCTCGGAGCAGGCGGATTCATTCTGCTCCACAGGTATCTTATGCCGCCCGCTTCTTCGGGGCAGGAACATGGACGGACCGGTTACATCGGACATGTCCGCAATGGTGCGCCCATCATCGTCGTCATAGACCTTATTCCGTCTTGCCATTGCCTTCTTCGACTTCCTTATAATCGTCATACAGATGGCAGACTACATAATGCCCGGGCTCTACCTCACGCTGCACCGGTGTAACCTCCTTACAGCAGTCCATGCACTTGGAGCAGCGGGTATGGAACTTACAGCCCTTGGGCGGATTTGCGGGAGAAGGAATGGTGCCCTGGAGCACAATCCGGTTTCGATGCGCATTGGGATCGGGCACAGGAATTGCCGAGAACAGCGCCTCGGTATAGGGATGCAGCGGATGGTTGAAGATATCCTCCGTTGCACCGTATTCCACCAGATTGCCCAAATACATAACGCCAACCGTGTCGGAAATATGCTCTACCACGGAAAGGTCATGGGAGATAAACAGGTAGGTCAGGCTGTACTTATCCTGAAGCTCCTTGAGCAGGTTGATAATCTGCGCCTGAATGGAAACGTCCAGCGCGGAAACCGGCTCGTCGCAGACCACGAACTCAGGGTTCAGCGCCAGCGCACGGGCGATACAGATTCTCTGCCTCTGTCCGCCGGAGAACTCATGGGGATAGCGGGTCTTGTGGAAGGGCTGCAAACCGCAGTTATCCATCACATTGTCGATATAATCATCAAACTCTTCCTTGCTGACCAGTCCATGCTCCCGAACCGCCTCACCGATGATCTCGCCAACGGGAAGCCGGGGGCTGAGGCTGGAGAAGGGGTCCTGAAAGATGATCTGCATTTTGGTCCGCATGGCGCGCATCTCTTTGGGGGTAAGGTCATAGACCTCTTTGCCGTTAAAGAGCACCTGACCGCCGGTCTTTTCCCCGGACAGCCGGAGGATAGTACGTCCGGTGGTGGTCTTGCCGCAGCCGGACTCGCCCACCAGACCCATGGTGGTGCCGCGCTTTAAGTTAAACGTAACGCCGTCCACTGCCTTGACGTAGCCAACGGTCTTGGACACCATACCGCTCTTAATGGGGAAGTATTTCTTCAGGTGGTTGACCTGGAGAATATACTGGGGATCATATTCCACGGGGGTAAAGTTATTTTCAATCACAAGCGATTCGTTCTTAGCCATTTACTTTTCCCCCTTATCATAGTATCGGTAGCAGCTGACCACATGGGTGTCAGACAGCTTTACCACGCCGGGATATTCTCCCTGGCAGGCGTCTACGCACATTTCGCAGCGATCCTTGAAATAGCAATAGTTGGGCATGTTGACCGGGTTGGGCACCTTGCCGGGAATGGAGTACAGGCGATCTACCTTCTTGCCCACCACAGGCTTGGAAGCCATCAGACCGATGGTGTAGGGATGGGCAGGATTCTCAAAAATCTCCTGTACCGTGCCCTTTTCCACCACGCGTCCTGCGTACATAACCACCACATAGTCCGCCATCTCTGCAATCACACCCAGGTCATGGGTAATGAGCATAATGGAGGAGTTGATTTTATCCTTCAAATTCCGGAGCAGGTCCAGAATCTGTGCCTGAATGGTAACGTCCAGCGCGGTGGTGGGCTCGTCGGCGATGATAATTCTGGGATTACATGCCAGTGCCATTGCAATCATAACGCGCTGGCGCATACCGCCGGAGAGCTCATGGGGATACATCCGATAAACGCCCTGGCTGTTGGCGATGCCGACCATCTCCAGCAGCTCAATGGTGCGCTTTTTGACCTCGTCCTTGCTCTTATTCTCGCCGTCATGGAGGGCAATGACCTCGTCCACCTGATCGCCGATGCGGAACACCGGGTTCAGAGAGGTCATAGGCTCCTGGAAGATCATAGACACATAGTTGCCCCGAAGGTGCTGCATCTGCTCCTGAGGGGTCTTTACAATGTCATATGCCTTGCCATTGCCAAGGTTCAGGCGAATTTCGCCCTCCACAATCTGTCCCTGGGGGCGCTGAATCAGCTGCATCAGGCTCAGACTGGTGACGGACTTGCCACAGCCGGACTCACCCACGACACCCACGGTCTTGCCAATGGGCACATCGAAGGTCACGCCGTCTACGCTCTTTACCGTGCCGGTGTCCGTGAAGAAATAGGTGTGAAGATTGTCAAATTCCACCGCATTTTGGGGATCGTGCATGGTGGTGAGGTATTCGCTCTCGGGCACGTTTTTACGCTTCCGCTGCTTTTCAAACTGATTGGTAATCTTACGATTCTCTTTGGAAATCCGACGGGATTCTTTGGCGGACATATAGCCTTCTGTCTGTTTTTTAGCCACTGCGGTTTCCTCCTTATCGCTTCATCTTGGGATCAAATGCATCCCGAAGACCGTCGCCCACGAAGTTAAAGCCCAGGACCGTAATCAGCAGGCAGATGCCGGCAGGAATCCAGATGAACAGATAGTTGGTCATAACAAAGGCGTTGTTGACATCGTTGATGATGTTGCCCCAGGAGGCGAAGGGGAACTTAACGCCCAGTCCCAGGAAGCTCAGGGTTGCCTCGGTCAGAATGGTGGAGCCAAGGCTCATGGTGCAGGTAACGATCAGCTGGGGAATGACGTTGGGAATCAGGTGCCGGAAAATCCGACGGGAAACGCTGATGCCGCATGCCTCAGTTGCCGTCATGAACTCCTGCTCACGCAGGGACAAAATCTGTCCGCGCACTAGACGGGCAATGGAGGGCCAGCTCAGGAAGCCCAGAATCAGCATCAGATACAGCATACGGATCTTGGGGTCTACCTGCATGGCGTCCATGGCAGAGCCCAGGATAATAATCAGCGGCGTAGAGGGGATGCAGTAGAAGATATCTACAATACGCATAATCAGGTTGTCCACCCAGCCGCCAAAATATCCGGATACGCCGCCTAAGATAACGCCCAGGAACGCTGCAATAAACACAACGATAAAGCCGATAATCAGCGAAACTCTGCCGCCGTACATCAGACGGGTGAGCATGTCCATACCGGAGGTGTCGGTGCCCAGCCAGTGCTCCTTGGATGGAGAGGCATAGCGGTCGTACACATAGGTCTTGGTGCTCTGGAGCACAGACCAGCTGTCGGTGTCCGCCTGATAGGTAATGGTATAGGTGGCTTCCTGCCCCTCACTGTCGGTGTAGACGAACTCCTCATTGCCGGCGTCAATGGCTTCTTCCAGCTTTTCCTTAAAGTCACGGCTGATGACAACACCGTTTTCCTTGCTCTGTACCACAAAGCGGCTGATGTAGCCCAGAAGCTGATCCCCGTCCAGAATGTTTCCGTCTTCATCCAAGGAATAGGTCCTGCCGTCTGCCTCAAGGCTGCTTTCGCCATTCACATAAGCAGTCAGAGCAGCCTTTTTCAGGGTAAAGCTGGGCTCTGCCTCACCGTCTGCGGCGCTGACAATGTCCTTATAGGCAATGGCAATATCCTGACCGCCGGAGGTGATGGTATAGAGTTCATCGCCCTCGGCAGTAACCTCATAGGTTACGTCCTTATAATCGAAGGACTCCTTGCCCTTCATCTGCGCCAGCAGGAACTGTGCCTGCTCGGCGGAGCCAAACTTCTGCCCGTCTGCAACGGCGTAACGGAAGTCCTTATTCTTGACCACGCCTACATACTCCTGATCCATATAGGTGTAGGTGTAGAACTGCTGATCCTCCTTATAGGGGCTGATGACGCCGCCCAGGAAGGAGAACAGGAACATGGCAATCAGCATCGTAAGACCGACCACTGCCAGCCGGTTCCGGAAAAAACGCTTTGCTACCAACGCGCCGGGAGACAGGACCTTAACACGGCGGTCATCGTTCAGAGAAAGGTTCTCAGTTTCCTGAGCGTCCTTGTTTTTCAGTTCCTCTCGATTATCCTTCACAACAAGTCACGCTCCTTTCTCACGCAATGCGTCCCCGCGGGTCGACCACGGCGTACAGGATGTCGGATAGCAGGTTACCGATCAGGGTCAGAATGGCAATAAACGTCATGTAGAACATGGAGAACGGAATATCGCCGGAAACCATCGCCTGATAAGAGGCATAGCCAATACCGGGAATCATAAACAGCGTCTCGGTAATCAGTGCGCCGGAGAACAGACCGGGCAGGCTGCCGCCGATGATGGTCACCAGGGGAATCAGGGTGTTCCGGAAGGCATGGCGGTAAATGACCTTATGCTCCGAAAGTCCCTTTGCCCGGGCGGTGCGGATGTAGTCGGCGTTGAGTACCTCCAGCATATTGGTGCGGGTATAGCGCATCAGCGAACCAACCGATACAATCACCAGCGTTACAATGGGCAGCACCAGATGGTTTGCCTTATCCCAGAACTGCCCCCAGCTGCTCAGCTGGGCATAATCTCGTCCCACCAGACCGTAGAGGTCAAACCAGCCCAGCTTTACCGAGAAGAACAGCTTCAGCAGGGTGGCAAAGAAGAAGGTAGGCAGGGAAATACCCACCAGCGAGAAGGTGGTAATGGCATAGTCCGTTCTGGAATACTGCTTAGTTGCAGCAATGATGCCCAGGGGAATGGCAATCACCAGCTCCAGTGCAAAGGAAATCAGACCCATAATAAAGCTCAGCCAAATGGTTTCGCCAAACTTCTGGGTAACGGGCACGGTGTACTTCCAGCTATCGCCGAAGTGACCACGAACCGCATCCCCAAGCCAGGTAAAGTAGCCGGGTATAATGCCCTTGTCCAGACCATACGCCGCATTGAGCTGACTGAGCCACTCGTCATAGCTCTTTGCGCCGGGCTTTGTGGACAGCTGCATTGCCATATTCTCCACATAGGAGCTTGGGAGGCATCGCAGGAGTCCATAGATAATGAATGTCACACAGATTAGAATCAAGACAGACAGCAGGATTCTTTTGACGACATACTTTCGCAAGGAAATCCCTCCGTATTTCGACATATTGGTCCAATATATCTCTAGTAGTTTTAATATGCTCTTGTTCCCTAAACGCTTCGCATATCAGGCTGCCGCTCCGCCTCTGAGCAGAGCGGCAGCCTCGTATCCGAAGTCACTGTCACCCTGCCCCCGAAGGGGCAGGGGACCGTGTAGGGTTTCATTGCGTGTAGGAAAACCGCTGATTACTTTACAACGATGTTCTCAACCTCAGCATTCCAGCCCCAGTAAGGAGTCATATCGGTGGGCAGGGAGCTGACATCCACGCGCTCGGTGGAGACAATGTAAGCCTCGGAACGCTGGTATACGGGAACCTCAACGCCCCAATCCATGATGATTTCCATAGCAGCCTTGTACAGGCCCTTACGGAAGGTCTCATCGGTGGAGCTGCGAGCGTCAACAATCAGCTCGTCCAGCTCAGCATCGTTGATCTTATAGTAGTTGGTAGCGCCCTCGGAATGATACAGCTGGAACATGTCGGGATCGGCGGAGGACTGCCATGCAGCACACCACATATCGGCAACGCCGGTCTGGTAGGAGGCATACAGGTCAGCAGCCTGAGCCAGGTCGTTGACGGTCAGGGTGAAGCCGATCTTCTTGAATGCGTCAGCAGCATTCTTCAGCAGCAGGAAGGAGGGGTGATCGCCAGCGCCGCCAGCACCGATGTTCACCTGGTACTCCAGCTTTGCGCCCTCGGGAGCAGCGGTCAGCTTGCCGTCCTTCACGGTGTAGCCAGCCTTCTCGAAGTAGCCCAGAGCAGCCTGCAGAGCTGCATCATACTTATCCTCCTGGCTCATGCCGTCGGTGTAGATGGGGTTGCCGTCTACGTCTACGGAGTAAGCCACGGTGTAGCCGTCGTCAGTGACCTGAGGAGCAGCCCAGGAGGTGTTGGAGATGGGGTAGTTGATAACGGAAGCGGTGTTGCCGTAGTAGGAGCTGATGCCCTCGTCACGGTAAGCAGCCAGAACGGTAGCGATTGCCTTACGCAGGTCCTTGGACTCCTCGGAAGCAGGATCGTTGCCGACCTTCACATTGTCAGCGGAAATGCCGATGTAGCCGTAGCCGCGGTAGTCGATGAGACGGGTGGTGATAACGGAGCCGTCCATGCTGTCATCGCCGCCGTTGTACTGAGCGATCTGGTCAGCAACCTCGGTGGAGTAGGAAGGATCGGAGATATCCAGGGTGCCAGCCTCAACGCCGGTAACCTTATCTGCCTCCTGGGTCTCCAGGAAGTTCAGGTGAGCAGTCTTGGGCTCGCCCTTGTAGTAGGTGGGGTTGGCATCCATGTAAACGGTGCCGTTCTCAAAGCTCTTGAGGACATAGGGACCAGCGCCCAGAGGCTGGGTGGTCTTCTCTCTGACGATGGACAGGTCGCCCTTGTCAAAGCCGAACTTGTTGTTGTCGTAATCGTACTTGCTCTCGTCGCCATAGTAGTGGAGAGGAGCAATGGGCAGAGACAGCTGATAAATCAGGGTAGCGTCAACCTCGGTTGCCACAACACGCATGCTGTAGTCGCCGGTCTTCTGGATACCGGAGATGTGGTCGGCAGACTTGCCGGTCTCAACACCTACGGTGGAGTAATCATATACATCAGCGGGAATCAGGTCGGACAGAGCGGAACCGGCAGTCTCAGCTTCCATCTGAGAGAAGTTCCAGCCGTACTGATCGCCGATTGCCAGGAAGAAGTCCTTTACGGTTGCGTCGTCGTCCAGGGTAAAGCCCCACTGGGAAGCAGCCTCAGCAACAGTCATAGCGGAGGACTCGGCATCGCTGCCGTCGCCGCCCATGGAGGCAACATAGTCCACGATCTCCTGTGCAAACTTCACGCCGCCGTCGTTCACAGCGTCCCAGAATGCCTTCTGCTGATCCTCAGTCCAGTTGGTGAAGTCCTTGTTGTCCTCACCAGCCTCAGCCAGCAGTGCAGCCAGGGTGCCCATGCCGTTCCGGTAGTCGTCCATACCCTCGATGGGGCAGGAGTAGATGGTAGCGGAGCCGTCATAGGTGGGGTCTGCATATACGTACATGGAGAAGATCACGTCGTCGATGTCTGCGGTGGTGCCATCGGAGAACTTGATGTCGTCGCGCATGGTAATGTCGTAGTAAACAGTGCCGTCATCATTCTCAGTGACAACGAAGTCAGCGGGACCATAGTAGGTGTAATCGGTGCCGTTGTAGCTGCGGGTCTCACCCTCGATGCCGTTGAGCACGGGATTGGATACGCGGTCCACGGTGAGCAGGGACACCTGAGTCATGTCGGTGACACGCTGGTCGTCAGCATTTGCTGCAAAGAATGGAGAGAACTTGCTCTCGAATCCAGTAGCAGCAGCTACCAGGGTGCCGTCATTGCTGGCACTGGTCTCAACGCCTTCAGCAGCGTCAGAGCCAGCAGCTTCCGGAGCGCTGGCAGGTGCGGCGCTTCCGGTGGATGCAGCATTGTCGCCGCAGCCAGCCAAAAGACCAACGCACATGCAAACAGCCAGAAGCAGCGCAAGCAGCTTGGACTTGTTTTTCATGTTAAGAATTCCTCCTTAAAAATATTGAACATAAACGGACAATCGGTCCGCGGTTCACAATGAAGGATAATTCCTGCAAGCAGGAATTCAGAAAGGGCGCCCTTTCTGTGGAAATCAGCCGCAAAAATTTGCGCCAGACTGTCCCATTATAAGGGAATCAACAGCTTATGTCAATCTCCTATTCCCCTGAAAAATCCGGAAACGAACGTTTAGCCGGTTATCTGCCAGACCGCACCGCGAATACGCCGGCGCAGCAGCACCATTGCCCCGGCTCCAACCGCCAGGAGCAGAAAAAACGCAATCAGGGCTCCGATTTCTCCGTCTGCCCCGTTTAAGGCGCAGGAAACAATTTCGCCCGATATACACGCCAGCGCAGCCACAGCGGACACCATCGCCCGACCAGGAAGCTTTAACACAGTAGCGTCATGGACATATTGCCGCAGCGGATCGCCGCCGCCCGTCAATTCGCCGATGGTCCACAGGCAGGAGATCGCCGCAACCAGCGCAATCATATAGGGCAGCAGCACATAGAAGCAGCCGCGGAAGCTCCGGAGCGGCAAAAAGCCGCTGAGCAGCAGGCAAATCGTTCCAGCAGTGCCCAGTCCCCACAGCTCAAGGAGCAGCCGCTTCCGGCTCTTTTCGGTGGAGACATAGGACATATGCTTTCCGGTGTAAATATACTCCCCTGCCGCATTGCGCTGGAAATACTCCAGCTTGGAATGTCTTTTGTTTCGATTCACGGGTTACGCAAGCACGCTGAGATCAAAGCGTTCCAGATAATCCTTGGCGGTCTGGGCAACGGTTCTCAGGCACTTCTCCTCAAAGGGGCTCTCCATACCGGCATTTTTCAGCAGCTCGGTAAAGGTGCGGCTGCCGCCCTGCTTGGTGTAGGCCATGTAGTGTGCCCAAGCGTCAGCGCGATCCTTTTGCAGCATCGCCCAGAATTGCAGGCTGACGGTCTGCGCCAGGCAGTAGTCAATGTAGTAGAACGGGCTCTGGTAGATGTGCATCTGGCGCTGCCAGTACTCGCCCGCACCATAGAAGGGGATCTCGCCGTCCAGGCGCATCCAGGGCTGGTAGATGGCGGCCAGCTTCTTCCACTCCTCGTGGCGCTGGGCCGGGGTCAGCTCTGGGTGCTCATAAACGATATGTTGGAAATGGTCGACCATTGTGCCGTAAGGGATGAAGGTCAGCGCGCCCGCCAGATGGCTGTAGCGGAACTTGC
>ERZ780226.2957-NODE-2957-length-10993-cov-3.226550_pt1 | contig 10993 bp, 9 predicted proteins | sample MGYA00511165_ERZ780226 | MGnify/ENA primary metagenome ERZ780226 (study PRJEB29588, sample SAMEA2152373) | human gut metagenome | biome: human gut; feature: human-associated habitat; material: faeces | place: Denmark | collected 2008/2010 ...
ACCCTAGACGGGATTACACATGTCACTGATCGGAATGTCTGTTTACCGGTTATTAAGAAGAATGGGAAATTCATTTCTGTTTTCCGGAATTGCCGGAGGAGGAATTCTGTTTTTTTATTTGGTTATGACAGGTCCACAGGTATCCAGTCTTCGTGCACTTCTTATGTTTTTTATCCGCATGGGGGCAGAAATTACCGGGAGAGATGTGGATCAACCTACAAGCCTGGCGGTTACAGCAGCTATTTTAAGCATATATCAACCGCTGTATCTGTTAGATGCAGCATTTTTACTTTCGTTTGGTGCAATTCTTGGGATTTTATTATTGTATCCAATTTTTGAACAGAAAACACGTTTGAAAGCATGGGAAGGATTTAAGATTAGTTTAGCTGTTAATGGAATGCTTCTGGGAATCATGCTGTATTATTATTTTGAGGTGCCGCCGTATGCACTCGTTTTGAATGTTATTTTAATTCCGTTGTTTCCATTTGTGATGTTGACAGGTATAGGTGGAATTTTGTTTTCAGAATTATCGGGAACCGTAGGAAAAATTGGATTCAGAAGCTGTGATCGCCTGTTGTCCTTCTATGATAAATTATGTGAGCTGACATCAGCGCTTCCGGGCAGCAGGATCGTGACCGGACAGCCAGAGTTATGGTGGGTGCTTATTTACTATGGTGTGCTGTTGTTTTTGTGCTTCCTGTTTCATGCAATGAAAAATGAGACAGATAACCGGAGAAAACAGGCGGGATTTTCACTTCTTGTTTGTATTGTCATAGCAGGATCGATCTGCGGATGCGGAATACTCAATAATGATTCAAAAAACCTTCAGGTGACTGTTCTGGATGTTGGACAGGGGGACTGTATTTTTATAAGAGATAGGGAAGGAAAGAAAATGCTGGTGGATGGAGGGAGCAGTGATCTGTCTTCTGTCGGTACTTACCGGATAGAGCCGTTTCTATTATCGCAGGGGGTCAGAAAACTGGAGTATGTTTTTGTGACACATGGTGATGCGGATCACATCAATGGAATTCAGGAACTTCTGCAAAATCAGAAACAGGGAGTGGAAATCGATGCGCTTGTTCTGCCGCTGGAAGAATATATGGATGAGAAATTACTCCATCTTGCAGAAATAGCGAAAGAAAATGGGACGAGAGTGTTGACAATTTATGCCGGAGAAAAAGTAGGAACGTATTTAAAATGCATCGCTCCATTGACAACGAGGAAAAACGAGCGTATTCGTGGCAAGGAAGAGGAGGTACCTTGTCTGGAAGCGGGAAATGAAGCATCTGTTGTACTTGAATTGAAGGATGGGGCGTTTCAAATGCTTCTGACAGGGGATTTGGAAGGAAGAGGAGAGGAACAGCTGGTGGAAAGCGGAGCATTGGAAAGCTGTCCAATCTTAAAAGCAGGACATCACGGGTCGAAGAATTCGGGAAGTGAAGAATTTCTTCAAATTGTGAAACCCAGATTAACATTAATCTCAGCGGGGATAGAAAACCGCTACGGACATCCACATGAGGAGACGCTGGAACGCCTGCAGGAAATCGGAAGTGAAGTATTGTCCACGCAGGAATGTGGTGCAATTACACTAAGGAGCGATGGACGAAAAATAAAGGTTCACAAGTATTTATAAAACAGGAATAGGTGATAAAAAGGCTCTTGTCAAAGTATTGGTTATTCATTTATAATAGAATAGTTATGAAGACCTTAAATGAAGATTTAAAATCAGGACAATTTAAGCAGGTATATCTTCTCTGTGGAGAAGAAGGATATCTGAAGAAACAGTATAAGAACCGTTTTGTGAAGGCAATGCTTCCGGAAGGTGATACGATGAACTATTCGTATTATGAAGGGAAGAATACGCCAGTGAAAGAAGCAATCGATCTTGCAGAGACCTTACCTTTCTTTGCAGAGCGCAGACTGATCGTATTTGAGAATACGGGATTTTTTAAAACTGCGGCAGGGGCAGATCTGGCGGATTATATTAAGGACATGCCAGAGACAACCTGTTTTATCTTTGTGGAAGAAGAGATTGATAAGAGAAATAAGCTCTATAAAGCAGTGAAATCAAAAGGATATATTGCAGAGCTGTCCACGCAGGATGCAGGAACTTTGAAACGCTGGGTTGCAGGTCTGGTCCGAAAAGAGCAGAAGCAGATTTCGGAGTCTGTGATCGTGTATTTTCTGAATAAAGTTGGAACAGATATGGAAAATATCCAGGGAGAGCTGGAGAAAGTATTCTGTTATGCACTGGAGAGGGATACGATCACGAAGGAAGATATTGATGCTGTCTGTGTGACGCAGATCACGAATCATATTTTTGAGATGGTAGATGCGGTTGCAGCCGGAAATCAGCAGAAAGCACTGGATCTGTATTATGAACTGCTGGCTTTAAAAGAACCGCCGATGCGTATTCTTTTTCTGTTGGTGCGTCAGTACAGGATGCTTTTCCATGTCAAGGCACTTGCAAACCAGGGGTATGGAAGAAAAGAGATTGCATCTAAAGCAGGCTTACATCCATTTGTGGCAGGAAAGAACATGGAACAGGCGAAGCGGTTTAAGATGGGACAGCTGCGCCGTGTGATGGAAGAAGGGGCACAGTTGGAGCAGGATGTAAAGACAGGATTGCTGACAGACAATCTTGCGGTAGAACTTTTTATTGTAAAACAGTCAGAAAGATAGATGGAGGTAAGAAGTATTGTCAACAATTGATCAGAGTCATATTAGAAATTTTTGTATTATAGCACATATCGATCACGGTAAGTCTACACTGGCGGATCGTATCATTGAGCAGACAGGACTTTTGACTAGCAGAGAAATGCAGTCACAGGTTCTCGATAACATGGATCTGGAGAGAGAGCGTGGAATCACGATCAAAGCACAGGCAGTCCGTACTGTATATCAGGCAGATGACGGAGAAGAGTATATTTTCAACTTGATCGATACACCTGGACACGTCGATTTCAACTATGAGGTATCCCGAAGCCTGGCGGCCTGCGACGGAGCGATTCTTGTTGTTGATGCAGCACAGGGAGTTGAGGCACAGACGCTTGCGAATGTATATCTTGCACTGGATCATGATCTGGATGTTATGCCGGTTATCAACAAGATTGATCTACCAAGCGCAGAGCCGGAGCGTGTAAAAGAAGAGATAGAAGATGTGATCGGAATCGATGCGGAGAATGCACCACTGATTTCTGCTAAGACAGGACTGAATGTACATGAAGTTCTCGAGCAGATCGTACAGCAGATTCCGTCACCGGTCGGAGATCCGGATGCACCGCTTCAGGCACTGATATTTGATTCCAAGTACGATTCTTACAAGGGAGTTATTGTATTCTGCCGTATCAAGGAAGGTACGGTCAGAAAAGGTACACCGATGCTTATGATGGCAACAGGTGCGAAAGCAGAAGTTGTAGAAGTTGGAACTTTTGGAGCGGGACAGTTCATTCCATGTGATGCACTTGAAGCAGGAATGGTAGGATATATCACAGCCAGTCTTAAGAATGTAAAGGATACCCGTGTCGGAGATACGATCACGAATGCAGAGAATCCTTGTGCAGAACCACTTCCGGGATATAAGAAAGTAAATCCGATGGTATATTGCGGACTTTATCCGGCAGACGGAGCAAAGTATCCGGACTTGAGAGATGCACTTGAGAAACTGCAGCTTAATGATGCTGCGCTTCAGTTTGAGGCAGAGACATCGGTAGCACTTGGATTCGGATTCCGTTGTGGATTCTTAGGACTCCTTCATCTGGAGATCATTCAGGAACGTCTGGAAAGAGAGTACAACCTTGATCTTGTTACAACAGCACCGAGTGTTATTTACAAGATCCATAAGACAAACGGTGATGTGATCGATCTGACAAACCCGACAAACATGCCGGATCCTGCAGAGATTGAATATATGGAAGAGCCTATGGTAAAGGCAGAGATCATGGTGACATCCGAGTACATCGGAGCGATCATGGATCTGTGTCAGGAACGCCGTGGAATCTATCAGGGAATGGAATATATTGAAGAGACAAGAGCCGTGTTGACATATCATCTGCCACTCAACGAGATTATTTATGATTTCTTTGATGCATTGAAATCAAGATCCAGAGGATACGCATCTTTTGATTATGAGATGCTTGGTTATGTACGTTCCGAGCTTGTCAAACTTGACATTCTGATTAACAAAGAAGAAGTGGATGCTCTTTCCTTTATTGTATTCGAAGGAAGCGCTTATGAGCGTGGAAGAAAGATGTGCGAGAAGCTGAAAGAAGAGATTCCAAGACAGCTTTTCGAGATTCCGATCCAGGCAGCAGTCGGAAGTAAGATTATTGCGAGAGAGACAGTTAAGGCAATGCGTAAGGACGTTCTTGCGAAATGTTACGGAGGTGATATTTCACGTAAGAAGAAATTGCTTGAAAAACAGAAAGAAGGAAAGAAGAGAATGCGTCAGGTTGGAAATGTAGAGATTCCACAGAGTGCATTCATGAGTGTCCTGAAGCTGGATGAGAACTAGATAAAAGAAGGAAGGAAAAGATACTGTTTTTATCAGACAGTATCTTTCTGTATTTAAAGATGAAAAAGAGAAATTTAGAATTATATCTCCATATTCCGTTCTGCGTAAGAAAATGTAATTATTGTGATTTTTTTTCAGCAAGTGGAACAGAGGAAGAACAGGCAGCTTATGTCAGTGCTATGATTCAGGAGATTCAGAGTTATCAGGAATTATCTGGAGAGTATGAAGTTCAGACCATTTTCCTGGGAGGCGGAACACCGTCTCTTCTGACACCGGAACAGATAGAACAGATTTTTAATGCAATTTATCATACATTTTTAGTAAATGAGAATGCAGAGATTACGATGGAAATGAATCCGGGAACAGTTGATATCGAGAAACTTCATGCCATGAAAGCAGCAGGGGTGAACAGACTGAGTATTGGACTTCAGTCCGCACAGAACGAAGAACTGAAGATGCTTGGAAGGATCCATACATATGAGGAATTCCTTGAGACTTGGAAACTGATAGAACAGGCTGGATTCAAAAACCGGAACATAGACCTCATGTCCGCACTTCCGGGACAGACGATAGAAAGCTACGAAGATACACTTTCAAAAGTTCTGGCACTTGAGCCGGAACATATATCCGCATATAGTTTGATATTGGAAGAAGGAACAGTATTTTACGACTGGTATGAAAAAGGGAAATTAGACCGTGGTGCATGGAAACTTCCATCTGAGGAAGAAGAATATGCGATGGGAGAGTTGACAATGCTAAGACTCGCAGAAGTCGGAATGCATCGATATGAGATTTCCAATTATGCAAAGCCGGGAAAAGAATGCAGACATAATCTGGGATACTGGGACAGAACGGAATACCTTGGGATTGGAGCAGGGTCCTCCTCATTGATCAAAGGAGAGCGGTTTGATCATATTCGAGATCGGAAAGCATATATTGAAAAGATTAGAAATGGCGAGTCGATTCTTATTGACAGAGAACTCCTCTCTGTGGAATCACAGATGGAAGAATTTATGTATCTGGGGCTTCGCAAAGTAGAGGGAGTTTCAAGAACAGATTTCCAGAATTATTTTGGAAAGAATGTGGATGATGTTTATGGAAAAATTCTTGATAAATTAGAAGAAGAACAATTGCTGGAATTTAGTGGAGATCGAATCAGACTGACGCATCGGGGGATGGATGTCAGCAATTGTGTGCTGGCGGAGTTCTTGTTTTAAAGGCTGAAAACCAAAATTGTGCAAAACCAACCAAAAACAGTCATGAAATTTGTTGATTAGTTTGATTGACTATGAACGAGTTTGAACGTATAATACAAGCATAAAGAAAAACAATGGTCAGAGAGAAGGAGAATGCAAAATGATTTACACAGTAACATTTAATCCGTCATTGGATTACATTGTCTCTGTTGAGGACTTTAAGCTTGGACTTACGAATCGAACGAGTTCAGAGCTGATCCTTCCTGGTGGAAAGGGCATCAATGTTTCTACAGTGCTTGGTAATCTTGGTATCGAGAATACTGCACTTGGATTTTTAGCTGGATTTACCGGAAAAGAGATTGAAAGAAGACTCAAAGAGATGGGAGTTGCATCTGATTTTATTGAGATCAATGAAGGTGTATCTCGAATCAACCTGAAGTTAAAATCAATCGACGGAACAGAGATTAACGGAAGTGGACCGGTGATTTCTCCGGAAGATGTAGAGAAGCTGATGGAGAAGCTTGACAAACTTGGAGAAGGTGATGTTTTATTTCTGGCAGGAAGTATTCCGACTTCTATGCCGGATGACATGTATCAGAAGATTATGGCGAAGCTTGATGGCAAAGGTGTCATGATCGTTGTAGACGCAACGAGAGATCTGCTGTTGAACGTTCTTGAATATCATCCATTTTTAATAAAACCGAACAATCATGAACTTGGAGAGATTTTTGATGTGGAACTTCTGACAAGAGAATCTGTTGTACCATATGCAAAGAAACTGCAGGAAAAAGGAGCAAGAAATGTTCTTGTATCCATGGCAGGAGAAGGTGCCGTTCTTGTAGCAGAAGATGGAAGTGTTTATGACACTCCGGCGCCGAAAGGGGAATTAAAAAACGGTGTTGGAGCGGGAGACTCTATGGTAGCCGGATTTATGGCAGGCTGGATGGAGAAACATGAATACAGACATGCATTCCACATGGGAGTTGCATCAGGAAGTGCAAGTGCATTTTCAGAGAATCTGGCAACAAAAGAGGAGATTGCCGGAGTATATCAACAGGTTGTAAAGGAGGAGCGGTAGTATTTAAACAGATCGGTGGAACAGCATTTGGATTCATGGCTTCAGGTTCTTTTTTAAAAGGAGATACTAAAATGCTTACAGAACAAAGATATCAGATTATATTGGATTTGCTGAAAGAGAAGAAAAGTGTCACAGCAACAGAACTGAAAGAAATCTTAGATACATCAGAGTCTACTGTGAGAAGAGATATTACTGCACTTCATAAAGCCGGAAAGCTTATCAAGGTATTTGGCGGAGCGGTTGCGCTAGAAGATGAAGGCACTGTCTTTGCTTATGAACCGACAGTCGAGCAGAAGAGCGAACTCTATGTGGAAGAGAAAAGAAAAATCGCGCAATATGCGGCAGAACTGATCGAGGAGGAAGACTTTATTTATCTCGATGCAGGAACAACGACAGGTTATATGATTGATGCTCTTGGACATACCAATGCAGTTTTTGTGACAAATGCTGTTTCACATGCACAGAGGCTGGCAGCTAAGGGAATCAAAGTGTTTCTGATCGGCGGAGAACTTAAGAACTCTACAGAGGCAGTGATCGGTGCCCAGGCAATGAAAAATCTGCAGGAATATCATTTTACCAAAGGATTCTTTGGAGCAAATGGAATCACAAAAGCAGAAGGATTCACGACACCGGATGCGAATGAGGCTCTGGTGAAACAAACGGCGATCGAGAGATGCAGGAACAGGTTTGTCCTTGCAGATCATTCAAAATTCGGATCTATCAGTTCAGTGACATTTTCTGATTTTGTGAATGCAAAGATTCTGACAGATGGCTGTCCGGCGGATTATCAGGAGATGGATTGTGTGATAGGGGTGGAAGAAGGAAATTTGATTTAACTTTGTTTCTTAGCGTGCTTGCTATTTGTATAGATAACAAGCACGCTTTTTCAATTTACGCAAACAACGAGCCAAAGTCCGTGCTTGTACGAGACCTTGGTGAATCCGGATGTGGTAAGAGTACAATCGCTGGAATGCTTGCAGCAAAGAACCGGGGATACAGTGGAAGAAAATCTGAAGATCATAGCTAAAACATTTGAAATAGCATCACTAAAAGCGGCATGGTAACAATAGAAAACAGTGTTGTAACAACATTGATCGCACTGGCATATTGAGAATCATTTCCGTATACTTGACACATCTGGGTTACAGTTGAGGCAGATGGAGTAATGATTGCAAGAAATACAATGAGCATGATTTTATCTCCATCTGCTGAAAAAGCAGCGAGATGGCTCAACTTAATCAGAATCAGTGCAAATACGGGTAATACGATTAACCGAAGAATAGAGATAAAATATACTTTCTTATTTGTAAAAATCTGTTTCAGATCCATACCGGCGAAAAGCATACCTGTTACGATCATGCTTGCTGGTCCAATCATATTACCGACAGAACTTATCGAATCATTTATGATTTCCGGTAAATGGATTTTTGTAAAGAAAAGCAGGATTCCAATAAAAATAGAAATCATATTTATATTGAGGACAATCTTTTTCCAGTCATAAGAAGCCTCTTGGCTGATAATTTTCTTACAGTGAGTCCATATAAAAATGAGTTGCACGCTCATGAATACACATCCATATAATACCCACTCTTTTCCCAAGATAAAAGTTACGATTGGTACGATCAGATTACCAGAATTAGAGTAATAGATAGAGGCAATTTCTACTTCGTTTAAATGAAAAAGTTTCCCTAAAACAGAGACAACAATAAGAAGGGCAATCTGTGTGAGAACAGATGCTATAAAAGCTAGTAGCAATCCTCTCACAGTGTCAGAAGTATAATCAACTTGAAAAGCATTTATAATTACACAAGGGATGACCAGATAAAGGATGATTTTGGATAATACCTTACTGTCGGTATCCTCGACAATACCTGTTTTTACAATTAAGTATCCCATAAAGATCATAAGAAAAAGCTGTGCAATTTGTTTCATGAGAAGTATACTGATGGTCATAAAATTATCTCCGTATTCTTGTAAAGTAATTCATTTAAGTCATAAATAAGTATAGTACTTTTATATGAAAAGTAAAGTGTGTATTTTAAGAAAAGACGGTGAATTCCACCGCCTTTTCTCATTCATCTAAGTCTATTTATCAATCCCATCTGTCTCAATAATAAACCGTACTTCCCCGGTCTGTTCTTCTAACTTCCCGCCATAATTATCGTATTCAGCGTCCGCTTCTTTGACAGCTTTCATTCTTTTGGAGAGATTCTTCAGATCATCCCCGCCTAGTTTTTCAAGTTCCTGAATTCCTTCTTTATCAAAGAGAGTAAGTCCTTCAGAAAGAGAAGAGATTCCTTCGGCAAGGGTTGTGTATCCTTCTTTTAGTTCTTTCCCGGCTGTGCCCAGTTTAGTAGCTCCTTGAGAGAGCGTTGAGCTGCCTTCAGACAATTGACTGATTCCCTGTTGGAAAGAGGTAAGTCCCTGAGTGAGCTGTAAACTGCCGGCAGATAAAGCTGAAAGTGAGCTCTGCAAAGTCTTTAATGTCTCACTGAGAGAAGAAAGACTCTGCATTGCCTCAGTAAAGGAACCGGCACCGGAAGACATCTGGTCAAGCGTAGTATGGCAGGAAGCAATCAGTTCCGTCAGGCTGTTTAATGTTCCTTCCGTGGCGGATTTCAGCTGATCGATATCTGTGGAGGAAGAAGAAAGATCAAGGTTCTGATCAATTGCAGATGCAATCGTATCATTTATTTCATTCTTTAATTGTGACATCTTATCGTTGACAGCATTTTTAGATTCTTCTGATAATTCTGAATCTGATGCAGTTTCAGAAACAATCTGATCGATCGCAGACTGGACAGCATCTGTCGCAGCAGTTTTGGACTGTTCTTTTGCATCTTCTGTGATAGAAGATTTCAGAGTATCCCAGTTGACGGATGCGAAGGAAGATTTCGCCTCTGCAAGGGAGAAATCAACAGAATCCAGCTGTTGTCTAAGTAATTTAATCTGTTCCTGAAGTGATGAAACTGTTTCTGCAGAAGGAAGGGAACCAGAATCCGTGTTTAGCTGGCCAGAGAGAGCAGAATTCAGCTGTTCAAGACCATTTTGAAGAGAAAAAGCACCTGCAACCAGCTTTCCGGAATTTTCATTAAGTGAGGTTACACCGTTATCTAAAGCGTCTGATCCTTCGGCAAGTTGTGAGACACCGTCTACATATTGCCCAAGATAACTTTGATAAGTAGAAGCGCCGCCCAGCAGCTGCGCTGCTCCGTCAGCAAGTTTGCCGGATGCATCTCCGAGTTCCTGCAGGCTGTCAGCTGCATCCTCCATATCGTCAAAGGAATCCTCTTCCAGATCTTCAAACAGACCGGAGGAGACCACAGTCGCAGTAAAGTCCATCTCAAAATCTGTTACATCTGCAGTTACTTCCACTGATTCTGGGATAGAGATATCTTCTGTAGGTTCATAATCAGTAAGCTTCAGACTGTCCTTAAGTCCCGGGCAGGCATAACCGACAACGACGCTCTGGTCATTCATGGTAAATATTTTACCATTCGTCACCTGGATATTAGAAGCAGTATCTTCCGGAAGAATCATGGCGGAGATCACTGCGAATGGAACCGGAGAAGTCATCTCTTCACCATTTATGGTTACATTTTCTTCGGTAGTATTTTTATAATCAAAACGAATTCCAAGTTTGCCGCTTTTTCCGGAGAGATCTTCCGGTTGTATAGATTTTCCATCCAGTGTGTAACTGATTTTTACATTCACAGGAAGTTCTTCTGTAGAAGTACCTTCATAATGAATGTCCTCCCCTTTGTTTTCCCAGGTAACCGTTCCGTCAGAGGACTGGGTGAAGGATTCATTTCCTTTCGTATTTTTTATGTCTTTCAGAGTTGAGAAGTCTTTGATTTCATTTGATGTTCCGTTATTTTTCAAGTCTGTCTGGACTTTGATCTCATGTATCGTTCCGCTTGCATCAGCTTTTACATATACCGTTTCTGATTTGTCAGCATCTGAAGCAGTAGTAGCTGTTTTGGTGTCAGTTGAGCATCCGGTCAGACTTGTGGCAGAAACCAGGACAAGACTGGCGCACAGACCGGGAACTAATTTTTGTAATAGTTTTCTTTTCACGAGAAATCCTCCTTTCAAATGGTACCTGCACTGTTATGCCTGCCTTAGAAGTTTGCAGGTTATTGTTCACTCCCGTGTCAATCACTTTGCTGATTGACACGGAGGATGCATGTTTTGGCTTGAATGCAT
>ERZ780226.2959-NODE-2959-length-10989-cov-5.132157_pt1 | contig 10989 bp, 7 predicted proteins | sample MGYA00511165_ERZ780226 | MGnify/ENA primary metagenome ERZ780226 (study PRJEB29588, sample SAMEA2152373) | human gut metagenome | biome: human gut; feature: human-associated habitat; material: faeces | place: Denmark | collected 2008/2010 ...
GCTGGCGCCGTCAATTTCGGCGGCCTCCAGCATGTCTCCGGGAACTGCCTGAAGTCCGGCAATGTAGATGATCATCATATAGCCGATCTGCTGCCAGGCCACCAGAATGACCAGACCCCAGAAGCCGTAGGTGGCGTTGGCGGTGAGGTAGGTGGAATAGTTCCGCAGAATGCCGTCAAAAATCATGCTCCATATGTAGCCCAGCACCACGCCGCCGATCAGGTTGGGCATGAAGAACACGGTGCGAAACAGGTTGGAGCCGCGCATCTTCTGGGTCAGGGCATAGGCGATGAAGAAGGCCAGCACATTGATCAGGAGAATGGAGACCACGGCAAAAAATGCGGTGTTCTTGAAGGCGTTCCAGAAGCTGACGTCCGTCCAGATTTTGGAATAATTCGTCAGGCCGACCCATTTGGCATCCTTGGGAATATTGAAGGTGCAGAAGGACAGGTAGATGCCCTGCAAAAACGGCCAGACGAAGCCGATGCAGAAGGCAGCGAACACGGGGAGGATGAACAGCGGCGCCCACCGCTGAATGGGACGGCGGATCAGTCGGCTGTTCAGCCCGGCGCCGTCATTTTTTTTGCTCAATGAGATTCCCTCGCTTTCCTGTATTGTATTTTTATTATATTTGGCTGCTTACCAAAATAACCGTGTCAGAACGGAACTGCGTTCCGGTGCTGCCGCGCAGGACAGGAGGCTGCATCCGCCCAAAAGCCGACGTACCCTCCCACCCTGTGCAGGCCGGGACATTCAAAGGGGCGGGCTTACCGCCCGCCCCTCTGGGTTTCAGTTGTGGTGTGCCGATCAGCCGTTCACAGTCTTGTACTCGATGGCCCAGCCGTCAACGAAAGCGGTCTTAACAGCTTCCCAGTTGGCGTCGGTGGGATCAGCGGAGTAAGCGGCCAGAGCGGTGACAACGGTAGCTCTCCAGGAGTCCACGTTGGGGGTGTAGTTGAACGCCCAGGTCACAGCGTAGTTGCCCTTAGCCAGCAGATCGTTGCCGTCAACGATGAACTTGTTGGCGGAAGCGGGGCAGCTCTTGAAGGGAACACCGCCCAGCTGCTCGACCACGACAGCGGAAGCGTCGGGATCGGTGACCAGCCAATACAGGAAGTCCAGAGAAGCCTGGATGTCCTCTTCCTTGGCCTGGCTGTTGATTGCCCAGCAGTTCTCGGTGCCGGAGCACAGGCCGGCCTTCTCTTCGCCGTCAACGCCGCAGTAGATGGGGATCATGGCGATCTCGTCGGGGTTCAGGTTGAACTTGTCGGCGGTCAGGGCCGCGTACTCCCAAGTGCCGTTCTGGTAGAAGACAGCCTTGCCTTCGCCGAACTCAGCCTCGGACTGGTCGCCGGTGGCGGCGGACAGAGTGGTGGGGTCAGCGGCGGAATCGGTGATGTACAGATCCCAGATGTTGCGGAAGTTGTCCAGGTAGGTGCCCTTGATCTCGGCGGGCTGCTCTTTCACGCCGTCGTCACGGAACTCATAGTAGAGGGGCATGTTGGCCAGGTGACCGGAGAAGCGCCAGGAAGAGGAGCCTTCCAGGCCGGCGGAGGAGAAGGCGTCGAAGCCCAACTCAGCGGCGCGGGCGTGGATGTCGTCAGCGACGGCCTTCAGGGACGCGAAGTCCTTGATCTCATCCAGAGAGTGGCCGGCATCGGCCAGCAGCTTGGTGTTGACGATGATACCGAAGGTCTCGTAGCAGTAGCCCATGGCCTTCAGCTCACCGGCCTCGTTGTAGAGGTTGAAGTCGTTGGTGGTCAGCTCACCGGCGAGAGGCGTTCCGGTCAGATCCAGAGCGTACTCATCCCAGTCCTTCAGGCCGGACATGTTGCCGATGTTGTAGATGGTGGGAGCGCCGTCCTTGCCCATCTGGGCGTTCAGGGTGTTGGAGTAGTCGCCGGAAGCAGCGGTTACGACCTTGACAGGCACGCCGGTCTTCTCGGTGTAGCTGGCGGCCAGACCCTGCAGAGCCTGGTCGAACTCGGGCTTGAAGTTCAGGTAGTAGACGGAACCGGCAGCGGCGGGCGCGTCGGTCTTGGCCTCGGTGGCGGGAGTGTCAACCTTGGCTTCGGTGGGAGCCTTGGTCTCGGTAGTGGTCTTGGAGCCGCAGGCGGCCAGGCCCATTACCATGACAACTGCCAGCAGCAATGCAATCAGCTTTTTCATTAGTATTTCCTCCTATTTTCTTTCCGGCTGAGCCGGATGGTGGTTTGGAAACGATTCCAACGTTTCCATGTCAACATCATAGCGCACTTCATCCAAAAGTGCAACTGAAATTTTTGCTTTTTTGAAAGTTCTGCATATTCAACAATTTTCGGTGCGCTGTTTTGGTGATTATTTCGGCTATCCCGGGATTTGCGGCCGTTTTTACCGATTTGCAGGCGGCGCCGCCACCTTTGGGGTGACGGCGCCGCGGATGTTACTTCTTATATAAGATGCGAATGGAATTCAGGACGCACAGCAGCGCCACGCCGGAATCGGCGATCACCGCCAGCCACATGGAGGCATAGCCGCACAGGCCGAGGATCATGACCGCCAGCTTCACCGCCAGAGCGAACACCACATTCTGCCACGCAATCCGGGCGGTCTGTCTGGAAATGCGGAGCGCCTGCGGCACCGCCGCCACGTCGGAGGTCATGAACACCACGTCCGCCGCCTCGATGGCCGCGTCCGCGCCGCTGCCCATGGCCGCGCCCACGTCCGCACCGGCAAGCACGGGGGCGTCGTTGATGCCGTCGCCGACGAACATGGCCGCGCCCTTGGTCTCCCGGATGGATTGCAGCCGCTCAAGCTTCTGCTGGGGCAGCAGTCCCGCGTGGACTTCCCGGATACCCACGGCTCCGGCAACGGCCTTGGCCGATTCCTCGGCGTCGCCGGTAAGCATCACGGTCTCGATGCCGCTGTCCCGCAGGGCGCGGACGGCGTTCTCCGCGCCGGTCTTGATGGTGTCGGCGATGAGCAGGTAGCCCTGATAAACGCCGTCCACCGCCACCAGCACCTTGGTGCCGTATTCCCTGGACTTGGGGAAGGACACGCCATCTTCCGTCAGCAGCCGCTCGTTGCCGCAGAGAATTTCCTTGCCGTCCAGCTTTGCCCGGATGCCCCGTCCGGCCAGCTCTTCCAGCTCCTCGGGACGGCGCAGTTCCATATTCCGCGCCTTGGCCGCTGCGACGATGCTCTCGGCGATGGGATGGGTGGACTGCTGCTCGCAGTCGGCACAGAGTTCCAGCAGCTCGTCGCCGCCTACGATCTTCTGCACGGTAAAGTCGCCCTTGGTGATGGTGCCGGTCTTATCCATGACGACGGCCTTGATCTTGCTCATGGCCTCCATGGACTGGCCGCCCTTAAACAGGATGCCCCGCTTGCTGCCCGCGCCGATACCGGCGAAGAAGGCCAGCGGTACGCTGAGAACCAGCGCGCAGGGGCAGCTCATGACCAGAAATGTCAGAGCGGTGTAGACCCATTTGCCCCAGTCGCCGGTGATGAGGGAGGGAATGATCGCCGTCAGCACGGCGGCGCCCACTACGATGGGGGTGTAGACCCGTGCAAAACGGGTGATGAAGCGGTCGATCTTGGGCTTGCTGGCAGCGGCGTTTTCCACGCTGTCCAGAATGCGGGTGACCATGGATTCGGACAGGGACTTTTCCACCCGGACGGTGAGCTGACCTGTGGTATTGACGCAGCCGGAGACCACACTGTCTCCCTCGGCTACGGAAACCGGCACCGGCTCGCCGGTGATGGGGGCGGTATCAATGCGGCTGCTGCCGCTGACCACGATGCCGTCCAGCGGGATACGGTCGCCGGGACGAACCAGAACGACGTCGCCGATTTTGGCTTCTCCCGCAGGAATCTCCCGCACCGCTTCCCCGTCCACCAGCTGCACCACCTCGGGGCGGAGGTCAACGGCTTCCATGATCTGGCTGCGGCTGCGGGCGACGGCTCTGTCTTCAAAATATTCGCCGACGCGGTAGAACAGCATGACGCCGACGGCCTCGGTAAAGCTGCCGGTGAAGAACGCGCCGATGGAGGCAAGGGCCATCAGGAAGTTCTCGTCCAGCATCTGGCCCCGGGCAAGGTTCTTTACGGCCGTCACAATGACTTCCCTGCCCAGCAGGACATAGGCCACGAGGCACACGCCCAGCGTCGGCCATTTCAGTCCGAAATGGTCCAGCACCAGACCCACCACAAACAGAACTGCACCGACCAGAATCGGCTTCAGGTCTTCCGGCTCCTCGCCGCCGTGCTCGTGACCGTGGTCATGGCTGTGCTCGTGGGTATGTTCATGGTTGTGATGGTGTTCGTGTTCATGCTCATGGTCATCATCGTGATGATGGTCATGAGCGTGGTCGTGATGATGCTCGTGACCGCAGCAGCAATCATGATGATGCTCATGTTCGCTGGTGTGGCTGTGGTGGGTGTGAGCGCCGTCTCTGGGGTAGAATTCCACCTCCGGCTCCACCTTCTGAGCGGCCTCCTGCAATTTGGGGAGCAGGGCGTCGGGGTCTTCGGCGGTGATCCGAAGCTGCATCGTGGCGTAGGTGAGTACCGCCTCCTGCACCTCCGGGAGCGCGTTGAGTGCTGCCTCCACCTTCGATGCGCAGTTGGCGCAGTCCAGATTCTCTACCAGATATACTTTCTTCACCATGGGAATGCCTCCCTAATTAAATGTATATATGAGCATACGCTCATTTGTTGATATCAGTATACACCGCTTTCTTCCCTTTGTCAATAGGCAAATACAAAAAAATCCGGACAGCGCCGCATTGATACGGCACTGCCCCGGCATTTTTTCAAAAAAGCAGCAAAGAAATCCACGTCACAACATTGTCCCCGTACTGGAACTCGATCCCGCAGCGCTCCAGCGTGGGAATAATGTTGATGCCCTGACTTTCCACGCAGGGGTGCATCCGCTCCGGATGGCGGCAGGGCAGATTGTCCTCGATGGCGCACCGGGGGCAGATGGCGCAGGATTCCGTGGACAGGATATAAGGTTCCACACCCTGTTCCCGGAAGAAGCCGCCCACCTGATTGGTGATGTCCTCGTGGTCGGTGCGGGTAGCGAGGGTCTGGGTGATGTCGGCGATGTCGGGGACCTCCGTGACGGTGGCGATCATCAGGCAGTTTTTGTGGCGCATACACTTTTCCTGACATGTCTCCACACTGCCGACGCCGGGAGGGCACGCCCAGCTTTTGCCGTACATGGGGCATTCGTGCTCGCAGATCCACCGGACGCGCTGGGAGAATTCCAGCTCCTGCGGATCGAAGAACTGGTAGCAGTACAGGGGCAGCTCCGCCAGCTTTTTCTCCAAGATTTCCTGATTCATCCAAATTCCTCCATAATCTGAGTGCAGCCCTCTACAAGGTCGTCCCATGTTTTGCCAAAATCCCCCGTATACCAGGGATCGGCCACGTCCCGGTCAAGCAGCGGCCGGATCTTCTCCGGGTCGTCGGGAAGCAGCCGCTTAAGAAGCCTGGCGTTGCTGCGATCCATATAATAGATCCGGTCAAAATGCCGCAAGTCCGCAGCAGTCACCTGCCGTGCGGTGTGATCGCCGCAGAAAACGCCGTGCCGTTCCAATTCCCGGCGTGCAGCCGGGTAGACGGGGTTACCGATCTCCTCCCGGCTCACCGCGGCGGAGTCAATCTCAAACCGGTCGGCCACTCCCGCCCGCACGGCCATGTCCTTTAGAATATACTCCGCCATAGGACTGCGGCAAATATTGCCGTGGCAGATAAATAATATTTTTACCATTGTTTTCTTCCTTTTATATCGCTTTATAAGTCGAAAAGTTTCGCTTTTCAGAATTTCGTTGGTGTATAACCCGTTACATCTCTTTACCGTTCTATGGCCAATTGGTGTAAATTTGGTGTAACTTCAACCGAACTTTTGGGATTTTCCGTTGGGCTGGAACTGTAATATCTTCCACATGGCGGACTCCGCGTGCGCATAGGAAGCATGGGTATAGACATTCAATGTCACATCTGCATCCGAGTGTCCCATCAGGTATTGCAGGTCCTTGATTGCCATTCCGGCATTGGCCATATTGGTGCAAAAGGTGTGCCGCAGAACATGGGGCGTGATGGTTGGAAACGGATCGTCAGGATGGAGCTTTCGGTACTTCTTCATAGCCCACTGCATATGATGCTCAATGTGCATCGCCACGCAGGGCTTTCCGTTCTTGTCCAGAAGCAGAAAGCCGCTATACCCATCCACACAGTATTCAGTGTCCGGTTTCTTCCGATTCGCAAGGATACGTTGCAGAGCATCTCGGACATTGTCTGTCATAGGCAGGAAACGGCATCCGCTTTCGGTTTTGGTTTTCTCTACAAAGAGCGTCCCATCTGACATACGGACAAGCTGGTGATCCACCCAGATGCGTCGATTGGCAAAATCCAGCTGTTCCCTGGTAAGCCCGCACATCTCACTGACGCGCATTCCCGTTTCCAGCAGCACCGTGAACTCATCGTAGTATCGGCTGAAATGCTTGTCACCCTTGATAAAGCCCATGAAGGTATCCCTTTGCTCCTGGGTCAGTGCGATTCGCTTCTTGGAGTCATTCTTCACCACGTCGGACAGCTTGAAGTCAAAGGGATTTCTGCGCAGAATTTCTTCCTCGTAGGCCATCTGAAAAGCGGGCTTCACAACGCCGCGGACGCTGGTAATGGTACTGTAGCCCCTGCCGTCCTTTTGCAGCTTCATGAACCAGAGCTTTGCGTCAGAGGGTTTGATATCCCGGATTCTTCGCTGTCCAAAAGCTTCTTTTTTCACAAGACTTAGAACAAATCCGTAGCCGACTGTCGTTGCGTAGCGGACACCCTGCTTCAGGCTGATATAGCGCTCCAGCAATTCAATTACGGTAATCCCGCCATCGTTGTAGCTGGCTCCCGCATTTTCAGCGCTGTTGATTTCTTTCTCTTTCTCGCGAAGCCCATCCAGCGTTGGCGCATACACCGTATGCCGTTTCCCACTGGAATCTGTGTAACGGTATTGATAAGTAAGATCTTTGCGTTGGCTCTCTCCTGTCCGAAGAACACGGCCTTTTTTATCCTTTCTCTTTGCGGACATTGTCAAGCTCCTTTCCGCTGTGGAAAGAGCCTGAATTGACAGGATTATTTTATCATATCCAGGCCCCATTTTCCACAGCAAAATATAAAAATCAAACGGAAAATGCCGTTTCCAGATACCGTTCAAAGGCTCGGCGCTTTATCAGCCGTTTGGAGCCAATCCACAAAACATACGGACAATTATCATTACTGGTCAAATCCCGCAGCTTGTTAATGCCGATACCAAAATAGGCTGCCGCTTCTTCAAAGGTCAGATTTGCTTCTTCCCAAATGGGAACCTCGTATTTCAACCAGCAGCACCATCCTTTTCAAAATATTTTTCTGTTTCTGTTCTTTTCATGTGTTTCATTCCCTTCTAAAAATAATTGTGAATTGGAAAGTACATGTACCAAGTGTACCATGCGTACCGATTTGGTACACTTGGTACGGATAGTACACGTACTTTTGAGTTTGTTCTTATTTTTTCAGAAGCTGAATACCCCAGAAGCCTCTGGCAAAGCGTCCGTCGCCTATGGAGATTTTGTTGGTGTACTCCAGATTATACTGACGGCTGTTTTGCTTTAAGTAGTTGATAACGGTTTTCTGCGCCAGTGGGCTTAGAGCATTGTCCATGCACCACTGTAGATATACTGTGTAAAAATCTCTGGATGAAACTTCACTGTCCGCTTGGAATCGAAAATATCCCTCGGATTTAATGAACTCCACCAAATTATTTCCCTCCGCTATGGCAGCCTCCATATTCTCTTTCGCCTGTTGGCTCAGAGTAATGTCATCATCGAAGGTGACACGGCTGCTGTCCAGCTTGGCGAAATTCCGCAGCAGGCAGCCCCCGCCGCCTACCACATACAGCCGCATGAGGGACGGCGTATAATCATGCACCTGGAGCCGACGGAGAATTTCCTGGGCATACCGACTGGCCGCTGTTTTCATAATCTTGAGATATTCCTTGGACACATCCGCATCACCCGTGCGCAGGTACGACTCCACGATTCCCTCGTCCATGACCACCTGGTACTTGTTCATAACTGCTTCCAGGACGGCGTTCACACATTGCTGGGTTCCGAATTTCTCCGTGTACATTTTATCAGGAATGGCATCCCCATCCCGAAGATACATGAGATTCATGGTGCCGTTGCCAATATCGCAGAGCAATGTCATCCCTTTCAGATCATCCAGCTTGTCCGCAATAGCGGCGTACCCCTGGGGAAGAATGTCCGCACCGACTATGCAAATTTTGTACCGTACTCCCTTAAACGAAAATTCCACTTCCTGATTCTTCAGCAAGTAGGCAAGATAATCGTCCTTCTGCTCCAGCACCCAGCTGAGGGGCAGTCCGGCGGAGAGATAAACGTCTGCCTCCGTCAGATGTTCCCAGTTCAGTTCCATGGCAATGGCGGCCAAAGTGAGGATGTAGTAATCCTCGTCCAGGTTTTTCTCAGCGGTATAGGTCTTGTGACCCTCACCGATCAGGTAGTAGCGGCCCTCGTAGACCAGCATATTTTTGGTGAACAAGGGTTCTGTGTCGTAGACGGTCAGGCCAGTGCGGAAACAGAAATTTGCTGTTTTCATGTTTCCATACCCGGCATCCACACCGATGATTTTGATGTTGTTGATTGTTTTCATTTGATTTTCCTTTCAAAATTTATTTTTTGCGCACCTATTTGACCTCGCCCCGTGCGCTTTGGATTCATCTGACGCCCGACAGCGAATCGGGTCCATAGGAGTTTCACCCCTGCGCTTCCGCCCAGCTCTTTCGAGAAGTATCATTGTCCTGCCCCCACCGTCGTCGCCTTGCCGGTTGCTATCCGGCAGTGGAGGCCCGTGGTTGTCGCTCACATAAAATGGTCATGGCGCACTGCCTCCCGGCTCGGGTGGGGGAGAATGTATCAGATGAATGAGTATGAACTTGTCAAGGTACATTGAGAGGGACAATACCCCTTCACCTATCGCGGTGAAAACGGGGTTTTGTGAGGGTGTTTTGGGAAAGATACTTATTTTTCATTGATATTCCACAAAAGTCGCATCGAAAAATTAGTAAATATTACATTCCTTTCATGCTGTTCCTATTCCCCCCTGACGTACCTTTTTATGCTGCCCTATTCCAATGTCGTTCCTGCCCCGGAATCTCAACGGAGCGTTGCCTCACTCTTATCCTCGCAAAGTCGTATCCCATTTTCTGGCAGGTATGCACTTGTCAAGTTGCACGGTTTCACATCGCCAATATTCATTCTCTCAGTTCGGAACAAAACAAAAGCACCGTAAGATGCCAACCACACAGGCAGAATTTCTTCTGTCTGAAGGTAAGCCTCTTACGGTGCTAGGGCAGTCTCAATGATAAACCATCATTGGCTCCGCATACGCGAATCGAGAACACAAATATTCAATTGCGGTATTTTAACCTGCTTATATTGCAGAATATATGTTCGTAAATGTCAAGAAAAAATTTCCCATCAAAATATGTTGCCGCCCTATTCCAATGCCGTTCCTGCCCCAGAGTTTCACCGCAGCGTTGCCTTGCTCCTATCCTCGCAAAGTCGTATCCCATTTTCTGGCGGGTATGCGCTTGTCAAGCTGCATGGCTTCACATCACACCCCCGTCTCCCAAAAACAAAAAACACCGTAAGATGCTAACCACACAGGCAGGATTTCTCCTGTCTGAAGATCAGCCTCTTACGGTGCTTGGTAGCTCAATGATGTTGCATCACTGTCTCCGCTTGCGCAATTTGAGTACGGGGATTATTTTGTTGTGATGATTTAGCCTGTCTGAATTATAGAACATATGTTCGCATTTGCCAAGATATTTTTCCCTTGTCCTGAAAATCAGTTATATAGACACCTCAACACAGTCAGAGTACACTTAAAAGCTCTCTGGAACCAGCGCCAGCTTGTTGATAAAGTGAGTTTTTCTGTATCCATTTTCATATCTTCACAGCCAGATTCTATGTTTATAAACCATCAGCCGATTCCAAAGAACCGTTCAAAGAAAGCTTGCAATTTAACAATAATCGTCTGCTTTTTCTCTGCTCTGTTTCCGCCGCCGAAGCGGGAGATTGGAGGCATCAGTTTATCAATATCCGTCCCGGTCGTCCGAACGGAGCCGTCACGGAATGCGTGTTCCATAAAGCGACGGGTTTCCTGGTCTTTTAGATTCTCCTCTGCAATAATTGCCGCAAGTTGCTTCTCTTTTTCTTCTGCTACAAAGGTACGCCACTCCAGCAATACGTCCGACACGTCATTGATGCCCTGAATAAAGGTTTCAATCAATGCTTTCTTACTGCGCAGCTCCGGGCTGGCATCCACGGCTTTCTGAATAGTGATCAGCACTTCTTTATCATTACAATGGGAATCATGGTATTTTTTGACCAGCATCAGGATATAGTCGATATTGATCTCTATCTGCTTTATCAGTTCAATTTCAAAGACAATATCATCTGTGATGTCCTCTTTGTCTCCTTTGGGTCTGCGGTTTTGCCATTCATCCCGAAGGTCCTGATACCGGCCCAGGTAGTCCTGGAAGTCCCTTTCGGAAAGGATCTCATTGCCCGCAAATTCATCAAAGGAACTCAACAGATTCCGCATGCGCAGTATCGCACCGAACAGCATGATAAAATCCCGTTGCCGCTGCTCTCCCGTAATACGCTCCTCGGTCAGCGGGAATTTTGCCGTCAATTCCCCAATCATATCCTGATAGCCGGGATGTTCCTTTCCACCGTCATCTGTGTAGCCGAAATAATAGTCTTTATATCCTCGCATAACAACGATTCCCCCCGCTTCCTTGTCGCCAAAGAGCGAAATGGCATCATCGGTACGCTTTTGCAGATTGCGGAAGCACACAATATTTCCGAATACCTTGATGGAATTCAGGATGCGGTTGGTGCGGGAATAGGCTTGGATCAGACCGTGCATTTTCAGGTTCTTATC
>ERZ780226.2967-NODE-2967-length-10957-cov-2.650615_pt1 | contig 10957 bp, 5 predicted proteins | sample MGYA00511165_ERZ780226 | MGnify/ENA primary metagenome ERZ780226 (study PRJEB29588, sample SAMEA2152373) | human gut metagenome | biome: human gut; feature: human-associated habitat; material: faeces | place: Denmark | collected 2008/2010 ...
GACTACTTTAGGCAACAGTTGTATCAATTGTTTGAATGTCATATCCTTCTTTTCTTTTTAATTCATATTCTTCAGCAGACAGAGATAAGCGTCTTCCAAATTAGCTTCTACCTCTACAGCCCCTTCATAAGGCTGTCCGACAGAAAGATAGCGCACCCGAATCGTATCGCCTTCCTGAATATGATGTATTACCAACGATTTGTCCAGTACTTTTTCAAATTCTGTCTTATCTATATTAAACTGCCATACTTTCCCATTAGCCATTTCCACCATGTCCGAAGGATCACCGAAATATTTCAGTTCACCCTTATTGATCACCACTACCTGATTACAGGAACTGGATATATCCTCAATGATATGAGTGGAGAAAATAACGATACGGTCCTTACTCAACTCTACCAGCAGATTACGGAAACGGATACGTTCGCGAGGGTCGAGTCCCGCTGTAGGCTCATCCACAACCAGGATACGCGGTAAATGAAGCAGAATAAGCGCAATACCAATACGCTGTTTCATACCTCCCGAGAAAGAACCTATCTTTTCGTCTTTCCGCTCGTACATATGTACCGCTTTCAGTACATAATCCAGACGCTCCTTTCGTAACTCACCGTCTACAATCCCTTTCAGTATAGCCTGATAATCCAGAAACTCCCACGAAGTCATATTCTCATAAGTTCCGAATTCCTGTGGAAGGAAACCTATCAGACTCTGTAGCTCTTCTCTGTAGATACGTGTATCCAGACCATTGATCCAGATACTACCATAGCTCTGCTCAAAGATACCACAGATGACACGCATCAAGGTCGATTTACCTGCCCCATTGGGTCCCAGTAGTCCGAACATACCTGTCTGAATCTCGAATGACACTCCACGCAACGCTTTGAAAGGTTTGCGTCGTTTTCCAATCATAGGAACACTCTTCACCATGCGGAAATAGGAACGGCGAAGCCCTGCAAATCGTCCGGTGACACGCTCAATATTTACATCATGATCATACAGATACTGGGAAGTGACATAGATGGCAATACCCAAAAGCCATAACAATCCGATCATGATGACCAGCCCGTTATTATCCAGTTTACGGAATAACTGAAACAGAATAAGGGGAGGAAGACTCCAGAATATCACCCGGTTTACGATCTTTGTTACTCGATTATCTCCGTATCGATAATATAAATAGGAACGTACCTTTCTCCACAAATACAGTATCGCTGCATAAATAGCGAACGAGAACAGGAATATCCAAAGCCTGTTATGAATGAAGAAATAGGTGAAATAAATGGCAAACAGTAAGATACCAAACTGCCATAGCACATTGATAAAGTCCTTCAGGGAATGGTATTCATTGCTCAATCCCAGACGTTTGCGTAATTGCAAACCACTGTTCCACTGACGGCTGATGTGTCCAGGCCAATCGTAGATCTTAACCAGATTGCGGACAGAAATACGAATTTCTTCATCCGGATTGATAACCTCCGCCTTAGCTCTCCGAAGACTAGTTTGCGCAAAGTATGTCATCCCCGGTATGCCTGCAATCAGTGCTACCAGATAGATTGACTGCCAAAGGATTCCGTCAGTGTATAGCCAGATACAGATTACACCGGACACAAAAAGAATCAGGTGAATGGTCCATAGTTTACGGGATAACGAACGGTACCACTGAAGCACATTTTCCAGTCCCATACAAACTGTCGGAATTAAAATCAGCGTCAGCATGGCGGAAAAGAAAAGTCCGCCTATCACTGTAATGGCAAAAGGTGCACCGATAGCCCCTGCATACTCCGTATCTCCCATAGCCAACGGAAGCATGGCAGCAATTGTGGTGATGGAAGTAATCAGAATGGGACGAATACGTGACATACCGGCAGTCATCAACGCCCTGTTCCGACGGTATCCCCGTTTACGCAAAATGTTGGCGTAATCTATCAGAATGATTCCGTTATTGACGACTACTCCCAACAGAATAAGGAACCCTGTCAGTGTATTCGCATTCATCAGACTGTTGCTCGAAAGCAATAATGCCAGCAAAGAACCGATAGCAGCCAACGGAATGGTAAAAAGCAACACAAAAGGCGTCACTACAGATTCGAAGACTGAAGCAAGGATCATAAATATCAAAAGAAAAGCTGCCAGAATAAGGAATTTGAAATCCCCGAATTCATCCTCCTCATGGAATACCTGCACAGCGACTCCGGACGGAAGATTATAACTGGCAATCAACTGGTCGATATCGGAACGATATCCTCCCAATAAATCTTTCGAAGACTGAACATCTCTCGGAAAAGCATAGTATACCTCAATCTGTTTATCTTGATTGACACGGATGATGCGCGAACGCCCACGTCCATAATTCAGAGACGATATATCTTCTAGATTGTGCATACCGCCATTGGCATTTTCTATCCGGATAGCACGCAAGTCATCCACAGTTTTCTCTTTCTGAGCTTTTTCCTGTGCCTCTTCTTCAGTTTCCTTTTCCGGTATTTCGTCACGGATAATAATATCATAAATATCCTCTCCCACCTTGAAAGTAGCTTCGGAAGAGTATTCATTATTAAGCGCAGTTAATCCGGTGGTAATATTGCCACGGTTAATATCATAGGCAGTCAGCAGAATAGGGTCAAAGTTCAGATTTATTTCCGCCTGACGGGGAGTATACGAAACATGAGTATGCTGTACAAAATCCTGTTCGTCCAACAAATAACGCACTTCCTCTGCCACCATCTGCATCATTTCGAAATCAGATCCCCTGATCACCACCCGTTCACTGTTGTCACCGATGCCCAACAAACGCATAAATCCGCCCAGACTGCTCAGAGCCGAGTTATCTCCTCCGCCTCCCATAGCATCAGAAACATAGATTTCCGCACCATTGATATTGGCAACTTTAGTCTGCACATCCGCTTTTATATCGGCTATTTTCCGTTTGGCGATCTTTGTGTAATCTTCCTGCAAAACGAGTGTCAGAGTCGCCTCTTTTTCCCGAATACGGCAAATCAGATCTTTCTTTTCCGGAAAATCCTCCAGACGTTCTTCCAGTACCTTTACAATCTTATCCGTATTTTCAAGCGTACTTCCGGTAGGCATCACGACACTGATGTTGAACCGGTCTGAAGCAACTTCTTTCATCTGTTGCACATTCAAGGTCAATGACAAAATCAACGTTGCAAAAAGCAAGATCACAGCTCCAAAGACTGTCACTCCCGGATTACGCATACAAGTCTTCAATAAGACCAGATAGACCTGCATCGGACGCTGAACGATCGAGACTTTTTCATAAACGACGCTGTTCCCACTCTTACTCTTCAAAAGAAGGTAAGTAATCATCGGTATAAAAAGTAAAGCTACAAACAGCGAGATCGTCAAAGTTGATATAATGGATACTCCGATATGGTGCCCGATCAGTTTTATCAGGAAATTATCAGAAAAAACGAACGGCAGGAACACAGTAATGGGAGTCAGGGTAGCCGCCACAATGGAGCGCCACACTTCTTTTGTTCCCTGCGTTACCGAACGTTCGGGCGTATAGCCGTTTCCCGACAAACGATAAATATTCTCAAGCACCACGACACTATTATCCAGCAGCATTCCGATGGCCAACGCCATTCCTACCAAGGTAAGACTATTGATAGTGATACCAAAAGCGTAGAAGAAGTTGAAAGCCGTATAGACAGAAATCGGTATGGAAAGTGCGATAAAAAACACCAACCGCATATTCTTCAGGAAAAGCCAAAGAACGAACACAGCCAACAATCCCCCTACCAATGCCAGATTAATAATCTGGTTGATATTATTTTCCATGGTTTCAGCCTTGTTCTCCTGAATGACAATTTCCAGTTCGAGCGGAGCCAGCTTCTCATTCAGCTTTTCAATCACATCGGATACACGGTGTGAAAGTTCAATCAGATTAGCCTGTGAATCATTGATCAAAGCAACCGAGACGGCTTCTTTTCCATTCACACGACTATAAGTGGTTTCATCTTTCAAGTCAAAAAAGACGGTTGCCACGTCTTTCAGCAGAATAGGACCGGGAGCGACAACTATATTCTCCAAATCAGAGACTTTGGTATACATCGCATTGACATGGACAAAATTCTTGCTGTCGGGTTCATCTGCGAAGCCTACAAATGTCTTTTCCTGGGTATTCTGCGAAAGCAAACCGCTTATTTTGGAAGCTGTGAGGTTCAGAGCTTTGCAAGCCTCCGGATTCAGACGCACTTCAATGGCTTTCTGCCGTCCTCCGTAGATATTGACGGAAGCTACTCCATCTATGTTCTCCAGATCAGAACGAACATCCTCGTCTACCAGACTCCGGACACGGTCAGTTCCTCCCGTACCACGCACTTGAAGCACCATGAAGTTATTATTCATCTGAGCAATATCCACTTTCTGTACCTGTACGGTAAAACCGGTCGGCAGGGAGGCTGCGATTTCATTCACTTTCTCCTGCAGTTTAAGACTGGTCATCTTGAAGTTGATATTCTTTTTAAAGTCAATCTGTATGCTGGACTGCCTCCTGTCAATGTAGGATTGCAGTTTGTCTACTCCACCTATCGCACTGACCGCTCCTTCGAGTGGAATAATCACTTCCGACTCTACATACGAAGGGTCCATATCCTGCTGTGACGACACCTGGACAAACAGAACCGGAAGTTCTGCGTTGGGCAGCAACTCCACCGGAAGTTGTTTATACGACACATAGCCCAGCAGGCTGAGTGCAATAAACAGCATACAAATCGTTATTCTCCTATTTAGTAAAAAGTTCATCTTCAGCTGTTTTTAGTTCGGCGATTTATACGTCTTTTGATATTCTCCAAGACATAATAGACACAAGGAATAACCATCAAACTCATCAGAGTAGAAGTTATCAATCCTCCGATCACAGCTATAGCCATCGGTGAACGTAAAGATGCACCTTCACCAAAACTGAATGTCATCGGAAGCATGGCCAGAATCGTAGTCAAAGTAGTCATGATGATCGGACGGATACGCTGTTGCCCTGCTTCTACAATGGCATCAGTCAACTCCATTCCCGCCTGACTAAGCTGATTGATACGGTCTACCAGAATGATAGAGTTATTGACGGCAATACCTCCCAGCATGACAATACCGATAACTCCCATCATATTGATAGTGGTTCCGGTAATGAAGAAAAGTAAGATAGCACCTACTACAGCCAGAGGAATAGTCAGCAAGATCGTAAACGGATGCAGCAAGGATTCAAACTGGGAAGCCATCACCATATAGACAAGTACAACAGAAAGCATCAGAGCAAACAACAGACTGTTCATTGATTCTTGCCGTTTTTCTTCCTCTCCTGTCACTGTAATACTGTAGTTAGCAGGCAATTCAATACCTTTCACCGTTTCACGCACTTCGGCTGCTACTTTATCCAGTGATTTACTCGCATCCATATTAGCCATCACCTTACCGATACGGCTTTGATTGCGGCGCAGAATCTCCTTGGGCGCTTGTCCGTGAGTAATGGTAACAATCTCTTGTAATACAAATTCCTGTGTTCCACTTTTGATGACAAGAGCACCAAGAGAACTCAACGGGATATCCGGCACCTTTATGACGATATCACGCATCTCACCGCGATATTCCATCTTACCGACTTCCTTACCGCTTAGTTGCTGCTTCAATTGTTCGATTACCATAGCCACACTCAAATTATTGATACCGGCTATTGTACGATCAATCGAGATCACAACTTCCGGAGCACCGTCTTCCACGGAGGTAATAACATCATAGATTCCATTTACGCCAATCATCCGTTCCTTCACCTCTTCAGTCAACTGAGCAATCTCATCCAACTCCTCTCCTTTGACCTCCACAACAATAGGAGCCCCTTCGCTTCCTAACAGTGAACTCAGAGAATTCTCATCCTGCTGAATCGTCAGTTCCAGTCCGTCAGGATTCTTGGCCGATTCCACGAAAGACGCAATCACCTTTTCCGGTGAAAGTGTACATTCCGGTGAAAGGATCACTTTCATCATTGCTGTATTTTCTCCTTCAAATATCGCATTTTCCGAACCGCTCCCCTCTCCGATATGACTGTATACCGTACATAAAGAATCACCGCCAACGATAGCATATAACAATTCTTCCAGATTACCTACAGCAGCGGAAGTGCGTTCCATCTGTGTACCTTCGGGCATTTTGATTACAGCCGTAAACGTCTTGCTTTCCGCACGGGGCATAAACTCAGTTCCGATAAACGGAGTCAGCAATCCAGTCACGATAAGGAGTAACACTGCCATACCGATCACCAGCCAACGTCGCTGAATCAGCTTGCGAAGCACTCTGCTATATCCTGCAATACGAATGGACTTCACTTCTTCCAGCTTAACCTTCTTGCCGGAAAGCTGGATATATAACATCGGAATCACCAGGATAGCCACAAACAAAGAAGAAACCAGTGAGAAAGTAACCGTCCATGCCTGATCTTTAAACAGTTCGCCCGAAGCTCCGTGAAGATAAACAATCGGCAGGAAGACGACAATAGTCGTCAGAGTAGAAGCTATTACCGCATTGGCAACTTCTGCCGTCCCGTTAATAGCAGCCTCTTTGATACTCAATCCTTTCTCCTGATTTCGGAAGATACTTTCTATGACGACAATGGCATTATCGACGAGCATACCCGCCCCGAGCGCCAGTCCTCCCAATGTCATAATATTCAGTGACAGTCCGTTGAAGAACATCAGATTGAAAGTAGCCACAATCGAGATGGGAATAGCAAGACTGACAATCAGTGTTGTCCCCATCCGGCGAAGGAATACAAACAAGACTACAATAGCGAGAATAACACCCAGAACAGCACTGCTCTTCACTTCTCCTATCGCACTTTTTATAAAAGTACCCTGATTGGAAATCACCTGAAAATGATAACCGGGCAATGCATTCTCTATCACTGCCAATTGGCGGGTTACCTCATCCACCACTTTTACAGTATTAAAGCGCATCTCCTTATAAATAGACAGTCCGATACTACGCTTCCCGTTAATCCGTACAATGTTCTCCGGACGAGCGTTCAAAAACTGCACAGTAGCCACTTCCTTCAAAAAAACAGGAGCTTTATTACTGTTGGCAGTCGCTGTTCCCGAAGCATTGTTTCCGGATGCTTCCTCTTGTTGTATCGCTTTGTATCCGACAATCAGATTCTCAAAATCATCTTCCGAAGCAAACAAGCTCGAACTTTTCACCAGATATTGTAATCCCAGTTCACTGACCCGTCCACCGGATATACTCTGATTATTCGATTCGATGCGCGAAGCGATATCTTCTATTTTCAGTTGAAAAGCATCCAGTTTATAAGGATCAGTCTGAATGGTAAGAGTACTGACTTCTTCTCCCGAAAGCGTCACTTCAGCCACGCCTTCCAGACGAATCAACTCATTGCGGATATAGCTTTCGGCGATTTTCCTTAATTCCGCCATATCTGTAATACTCTGATGAGACATTCCCACCAAAACTACCGGAGACAAGTTCGCATCGTGTTGCGTAATCTTCAGTTCAGTAATATCCTTGTTCTGGGCAAACGGATTCATGGCTTTCTGCAAATCTAGAAAAGCCTCATCCATATCCTTTGTCCAGGTATATTCTACAGTAATTCGTGCCGTCCCGGCTTTAATCACGGAAGAGACCTGAGTAACATCACTCTGCCGGATCGCCATAGACTCCATATTTTTAACGAATTGCTTTTCGATCTCCTCGGGAGGGCGTTCACCCGCCTTTAATTCAATAAACAGGCGGGGATTATTCAGATCGGGCAATAAATCCACACTCAACTGATCGTATGATACTTTTCCCAACAATAAGAGGGCAAATACTACCATACAAATCGTAACCGGATTGCCTACTGCAAATTTGATTATATTCTTCATAAGTATTTCCTATTTTCAAAAGATGCGTTCATATATCGCATCCATGATTTACTTTTGGATTTTGACTTTGGCGTCTTCTTTCAGTGTTTCAAAACCCTTCACTACCAAATTGTCATTTACATTAAGTCCGGATAGAATTTCGATATTATATTCATCCTCCAGACCTGTTTGCAGATTGCGTATCTTTGCCGTATTCTTTTCGACGATATATACGTATTTCCGGCGACGATTGGACAAGATTACGTCTTTAGGTATAATGATAGAACTATCAGCTCTGTCAACGATAATATCTGCTTTGGCGAACATACCCGGACGCAACTTCAACTGGTCATTATCAATCAGAATCTTTCCTTTAAAAGTACGTGTCTCCGTACTGATTGCAGGAGACAGCTCACCGACTCTCGCTTTTAAAGTATCTCCAGGGATGGTATAATGAGTAATATATACCGGTTGCGCTTCCTTGACATAACGAATGCTGCTTTCCGGCAGATTGATATCCATGTACATACGAGCATAGTCCATGATACCGACTATCGGTTTCCCTTGTTCGATACGGACATCAGACGTATAATGGGGCAAATCCACGATCACACCGTCGAAAGGAGCTTTGACATTCATCTTCTCCAAATTGAGCTTACCGTTCTCGTAATCATAGCGGGCGTTTGTCACTTTTACCTCCGTATTACGCATTTCACTAAGCGTCACACCGCCTTTCTCATACAAGGCTTTCTGCTTCACTTGCTCCTGCTCGGCTATTTCAAGACTCAACTCTTTGGCATCGATAGCGATACCGTTTTCGTATTCCCGGTCTTCGAGGCGGACGATCAGTTGTCCTTTGGAGACGATATCTCCCAGTTTAAAGGGCTTGCCTGTACGGGGATTGGTTTGCAGTTTGTACAAGCCACTCATTTCGGAATTGAGCGTTACTCCATAGGTAGGCTGTGCCGTACCGGTCGTATTGACCAGCTTGCTGATAGAACCTTTCTTCAATTTCGTTCCCGACACGGGTGTAGCAATATCGTTCTGTGTATTCTGTGGCTGATTATTACAACCTGCCGTCAACAGGACAAACAATAAGAGAGATGTGATTGTATATTTCATATTCATATTATTTTTTCGTTACTAAATCTTCCATCGGGACAATAGGCACATCGTGCTCGAAATCGTAGAGGGAAAGTATCTTAAGGTTCAATAATTCGATCTTATAATTGATAAGCGCCTGCGTATAGGCGATCTTTTTATTTGAAAGCTGGGTCTGGAATTGGTTCATGTCCATACCAGTTATATCGCCCTCCCGGTAACGGGTCAGATTCAAATCATAGGTACGCTGTGCATTTGCAACATTCTGCTTGTAGTGGAGTGTGTCCTTGTCAAGGCAGATTTCCTCAAGCTTTGCATGAGCAGCATAGAGGATTGTACCGCCCGGAGTTTCATAAACACCACGAGCCTTCATACCAACAAGACGGTTCTCAACGATATCTGTGATACCGACGCCGTTTCTGCCGCCGATTTTGTTGAGTTCCTTAATGAGTTCAACGCTGTCGATAGCCTCGCCGTTAAGCTTTGTGGGAACACCCTTTTCAAATGTAAGAGTTACATATTCTGCCTTATCGGGAGCCTGCTCAGGTGAAACACCGAGTTCAAGGAAGCCTTCCTTATTGTACATCGGCTCATTTGCAGGATTCTCAAGGTCAAGACCTTCGTGGCTCAAGTGCCAGAGATTCTTATCCTTTGAGTAGTTTGTTTCACGGTTAATCTTGAGCGGAATATTGTGCTTTTCAGCATATTCAATCTCATCTTCACGGCTCTTGAATTCCCATGTTCTCCAAGGAGCGATAATCTTCATGTCAGGAGCGTAAGCCTTGATAGCAAGTTCAAAACGAACCTGATCGTTACCCTTGCCTGTACAGCCGTGGCAAATTGCGTCAGCACCTTCGGCTTTTGCAATTTCAACGAGTCTTTTTGCAATGATAGGACGGGCAAAAGATGTGCCGAGGAGGTACTTGCCCTCGTAAACAGCACCTGCTTTTACTGTTGGAATGATATATTCGTCAACAAATTCCTTGTTGAGGTCTTCAATGTAAAGTTTTGATGCGCCTGTTTTGATAGCCTTTTCTTCAAGACCGTCAAGCTCTGTACCCTGACCAACATCACCCGAAACAGCGATAACTTCGCAGTTGTCGTAGTTTTCTTTAAGCCACGGAATGATGATTGAAGTATCAAGACCGCCTGAATATGCAAGAACTACCTTTTTAATCTTATTGTCAGCCATTTTTGATTCCTCCGGAATTTGGAAACACTTTATGTCGGTGTTTCCTTTAATTAATTTTTATTACTCTTACATTATACACTCTGTTTTCAAAAAATCAAGTGTTTTTTGAATAAATATTCAATGTTTTTTCAAATTTGCATTTTGGGGTACAAATTGACCGAAATCTGCTTTATTTTCACTGTATTATCAGTGTTTTTTGCGGTTGATATGTCACATTCCCCTCGAAATTTCTGAAAAATGTATATATGCACAAAAAGTGAATATTCATTTTATTCATCTCTTTATGCATATTCATACATACATATACACCCATTTTGCATATTTTTTATTTTGTGAAAACCGCTGAAATCACTTCAAAAACCTGTTGACACCGTATGTGATACCATATATAATATTATTCGGAAATACGAAAACAGGCATTAAGACAAATTGTTGAAGGTGAGGCGAAAGATGATGAAAACACTTAACGATTATCTTGCAATGTCATATCGTATGGAAATTGTCGAGGACAAGAACGAGGGCGGTTTTGTTGTATCATTTCCCGAGCTTCCAGGTTGCATAGCCTGCGGTGATACGATTGAATCGGCTGTTGCAAATGCAGAGAACGCTAAAAAAGCCTGGTTTGAAGCCGCCTTTGAAAGCGGAGTTGTAATTCACGAACCCGACAGCCTTGAAGAATATTCGGGACAATTCAAGCTGAGAATCCCGAAAAGTCTGCACCGCTCACTTGCCGAACATTCAAAGAAAGAGGGCATAAGTATGAATCAATACTGTGTCTATCTTTTGGCAAAAAATGATG
>ERZ780226.2970-NODE-2970-length-10951-cov-5.103983_pt1 | contig 10951 bp, 9 predicted proteins | sample MGYA00511165_ERZ780226 | MGnify/ENA primary metagenome ERZ780226 (study PRJEB29588, sample SAMEA2152373) | human gut metagenome | biome: human gut; feature: human-associated habitat; material: faeces | place: Denmark | collected 2008/2010 ...
AATGTACAATATTCTGTTATAATAATGTACAAAGAAAGGAGGTCATTAACAGTTAAAGATAAATTATAAAATCATATAAGCACATGTTGAGTTTTATAAGATATTAGAGTAGAATATTATTGAAAGGAGTTGATACTTTGAGTAAATATTATTCTATACATGAATTTTCAAAAATTATAGGCGTATCTGCTCAGACATTACGAAATTGGGATGCCAATGGAAAACTTCATCCGCATCATACTACAGTAAGTGGCTATAGATATTATTCTGATGAGCAACTCAACCAGGTAATAAATGTAAAGCCTAAAAATCGCATTACAATTGGATATTGTCGCGTTTCCAGCCATAAACAAAAAGATGATTTGGAACGACAGATTGATAATGTCAAGACATATCTTCTAGCAAAAGGGCAGCCGTTTGAGATAATAAGTGATATCGGTTCTGGGATTAATTATAAGAAAAAAGGGCTTCAGGAATTGATCAGACGAATCTCTCAAAATCAGGTTGAAAAGGTTGTTGTTTTATATAAAGATAGGCTATTGCGATTTGGTTTTGAGTTGATAGAATATATCGCTTCACTTTATAATTGTGAGATTGAGATTATTGATAATACTGAAAAATCCGAACAGCAGGAACTTGTTGAAGATCTGGTTCAAATAATCACAGTATTCAGTTGCAAATTACAAGGAAAACGAGCGAACAAAGCTAAGAAACTTATCCGAGAATTGATACAGGAGGAAACAGATGGTAAAAGCCATAAAAGTAATGTTGATACCAAACAACGTACAGAAAACTAAGATGTTTCAGTACGCAGGAGCTTCAAGATTTGCTTATAACTGGGCTTTGGCCAGGGAAAAAGAAAGCTACGAAAAAGGTGGCAAATTCATTTCAGATTCAGAACTCAGAAAAGAATTTACAAAGCTTAGACATTCTGATGAATACGCATGGTTATTAAATATTTCAAATAATGTAACCAAACAGGCAATCAAAGATGCCTGTACTGCGTATAAGAACTTTTTCAAGGGTTTGCAAAAATTCCCAAGATTCAAGTCCAGAAAGAGATCAATGCCGAAGTTCTATCAGGACAACGTTAAGATACAATTCAGTAATACCCACGTTAAGCTTGAAGGTTTTTCTTCCAGCAGGAAAGCAAATAAGCAAAAAAAGAATTGGGTAAGACTTGCAGAACATGGACGTATTCCAACAGATGTTAAATATATGAATCCGAGAATATCCTTTGATGGATTGAACTGGTGGATCAGTGTATGTGTAGAATTTCCTGACTGTAAGGAAACACTTAATGATGATGGAGTTGGCATAGACTTAGGAATTAAAGACTTAGCTGTCTGCTCTGATGCCGTTAAGTATAAGAACATCAATAAGAGTCAGAAAGTAAAGAAACTAGAAAAACAGAAACGCAGATTACAGCGTAGTATCTCTCGTTCTTACGAGAAAAATAAGAAAGGGGAAAGTTACTGTAAAACAAATAATGTAATCAAAAAGGAAAAACTTTTATTAAAACGAAATCACAGATTAACAAACATCCGTAAAAACTATTTGAATCAGACCATATCTGAGATCGTAAATCGAAAACCAAGATTTATATGTATTGAAGATCTGAATGTCAGCGGAATGATGAAAAATAGACATTTATCCAAAGCAGTACAGGAACAAGGATTTTTTTGGTTTAGAAAACAGCTTGAATACAAATGCAATGATAAAGGGATCCAGCTTATTGTGGCTGATCGGTTTTATCCATCATCAAAGCTTTGCAGCTGCTGTGGAAACATCAAAAAAGATTTGAAGTTATCTGACAGGGTTTTTAGATGTGAATGTGGGAATATGATTGACAGAGATTTCCAGGCATCTATAAATCTCAAGGCTTATGGAGAACGATTTGCAAGCTAACACTGAAACGTTAATGCAAATATGTACGGATACGTTAGTCCGGAATTTACGCCTATGGAGAGTACAAGAACTTGTGAGTAGATAGATATTTATATCATCAAAAGCATGCTCGTTGAAGTAGGAATGAAACATGGAAGTTTATAACTTTTTATAAGTTTTCAGTAACGGAAAACAACAATAAATGATATTTACAGATTCCTTGTAAACCGTTACAATAGGAAGTCGGGGCGTTTGTCTCTGATATCTAATTTTATAGAAGAAAAGGAACAAGGAAAATGGGGATTTATCTGATTGTATGCCCGCTGGTGTTTTTGGCGGGCTTTGTTGATTCAATTGCAGGAGGCGGCGGACTTATCTCGCTTCCAGCATATATGTTTGCCGGGATTCCGGTGCATAATGCAATCGCGACGAACAAGCTGTCATCTTCAACAGGAACGGTAGTGTCGACAGCGAGACTGATTAAGAATAAGAAAGTAGACTGGGGATTCGTACCCGGAACAGTGATCGGAGCGTTGATTGGTTCTGTTGCAGGGGCGAATTTGGCGTTGATCATCAGCGACCATATTTTGAAAATGGTATTGGTTGTGATCCTGCCGATCGTAGCCTTCTGTGTGTTGAGAGACAAGGACATGGATGTGGAAGTTCCGGTCGGAATGACAAAGAACAAGCAGTATCTGATCGCAATTGTATGTTCTTTGGTGATTGGTTGTTATGACGGATTCTACGGTCCGGGAACAGGAACCTTCTTGCTGCTTGTATTTACCAAGCTTGCGAAGATACCATTGGAGAAAGCGACAGGAAATGTGAAGATTGTGAATCTTTCTTCCAATATTTCAGCGCTGATCACATTTATCCTGGCAGGGAAAATCCTGTGGGGACTGGGACTGGCAGCATCCTGTTTTAGTATCGCAGGGCATTATGTAGGTGCAGGAATGGTTGTGAATAATGGGGTGAAAGTGATTAAGCCGATTATTCTGATCGTGCTGGTGCTGTTATTGGTTAAGGTTGTGTCTGGGATATAAAAAGAATAAGGATATAACAGAAGCAGAATCATGAGGGAAAATGATTCTGCTTCTTTGTGCATAGGCTTAACTTTTATACAAAATAACATAAATTTGTCAATTTTTATAAAGATTATAATATAATACTTACATCACTAATCTCAGCACTCTGGTCTTATCCAATATAAAAATAGAACATACCATAAACAGATGCGCCAGCAGCGTGCTGACGATCACACCGTTAGACGTAAGCAGGAATCCGGTATAGAATCCAAACCAGCAGACGAATCCGGAGTAACTTGCCATCAGGGTAAGCAGTGGCAATTCTTCCCAGAAGCCGTGAAGCGTGCTTAAAAAGTCATCCATTGTAAAATCAAAGTAGATAAACCGGCCAACAGCAAGTGTGATGAAGTACATCATCAGTGAATCGTAGTTATCATCATTGTAAATGAACTTGATATAAAGAAGTATCAGTATAATATAAAAGGAAGATACCAGTCGAATGGACGCCTTTTGGTTGGAATCTATTTCTTCCAATGGTACAAATACAATATCAAGCCATCCATTTAAGATAACGGAGAAGCAAAGGAAGAGTAACAGGATAATGTCCTGATACTTCTGCCAATAGATGGATACGCCAGGAATCCTCTCGTCGATGACATAGTAAAGAGACAGAAAGATCAGTACAGAGGTGCTGGCGAAGACCATTTCGAAGAAGCTTTCGATGATGCTTCTCTTGCGCTCCTGGTGATGGCGGTTGATACGACGGATTGCTTTGTGAGACAGGGAGTCATCCTGCAGTCGCTGGCGTGTTTTCAATTTGGCTACGCCAAGAACAATACCGATCACAACGGCCAGCCCGATCAGCGAGACGAGCAGGTAGATTCCGATGTATTCAAAGTTAAAGTAGTGTGTAACATAAGTTCTCATTAAAATGCCTTCTTTCAAAATCCTTAGTAGATGGTAAATATTTCTAACCACCTTAATTTTAATTATAGCACGGTGATGCAAGGGATAATCAGGTTTATGGTTAGCGTATACTTATAAGATTTATAAAATAGTGGACAAAATTGCACCTAGTCAAACAAAATAAACTATGTTAGACTATCAATAGATTGATAAAAAGATAACAAGCATGGTATCTGTCAGAATGGATTGCCAGTCGTATGTAGTGCGAATAGTAATCGAGACAGTTTACCAGGGAGTGGAAAAAGGACAGGATGAGAAGAATGAAAGCAATTGTATTCGACGTAGACGACACATTATATGATTTATCAACTCCATTTAAGCAAACATGCAGGGAGATTTTCCCGGAAGATACAGATTTAGATCTGGAAGGTGCGTTTCTCGCAAGTAGAAGATACAGTGATTCCGTGTATGCACGGTGCTTGAGTGGTGAGATGTCAATGGAAGAGATGTATATCTATCGGTTTAAGAATGCATTTCTTGATTACGGGAAGAAGATCAATGCGCTGAAAGCTCTGGAGTTCCAGGCGGTTTATGAAGAAAAGCAGCAGGAGATCAGGATGACGGATGCAATGAAAGATTTGCTGCAGAGTCTGAAAGAAAAGGTGACTCTTGGAATTATTACGAATGGATCGGCGCAGCACCAGTGGGATAAGGTGAATGCACTTGGAGTGACGGAGTGGATCCCGGTAGGCCATATATTTATATCAGGGGCGCTCGGCGTAGCAAAGCCGGATAAAAAGATTTTCAGCAGGGCAGCAGACAGATTGGGGATTCTGCCGGAAGAGATCTGCTATGTAGGTGATTCTTTTGAAAATGATATCGCAGGGGCGAAAGCTGCGGGATGGAATGCAATCTGGTATAATCATCGCGGACATCAGGCAGCAGGTGATGTAAAGCCGGATGCAGTGGTAAGAAGTGAGGCAGAATTGATTGCATGTCTGGAGAAGATCAGCACAAAGGAGTGAGCGGAATATGCAGAAGGAAGCCCAAATAATCAAGGTGATGGCTGCTCCGGAAGTTGGATGGTAAAAGAAAACCTTTTAAAAAAAGAAAAATAACAGCTGCAAGAGAAATATTTTTCAATTACAGCTGTTATTTTCTTCTTATTCGTTATTCTTCTACTTTTTCACTTTTATCTTTCGGCAGAATCAGACTGAGCAGCGTGATACTACGAACACACCTGCAACAGCATTTCCGTTGAAGATATCTCCCACAGCCTGTGGGAAAGCGCTGAAGAAGTTCGCATCTGTTTGTGTAAGACCAACGCCGACGCAGAAAGCGAGAGATACAATGATCATTGTGCGGTCATTGAACTCGCAGTCTTTGAGCATCTTGATTCCTTCGTACAGGATTGAACCAAACATCATAACGGTACATCCACCAAGTACGGACTGCGGCAGGGAGTTAAAGAAAGCTCCAAGCGGCGGGAACAGAGATGCCAGGATCAGGATCAAAGCTCCCATAAGGATCGTGAATCGATTGATTACGCCAGTCATAGTTACAAGTCCGACATTCTGGCTGAAGGAAGTCAGTGGAAGACATCCGAAACATCCGGAAATTGTACTGGAGAATCCGTCAACTGCAAGAGATCCCTGCAGCTCTTCAATCTTAATGTCACGGTCTAAAGATCCTTTACATACTGCTGTTGTAGCTCCGGTTGTCTCAGCAGCAGAAACCAGGAAGACAATCGCAATTGTAAAGAATGCTCCAAGGTCAAATACCGGTGTATGACCAGTGAAGAAGACAAGTCTTGGAAGGCTGAAAAATCCGATTTCACTGATTGTTTTGCTGATTCCGGAGAAATCGATCATTGGAGCAATACCAGCAACAGTAAAGATTGCGGAAAGGATATAACCGAAGATTAATCCAACAAGGATGTTCAGGTTTTTGTATACACCATGCAGTAAATATCTTGAAACCAGACAGACGATCAGTGTCACAAGACCTACAAGAAGGTGATACCAGGCTCCGAATGACTCAGAACCACTTCCACCGCCCCAGGAATTCATTCCAACCGGGAGAAGAGAAAGTCCAATCGCGATAACAACACAGCTGGATACAACCGGTGTTAAATATTTCTTCCAATACTGGGCACTTAAACCAACAACTCCCTCGAAGATACCACCAAGGATAATGGCACCGACCATACCTTCATATCCGAGATCCGGATTTGTACAGATCATCAGAAGACTTCCAAGGAAAGTGAAGCTGACACCCATAACGATCGGCAGTTTAGAACCAATCTTCCATATTGGATAGAGCTGTAAACAAGTACCGATTCCGGCTACGAACATGGCACACTGAAGAAGTCGAGTGATTTCAACAGCGGTCAGATGATCACCGGTGCCTCTGACAAGAGCGGCACTGCAGACGATTAATACAGGAGCAAGGTTGGCTACGAACATGGCCAGTACATGCTGTAAGCCGAAAGGAATCGCTTTTCCGAGTGGTACGCGGCCGTTCAGGAGATAGATATTTTCTTCGCTGACGGTTGTGATATTTCGTTCTTTATCTTTCATATTTACATACCCGTTCTTTCTAGATATTTCATATAATGGTTTCTGTATCTGTTATACAGATTCCCAAACAAAAACCATTATATACTGGTTTGCAGATTGTTGTAAATAAAGATCTGCAAACCTTTTATGTGATTGTAGTTACAACGTTACAATTGAGTGCTGCTTCTGTTACTGGGCACAAAAGCTGTCCCCAGGCAGTGTAGAACAGCAACCCAATTTACTTTTAGACAGCGTCTGCTTCTTCATTTTTTCCGAGTCTGCGAAGCATTGTCTTCTTGACTGCACGGAAAATGTTTTCATAACCTGTACAGCGGCACAGATGACCGGACATCATTTTACGGATCTCATCATCTGAGAATTCTTTGCCGGCATTTAAAAGTTCAGTTGCACTCATGATGAATCCAGGTGTACAGAAGCCACACTGAACAGCTGCTTCTTCAATAAATGCCTGCTGAATATCGGATAACTCACCATTTGGTCCGGCGAGACCTTCAAGAGTAAGGATTTCTTTTCCCTCAGCCCATACACCGAGATAGATACAGGAGTTGAAGCATTCCCCATCAATGATTACATTGCATGCTCCACATTCTCCGACTTCACAGCCTTTCTTTACGCTGGTCAGACGGAAGTCATCTCTTAAAACATCTGTAAGTGATGCACGGACATCGATCATTTTCTCGACTTTCTTACCGTTGATCGTGCAGGTAAGTAATTTGTACTGTTTATTCATCGATCACACCTCCTGCCAATCTGATAGATTCTGTCAGTGCACGCTCTGCAAGAACAGTAGCGATGTGCTGACGGAATGCTTTGGATGCTCTCCAGCTGTCACGTGGATTGATATCTTCCAGAACAGCCTGACCAAATTCATGAACAACAGCTTTTGTAAGCGGTTTGCCCTTTGCTTTTGCCTCAGCAGAAGGCGCACGCATGGGAACAGGTCCTGCAACTCCGTAAGCAATTCTGACATCCTCGATCGTCTTCTTATCCTCAGAGAGTTTTACATTGACAGAACATCCTGTTGTTGCGATATCCATTGCATTACGCATTGCGTATTTAATGTAATGTCCGTGGTAGCCTTCGTATGCTTCCTTCGGAATGATGATCGCTGTCTGAATCTCTGCCGGTTTCAGATCAACGACTCCTGCTTTAATATAGAAGTCATGGATCGGGATTCTGCGAACTCCGTCCGGTCCTGTGATCTCAACAATTGCATCCCATGCATGAAGTGTTGAAGCGGAATCAGCGGATGTAACACCATTACATGTGTTTCCACCGATCGTTCCGATGTTACGGATCTGTGGTCCACCAACCATATCAACAGCTTCCCCAAGTACGTTGATATGCTTCTGGATGATCGGATCCTTTGTAATATGAGAGAAGCTGGTCAGAGAGCCAATGCGGATCGCACCGTCTTCTTCATAAGATATGCCTCTCATTTCATCAATTTTATAAATGCTTACAAGTTCCTTTCCTGCGCGGCGTCCTTCACGCATCTGTACAAGAACGTCACTTCCGCCGGCAATGATCTGTGCTTCCGGATGTTCCTGTAAAAGCTGTATAGCATGAGCTACGCTTTCAGCTTCATAAAGTGCTTTAAGATCATACATTTGCTTCTCCTCCTTCCTCAAACATATGTTGTTCCTTCATACTGCGGAACAGATGGTGTGGATTCACCGGTGCATCATTTACATAGACACCTGTTGCCTGATAAACTGCGTTACGGATTGCAGGTGCAATGGAACATGTCGGTGGCTCACCAAGAGATTTTGTTCCGAATGCACTTGTAGGCTCCGCATTTTCTACGAAATAAGCGCGTAGTCTCGGGTGATCCATAAATGTGGATAACTTGTAATCGAGCAAGTTATTATTTAATGCTCTTCCGGTCTTCGGATCAAAGAGCAGGTTTTCAGAAAGTCCGAATCCGATTCCCATACTCATACCACCGTGTACCTGAGCTTCAGCAAGTGCCGGGTTGATAAGAGTTCCGGCGTCATGTACATTGACGATATCAAGCAGTTTTACCTTACACATCGGGATGTCAACTTCAACTTCTGCAAATGTACATCCGAAGGAGTAAGCATTGGACTTAATCTGTGCTGTACTTTCAGCTGACAGATGCTCACTGTGTGAAAGGCTGTAAAGTGCTTCTGTTGAAAGATCTCCAAGAGACATCAGAACACGGTTATCTGTGATACGAACAATCTGTCCGTCAATGATATCCAGGTTATATTCAGGCATTCTTGTCAGTTCATGCGCATATTTCAAAATGCGTTCTTTCAGAAGCAGTGCTGTCTGGCGAATTGAGAATCCGGCTGTATAAGTCTGACGGGATGCATAAGCACCTGTTCCGAATGGTGTGACGTCTGTATCCTGACAGGAAACAACGTGTACAGCTTCAAGCGGAACGCCAAGAATATCTGCAGTCATCTGTGAATATGCAGTATCAGCACCCTGTCCGATCTCTGTCTCACCGAGCTGAACCTGAAGAGAACCATCCTGATTCAATACCATGCGGCAGGAAGATGTCTCAAGTGAGATTGGCCATACAGCTGTGTTGTACCAGAAGACTGCCATACCGATACCTCTGCGGATATCTCCTGTCTGGTTCTGGTATTCTTTGTATTTACGAAGGTAATCAGTAACTTCGATTCCTTTGTCGAGGCACTGGTTGAATGTGTCGCTGTATAATTCATTTTTAGAAAATGCATCCTTGAATCCGACCGGCATCAGGTTTTTGCGGCGGAACTCAAGCGGATCTATGTTAAGTTTTGCACAAATGTCTTCTGTATGACATTCTACAGCCCACATTGCCTGTGGAATTCCGTAACCACGCATCGCACCGGCAACGGATTTGTTCGTGAATATTGTATAAGCATCAGCCTCTACGTTATCACAAGGATAAAGCTGCGGGAACGCGCCGACACCTTTGGCACAGATACTGTGACCGTGAGATGCGTAAGCACCCTGATCAGAAAATGCTTCCAGTTTTCTTGCAGCAAATGTTCCATCCGGGCGAACCCATGAAATGATGTGGCTCTTGATCGCATGACGTACACGAGTAGAAACAAAGGTCTCTTCTCTTGGTACATCAAGTTTAATAAGATGTCCGTGAAGCTGCATGGACAGCCATGCACAAAGTGGTTCATACAAAACATCCTGTTTATTTCCGAAACCACCGCCGATGTAAGGCTTGATGACACGGATCTTACCCCATTCAACTCCAAGTGCCTGACCGACAACTCGACGCACGATATGAGGAATCTGAGTAGAACTTACAACCTTGATGCGGTCTCCTTCCATCTCAGCGTAGCAGATGAAGTTCTCAATATGACAGTGCTGAACAGTTGGTGTGCTGTACCAGCCTTCTACTTTGATCAGTCCCGGTTCTTTGATGGCTTCTTCATAATTTCCTTTACTGATTGTTGTATGCTTGAGAATATTGTTCGGATATTTTTCATGAAGCTGAGGAGCATCCTCTTTCATAGCATCCAGAACATCCAGAACAAATGGATATTCTTCATATTCTACTTTGATCGCACGAAGTGCCTGTGCAGCGGAAACCTCATCCTCTGCTACAACCGCAGCGATATCATCCCCATAAAATCTGACGCGGTCTGTAAGTACAAGACGATCGGCAACATCCTGATGTGATTCATCTGTGGACCATGGATGTCCGGCAGTTGGGAAATAATGCTTCTCCTTTAAATCAAAACAGGTAAATACTTTTACAACTCCAGGTATCTTCTCAGCTTCAGATGTGTCAATAGAAAGAACACGTCCGTTGGCAATTGTAGAGTGTAAAATACGTGCAATATAGGCACTCTTATCACAGAGATCATCTGTATATCTTGTACGTCCAATTACTTTATCGTAGGCATCTACACGAGTAACCTTTTTTCCCACATACATGTTATCCCCTCCTTAAACATAAGTTTGGATCAACCGTTTACATAAAAATCAATATCCTGTTTCATCTGAAGATATTGGGCCTTGGTGATCACGATCTTTCCTTTATTCAGCGTCAGAAGATTCATCTCTTCCAGCTTTCTGATGTTTCTGTCCAGAGTTTTAATAGAAATCCCCACTTCTTCGGAAATGCGCGCTCGTGTCTGGTTGAGTACCAGAATCTCCGGTGCCGGGATCTTTTGTTCATATTTACGGACTAGATGAACCGTACAGTTTCTGAAAAGCCGGTTCATATATTCCTGCTTTTTAAGTGGTAAGCTATTAAATAAATCCACGAATCTTCCTCCTCCTTTTTATTAATTATAGAGAGAAAAGGTGATACATTAAAAGGCCATGTGACATTTTTTCTCCGCTTTTTTGAATTATGGCGTTTTGGACAAAAAATGACTATAAATTAATAATATTATAATGTTTGTTTGGTGAAAATGACAGTTAAAATTGAGGAAATGTTGATTTGTAGAAAAAAATTAAATTTGTGCTTGCATATCTCTGACATGTATGATAAGATATAACTCGTGTCAGAGATAACACAAGACACGCGGGTGTAGTTCAATGGTAGAATTCCAGCCTTCCAAGCTGGCCGCG
>ERZ780226.2972-NODE-2972-length-10949-cov-2.291628_pt1 | contig 10949 bp, 7 predicted proteins | sample MGYA00511165_ERZ780226 | MGnify/ENA primary metagenome ERZ780226 (study PRJEB29588, sample SAMEA2152373) | human gut metagenome | biome: human gut; feature: human-associated habitat; material: faeces | place: Denmark | collected 2008/2010 ...
TGCGCCATCCAATAGCTCGATATCGTCCATCAGGTTGCTGTGGTTGTCTTCGCCGATAAGGTCGTCAAGTGCTGAATCGCCCAGCTCGGCTTCAATTTCCTGAACCTTCTTCGATGAATTGCCGCGCCCTTCGCCGTCAAAAGCGATAACGTGGCGTGTGCGACGGTCGAACACGCCACGGAAGTTGCGACCGCAGCCGATGGGCCAGTTCATGGGGTATGTTCCGATTCCCAGCACCGTTTCGATTTCTTCCATAAATGCCGCGTCAGCCGCTTTTCCGGCTATCGCGTCACCTGCTTTTTTTACTATATCGGGTTCTTTTCTGTCCAACGCTATTTTTACGAGAACTTTTGTCGTAAAATATGTTCCCGCCACTGTTGCCGCGCCTGCCGCAAGGAACGCGCCTGTTGTCAGAAGCGCATTTTTAACGCTCTTTTTCATGTGTTCAGCCCTTCCTGTTCTTCCGCTCGAAGGTCGCAGATGTCTGACGCTGCCTCGCCGTTTATATATTTTTTCTGATTTTCCTTCATCTTGCGAATGAAATCCTCATCTTTCAGGGCTTCAAGCGCCTTTTGCAGTTTTTCTTCGTCTCCGCCGACCGCAATGCTCATTCCATGCTCTTCAAAGAATTTCATATTTTTGTTTTCGCAACCCGGAATGGGGGAAATATGAATAAGAGGGGTTTGCGATACCGCAGATTCGGTAGATGACAATCCGCCCGGCTTTGAAAGATACGCTTCGCTTGCTCTCATGTAAAGGGATATTTTGTTTGTGCTCGCGATAATAAAAATCCTTTTATCGTTTTCGTATCTTTCCGAAAGCTTTTTTTTGAGACTGTCGTTGTTCCCGCAGATAACCGTTAGATCGTATTCGGGATTTTCTTTGAGATACCTGTCGAGAACAGCAAGTGATTTTTCGAGCATTCCGCCGCCGATACTTCCTCCCGAAAGCAACAGGTGTTTTTTCGTAGGGTCAAGCCCTATCGCTTTTGCCGCATCAGGTTTTGATATATCCTCGTTGAAAACGGCGCTGACGGGAATCCCCGCCGCAAACAGTTTCTTTTCGTCTATTCCGCGTCTGACAAAATCTCCGTTCAACTCCTCGGATGGTGTTACGAACCAATCGCAGGAAAGTTCTTCCGTGAACGGAATGCAAACATAATCCGTTGCAACAAATACCGTCGGGGGAACGGGGAATCCCTTTTTCTTCATATTTGTCAGTATTTCCCCCGGGTAGAGATGCGTTGTCAGGATAACGTCAAAATGATTGTTCTCCAAAAATTCTTTCATTTTGTCGAACATCAGTTTGTTTACGGCATAAACGGGGGATTTTATCGGAAGTCTCCGATAGCCGTTGCCTATGCCGTATATCGCACCGAAGAGACGAGGCGTTTTCTGTGCAATTTTTATATAGCCGTTCGCCACTTTTTTGTCAAGGTCGTTGCCCGCAAGGCGGTAAGGGTCGAGCATAACGGCATTATGCCCGCGCCGTGTCATTTCTTCTTTTATTGCGCGAGCCGCGGCATTGTGTCCGCCGCCTGTGCTGCAAGACAGTATCAGCGCATCCATATCGGCTTTACCTCTAACGGCGGTTTCTTTTCCTTGCTTGTCAGAAGTCGGATAACGACCGCAGCAAGAATTATCGAGAAGCCCGCGCAAACGATGATGTTTCCGTCAAGAAAAATGATTGCAAGTTCCGTGCAGATATACGTCACAAGCGTTCTGTGAAAATGCGATTTTATGCAGATTATGACCGAAAAGAAAACGAATATCGCCGCAAACGCGATGAGAGGAACAAATTTCGGCAATATCCCGAAAAGGCATCCGAATGTGGTCGCAATACCTTTCCCGCCTTTGAATTTGTTGAAAACAGGGAAGATATGCCCGATGACGGGAGCCGCGATAACGAGTGCCAAAAGCGCCGTCATGTTGCCCCTTGTATAAAAGAAAACAGGCAGAAATCCTTTCAGTATATCGCAGATGAGAGTTAATGTTCCGCAAAGGAAACCGCCGTTCTTGAACGCGTTTGTCGTTCCCGGATTGCCGTCCGCAGTGTTTTGGGTCACATCGGTCTTTTTCAACCATGAGCAGAATACTTTTGCAAACAAAACGCTTCCGAGACCGTAACCAAGCAGGATATACGAAATGTCCCTTATCATATTCAGCGCTCCTTCTTTTCCTTTATCTTTTTCATAACGTCACGAAGAGACCGCAATGTTTCGTTGCTTTGCGGCTTCTTGAATTTCAGCGAAGGGAACGCGGAAATAAGTCTGCGTTGTTGCAGGGTAAATTTCTTTTTTATCTCCGTTCTGCGACCGCGAAGTTTTGCGGCCGCTTCCGAATCGTGTATCTTTTCTTCCAGCGCCTTTTTCTGCTGTTCCACAAGCTCGGAAACTTCCTCTATCTTCTCGCGGCATCCCGCCATGCCCTTGACCGTGAACACAAGGTCCGTAACTATTCCGCAGAAAAGAACAGCGGAAACGATATGTCTTGCAAGAGGTGAAAGCATATCAGTGAGTTTTGTTACAAGCGGGTGTATCCACAAAACAAGAACCGTTGAAAACGCGCCGAAAACCACAGCTCCTATCAGGCAAACACGACCGTTAATGTTGAATTTGCGCTTTGAATAATCCCACCAGCGCGCATGAAAGAGTTTTTCCATTACAAACGAAGTCAGGTATTCAAGACTGCACGTCAAAAGAGCACCCGCAAAAAACAGCAAAAACGGGTTTGTCAATTTGCCGAGAACAAGAATAACAAGCACGGCCCCGCTGCCGTATATCGGGCAGTAAGGCCCGTTCAAAAATCCTCTGTTTATAAATTTTTTCTGCGCAACGGAGCAGAGTATGCTTTCATAAATCCAGCCTACAACGCTGTATATCATAAACCAAAGAAACAGCGTCTCAGCCTTTTCAATAGCCCCCATTTTTTTCTCCCCTGTTTTTATCTTTCTTTCTCTTTCGAACAAAGAAAAACCATCTTCTTTATTCGAGAACATTGTATCATAAAAAAACAAAAAATGCAATAGGTTCGGCTTAATCTTATTTTTCTCAGAAAATGCCTTTATATGAGGCATTATTCATGTTTTCCGTTGACTTTTCATTTTTCGTGTGATATACTTATATAATAAAAGAAAAAATTGTATGGGAGATTTTGATGTGAGCGAAATGTATCTCGGCGTAGATGTCGGAGAAGATCTTCTGACGGTCGCTTTGACGGAAAATTCCGAGCCTGTCGCAACTCTGACGGAACCGCTGTCCGAAACATCGTTTGAGCGCTTCTGCGATACGGCGATAGGTATTATTGCCGATCTTGCGCAGGAATACGAACCGAAAGCGATATGTCTGACCGGTATTCCGGGAAAGATAGTTTATCTGGCTGCTGACGGACGCTGCGTTTCGGATTTTCTTTCCGTTTCCGAAAAAACGGAATATATTCGCCGTGTCGAACAGCTATGCGGTTTAACGCTTCGCAAAGAAAACGGACTGCTTGCGCATTTTGCAAATGTCGATAAGGCACTTGTGCCCGCCGACGCATATACTTTTTCTACTGTTGCTTCATATCTGTCAGCCGCCCTCTGTGACAACAAACGACCCGTGTTCCATACGTCGGAAGCGTTTGATGTCGGATTTTATTCTGATGAGTTGAAAGATTTTGACAGTCGAGCCGTTGTTAAATGCAGCCTTGCCGATCTTCGCTATCCGGAAGTGACCGGTTCTTCGTCCGTTGTCGGATATTTCGGCAACATTCCCGTATCGGTCGCTCTCGGCAGAAATCAGGCTCGGTTTTTAGGTTCTGCCGACAGGGGAGGTGTGCTTGTCGAACTCCGCAAGAACGAGTTCGTTTCGTATTTTGCTTCAAAATCGGAAAAACAGCCTCTCGGCACTATCCGATTGCCGATGTCTGGCGGATATGACCTGTTTGTCAGACGTGATTCGGATGCGGTGAAAGCGTATGACGCTCTTCTCAGTTTTGTCGCCCGTGTTTCGGTAAGCGTTGGAGGTACCGAAAATGTTGCCCGAACCGTAGGGGACCTTGCTCTTTCGGCTCTGAATGAAACGTCTCTTCCGAAAATTCGGTTCGAGCAGGGCAGACTGAAACTTGCCGCCGATTTTGACGGATTTACTCCCGACCGACTTTGCGCCGCGTTTGTAAAGGAAACGGCGCGTCGTCTGTGCTTTGTTTTTAAAACTCCGACAAAGTTGATTCTTTCCGGCAAAAGCCGAATTGACTGTGAAGCGTTCAGACGTTCTCTTTCTCATGTTTTCGGCGTTGATATCAGTTCCTCCGACATGACTTTCGCCGCCGCGGTAGGCGCGGCAAGGTTTGCCGCGGAAGCCGTCGGAGGAATTTGAATAAAGTTAAAAATGCAATCGGGCTGTAAAAAACTTTCGTTTTTTACAGCCCGATCTGTTGTATAGGTTTTTATTATTTTAAAGTTTCAAGCATAAGCACTTTTGTAAGTCGGATTTCTCCGTCGGAAGTCTTTTCAACGGTGTATATCGTTGTTCTTGTTTCATCCTCCGAGGGGATGGGCTCGTTGTCTATCCAGTGAGGAATATGCCATGTTTCGGTAACTTCAACCTGTGCCGTAGTACCTTGGGTCGCAACCGCGCTTATGTTAAATCCTTTGCAACTTGCCGTGGCATCAAATCCGGGAAAACCGGGAAGCAGACAATAACCGCTTTGGGTATATCCGCTCATTATGTCGCCCGAGAGAGTGTAATTTCCCTTTCCGTAGATAAGGTCGATTTTCTCTTGGAGTTCGGATATCTTTACCGCATGAAAATATGTTATTGCGGAGTTTTCTTTAAGCCAATCCGCTTCCTCTGTTGTCAGCAACTCGCTTTTCGAAGTGTTCGGGTAATCCGAAAGGTCAACAACAGGAAGTGTTTCTGTACGGTCGCTGTTGTAAACAACATAGCAGTAATACAGGTATTCGGGGATTGTGTAATTTCCGGCAACGGTTTTTGTTGGGAAAAAATTTGCAGACCCTTCCATATTCCCGGAGTAGACGCGTATTTTTGCGTCTGCGATATGGAACTCTTCGTTAAGTTTGGTCACAAAATCTTTTGCTTCCTGTTCTGTTATCGGTTCTTCTCTTACCGAATCGATTTTTTTCGCAACGAAGTAGAAAATTCTCATTGCATCAACAATATCGATATCGTTATCGCCGTTTGTGTCGCAACGCAAAAGTTGTTCGTCCGTCAAAAGTTCTTTTTTCGCAACGTGATAGAATATCAGCATTGCGTCCACGATGTCTACTTCCCCGTTTCCGTCGGCATCACCGTAAACGATTTCGGGGGTATCTTTTGCGTAGTCTCCGAGAACGTATGTCGGGAAATATTCGGGATACGCAATATCCGCCCAATCTTCTATAACGTCTTTGCCGTAATCCGTCATGTGGCAGTTGTGGTAAATGTAATACTGAACTTCTTCGTATTTCGGTTTTGTTCCGTAGCTATTGTCTTCCCAATAAGAGAACCAGTTATCCATCAGGAGCATGCCCATTCCGAATTCGGTTCCGACTTTCGGAATGAGGAACGGCGGCAGATTGCTTTCTCCCTTAATCTCCATCTGAGTTGCTTTCCACGGGAGGAATATTTCAAGCGTGTAACCGTTTATGTTTGCGCGCATGTATGCGTTAAGGAGTTTGCTCTTATATTGATACTTTTCAACTATTGACGAGGAATCCGTCAGAGGTTCGGGGAGCGGAAAGTTCGGATCGAACTTGTAGTTGACTGTGGATTTTACCTGTGTGCCTATCGCGTTTGCAATCGTTCCGCCGGCACCGGATTCACCGTTTACGGTTCCGCCGTCAAGACCCCAGTAGTAGTATTCTCTCCAAGACGGAACGGGAACGCCTATTTCGCCGTTGCCCGAGGCCAATCCTGCATATGCGGTGAACGCAAATTCGGAAAGCCCAAGCATTCTTGAAGATTTGTAGTTAAGGGGATCAAGCAATACCCAAAAACTGTCCGAAAGTTCAAACTCCGGGGTAGCCTTTGCATATTCGTAAGCGTTCGGATTTTCAAGCCATTCGCTTTGAATAATGGTTTGGTTGTTTACGCCCCATGCTCTGGAACAGTCCGTTACGTCCGCGAAAATGTAAATTCCGCCTGCCGTGTCCGAAATAACCTGACTCAAACGTGTGATGTCTGTTCCGTCAGGAACATTTGAGTACCATACAGCGGAAATATCAGCGCTTGCGGGCGTGAATTTCGGCGTGGGCTTTCCCGTGTCGAAATCTTCTTCCTCGGATACGACCATACCCGCAGTGTCGATGTTGAGCGTTTCGCGGAATCCTTTGTCGTAAATGTCGTCACGCTTTCCGTCAAGAGTCGGAGCCTTTTCCGCTCTCGGAAGAACGCGTTTATCTGCTACTTCCGCATTTGTTCCCATCGCAAAGCCCGCGACAAGGGACGCCGTCAGGCAAAGTGCGATAATGACCGAAATGATTCTTTTCATTCTCTTTCACCTCATGGAATCATATGATTTTGCCGCAACCGTTTCAAACTCTCAAATTCGGAAAGATTGCGAACCGTTTACAAACTTATTCTATCATATAATTTCAGTTGTGTCAACGATTTTCGGTTGGTCTTTATTCCCAAAATTTCAGACAAAATTTGTATCATTTGGCGGAATAGTTCTTTTTTGTTAAATCGAAATGGTTTTGATTGACTGCTTTTGTCAAATGTGTTATTATTTTACTGATAAAATATTGAAAATCGGGGTGCGGCAAATGCGTGAGGTTTCCGTCAGAACAGAGTATACGCAGGAGAATATGCTGAAATTTTTCAAGTTCAATCTTTTCTCCCGAAACAAGGCTGTTGTAATTGGTTTTATCGTTCTTTACGCCGCGTTGTTTGTATTCAATATTTATAATGTTGTTGCAAAATTGACGAACGGAATAAAACTTGGAATGAACGACTATATCGCGATAGTTATAGTGATTTTCTGTTCTTATTGGATATATTCCCGCTTTTTCATAATGCCGAAAAAACTTGCTCGGAAAAACGATACGGGCAAAACGCTTGTCTCCGACGTTACCGTGTCCGATGACGGACTTTCAATAAGTATTTCCGACGCCGACGGCTCGGACAGTCAAACGCTTTCTTATTCCGATATATTCAAAATATATGAGACAGACGGTTTCTTTTATGTTTTCAGAACAAAGGCCTATGCGTATATTCTTGATAAAAACGGTTGTACAAGTGGAAATTCGGAGGGACTTCGCGCCTTGTTTTCCGCTCATTGCACAAAAAAACAGTATAAAAACGGGACGTTTACCGCTTCCGTACAAACTGAGGAGAAATAAAAATGGATAAGAGATTTGAGGGCAAAACGCCCGAACAGATTCTTGAAATGCTGACGCTTGAACAGAAATGCGGACAGCTTGTATCGACAGGCATCGGCTGCTGGGAAGAGTGCGAGACCGCCATGGAACATCATGTCGGCAATCTATCTGTCATTTACGGGCATGATGCGGAGGCTCTTGCGCGCTTTAAAGCCGATATGGAAAGACTTCAACGCGAAGCCGACATTCCGTTCTTCATCGGCGTTGATATGGAAACGGGCGTAGGTCAGACCGTTCACGACCGCTCCATAGCCACCGAATTTGCGGAACAGATGGCGATAGGCGCGATAGCGGATCTCAAAGACGCCGAACGTCTCGCGTATGAAGAAGGAAGAGTTGTTTCGCAGCAGGCTTCCTACCTCGGCTGGAACATATGTTTCGGTCCGGTTGTTGACGTTAATATAAACCCCGAAAACCCGATAACAAATATCCGCTCTTTCGGAGAAGACCCCGATATAGTGGCAACTCTTGCCGCGGCATATATAAAAGGACTTCAATCGGACGGCAGACTTATCGGCACCGCAAAGCATTTTCCCGGAGCCGGAATGCAGTTCTCCGACTCACATTTTGCGCTTGAAAAAACAAGAACGACAAAAGAGGAAATGGAAAATATCCATTTGAAGCCGTTCAAAAAGGCGATAGAAGCGGGCGTCGGCGGTCTTATGTGCAACCATGCCATATATGATATGTACGACGCGGAAAACGTTGCTACGCTTTCAAAGGCTGTCATGACCGATCTTCTTCGCGGTGAACTCGGCTTTGAGGGCGTTATGTATACCGACGCTATGGGTATGGCGGGTATGACCGAATCCGAAAAGAACTGCGGCAATCCGCACATGGGTACTATCCGTGCCATTACAGCGGGCTGTGATGTTATCCTCGGTCCCAATGACGCATGGAACGCCCCCGCAGGACTTGCACAGGCAGTTCGTGACGGTATACTTGACGAAGAGATTGTAAACAAAGCGTGCCTTCGCGTTCTGAAACAGAAATACGCGCTCGGACTTTTCTCGTCGGAAAAACGCGAAGATGTTCCGAAACGTGACGGCTGGTCCGTTGCCCGTGAGATAGCCAAGAAATCCGTGACGCTTATCCGTGACAGAAAAAATGCCATTCCCACTGATTTCGATGGCAAAAAGGTTATGGTAATGGAGCCTACACACCCCGCAAACAGACTTAGTTTCGGACTTTATTCCAATATGACGCTTATCAAGGAAACACTTGCGAAATATGTTCCGCAGGCGCAGCTCGCGCTGTTTGCTCCCGATGCGACCGATGAGCAGATAGCGGAACTCGCAAAACAGGCAAAAGATGCGGATATAGTTGTTTTCGGTACATCTTTCCGCTCCCGTTCGGGACAGGTCGGACTTATGACCGAACGCCAGCTTGAAGCGCTGAAAGCCGTTCATTCCGCAAACCCGAATATGATCGCTGTCGTTTCAAACCCCTATGTTGCGTCGCAGCTGCCGTTTGTGGATGAAATAGTTTGCTGCTACTCAACATCTTCCGTTGCGGTCGAAGCGGCTGTCGATGTAATAATAGGCAAGGAAAAGGCTCTCGGCGTTCTTCGTGAGACCATTCCCGAAGAGATGCACAACGAGGTCGAGATAGTTTTCCACGGATAATTTACAAACGACCTATTGACAAATCGCGATTTTAGTGATAGAATACACATATACAATGATAGAGGCGCATTTTGCAAACAGTAACCGTTTTCGGATAAGGCTCTCGCAGGGCTGAGGCGGCGAAAGGTGCGAATGCCGAGGACGGTTGCGGCGAAAGACCGATCCGGCAGTGTGAAATAAGATTTGCATTGCTGTCGCAGTTTTGCGGAGAGCTATCTGTTTGATAACCTGTTTCCTTTGATCTTTTAAAGGTCATCGGTCATTCGGATTTTTTCGGGCAGCGGCTTTCAGGCTTCTGCCCGTTATCTTTTTCGCGACGTCCCGATTTAAAAGTTCTGTAATACGGAGGATATCGTTATGAAAAACACAGTATTTACCGGAGCGGCGACCGCTGTTGTAACGCCGCTGAACAAAAACGGCGTTGATTATGAAGCGTTTGAACGGCTTATCGAATGGCAGATTTCCGAGGGAATAGACGCTATCGTGGTCGCGGGCACAACGGGTGAGGGCTCGACTCTTACGGACGAGGAACACAGACAGGTTTTGAAATTCGCGGTTGACAAAATCGCGGGCAGAGTTCCCGTTATCGCGGGCACGGGTTCAAACGACACCTCTTATGCCATTGACCTGACAAAATATGCCTGCTCGATAGGCGCGGACGCAATGCTTGTAGTTACGCCCTATTATAATAAAGCCACGCAAAACGGACTGATAAAAACGTTTACGGCAATAGCCGACGCTTCGACAAAACCCGTAATTCTTTACAATGTTCCGTCGAGAACAGGCTGCAATATTCTGCCGAAGACCTGCGCCGTTCTTGCCGAACACCCGAACATCGTCGCGATTAAAGAGGCAAGCGGCAATATTTCGCAGATAGCGGAGACTGCGGCTCTCGTAAAAGGAAAAATGGATATTTATTCCGGTAATGACGATCAGATAGTCCCGATACTTTCACTCGGCGGCAAAGGAGTTATTTCCGTTCTTTCCAATGTGTTCCCCCGCGAAACGTCGGAAATGTGCAAAGCGTTTTTCAGAGGAGAGACCGAAAAAAGCCGCGATATGCAGCTTGATATGCTTGACCTGATAAACGCGCTGTTCTGCGAAGTTAACCCGATACCCGTAAAAGCGGCAATGGCGGCAATGGGCTACGGCGAAAACTTTTTAAGACTTCCTCTTACTCCGATGGAGCCCGAACACGAGGCAAATCTTCTCGCAATAATGCGCAAACACGGTTTGAATGTGTAAAAGCAAAAGAAACGGAGCATAAACGAATATGAAAATATTACTGAACGGTATTTGCGGAAGAATGGGCAAAGAAGTCGAAAAACTTGCGCTGACCGGTTATCGCGGCGCAGAACTTGTCGGCGGCGTTGACCCGAACGGAGAAACTGCAAGCGTTCCCGTTTTTGCGGGTTTTGACAGCGTAAATGTTGATTTTGACTGCATCGTGGACTTCTCTTTCCACGCGTCCGCGCCTGCGCTCTGCGAATACGCGAAAAAGGTCGGTAAGCCCGTTATTATCGCAACGACGGGGCACACCGACGAAGAAAAGAAAATTATAGAAGAAACCTCAAAGACCGTTCCCGTATTTTGGTCCGCGAATATGTCTCTCGGCATAGCGCTTCTTGCCGAACTTGCAAAAACCGCGGCAAAAACGTTCCCCGAAGCGGATATAGAAATAATCGAAAAGCACCACAACAGAAAGCTTGACGCTCCGAGCGGAACCGCTCTGTTGCTTGCGAATGCGATTAAAAAAGTCCGCGAAAAGGCGTTTTTCGTCCTCGGCAGAAGCGGGCAGGGCAAGAGACAGGAAGATGAAATAGGCATTCACGCCGTTCGCGTAGGCAACATCGTCGGCGAACATGAAATAATCATCGGCACGGACACACAGACCATAACCCTCAAACATGAAGCGTCGAGCCGTTCTCTTTTTGCGGAAGGTGCGGTCGCCGCCGCAGAATTTATGAT
>ERZ780226.2985-NODE-2985-length-10922-cov-2.598785_pt1 | contig 10922 bp, 8 predicted proteins | sample MGYA00511165_ERZ780226 | MGnify/ENA primary metagenome ERZ780226 (study PRJEB29588, sample SAMEA2152373) | human gut metagenome | biome: human gut; feature: human-associated habitat; material: faeces | place: Denmark | collected 2008/2010 ...
TTTGTCATCGGCTACCGCCACCGCCGCCATCGCCCGTACCAAGGACTTGAAGAATTGGGAGCGCCTGCCCGACCTGAAGACGCGCAGCCAACAGCGCAACGTGGTGCTGCATCCCGAATTCGTAAACGGCAAGTACGCCCTATACACCCGTCCGCAAGACGGATTCATCGATGCGGGAAGCGGAGGCGGAATCGGCTGGGGGGGCGTGGGTGGATGACAGGACGCAAGCGGAAGTAACCGAGGAAACCATCATCGACCAACGCCATTACCACACCATCAAGGAGGTGAAGAACGGCGAAGGACCTCATCCCATCAAGACTCCCCAAGGCTGGCTGCATCTGGCACACGGCGTGCGCGGTTGCGCCGCAGGTTTGCGCTATGTGTTGTATATGTACATGACCGCCTTGGATGATCCTACCCGCGTGATAGCCTCGCCCGCAGGCGCTTTCATGGTACCCGAAGGCGAGGAACGCGTGGGCGATGTATCCAACGTGCTGTTCACCAACGGATGGATTGCGGACGAGGATGGAAAAGTGTTCATCTATTATGCTTCCAGCGATACCCGTATGCATGTGGCGACTTCTACCGTGGAGCGGCTGGTGGACTATTGCATGAACACGCCCCGAGACGGATTCTGTTCATCGGCTTCGGTAGAGACCTTGAAAAAACAGATAGAAAAGAACCTTCGGCTGATGCGGGAATGAAAAACGCCCGACAAGCACCGCCGACAATCGTCGATAGTGCTTTTTCCGAAGAAAAAGCACCGTTGACTGCAATCGACAGCACTTTTTCTTCGGAAGAAGCACTATCGACTCCGATAATCATCCATAAAAATCGAATTACCATGATAATGCTCAAAGAAAAGATAGGTTACGGACTGGGAGACATGGCCTCGTCCATGTTCTGGAAGCTCTTCGGTTCCTATCTCATGATATTTTATACCGACGTGTTCGGTATGCCTGCCGCCGCGGTAGGCACCATGTTCCTGGTCACCCGGGTATGGGATTCCGCCTTCGACCCCGTAGTCGGCATCTTGGCAGACCGGACCCATTCGCGCCGGGGCAAGTTCCGTCCCTACCTGCTGTTTCTTGCCGTGCCGTTCGCGCTCATCGGCATCCTTACGTTCACCACTCCGCAGTGGAGCCTGACCGCCAAAATCATCTATGCCTATGCCACTTACTCGCTGATGATGATGGTCTATTCTGCCATCAATGTGCCCTACGCCTCCCTGCTGGGAGTCATCAGCGCCGATCCGCACGACCGCAACCTGCTGGCCGTCTATCGCATGCTGTTCGCCTACCTGGGCAGCTTCATCGCCCTGTTGCTCTTCATGCCCATGGTGAATGTGTTCAGCCGGGGGCATAGCGAACAATACGGCTGGATGATGGCGGTGGTGGTGATAGCCGTGGCGTGCGCCGCTTTGTTTTATGGCTGTTTCGCCCTGACCCGCGAACGGGTGAAACCGATAAAGGAGGTGCAAAACCCGTTAAAAGAAGACTTGAAGGACTTGTTTCACAACCGCCCTTGGTGGATATTGCTGGGCGCGGGCATTGCCGCCCTGGTGTTCAACTCCATCCGCGACGGTGCCACGGTGTACTATTTCAAATACTTCATCGTCGAAGAGAACCATGAAACGGTTTCCCTGTTCGGACTGTCCTTTGTGCTGAGCGGACTTTATCTGGCCGTCGGGCAAGCCGCCAATATCATCGGCGTGATGCTTGCCGCCCCGGTGAGCAACCGCATCGGAAAGAAAAAGACCTACATGTGGTCCATGATATGCGCCACGCTGCTCAGCATCGTGTTCTACTGGCTCGACCGCGACGACATCGCACTGATATTCACCTTCCAGGTGCTGATCAGCATTTGTGCGGGCAGCATTTTCCCGTTGCTTTGGAGCATGTATGCCGATTGTGCGGACTACTCGGAACTGAAGACAGGCAACCGCGCCACGGGGCTTATCTTTTCGTCCTCGTCCATGAGCCAGAAGTTCGGTTGGGCCATCGGAAGCGCCGTTACGGGCTGGCTGCTTGCCTATTTCGGTTTCCGGGCCAATGCCGTGCAAAACGAGCAGGCCATTCAAGGCATTAAAATGTTTCTGAGTTTCCTGCCTGCCGTGGGAACCGTGCTGAGTGTCGCGTTCATCAGTCTCTATCCGCTGTCCGAGAAGAAAATGAAGGAAATCACGGAAGAGCTGGAAGAACGAAGAAGAAATTAATATTTGATTATGAAAAAGAGAATGGAAACAACGATATTTCAACTCAAGAAAGAGGTGGAGGAAATACTTACCACCAACATCCTTCCCTATTGGATGGATAAAATGATAGACGTACAACATGGCGGATTCTATGGCCGCATCAACGGACAAGAGGTATTAATGCCCGAAGCTGAGAAAGGAGCCATCTTGAACGCACGTATTCTTTGGACTTTCTCTTCGGCTTACCGCCTATTGCATAAGCCTGAATATTTGGAAACTGCCACCCGTGCCAAGCGTGAAATCATCGACAGATTCTACGACAAGGAATTTGGAGGAATTTATTGGAGTATCAGTGCCGAAGACCGCCCGCTAGACACCAAGAAGCAGATCTATGCCATTGGGTTTGCCATCTACGGACTCAGTGAATACCATCGTGCTACGGGAGACAACGAAGCGTTGGAATACGCCATCCGTTTGTTTCACGACATTGAGGCGCACAGCTTTGACCGAAAGAAAAACGGATATTTCGAAGCACTGACCCGAGAATGGGAAGAATTGGATGATATGCGTCTCAGCAACAAGGATGCCAACGAACGCAAGACCATGAATACCCATTTGCACATTCTTGAGCCGTACACCAACCTGTTCAGGGTATGGAAAGACGATTACCTGAAACATCAGCTGTACAACCTCGTTCGCTTGTTCATCGATCGCATACTGGATACAGACACATCGCATCTACAGCTCTTCTTCAATGACGATTGGGAAAGCCAATACCATATCATCTCCTACGGACACGACATTGAAGCGTCCTGGCTCCTTCACGAAGCTGCCATGGTGCTAGATGACAAAACACTATTGGACGAAGTGGAGCCTCGTATCATTGACATTGCCGAAGCTGGCACCGAAGGTTTTCTAACCACTGCGGGTATGCTATATGAACAAAATGTGGACACGGCTTCAATAGATGCCGACCGCCATTGGTGGGTTCAGGCAGAGACCATTGTGGGCTATATCAATTTGTATCAGCATTTTGATGACAAACTGTCTTTATCCCGTGCCTTACAGTGTTGGGAATTCGTCAAACGGAATTTGATAGACCGCGAGAATGGAGAATGGTACTGGAGTCTCCGAGCCGACGGCAGTGTGAATCGAAATGAAGACAAAGCGGGATTTTGGAAATGTCCTTATCACAATGGACGCATGTGTATGGAAATTATGGAAAGATTTGTTTAAAAACTGTCATTCATTATTTTTGAGAACGATTTTAAACATTGAAAAGGTATGAAAAGAATAATCATAGCGCTTTGTATGCTGTACCTCTTCGGAGGAAATTTATCAGCCAAAGTAGTTTTACCCCAAATTCTGAGCGACCATGCGGTATTACAGCAACAGACAGAAGTGAAGCTATGGGGTAAGGCAGTACCGAACACTACGGTCAACGTAACTCCTTCATGGAATAATCAGACGATAACCGCTCAATCCGATAATGAAGGAAGATGGCAGGTAAGCATACAGACTCCTGCCGCCGATTTCACTCCATACAGTATTGAGTTTTCAGATGGAGAAATAACTCGCATCCAAAACATACTAATTGGTGAAGTTTGGTTCTGCTCTGGACAATCGAATATGGAAATGCCGCTGAACGGTTTCTGGAATTGTCCGATAGAGCATGCTAACGAAACGATAGCCACCTCTGGCGAATGGAACGCTATTCGTATGGCTACCATTCCCAAGACCGGTGCATTGACTCCCCAAGAACATGTAGCGGGTAGTTGGAAAGAAAGCAATCCTTTCAACGCACCTTATTTCAGTGCAACCGCTTTCAACTTTGCCAGGATGTTGCACCGGGTGCTTCGTGTACCAGTAGGCATTATCTCGTGCGCTTGGGGTGGCTCGCGTGTAGAAGGCTGGCTGCCTCGTGAGGTAGTGGAAGGTTTTCGGGATGTTGACTTAAAAAAGGAAATCAAGAAGCCAGAAAAAGGGAAAGAATGGGATTACTATACACCGACAGTTATGTATAACGGCATGCTAAAGCCCCTTCAACGCTATACCATTCGTGGATTTCTTTGGTATCAAGGAGAATCGAACGTAGGTAAAGAGAAAACATATGTCGAACGTCTGCGAATCATGGCTGAGCTTTGGCGCAAAGAGTGGGGAAAGGGAGAACTTCCTTTTTATTTGGTAGAAATTGCTCCATATGATTATGGTGAAGGAATCAGCGGAGCATTATTACGCGAAGCACAGTTCCAAGCATCTTCTCTCATTCCCAATAGCGGTATGGTATGTACTAACGATTTGGTTTATGCCTACGAAAAGTCGCAAATTCATCCCTGCCAAAAAGAAGAAGTGGGCAAACGATTGGCTTATCTTGCACTGAACAAGACCTATCAGTATGGAAGCATAGCCTGCGAATATCCTTCTTATTGGAACATGAGTATACAAAGTGACACAGTAGAACTGATTTTTCACCATGCAGATGAAGGACTGAGTCCGTGGAAAGATATAAAAGGTTTCGAGATAGCCGGAGCAGATAAAGTGTTTTATCCGGCCGTAGCCGTTCTCGTCCCTGAAAAGAAAACCATCCGGGTACATTCGGATAAAGTGAAACATCCGGTGGCTGTGCGTTATTGCTTTCATAACTTCCAACCCGGCAATTTAAAGAATCATCGCGGTATGCCCGTCATTCCATTCAGAACAGATCATTGGTAAACAAATAAATTAAACCAGCATGAAAAATATATTAGTAGCAACAGTATTATCTCTCAGTATGGCAACAAACGTATGTGCCCAAGTGCAACCGGCCATTCCTTCGGATGCCCGGATAGAAAAGAAAGTGGAATCTCTTCTGAAAAAGATGACCCTGGAAGAGAAAGTAGGACAGATGTGTGAAATTACCATCGATGTAATAACCGATTTCAGCAGCCCGAATGACTTTAAGTTGAGCGAAGCCTTGCTCGATACCGTCATCGGGAAATACAAAATAGGTTCCATCCTGAATGTTCCCCTCAGTGTGGCACAGACCAAAGAAAAGTGGGCGGAAACTATTCGCCAAATCCAAGAAAAGTCATTACAAGAGATTGGCATCCCTTGTATCTATGGTGTAGACCAAATTCATGGTACAACCTATACCCTTGACGGTACCCTCTTTCCACAAGGAATTAACATGGCGGCCACCTTCAACCGCGAACTGGTACGCCGTTCGTGCGAAATATCTGCCTACGAGACAAAAGCCTGTTGTATCCCTTGGACATATGCTCCTGTTATGGACCTGGGACGCGATCCGCGCTGGCCGCGTATGTGGGAACGCTATGGTGAGGACAGTTACGTCAATGCCCAAATGGCCGTCGAAGCAGTAAAAGGATTCCAAGGAGAAAATCCGAATCGAATAGACAAGTACCATGTGGCAACCAGTTTGAAACATTTTATGGGGTATGGCGTACCTGTTTCGGGCAAAGACCGTACTCCCTCTTCCATTTCGGAAATTGATTTGCGCGAAAAACATTTCGCTCCTTTTTTGGAGTGTATCCGCAACGGTGCGCTAACTCTCATGGTCAATTCGGGTGTGAACAACGGAATGCCTTTTCACGCCAATAAGGAACTGCTCACTGGATGGTTAAAAGAGGATTTGAACTGGGATGGCATGATTGTAACAGACTGGGCCGATATTAACAATCTTTGTACCCGCGATCACATTGCCGCCACCAAGAAAGAAGCCATCAAGATTGCCATCAACGCGGGCATTGATATGTCCATGGTTCCTTATGAGGTGAGTTTTTGTACGTGGCTGAAAGAACTAGTGGAAGAAGGTGAGGTATCGATGAGTCGTATTGATGATGCTGTGCGCCGTGTGCTCCGCTTAAAGTACCGTTTGGGGTTGTTTGAAAATCCTTATTGGAATATTGAAGAATACAATAAATTTGGCAGCAGTGAATTTGCCCAAGTAGCACAAAAGGCAGCCGAAGAGTCATTGGTACTATTGAAGAATGAAGAAAATGTACTTCCCTTAGCTCAAGGAAAAACAATTTTACTAACCGGACCCAATGCCCATTCCATGCGTTCACTAAATGGAGGATGGTCATATTCCTGGCAAGGTGACAAGGCCGATGAATGTGCAGAAGCTTATCATACCATTTACGAAGCCTTATGCAATAAATATGGCAGAAATCATATTATTTATGAACCAGGCGTTACCTATGTCACCGGGAAAGGCTCTCTGTGGTGGCAGGAGAACCAACCGGAAATAGAGAAGGCAGTACAAGCAGCTAGTAAAGCGGACATTATCATCGCCTGCATCGGAGAGAACTCTTATTGTGAGACACCGGGTAATCTGACTGATTTAAATCTTTCAGGTAACCAAAAAAAATTGATAAAAGCTTTGGCTAAAACAGGGAAACCGATTGTCATGGTGCTGAACGAAGGTCGTCCGCGTATTATCAATGAAATTGTTCCGCTAGCAAAAGCTGTGGTACATATCATGTTGCCTGGCAACTATGGGGCTGACGCACTTGCAAACCTACTGGCAGGTGATGCGAATTTCAGCGGTAAATTGCCGTTCACTTATCCTCGTTTGATTAACTCACTAGCTACTTATGACTACAAGCCTTGTGAAAACATAGGCCAAATGGACGGAAATTACAACTACGATGCTGTAATGGATGTACAATGGCCATTCGGTGCCGGACTGAGCTATACTACTTACCGTTACAGCAACTTCCGTGTGAACCGTTCTTCTTTCACCGCTGATGATGAACTTGTTTTCAGTATTGATGTGACCAACACAGGCAAGATGGCAGGAAAAGAAAGCGTGCTTCTCTGCTCCAGTGACTTGGTGGCCAGTCTTACACCTGACAACATCCGTTTGCGCGGATTCGAAAAAGTCTCGTTGCAACCGGGCGAGACCCGGACAGTCAGTCTGAAGTTGAAAGGCAGCGACCTCGCCTTTGTAGGTTACGACGGAAAATGGATACTCGAAAAAGGAGAATTCAGAATGACTTGCGGCAGTGAGCAAATCATAATTCAATGCAGCGATACGAAGAAATGGGAAACTCCTAATAAATAATTTTTAGCGACAATATCATAAGCCCCCAATTACCAGACACAGTACGATGCAGGATGGGCATGTGCTATTTTGCCAAGAACGTGATGGGGTCTTTAAAGAGACTTTATTTTACTCTAACCGAACTTCGTCATCATAAGAGGCTATATCTGTTAGCCTCTATGTGTGGCGAAATATTTATTTAGCCGACACTAAATAAAAATCTATGACACCACTATGTTAATTATTAGTGGGATAGATGTGCAAGAAGTATGGTTTGCATTGGTTGTTCTACAGCTTTTTCGATGGATAGAAGATAACCAAACTGATAAAAAGTATCTGTAAAGGAGTATGTTCCTTCAAGGACGAAGTGAACAATGTCGAAAAAGAGATAGACGAAATCAATGACTCCGAACAAAAGAAGTAAGTATATGGCAACTGATAAGAGCATACAATCCCTCAGGAAACATTTGGAGGTTCTGTGGATGACAGTCATGAAGATCGTCGCCGTAACCGTCGTGTTCGTTATTACGGCATTCTTCTTCAAGGAGCAGCTGTTTGATGTTATACTTGCTCCGAAAAACGGTAAATTCATCACTTATCGGTTACTCAACCGAATAATTTTATGGACAGGAAACAGCATACCTCCATTCTCAATCAGGTTTATCAACACGGAGTTTGCTCAGCAGTTCATCATTCACATGAAGACGGCATTGTGTGCCGGTATGTTGTGTACCTCTCCTTACATACTTTACCAACTGTTCCGATTTGTATCTCCTGCGCTTTATGATAATGAACGGCGATATGTAATCCGAATGGTCGGAGGTGGCTATGCGATGTTCTCTCTGGGGGTACTCGTCAGCTACTTTTTAATCTTTCCGCTGACATTCCGTTTCTTGGGAACTTATCAGGTGAACGGTGATGTGGATAATCTCATCACGTTTGATTCGTATATCTCAACACTCGTTATGATGTGCCTTGCGATGGGTGTTATCTTCGAGATATCTATCCTCTCGTGGCTGTTTGCCAAACTGGGTTTCCTTTCAGCTGATTTCATGCGCAAGTACCGCAAACACGCCATTGTGATAATCCTTGTGGTTGCTGCGATTATTACGCCGACATCGAACGTGTTCACGCTTTCGCTGGTCGCCCTGCCGATGTGGGTACTTTATGAAATGAGTATATGGATTGTAAAAAACTCAAAGATGAATGAAGATACTGTTGCAACATAAGATATTCATTGGATATTTCCTTTTGATGGCGATCATCGGCAGCATGGTCGCTATTGTTCTCCATGAGCGTAACCGGGTACAGAAGATAGAAAACGAATCAATCGCCATTTTCCAGACCCAATATGACATCAACACCGCCCACCGCTATGTTACCGCATTGGTGACTTATGGCGAATCCGTCTTGGTGTGGAACAATGAGGATTCCCTGGCTTACCGGAAACGTTGTGTGCAGACCGATTCCATGCTGCAAATCTTACGAGTGCAATGCGAGGATTTCATACGACTCGCTCAGATTGATTCGCTCCGCACATTGTTAGCCGCCAAAGAAGAGCATCTGTTCCAAATCATGGAAGCCTCACGGAAACAAAAAAGAACAGACACTCTCTTGTTCAATCTGAAGCCAACCGTGACGAAACAAACAACTACCCGGACAGTTACCCGTAAAAAGAAAGGCATCGCCGGATTCTTCGGAGGCAAGGAAACCGTACAGATACCCGTTGTCACAACCCGGCAAACCTCGTTGGATAAAAACTTGATTTCCTTGATGAATGAACAGCAACGGGACATAGATGCCTATACAGACAGCCTGCGGTTATGTAACAAAGAACTCAACCGTAAACTGCGAATGCTGATTACAAGTCTGGATGAACAGACATGGACTGCTTTCCGAAACAAGGAGGCGCGTCTGAAAGCATCCTACGAACATTCGACTTTGGTCATTACCGGCTTGATTATATTCTCAATCATCCTGTTGTTCATTTCATATCTTGTCATACAACGGGATATTAAGGTCAAGGCAAAAAACAAGAAACACCTGGAGGAAACGATAGAGCAGAACATCGCGCTGTTAGAGATGCGGAAGAATATCATCCTGACAATCTCCCATGACATCCGTGCCCCTCTGAACGTAATCAGCGGTAGCGCGGAACTTGCCGTGGATACTAGGGAAAAGAAACGAAGAAACACGCACCTGAACAACATCAGGATCGTGTGCCGACATATTGTACATCTGCTTAACAACCTGCTGGACGTGTACCGCCTGAACGAGGCAAAAGAAACCCGCAACGATGTGCCGTTCAACCTGAACGCCCTGTTGGAACGCATTGCCTTTGGCTTCTCCCATGTGGTCAACAACAAAGGCATCCTGTTCAGCCACGACTTTACCGATACCGATGTCAAACTTTGCGGTGACGTGGACCGTATCGAGCAGATTCTGGACAACTTGCTCAGCAATGCCGTCAAATTCACGGAAACCGGCACGATCAGTTTGAATGCCCGTTATAACGAAGGAAAGTTGCTGTTGGAAGTCAAGGATACCGGCATAGGCATGAGTAAAGATGCGCTTTCTCGTATATTCCGTCCGTTTGAACGATTGGGTTCCGTCAGGAACGCGGAGGGTTTCGGATTAGGCCTGCCAATAACAAAAGGTCTTGTCAACCTGCTTGGCGGGACAATAGACGTTACGAGTGATATTGACCGTGGCAGCACGTTCCGCGTGACGCTCCCATTGAAAACCACGGATGAAACAATAGAGAGCGAGAGCCTGACAATACCACACCCTGCACATCTGCCTCAGAATGTGCTTGTCATTGATGACGATGCGATGCTACTGGACGTGATAAAGGAAATGCTGGAGCGCAACGGCATGAATTGTACGGCCTGCACAACCACCAAAGATATAGTCAAGGCGATGCGGGGCAAGGATTATGACCTGTTGCTTTCCGACATTCAGATGCCGGGAACCAACGGCTTCGACTTGCTGACCCTGTTGCGTCGTTCGAATATCGGGAACTCCCGCACGATCCCCATTATCGCCATGACCGCGCGTGGTGACAGGGACAAGGAGGCTTTTCTCCATGCCGGATTTACGGACTACATTTATAAGCCGTTTTCTTCCTCGGAACTGCTCGGACTGTTTTCGAGGATAAAGACAGACAGGCGGGAGGAAAAGCCGGAGGTTGATTTCAACATGGTACTTTCCGAGGTCAGTGACAAGTACAAGGCACTGCTTTCCTTCATATCCCAGTCGGAAAAGGATAGGGAGGAACTTGATGCCGCCATAAAAAACAGCGACCGGCATAAGTTGCGTGAAATCACCCACAGGATGCAACCGATGTGGGAGTTACTGCGGATGGAAGAGCCCCTGCTGGCTTACCGTACTTTTCTGAAGGACAGAGAAACAAGCGACAAAGAGTTAAATGAATATACCCAGCAGATAATAGACAGCACCGCCACGCTAATCAGGAGATAAAAAGACTGACGAATGAAACGGAAAATACTGATAGTTGAAGACAATGTGGGGCTGTCACAAATACAGAAAGACTGGCTTTCCCAAGCCGGTTATGAAGCGGTGACAGCCATGAACGAGCCGATAGCCCGCTCGCTGATACGCAAAACGCAGTTCGACCTTATATTGTCGGACGTGCGGTTGCCGGAAGGCGACGGCATTTCCCTGTTG